>Ga0209317_1001740_pt1 | contig 17862 bp, 13 predicted proteins | sample RifGroB2_FD_183994 | JGI IMG/M metagenome (GOLD analysis project Ga0209317, IMG submission 183994) | Soil microbial communities from Rifle, Colorado, USA - Groundwater B2 (SPAdes) (version 2) | ecosystem: Environmental > Terrestrial > Soil > Unclassified | place: Rifle, Colorado | collected... | reverse complement strand
TTTGACGAGCCGGCTTATTTCGATATCAGTGCGCAGTATTCGCAGGTGTACCATGATTTTCTATCCCGAGATCTCGCAGGTAAACCTGCCATCCGCGGTCAGCTTGAAGGGCCGATCAGCTTTGGTTTCAATATTCTTGACCAGGACGAACGTCCGATCCTCTTCGACGATTCGATCCGCCCTTTTATGTTTGAGTTCATGGCCAAAAGGATCAACGTTCAACTCGCCCGATTGAAACAACGAAATGGTAATGCTTTCATGTTCGTCGATGAACCTGGGCTGCAGTTCATTTTTTCGGCGATGTCCGGTTATGGCGAGCAGAAGGCAAAAACGGACCTGGATACTTTCTTTGCAATGGTCGACGGCCCGCGGGGTATCCATCTTTGCGGCAATCCCGACTGGGATTTCCTGCTCAATCTCGATATGGACATACTCTCCATGGATATTTATACCAATGCCGAGATTTTTTCCTCCTGCGCCGGGTCTATAAAAAAATTTCTCGATCGAGGGGGAGTCATTGTCTGGGGTATTATCCCGACCGGTTTTGAAGCTTTTTCAAAGGAAAGCCTTGGTTTTCTCAGCATGAAACTCGAAGGAATATGGCGGCACCTCAGTAAAAAAGGCCTGGATATCGAATATATAATTTCCAGAAGCATGCTCTCCCCGGCGACTTGCTGCCTCGTCAATCAAGACCAGGGGCAAACGGTTGCCAAGGCATTCGGCCTGGTCAATAACCTTTCCCGCACCCTCAGGGAGAAATATCACATTGATACCGAATAGAGACCTCTGAAAATTCTCTATTCCCAAGAGTCAATATATCCAAACAACCTTTTCAGATTCACAGGAGTTATCCTGAGACCACCACAAAGTCATAGAAATTATTGGCTTTTATTAACATCACATTAGAGGTAATATTGCAAAAGGTTCCTTGATTCGTATTGATTAGGGCAAAGCAATGAAGGAGGATTTAATGGATAGTGAATTTCAATATATTCAAGCCGTTAAAAGCGTTCTGCTTGAAGAATATTCTTCTCCATCTGTCGAATTTGTTCATTTTTTTGCAAATCGTGTATGCTCTTCGGTCCCGACACAACAGGTCATTGAACAGCTCGCCCCAACGGTCAAAGAAGCTTTCGATCGATTCATTAATGACCGCATCAATGACCGGTTGAGGACCGTTACTCGTGATAAGGATATAGTGGAGAAATTTGTCAGAAAACCTTATCACCATACGATCAGCGATCAGGAGTTTGAAGGTTTTTTTGTCGTCAATGTGAGCTGAAAAATGGAGCGATAACTACTCCATCTCATACCGTTACAAGGCGGCGCAGCCATAATACCTACAAAGGCATCAACCCGCTCAGCCGCCTTGTCTCCTCGTAGCGGAAGCAGTCGACCAGATGATCGTTGACCATCCCCACCGACTGCATCAGGGCATAGCAGATGGTCGAGCCGACAAAGCTGAAGCCGCGTTTCTTCAGATCTTTGCTCATCAGATCCGATTCATGAGTCCGCGCCGGTATCTCGGCCAAAGATTTCCGGGCGTTCTGCAGGGGAACCCCATCGACGAAGCGCCACAGATAGCTGTCCAGGCTACCGAACTCCTCCATGACATCAAGCGCCGCCCGGGCATTCTTGATCGCCGCGCCGATCTTCAGGCGGTTCCGGACGATTCCCGGGTCGGCAAGTAGCCGGGCCACATCGGCGTCGGTATATCCCGCAACCCTTTGCATATCGAAGCCTTCGAAGGCCTTCCGGTAATTTTCCCTTTTTCTGAGAATCGTCAGCCAGCTGAGGCCGGCCTGGGCTGCTTCGAGAACGAACATTTCGAAGAGTTTCCGGTCGTCATGGACCGGCACGCCCCAGTCGTGATCATGATAGGCGACGTATAGAGGATCGTCCCCGCACCACCCGCATCTTTTACACATAGCACCTCCCAGGTCTCCCCAATCGATCGTCGGAGACTTATCTTTTATTGCGCCGGCTCCATCTCCCAACAGGCGAATTACCGCTCTCATTATAATGAGTATGATGAGAGGTAATCAAGCCTTGAAATGACTTCAATAATCGTTACTGATAATTGTGTTGCGCAGCGCTCCACAGGGATGTTAATCTGAAAATGTGCCTGCCGCAAATCAATCTCAACCTAAGGCTTGCCATGGATCAACCTCTCAAGCAAATACTCCTGAAATTTAAATTCGAAGCTGAAGGAGATGATTCATTCATCGGAAAGGTGAATAATCTCTTTTGCGCCGAGGGGCCTGTGGTTTTACAAGCAGCCTTTCAGCTCCTTGCGGGCATCGACATTCCGGAAAGAAGCTGCGAAACCCTCTGGGAGAAAGCCCTGCAGCACCGCAGCAAGCTGATGAACCGGCTGAAAAGAAACATCGATATCACCACCGCCCTGAGCGACTACCTGCAAACCGAAACCGGCTTTCTCCAGCATCCGCGGCTGATCGAAGCGATGCTCTACGAAAATGTCATCCAGGAGACCATCCACGACAAACTGACGGGACTTTTCAACCGGACCTATTTCGATGAGGCATATAGCCAGCAGGTGGCGCTGGCCCACAGATACTACCACGACCTCACCGTGATTTTTCTCGATATCGACAATTTCAAGGATGTCAACGATACCTACGGCCATCTGGCAGGGGATGAAGCCCTAAGAAAAGTTGCCGAGATCATCCTTCAGGAAAAACGGGACAGCGATATCGCTGCCCGCTACGGCGGCGAAGAGTTCGTGCTGCTTTTAACCTATACCGACAACGTCAGTGCCTACGTCTTTGCAGAGCGGCTGAGAAAGAGGATTGAAAACCTGGAATTCCGTTTTCAGAACCAGCTTATCAAACTGACGGTGAGCGGCGGGATCGCCTCATTTCCGCTGCACTCGCAGGATCCGCAGAAACTGCTGCAGATGGCCGACAACGCCGTGTATCTGGCGAAGGGCGCGGGGAAGAACAAGATCGCCCACTTCAAGGAAGAGAAACGCCGCTATCTCCGGGTGAAAATCCAGCAACCGGTGCTCGCCAAGGAACTCGACTTCGACAACACCGAGACTTTTTCAGGCATGAGCAAGGATATCTGTGTCGGCGGCATCCTCTTTGAGAACAGTGTCTCCCTGCCACTCGGGGCACTTATCACCGTCAAGGTCCCGGTCAACGGCTCCGATCCTATCATCCTCATCGGCAACGTAGTGCGGGTCGAAGCCTTCGACAACGGCAGATTCGATATCGGCATGACGACATCCTTCAAGAAGATGGATAAAATAGCCAATGCGGAGATAGCCAGCATTCTGCATACCGACAAGGCGGCCGAATAGCCTTTCGACTGCCGTCAAGCCCCGGGCGTCAAGTTTTCCAGCGACAGGAGGGAGAAAAAAAACATGAAAATGACCCACGTGATCGTCGAGGGACACGTCCAGGGAGTTTTCTTCCGGGACTTCACCAGACGCCAGGCCTGTCAGCTCAATCTCCTCGGCTGGGTACGCAACTTGCGAAACGGCACAGTGGAGATCATGCTTGCCGGCGCCGACAAGGACGTGGCGGCCATGCTGGACTGGCTGAAGCAGGGTTCGCCGAGGTCACGCGTGGAAAACCTGATCGTCGAGACGGTCGAGTCCGACGAGTACATTACCACCTTCGAAATACGCTACGATCATTGGTAAACCCTTCAATGCTGCTGGAAATCGATCGCTTCAACCTGTGGTTCAACGGCTTTGACGAAAACAATAAGCCGATCCGCAATCAAGTGCTCTTCGACGTCTCCCTGTCGCTCGACCAGGGGGAAACCGTGGCCCTGGTGGGAGAATCGGGCTCCGGCAAATCGATCACCGCACTCTCTGTCCTGCGCCTCCTGGAAGAAGACGGCAGCACCGGCCGGCAGGGTGCCATCAGGCTTTCTGGCCGCGACCTCCTCGGCCTGCCGCCGGATGAGATACGGCGCATCCGCGGCAACCGCATCGCCATGATCTTTCAGGAGCCGATGACCTCTCTCAACCCAGTCTATACCATCGGCAATCAGCTGATGGAGCCGCTCAGGCTGCATCGGCGTATGACCGTGCGGGAGGCGGAACAGGAGGCCATCCGGCTGCTCGACCGGACCGGCATCGAGGACCCGGCCGGCCGCCTGGCCGCCTATCCGCACCAACTCTCCGGCGGGCAGCGGCAGCGGGTAGTTATCGCCATGGCTCTCGCCTGCCGGCCAGCCCTGTTGATCGCCGATGAGCCGACGACCGCCCTCGATGTGACCATCGCTGCCCAGATCCTGGCGCTGATCAGGGATATCCAGGCCGAGTTCGGCATGGCGCTCCTGCTCATCACCCACGACCTCCAGGTCGTGCGCAAACAGGCCTCGCGCCTCTACATCATGAAAAATGGCAGGATCGTCGAACACGGCACGAAGGAGACAATCTTTGCGAGCCCCGCCCATCCTTATACCAAAAATCTGATATCGGCCATCCCGAAAGACAGAATCCACCCGGCTTCGCCTGGTCCCCTGCTCCTGGCCACCCGCGATCTGACCTGCCGCTTCGAGACCAACGCCGGCTGGGTCCATCCCTTCAAACGGAGAAAAAAAGTAACCAAGGCGGTCGACCAGGTGAATATCGAACTCCACGCCGGCACGACCTGGGGCATCGTCGGGGAATCGGGCTCGGGCAAGACCACCCTTGCCATGGCGGTGCTGAAACTGGTGCAGAGCAGCGGAGATATTCACTTCCTCGGGGAAAACATCCAGCCCTGGACCTCGGGCATGATGCGGCCGCTACGGCGGGAGATCCAGATCGTCTTCCAGGACCCGTTCTCGTCGCTATCGCCGCGCTTCACCGTCCAGGAGATCATCGAAGAAGGGTTGAAGATCCATATGCCCGGCACCGGCCCGGAGGAGCGGTATGAACTGGTGGTGGAAACGCTCACGGAGGTTGGCCTGACCGAGGAGATGGCCTTTCGCTATCCCCATGAGTTTTCCGGCGGACAACGCCAGCGGATCGCCATAGCCCGGGTCATCATTCTGAGACCGAAACTGCTCATTCTCGACGAACCGACCTCGGCCCTCGACGTGACCATCCAGGGCCAGATCATCGAACTGCTCGTCAGGCTCCAGGCCAAATACGGCATGACCTACATGTTCATTTCCCACGATCTCCGGGTGGTACGGGCTCTGGCCGATTATGTGGCCGTCATGCAACATGGCCGGATCATCGAGGCGGGGCCTGCGCAGGAGATCTTTACCGCCCCCGCGCAGGAGTACACCAGAACGCTTTTCGCAGCCGCATTCTGAAATGGCGTTTCAGGATGCGGCCGCCGAAGGTAACCGGCGGCCGGGGCAGCGACAAAGGCGGTATCAGGCCTTGTCTTTCTTGCGGCATTTATCGCCGGCGATATCGTCCTTGAAGAGGGAAAAGCCCCGTTCCATCGCGCAGAAATCGCCGCACATTGTGCAGGTGGCCTCGTTTTCGGGTTTCCTGCTGTTGCGCACCTCGGCCATCTTCTCCGGGAACATCGACAGCCGGAAATACTCGGCGAAATCGCTATCCCGTCTGGCCAGCGCCACCCGTTTTTCCAGATCCCGCCGCTCCGGATACTTAGCGATATCGCCGATCCGGGCGGCAAGCCGCGTAGCTCTCACCCCTTCCCGTACGTCGTCTTCGTTCGGCAGAGCCAGATGCTCGGCCGGCGTAATGTAGCAGATCAGATCCGCCCCATGCCAGGCCGACTGGGCCGCGCCGATGGCCGAGGTGATATGATCGTAGCCGGCCCCGGAGTCGGCGGGCAGCGGCCCGAGCACGTAATACGGCGCCCCGCCGCTCATCCGCTTTTCGAGCATGATGTTGCCGGCGATTTCGTCGAGCGGCACGTGGCCCGGCCCCTCCACCATCATCTGGCAGCCCATCTCGCGGCCGAGTTCGGCCAGTTCGCAGTTGATGATCATCTCCGCCATCTGGGCCCGGTCATGACTGTCGTGGATGGCGCCCGCCCGGATGCCGTTGCCGAGCGACAGGACGGAGTCGTACTTCTTCATTAGGGCGCAGACCCGGTCGAATTGCTCGTAGAGCGGATTCTCCCGGTTGTGGTATTCCATCCAGGAGACCATGAAGGTCCCGCCCTTCGATACCAGCCCGCCGTAGCGGAAGCCTTGCTTGCGCAACCGCTCGATGGAAAAGCGGTTGATACCGCAATGGATGGCCATGAAGGAGATGCCGTCGGCCAGCTGACGCTCGATCAGCTCGAAGAGATATTCCGGATCGAGTTTATTGGGATTGTGGTATTTTCTACCCGCTTCGGCAAAGGCCTGATAGAGGGGCACGTTGCCCACCGGCAACTGGCAGGAGTCCAGTACCGCGCGGCGGATGGCGTCGAGATCACCGCCGGTGGAGAGTTCCATCAGGGTGTCCGCCTGTTCCTGTTCGGCGATTTTCGCCTTGCGCATCTCAAGAGCCACATCGGAGATGTCGGAAGAAGTGCCGATGGAGGCGTTGACCTTGGTTCTGAGACCTTTGCCGATGCCGACCACCTTCTGAACCGGCCGCACCGGATTGGCGGGAATGACGATATGCCCCGCCGCCACGCCCTGACGAATCTGTTCGCCGGAAAAAACCCCTTCGACCTGCGCCACCTGTTCCATGTAGGTTGTTACAATGCCTTCCCGTGCCAGTTCAAGCTGTGTTTTCATCTGTGCGCTCCATATTGAAAAGTGAAAAAGGTTTCTCGTCGGGCGGGCAATAAAAAAGTCCGTGTCGCGGTATGTGTATAAAAACACCGCAACACGGACTCGTATGGACAAGAAGTCTGTTCTCCCAGGCAGGTCTTCTGACTTGCGGATCGTCCTCCGACTGCACCTTCCCGTTCCCAACCGGAACAGTGGCATCCTGCAGCCGTCGTCCCCGCTTACAGCGCTGGCCCAACGTTACGGATTTGCACCGTATTCCCTTTTCACCGCCGAATTTCGGCGGCACCTGGCAGATATGTCAAACTACAGGGGCGATTGTACCCGGATCGGGCGAAAAAGTAAACCGCCGATCAACCTACGCAAGCGACGTCACATATCCTTCCGCCAAGCTCTTCTCTTTTGCCTCATTTACAATATGTAAATAAGATTCTTTATACTCTCAAACATGCCTACCTCCTCAATCTGGTTTTTACCGTTTTTCATGCCTCAGGAAACTCTCTGCTGCGCCTGAAAGCGGCAAACTCCTCGTTCGTTTTCGGCCCGTAGGTTTGAAAGCTTGGATTACGGCAGCAGGCATACTCCTTCTTCAGCCTGGCGACGGAATCGGTTGTTCTGCTTTTCTTCAGGTTTTCGAGATCCATGGCATGAATACGAGCTGCATTAAGTCCGAGTATATTGGCTTTCGCCTGGTCCGTAAGCGGGAGATAACCATATTTTTCCTGAAATTCAGTTGAAATACGGAAACTCCGGAAGGCCTGTATCTGATCCTGAGGGCTGCCGTACCATAAAGCATCCGTCCCCCAGCAGATTCGCGTATCGCCTAGATATTTCAGTAATTTTCCTATCAGATGCGCGGCCTGATCGGGTTTGCTCATAGAGTGCCGCCAGCAACTCCCCAGTTCAGCATAGACATTTCCCTCATTGGGCTTGTAGTCGTGCTCCAGATACGCCTTGATGAAGCGGTCCACGCCCTTATCATTGCCGGGATTGTAAGGTCCTTCGGCAACAACCGGTTCGAACCCCGCATGATAGCAGAGAAAAGTGAGATCGGGGAACATCCGGCCCACCCGAACGATATCGTCGGGCTGGGAATATTCGTATTCAAGGCCGGGAAGCGGCAGTCCACGGTGCGCGCATACGATCGGCACTTTGAGTTCCCGGGCTTTCTCCAGGACAGGGATGCCGTAACGGGGATCGTCCATGAAGAATCCCTTTCCCGTCGGTCCCCATTGGGGATACAGCTTCCAGGCATCGACCTGGTATTGCCGCGCCTGGATGTCCATGAATTCGATCTGGCCCGGCTCGTTGGGCAGAACGCCGCCATGGATCAGGCCCCGCGTTTTGCCGATTTTCTCGAAGATCATGGATCTGGCTGCGGCCGCATACTCGGTAGGCGTCGGATTTTGCCCCCGACCTCCCCACAATGCCGAAATGACCGCCGCATCGGTGTCGCTGTCGAGAAAAACCTCCTTTATCAACTGTTCGGCCGAGTAACAGTCAAGCTTATCGTACGCGCATTCCGAAGCCTGACCAAAGACTTCGGTCAGTGTCTGCATCCAGCGCCGGCCGTCATCGCCTTTGGCCCAGTTTCCGCTGGGGTCCACGCAATGGGTCTGCATATCGATGATAATTTCATCTCCGCCAAGAGCCGCTTCGGCAGCCTCACTCTCGACCGCCGCAGCCTCAGGTATAAAAAAGCTGCCGCCTCTCGCCCCGAGCGCCGCCCAGACATGATTGAATGCCAAGAGCGTTGCGGCCGCGCCGCATGATGATTTAAGGAATTGCCGCCGGGACTGCCCCAGTTTTTTGCTGAAGAAGTCCACGTCGCGGTGGGCCTGTCTGTTGGCTGCAGCTTCCTCTTGGGTCAGGGGGACGGGAAGATATTCGCCGTTCGATGCCGAGTCGATTTTGATAGGCAACCTGCTGCCTTGCGGATCATATTCTTTCATCATTGCCTCTCATGGATTGAGGAAAAAGAAAGAGAACGGCTTGTCCGTAATTGCACGAAAATATCACCATGCTTTTACGGGAAGCCGCGACGAAGGACTGGCTGATTCGCATCATTATAATAACACGAGTGATGAAATGCAAAACGGCAATGTCACCGTAGGGGGATTCTACAGAGCTTGTTGATGGAGCATACTGTAACTATGTTTAAGCGATAGGATAATGAACCTGGAATGGAAGCAAAGGAGGGAGTTATGCCGGACAGTAGAATTAAAAACGAGAAACAATACCAAGCGTTGCGGGAAAAAGGCATGAGCAAGGAAAAGGCTGCCCGAATCGCGAACAGTTCCCGGAAAGCGTCGCAAAAAGGCGGGGAGTCTAAAAAATACGAGGAATGGAGCAAAACTGATTTGCTTAACAAGGCCAAGGAAATAGGCATCGAAGGCCGATCGAAAATGAAAAAGAATGAGCTGATCGATGCCTTGCGCAACCACTGAGTCTGATCCGAGAAATTCCCCCATATTCCAATTTGCTGTTATTCCTCGGCCACCTTTCTGTGGTCCCGGGCCACCAGCATATAGATGGATGGAACCACAAAAAGGGTAAAAAGCGTGCCGATAGCCATGCCGCCAACGAGCGTGAGGCCGATCGAGTTTCGGGCGGCGGCACCGGCGCCGGAAACCAAAGTCAGGGGGAAATGGCCGGCGATGGTGGCAACGCTGGTCATGAGGATCGGCCGCAGGCGGGTCAGCGAGGCCTCATGCACCGCATCCAGCTTGCTGTGGCCCTGCTCCTGCAGCCGGTTGGCAAACTCGACAATCAGGATGCCGTTTTTCGAGACCAGGCCGACGAGCGTCACCATGCCGACTTGGGAATAGATGTTGAGGGTAGTAGTCCAGCCGTGGGTCCAAAAAGGTACATTCGGGTCGGGCATCTTCAGGAAGGAGAAAATCAGAGCTCCGAATATGGCCAGCGGCACTGACCCGGCCAGAATGACGAAGGGATCGCGAAAGCTGTTGAACTGCGCTGCCAGCACCAGGAAGATGAGAACGATGGCCAAAAGGAAGGTCGGCAGGAACTGGTTGCCCTCAACCCGCAACTGGCGCGATTCGCCCGTATAGTCGATCACATAGCCCTCAGGCAGGATCTTGGCCGCCTCGTCCTCCAGAAAACGCAGCGCCTCATCCAGCGGGCGGACGGCGACGCCGCTCAGCTTTACGGCGTTCAGCTGTTGCAGTCGGTTCAACGAACGCGGTACGACGGTATCGCGGATGGTGGCGACAGTCGCGAGAGACACCAGACCCTCGTCCGGTCCCACGATATAAATGTTTTTCAGCTGGTCGGGGTTAAGCCGATCCACTCTCTGGATCTGCGGGATAACCTTATAGCTGCGGCCGGCGATATCGAAGCGGTTGACGAAATTGCCGCCGGCCATCGAGCCGACGTCCGCTCCCACCTGTTGCAGATTGAGGCCGAGATCGGCCACCTTGTCGCGATCGACAACAAACTCGGACTGGGGCTGATCGATCTTGACGTCGATCATCGGCGGGAAGGCAAACATCCCGCTTTGCATCGCCTTGACCTGCAGTTGTTTCACAAAATCGAGGATCTGCTCCGCACCCGCCGTCGAGGCAATGACGAATTCCACCGGAAAATCACCGCCCCCAGGCAAGGCCGGTGGCAGTACCGGGAAGACCTGGATGCCTGTCACATCCTGCAGCATCTGCTGAACTCCAGGCATGATCTGTTGAATTGTGCGCTCGCGCTCGTCCCACGGTTTCACCACCATGCCGCCGAAACCCGAATTGGGGAGAGTGATCTGGAAGGTGAATTCCGTTTCCGGGACGGAAAGGAAAATCTTGTTCACCGCTGCCGCATAGCGGCTGTTCTGGTCGAGGGTGGAGTTGGCGGACGCGTCGAGGATACCGAAGATAACCCCTTGGTCCTCGGTGGGGGCCAGTTCCTTGGGGGACATGATAAACATCGGAATGGAGATGAGAGTCACCACAACCCATACCATATAGACGGCGGGTCGACTGCGCAGGGTGGCGGCCAGAAGCCGGCCGTAGAACCCGCGCAACCTGGTAAAATCCCTGGAGATGCGGCCGGCAAGACCATGCTCGGTAAGCCCAGGTTTGAGCAGTTTGGCCGACATCATCGGCGAGAGCGTCAACGCAACGACGCCGGAGATAACGACGGCACCGGCCAGGGTGAAGGCAAACTCGCGAAAGAGCGAGCCGGTGAGCCCCCCCTGCAGACCGATGGGGGCATACACAGCAGCAAGAGTCACAGTCATTGCGATGATCGGGCCGACCAGTTCGCGGGCAGCGAGCAGGGCCGCTTGAAATGGCTTTTCCCCCAGACTGATGTGTCGTTCCACGTTCTCCACCACCACGATGGCATCATCGACCACGAGCCCCACGGAAAGCACGACGGCCAAAAGCGTCAGCAGGTTAATGGTGAAGCCGAAGATCTGCATCAAAAATACCGCGCCGATCAGCGACAGGGGGATGGCCATCACCGGGATGAGCACGGAACGGAAGGTGCCGAGGAAGAGGAAGATGACCACGACCACGATGAGCAAGGTGTCGCCCAGGGTTTCGAGCACCTCCTGGATCGCGTTGGTGATGTAATTGGTGGCGTCATAGGCGACCCGCGCCTCCATGCCCGTCGGCAAATCCCTTTGGATCGCCTCCATCTCTTTACTCACCCGCTTGATGACATCGACCGAGTTGGCGTTGGGCAGTGCCCATACACCGATAAAAACCGCCGTCTGCCCGGAAAACCGTACCTCGGTCTCATAATCCTCGGCGCCGAGCTCCACGTCGGCGATGTCGCCCAGCCGAATAATAGCGCCGTCATGTTGGCGGACGACCAGCCGCTTGAATTCCTCCACGCTCTTCAGGTTGGTATCGGCGGTGAGATTGATCTGGGTGAGCGCACCCTTGGTCTGGCCAAGGGCAGCGAGGTAGTTACCCGCGGCCAGGGCCTGCCGGACCTGAGCCGCGCTGATGTTGTGGGCGGCCATGCGGTCCGGCTTCAGCCAGACCCGCATGGCAAATGTCCGCGCCCCGAGGATATCGGCCCGCTGCACTCCTTCGAGCGCCGAAAGGCGCGGCTGCACGACCCGCACCAAATAATCGGTAATCTCGTTCTGGCGCAGGATATCCGAGGTAAAACTGAGATAAGCCGAAGCGAACCGGCTGTCGGCGGATTCGATGTTGATCACCGGCACCTCCGCTTCAGGCGGCAGGTCGCGGCGCACCTGATCGACCTTGGAACTTATTTCGGCCAGCGCCTTGGTGGCCTCGTAATTGAGCTTTAAGCGGACGTTGATGGTCGAAAGGCCAAGTTTGGACTGCGATTCGATGTAATCAATGCCGTCGGCGGCGGCAATCGCCCGCTCCAGCGGCGTGGTGATGAAGCCGCGCACCAAATCCGCGCTTGCGCCAATATAGGTTGTAGTGACGGTGACCGTGGCATTCTCGCTCCGCGGATACTGACGGACATTGAGGGAGCGGATCGCCTGCAGGCCGGCTATCAGGATCACCAGGCTGACCACCATTGCCAGCACCGGTCGGCGGATGAAGAGATCGGTAAAAGACATTGTGCTCTCCGCTCATCGAAAACGTTATCTGGGGATAACCTCTATCCCACTCCCGTCAATTGTTCTCCGGCGTCGGTTGCAGGGCAAAGTTCGGTGCGAGAGTGTTGTCGATCTCCACGCCCATCCCATTGCGCAGCTTGAACACGCCGGTGCTGACGATGGTCTCCCCGCCCTGCAAACCCTCCGTGACGGCCATAAAATCCCCGCGACTCTCACCCAGCCGCACGAACTGCTGGCGAAGAACCTTGCCGACCTTGCCCGTTTTCTCATCCTTTTTCTCCTCGACGAGAAACACCGAATCACCGTAGGGGGCATAGAGTACCGCGGTGGTGGGGATGGCCAGGACCTCCCGGTCGGTCGGCAGCACGACCGCCAGATCGGCATACATGCCGGGACGGAGGATATCGTCAGGGTTGGCGATGGTCGCCTGAGCCCGGATATTGCGGGTGGCCGGATCGACTTCCGGGTTGACGGTGGTGATCCGTCCTTCGATCGTTTCCCCGGGCAAGCTGTCGGTGGTTATCCTGACCGGCAGGCCGGGCCGCAGATGCACGAGGGACTGTTGCGGCAAGAGAAAATTGACAAAGATCGGATCGAGGGACTGCAGCGATACGATGCCGTCTCCTTCCTTGAGGTACTGCCCGAGATTGACCAGGCGGATGCCGAGACGGCCGGCAAAAGGTGCCCTGAGCTTCTTCTTGTTGATGGCAGCCCGGATGTTGTCGGCCTGGGCTACGGCCTGCCGATATTCGGCCACCGCCGCATCGTGCTCGGCCACGGGGATGACCTTTTTCGCCAGCAGCTGCTTAGAACGCTCCAGATTGCTGCGGGCCAGCACCACGGCGGCTTCGGCGCCCGGCAGCTGCGCTTCCTCCGAGCGGGTATCCTGCAGCAGGAGCAGGTCGCCGCCCTCGACCCTGCCGCCGGCCTCGAATTTGATTTCCACCACCTTGCCCGGCAGATCCGCCGACACGGTAACGCCCTGCACCGCAACGAGCGACCCAACGCTGGTCAGCAACGATTCCCACTCGTCTTCCCGCACCTCACTCACGGTGACCTTGGTCGGCGGCGGGACAAAACTCGCTCCCTGGTCGATCATCTTGCGGATCTGCAGGAACTTGACGCCGGCAATTATCGAGACCAACACGGCCAGACCAATGATCGCAACCAGTATCTTTTTCATCTTGTTCACAAATTGAGGTTCGGATGAAAATGGTGCAGCGCCACAATTTCCTGACTGTAGATAATATCCATTCTTAACTACGAGTCAATTGTGAGTGGTAATTCTGCAGTCGTTGACGTCTGGGGGGCTACTAGGAGTCGGCTGCGGATTGCTGTTGAAAGGAAGGAGCTACTTCATCTCGAAATCGCACACTACCTGTATCGTTTGCGAACACTTTTCTCTCTCGCACTATCTCGGATAGTTGGCAATTCAGGGACTTACAACAATGGCACACCTTTTGCGTAATCCTCCTCGGAAAAGAGCGGAACTCCCTACAATCAAGGCATAAGGATCTCAGAAAAGGATCCCCACAGAAGCAGGATCAACCAAGGAGGAAACAGGTATGACAGACCAAGCAAAAGTCCCTCGGCAGGCGTGGATCACAACATTTGCAGGCACCGCCATTAATCTCTGTCTCGGCATGCTGTACGCATGGAGCATATGGCAATCGGCTCTTGTCAACACGAGCAAGGCCGGCGAGACCATGACCGGCATCAATGCCGGGTGGGTGTATCTCAACAATGCTCAGGCCGCCACCCCCTTTTCCATATGTGTCATTGTCTTTGCACTGCTGATGATACCGGGAGGCCGGATACAGGACAGGATCAGTCCGAGGTTCGGCGCCACGGTCGGCGGCCTCTGCCTGGCGGTTGGTTGCATTGTTGCCGGATTGATGAAAAGCTATGCCGGGCTGATCATCGGTTTCGGTCTCCTTGGCGGGATCGGCATGGGAATCGGGTATGCGGCACCGACACCTGCGGCGCTGAAATGGTTCGGCCCTCATAAACGTGGTCTGATCGCCGGGCTCGTCGTCGGGGGATACGGCGGGGCTGCGCTGTATATCGGCGGCTTGGGACAGTGGCTCATCGATGGCTGGGGGATTAGCGGCAGTTTCGTGGGGTTGGGCGTGTTGTTTTCGATCGTTGTGGTCATTGCCGGGCAATTGTTGAAATCCCCGCCGGCAGGGTATATCCCTCCGGCGGGACCCGTATTGGGCGGACCCAAGGCAGGTATCATTGCCAAAACGACATCCCATGATTGGGAGCCGGGTGAAGTTCTCAAAACATGGCAGTTTTACGCGCTGGTGATGATGTTCATCCTGACCACCCAATCCGGCCTGCTCATTATTGCCAATGCCAACGGACTGATGATGAAAACGGCAAAAGACCTGCCTTTTTTCATGGGTAACGCCTGGATACTGGTATCGTTCGGCGGACTGGTGAATGCCTTCGGGCGGGTCGGTACCGGCTGGTATTCCGATAAAATCGGCAGAATGAATGCCTACACCATCAATTGCGGTATCTCCGCCATCTGCATGTTTTTACTCCCCTTTGTCATTGCGCAAAAAAGCGTATTGCTGCTTTTTCTGGTTGTCGGCGTCGGGTACTGGCAATACGGCGGCGGCCTGGCCTTGTTGCCGTCTTTTACCGCCGATTTTTATGGCCCTAAAAACCTCGGCTTCAACTATGGCATGGTTTTCTTCGGCTGGGGCGTTGGTGTCTTTATGGCGAGAATCGGCGGTACCATCGAGGATATCACCGGCAGTCTGGATTATGCATTTTATCTTTCCGGCGCCCTGCTGGTGTTTGCCGTTATTCTTTCGAGAATGACCAGGCGGCCGCAATGGTCTCTCAGGCAACCGCTCGCTGTAGAGGCGTGAGGGAGATTTACGGCACAGTCAGCCGCAGCTGGCAGGAGAGCCCCGGAGAGTATCTCCGGCCAGCTGCCTGGCAAATTATGCCATAGCCCAACGGGAAACCGGAAACAGGAACTCTTCAATGGGACTTCGCCAGGATTTCACAGGAACTTCAAACAATCTGGAACTGACCTATTACTGGCATGAACCCTACCATAAGATAGGATGTATTTTTATTCTGGTATGGGATCTATTTTGTATTGCCTTCTGGTCCCCCGTACTGATCCCGCTGTTCAGGGGTGAAGTGGTTTTTCCAAAAAATATCTTTGCCTTGTGCTCGTTTTTTATGCTGATTCCGGCGCCGACCTACTGGGTGCTGCTCTACTTGATCAATAAAACCAGGGTGCACGTAAACCGGTCGGAGGTTATCGTTCGCAATGGTCCCCTCCCCTGGTTAAGGAAGAACCAGACATTGCCGTTGCGACACATCAAATATATCTCCATTGAGGAACTGGGGCTAAATTCCATTGCGGATGAAACTTGGCAGCTACAGGAAAATGAGATCTGTCACGTAAAAGCCATTATGAGAAACGGGGAATCCAGATATATTTTTCTGAATATCCACAATCTGGCCGAAGCACGGATTGTCCGTTCCCGGATGAGTCTCTGGTTGATGGAGATGAGCCGGGCCGAGTCAAAATAACAAAGAAAACTCGGTTCGCACTCCCGGCTCTGATTTCACCCGAATACTGCCCCCGTGCAACCTCATGATCTGGCGGGAGAGACTGAGCCCGATGCCTGATCCTGCCGGTCGCGTGGTGAAAAAAGGGATGAAGATCTTGGGCAGCACGTCTTCGGGTATTCCCTTGCCATTATCCCCGACCCGAATGACCGGCGCCGACCTGTCGTTCAACTCCGCCCGGAGTTCTATCTCCGGCCTTTGATTTTCTTGTACGGCCTCGATGGCATTGCTCAAGAGATTGAGCAGCACCTGTTCGATCAGATCGGGATCGACATGCAATTGCAGGCTGTCGGGTTTTACCGAAGTGCTGAAACGGACGGTTCCCTGTTCCAGACTTGGCTTGATGAGATTTTCGATCCGGCCGAACAACACCGTCACCGGCACAAGCTGCCGGTGCGGTTCGGGGATGCGGGCAAAGCGCCGGTAGTTCCGGACGAACTGCATCAGCCCACAGCTTCTTTTTTCTATAGTCTGCATGGCCTGGCGAAGATCGTCAATATCCGAAGGATGGATGGTGTTGCCGCTGCCGATGAGCAGGTTAGCCGTGGCGGCCAGGGAGGAAATGGGCGTAACCGAGTTCATAATTTCATGGCTCAGCACCCGGATGAGATTTTTCCAGGCATCCATCTCTTTTTCTTCCAGTTCGCTTTGAATATTCTGCAAAGTAAAGAGACGGTAATGTTCTCCCTGTAGTCGGATTTCTTTGGCATGCACCGCCACCTGTATGGAATGGTTCTTATTTTCGATATCGATGTAACGTTTTTCGCCACTTTTCAGCTGCCCGAGCAGATTGCCGAGCGCGGTGTTGGCGGCTTCCAGTTGCCGCATATGGTGCACGTGTGGAAGCTGGAGCATGTTTCGGGCGCTTTTGTTGATCAGGTTTATCTCTCCGTCTGCCTTGACCGAAATCAGCCCCATCCCGGTCTGCTGGACAATTTCCTGAAGATAATGAAACTGCTGTTCTTTTTCCAACCGATTGGACTGGAACCTGGCAATGATCCGGTTCAGGGATTCGCAGACTTCCCGGAAAGAACTGTCCTGCAGGCTGGTATCCAGCCTTTCCGAAAAATCTTCATGCAATACCGACTCAAATGCCCGGCACAGTAACTGATTGCTCTTATTGACATAATCCAGCAGGCTCGCGACCTGAAAAAGGATCAGCACGGCCAGAATCAGACAGGTCGCGTAAAAGCGGGTCTGCAGGCAGAGGTAAAAGAAGAGGCCGAGGGTGGCGGAAAACAGCAAAATGCGGCAGATACAGTTTATCCGGAAACTCTTAGAGATCATATTTGTTCATTCTCCGGTAGAGCGCGGCCCGGGTCAGTCCAAGTTCCTCTGACGAATGGCTGATATTGCCGCCGTGTTTTTTCAGGATTTTTTGAATAACCGCCCGTTCCACATCCTCCAGGTTGTAGCTTTCGAACATTTCTTTTTTTCCCGGTTCCGGGAAAAGAAAATCATCGCCGCCGAGCACCGGGCTTTCGCTCATGATGACAACCCGTTCCATATTGTGCCGCAGTTCCCGGATATTGCCGGGCCAGTGATAGTTGCGAAGTTTGTTCATCGCGGCACTACTTAATTTCAGCGATTTTTTTTGGTATTTCTTGCCATACCTGCCAAGAAAATGGTCCGCGAGCAGGGCAATATCCTCCCCTCGTTCCCGCAGGGGCGGTAGCCGGATTTCCACCGTATTGACGCGGTAGAGAAGGTCCTGGCGGAATTGATTGGCCGCAACCATCTCATGGAGCGGCGCGTTGGTGGCGCAGATCAGGCGAATATCCACCGCTTTCGGTTTATGGGAACCCAGCCGCACCACCTGCCGTTCCTCCAGCACCCGCAGCAGTTTTGCCTGGAGCGGCAGGGACAGATTGCTGATTTCATCGAGAAAGAGAGTCCCGCCCGAGGCTATCTCAAACCGCCCGCTGCGGGCTTCTCTGGCATCGGTGAAAGCTCCTCGTTCATGGCCGAACAGCTCGCTTTCGAAAAGATTCTCGGCAATGGCGCCCACATCGACACTGATGAAAACCTCCTGCGCACGA
>Ga0209317_1001738_pt1 | contig 17870 bp, 17 predicted proteins | sample RifGroB2_FD_183994 | JGI IMG/M metagenome (GOLD analysis project Ga0209317, IMG submission 183994) | Soil microbial communities from Rifle, Colorado, USA - Groundwater B2 (SPAdes) (version 2) | ecosystem: Environmental > Terrestrial > Soil > Unclassified | place: Rifle, Colorado | collected... | reverse complement strand
GTCCCGCAGGCCGCCGGCACCGCCGAAACATTCACTATAATAGGTCTCATGCCCGGCACGACCTATTTCTTCGCCATAAAGACAGCCGACGCGGCCGGGAATATCAGCGGGCTGTCGAACTCGCCGGCAGGAATGATTTTACTGGTTGATACAACGGCCTCTGCGGCCGTTACCGACCTTGCTGCGACCGCTGTTTCAAGCAATACAGTAACGCTCGCCTGGACGGCTCCGGGCGATGACGGTATTGTCGGCACGGCTTCAAGTTACGATATAAGGTATACAACAGCGGGCGTTATAGCATCAACCGCAGATTACAACTTCGCCACGCAGGCTCAGGGCGAGCCTGCCCCCCAAATCGCCGGCAGCACGGAAACTTTCACCGTCACCGGCCTTGCGCCGGGCACGACTTATTTCTTCGGGATAAGAACAGCCGATGAAGCCGGGAACATATCCGGTCTTTCAAATTGTGTTTTCACTGGAACATGTGTTGAAGTCACCGGCGTGCCCAACTGGAAGCAGTTTAGAGACGGTACAAACACCTGGTGGGACGATGACTATGACCATACAACCAAAAAAATCAGCACCTTAGGCTGTTTTTTAACCGCCGCGGCGCAGGTTGCTAAAAAACATGGATTCAATACAGATCCAGGGAAATTGAATGCGATGCTGAAAAAAACGGCAGGCGGGTTTGATGGAAAAAATCTGGATCCTGAAGTTATGGTGGCCACAATCACCGCGCAGGGAATAGCCTTAAATTATAAGCGTGTGTATGGTACAAATGCCAAACTTATGTCCTTATTAGAGGACAGTTTGCATAGCGGGGAACCGGTTATCTTGCAACTTTATAGTGCATCTATAGTAGGCGGATCTCACTTTGTGGTCGCTACAAAGAAATGCAACAACACAATTTCCATAAATGACCCAGGCCACAACAATAGTGTAACGACCCTCGATCAGTATTTTAGCCTAATAACGAATGGGAATCCTAAAACAATTAGGAGCATGCCGGATTCAACCGGGAAGTGCAACACCCTGCTTAAAAACTTCGGCCGGGGTCCTGTAGCCCAGGCATTTCCGCGGCCGTGTGTTTAGTAGATATTCTACTCGTTTTACCTGATCTCTGGTTACTGTGGCGAAGTCGGTGCCTTTGGGGAAAAAGATTCGCACAAGGCCGATGGCGTTTTCGACCGAACCTTTTTCCCAGCTGTGGTACGGGGCACAGAAGTAGGACTTCATGCCAAGCTTGGCGGTAACTTCTTCGTGCTGCGCGTTCTCGCTGCCATTGTCGTAGGTCATAGTCCTGCGCATATGCTCAGGGTAGCGGCAAAGACGCTTGTTTATTGCTTTTCTAAAGCCGTCGCTGCTCTTTGACTTCAGTTTCCCTAGCCGGATGAAGCGGCTCTTGCGCTCAAGCATAGCGGCTATGGCCGCAGTGGACTTGCTGGAAACTATCGTATCAGTCTCCCAGTGGCCTTCCTGGGCGCGCGTGGCGGCCTCTGCCGGCCTGTTCTCGATCCCGATTCTATTCGGGATATGGCTCTTCTGCGCGTAGCGTTTGCGATAGCCGGGATGTTTTCTGACTCGGTGCTCTTTGGGCAGATATTTCTTTAGGTTCCGCGCCTTGCCAAGAGGACTTTCGTAGATGAACTGATAGATAGCTTCATGGCTTACGGAATGGCCGGGATATTGCTCGGAAACAGTTTTGGCGATAATCTCAGGCGACCAGCGTATTCGCAGTTTTCGCAAGACATATCGGCGAACAACTGGGTCGCGCAGGCGCTCATGGCGGACGGATTCGGACTTGCGGTTTGCGGCTCTTGCCTGTGCCTTATGTGGAAGATAGACTCTGTAGATTGGCGCGCCGTTGCGCTTGATTTCTCTGGAAATGGTGCCCGGATTGCGGCCCAGGGCTTTGGCGATTTCGCGCCGGGAACGGCCTCTGGCAAGAAGAATAGCGATTTGGTCACGCTCTCGGGAGGAGAGCTGTTTGTAGTTTGTTCCCATAACACCTAGAGTACAGATTTACCTCTAGGTGTTGCACTTCATTATTGAACCCGTGCATCCGTAAAATTATGAAAAGGGCATCATTATGAGAAATAATTACAGATTTGCCAGTCTGATTGTTCTGGCTTTAATTACCATAAATACCCCAAGTATATGGGCGGAGGATGATAGTAGTATAACTATCCGGATTCATAATTCATCAGATACGGCAAAAGATACCCCAGCGGAAGTTGTACTGATTGACCCACAAGGCCGCAGAACAGGATTCGATGCCTCTGCGCCTTTTAACGATGCGGCGGGGATTACTGAAGTGCATGAGATTCCTAATTCCGGTTACTCCATTGAGGGGATAGCTGATAACACCGGTGGGGGAGAAGACGAACCCTTTTATAGAGAGCTATATGTCCCAGAACCACTCCCCGGAAAATACACACTCCAAATTATTGGAAGACAAACCGGCGGCTATGCTCTGTCTGGTGGTTTTTACGATTCAAACCACAGTGGTCAACACTATGATGCTTCTGGATTTATTGCGGCAGGGCAAACAGTGATAATAGACATGGAATACTCCCCCACGCCAGGTGCCCCAGCTCCGATTATAACTGAGACTATCACCTTTGACGTGCTGCGTAACGATGTCGCCGTCGCCCGGCAGCTTAACCAGCTCGGCGACGACAAGTTCGCCCGCAGTCTTATCAAGAACATCGACCTAGCCGAGAAGCTCTCCGCCGTCTGCGACAAGCGCCGGCATGGTAAAGATAAACCCTGCCAGCCCGCTGTCGCTGTCTTGAAGCTCTTTATCAAGCGCCTGGAACTCGCCAACCGCAAATGCGACAACCCCGCGGACTGCGACGAAGAGCGCGAATGGACCGCCTTCCGCAAAGAGCACGGCCGCGATGACGACTATAAAGACTTCTTCCGCGATTGGGCCCGCGACGACTGGCACAAACACAAAAAGAACTGCAAGCGTTTCGTGACCGACGAGGCTCTAAAAATAATCAGCGAAGACGCCGGCTGGCTGATAAAGTCGCTCGGCGGCTCGGTTGAAGACGAGCTCGGTAAGCCCGGCCGCGGCAAGCACGATTAACGCTATTTGACAATTTAGCCCCCTGCCGCCGGTCCGGTAAGCCCCATGAGGCACAGACCGCGCAGAGTAGGGGGAGCCCCTATCCAACTAATCTTGGCACTGCCAATTGTGGCTTCCGGATTTACTAGAATTCCCTTATGTCCCATCCAGCCGTTTACGCCCACCGCTGCGGCATGGCCGCCGGCCCCGAGAATACCGTGGCCGCGGCGCGCGCCGCTCTGGCCGAAGGCGCCTCGGCCGTGGAATGCGACATACGCCGCACGGCTGACGGGCAGTTCGTGGCCTTCCACGACGCGGGCACCGGCCGCCTCTGCGGCCGCGACTGGAAGATAGCGGCCACCGCCTGGCCCCACCTCAAGACCCTGCGCGTGCAGGGCGAGCCTGTCGCTCACCTGGACGATTTCCTGAACCTGATGATACTGCGGCCCGGCAGCGACTTCTATTTCGAGCTCGCGCTGGAGCGGCCCTCAGACGCGGCCGACCTGGCGCGGCAGATAGCCCGCGCCGGCGTGCAGAACCGGGCCTACCTGCTGGCCTTCTCCCACCGCACGGCCTTCCTGGACGCGGCCCTGGAAGCGGTGCCCGGTATAGGCGCCGCCGTGATGCCGCTGTACCCCGCGCACATGCTGCGCACGGCGCTTAAGGCCGGCGCCTCCAAGGTCTGCGCGGGCTGGGTGGACTGGCCGCTGGCGAAACAGCTTTTCTTCTTCGGCGCCGCCGCCTGCGATTTTAAGGCGCAGGCCGCCGCCGCCGAGGCCGAAGGCGTGGAAATATCGGCCGGCATAGCCAACCACCCGCGCGACGTGCGGCGGCTGGCCGACCTGGGCGCGCGCGCGGTGTGGACCGACGACGTGCGCATGGCGCTAAAATACCTCTGATATGGCTAAAAAAATAGTGGCGATAGACGGCGGCTACCGGCGCGGCGGCACCATAGAGCAGGCCGTGCTGGCCGCGGCGGGCGCCGCGTGGGACGGCGGGGCCGAAGTGCGGATCTTCAGACTGGCGGAGCAGAGCGTAGCGTTCTGCAACAACTGCCGGGCCTGCATGCAGGAGCCCGGCGCGGCCCGCGGCATCTGCCCGATAAACGACGATATGGGGCCCATGCTCAATGCCATGGAGGCGGCCGACGGCCTGATCCTGGCCGCCCCGGTGAACTGCTTCAACGTGAACGCCCTCACCCGCCGTTTCCTGGAGCGCCTGTCGCCTTACGCCTACTGGCCCTGGGGAGCCAAGGGGCCCGTAATGCGCCTCAGGTTCGGCGCTAAAAAAGCCGTGCTGATAACCTCCTCCGCCATGCCCTCTTTCTTCGGACGGCTGTTCACCGGCGCCCTGCGCGCCTTGAAATTAATCGCGGCCGCCTTCGGGGCCAGGACCGCCGGCACGCTGTTCATCGGCCTGTCCTCCATGGAGCCCAAGCCCGCGCTGCCGCCGCGCGACAGGCGGCTGGCTGAAAACCTGGGCCGCGTATTGCTAAAATAGACGGACATGTTCAAGAAAATACTCCTGGTCGACGACGACAGCCTGGTGCTGAATTCCACCCGCCGGTTCCTCGAGGACCGCGGCTTCAAGGTGTCGGCCGCCGACAACGGCGCCGAGGCCGTGGCGCTGGCCCGCGAGTCCAGGCCGGACCTGGTCATCACCGACGCGCAGATGAAAGGCCTGGACGGCTTCACCCTGTGCCGGGCTATCAAGGAGACGGACGGCTTCGAGCGGGTGCCGGTGATCATCATCTCCGGCAGCAAGGTCAGCGAGGAGGATATCCTGGCCGGCTATAACCGCGGTGCCGACGACTATATCCTCAAACCCTTTTCCTTCCCGGTGCTGCTGGCCAAGATCAAGGCGGTGCTCAAGCGCTACGAGGGCGTGGCGGAGAAGACGGAGAAGATCAGCAAGCTGGGCATGGTGATAGACCCCGCCGGCCGCACCGTCACGCTGGCGGGCGCCGTGGTGAACCTGACCCGTAAGGAATTCGACCTGCTGATGGCGCTGATCACCGAGGAGGGCCGGCTGCTCTCCATTCCCTATCTGCTGGAGACCGTCTGGGGCTACGACCCGGCCAGCTACAACGACCCGCATACGGTGGGCGTGCACGTCTCTTCGCTGCGCAAGAAGCTCGGCGCGGAAATAGGCGCGCGCATCACCAGCGTGACCGGCCACGGATATAAATTGGAATAACCAGCGGTGGGTGCAGGGCGGACCGGAACGCAAAACCGCCGTCTCGCACACCGTGCTCGCGGCTGCCCGTCTCGGCCCTCGCGCTATGCAAGCTCGGGCCTCCGACAGGCTTTTGCTAACCCGGTCCGCCCCGCGCCCTAATAGATTATTTCTTTCGGGCAGATTTGATGATTATTTGACGATTTATTGCTTAGGGCTTTAACCCCTGCTGCTAAACTATTTTAGCGGAGCAGGAGGGGTTATGAAAGATCTCGATACCGCGGTAAAACTTACTCTGACCGCCGCCTTCGCGGCCCTGCTCGCCGCCCCGCCCGTCCTCGCCGCCGAGGACGTCTACAAGAAGATGGCGAACGATTTCGCCAAATACTCGACCAACAAGAAAGTAAAGAACCTCGCCGTCATCGGCTTCGCCCGCAAGGCCCGCACGTCGCGCGAGGAGAGCGATTACGTTTCGGAAAAACTGCTGTCCTGCCTGGTGGCCTCGGGCAAGGTGAACCTGCTGGAGCGTTCGCAGCTGGGCCGGGTGCTGGAGGAACGCAAGCTGGCCGCGGCCGGCGTGGCGGCCGAGGGCGCCGAGGCGGGCCGCAAGATAGATCCCAGCGACGCCATCATAGTGGGCACCATCTTCGGCACCAAGGAACACCTCAAGATAATAGCGAGGATGATAGATCCGCTGACCGGGGCGGTGCTGCATACCGTGGAGGCGCAGACCGAGCGCCAGTGGGACATGGTGGAGGACAGCCAGGGCTTCGAGTTCGACGTGCCGGACATGCGCGTGATCGCCGAGATGTTCGACGAGGAGGAGATCAAGCCGGAGCTGGTGGCCTTCCGCGACGCGCCCGCCGGCCTGAACACGGCCAGCTGCAACGCCCGCCGGGCCAGGCTGGCCGCCATGCAGAGCGCGGCGCTCGAGGCCAAGGCCAAGTACTGGGCCGGCCAGATGCGCGACCCCAAGTTCAGCAGTTCGGGCCTGCGCCGCAACCCCGGGGGGGAAATTAAGGACCAGGCCGACCGCAGGAAGTTCTACGCGATGCTGCAGACGCTGCACCGCGCGCCGGCGGCGCCGCGCCTGTCGGTGACGGAGATGAACGCGGTGATAAGGCTGATGCAGGAGGAGGAGAATATCTCCGACGACTGCGGCCTGCACTGAGGCGCCTAAATCCTGGTGAGTTTTTCCAGCAGGTCGCGGATCTCGTCTATGCCGAACGGCTTTATCAGGAAGCCGTCCGCCTGCACGCCAGGCGCCAGCGGCGCCTTGATGTCGGAGACCGAACCGGTGATGGCCACTATCTTCATGGCGGGACAGGCCTGTCGCGCGCGCTTTATCACCTCTTCGCCGCGCAGGTCGGGCATTTTCAGGTCGCAGACCATGGCGTCGAAAGCGCCGGGCACGGCCAGGCGCAGCGCCTCGGCCCCGTTGGCGGCCTCGGTGACGGCCCAGCCGCGGCCGGCCAGCGCGCGCCGCACGTAATTGCGCACCAGTTCCTCGTCGTCCACGATCAGCGCTTTCCTGTTCATAAGGCGGGCAGGTTTATGGTGAAGGCGGCGCCGCCGCCCGGCCGGTTGGCGGCCCGGATGCCGCCGTTATGCCTGTTGATGATGCCCAGGCAGACCGAGAGGCCCAGGCCGGTGCCTTTGCCCACGGCCTTGGTGGTGAAGAAAGGGTCGAAGAGGCGGCCCGCTATCTCCGGGCTGATGCCGCCGCCGGTGTCCGAGACCGCGGCGGCCACGGCCGGCCGGCCGCCGGCGCCGTCTAGCGAGGTGGAGACCGTCAGCTCGCCGCCTTCGGGCATGGCGTCGCGAGCGTTGGTGAACAGGTTCAGGAACACCTGCATCAGTTGCTGGAAGTCGGCGTTCACCATGGGCAGGCCCGGGGCCAGCTGCCGGTTTATTTTGATGCGCTGCAGCTCCATCTGCCGGGCGCAGAGCGTCAGCGTTTCCTCCACTACCTCGTTGAGGCTGACCGGCTCCAGATGCGCCTTCTCCTGCCGCGAGAACGAGAGCAGCGAGACTATGATCTTCTTGCACCTGAACACGGCCTTCTCTATGTCCTTGAGGTCGGCGTAGTTCTGGCCGGCCTTGTCGGTATTCTCCATCACCAGCTGCGTCAGGCCCAGGATGCCGGAAAGCGGGTTGTTGATCTCGTGCGCCAGGCCGCCGGCCAGCTGGCCCAGCGCCGACATTTTTTCGGCCTGTATCAGCTGGCCCTGTGTCTCCTGCAGCTGGCGGTACAGGCTCGAGTTGCGCAGCGCCAGGCCCACCAGCGAGGCGAAGATCCTGGCGCGCTGCAGGTCGTCCTCGGTGAAATAGGCTTCGTCCTCCAGCCTGCTGATGGCTATGAGGCCCACCGGCTTGTTGTCCTCGCGCAGCGGCAGGAACAGGGAGGATTTAAGTTTATCCAGCCCCGCTATGCCGGCGAAGCGTCTGTCGCCGGCGGGATTCTCGGACAGCACGGCCGACTTGGAGGTTTCCCCGGGGGCGTCCATTATCCGCGAGCACATCTCCAGGCGGGACGCGGCCGCGCCGGGGTCCTCCAGGCCTTCGGAGACGGCGATGTAGGGGTTGCCGTCCCGGCCCGGCAGGACGAGCAGCGACTCTTCGGCCTTGAGGATGCGCGTGACGGAATCTATGATGACGCGCAGCTGCTCCTCCGGTCTCACCGTGGAGAAGATGGCCCGGGTGATGTCGTTGAACTTGCGCTTTTCCAGCGCGCGCTCCACCACCTTCAGCAGTTCCTTTATCTCGAAGGGCTTGTGCAGGTAGTCGAAGGCGCCCTTGCGCAAACTTTCTATGGCCGTGCCCATGGTGCCGTGGCCGGTGGCTATGATGACCTCTATCTCGGGGTCCAGTTTCTTCATCTCGCCGAGCGCGGTGATGCCGTCCATGCCCGGCATCTGTATGTCCATGATGGCCAGGTCGAACTTGCCGGCGCCCACCCTGGCAACCCCCTGCTCGCCGTCCATCGCCGTCTGCACGGCGTAGCCGTACAGCTGCAGCGCCGAGGAGATCATCTCCGCTATCTGCGGTTCGTCGTCCACCACAAGGATGTTGGCTTTGGAGGTCATGCTTTGCCAATTGTATAAAAATAAGCCCGCCGCTGTGGCGCCCTTGCGGGCTAAACTGAAGGAGGCGCGGGGGCGGCTCTGCCGGGCAGCCCGCGCGCTTTAACTGTTACGCCCGGAGCCGATGGAGTTGCTTCGTCAGAAGTTGCCCGGCGGAGCGCCCGTTGCGGGGAGCCCGCAGGCCTGAACCGGGCGGGCGCAAAATGTTAGAATTAACGGACGGCGCCGCCGCTATGGCGGCGCGGGGGACTTAAACGAAAAACTGTCGGTACCGGAGACTCTCATGACTTCTGCCAGCTGTGATCTGGAAGATCTTGACGCCATAATTTTCGACCTCGGCGGCGTTATACTGAACCTGGAGTACGAGCGGACCATCACGGAATTCAAAAAGGACCTCCCGGCCCTGGACGCCTCCGTGTTCTACGGGAAGGAAGCCCAGCTTCCTTTTTATTCCGAGTACGAAATAGGCCGGATCTCCACCGCGGACCTGGTTTCCAGGTTCAACGTCCACCACGGCTCCTCGTTCAGCGGCGACCTTTTTAAAACCTGCTGGAACGCGATGATCCTGGATTTCCCTCCGCGGCGGATAGCGCTGCTGCAGCGACTGCGGGCCTCGGGGAAACGGGTTTTCCTTTTAAGCAACATCAACGAGCTTCACGACCTCGCCGTGGAGGAAAGCTACGCCAGGCTGGGCCATCCGGAAAAATTCCACGACCTGTTCGACAAGGTGTATTATTCGTACCAGGTCGGGCGCAGGAAACCGAACGCCGATATTTTCGAGCTGGTGCTGTCCGAAAACCGCCTGCGGCCGGACCGCTGTCTTTTTATAGACGACAGCGCGCACCACGTGCTCGGGGCTAAAAAAACCGGCCTTCACGCCGTCCACCTGCAGAAGCCCGAAACCATACTGGATCTCCCCGTGTTCAAGGTTTTACAGAAATGAAGCCGCTCAAGATCGCGCTGCTCCTGCTCTTCTGCCTGGCCGCGTGGCAGCTCCCTGCGGAGGCCGCCGCGGGCGCGTTCCGGGTCTATCTCGTCTTCAGTTACTCCCCCGGCATGTGGGACGAGCAGGGCAGGCGGGGCGTGGAGCTCGCGCTCAGGAACCAGAACATAACGGACTTTGAGACGAAAGTTTATAACTACAACTACGTCGAGAAGAGGAAATACCGGACCGAAGAGCTGAAGAAAATAACCGCGGAGATAGCCGGCTTCAGGCCGGACCTGATCATCGTTTTCGACGACGAAGCTTCGGAGGACCTGATCCCGGACCTGAACAGGCTCGATATCCCTATCGTGGCGACCGGGATAAACCGGGAGCTCAAGGACCTTTCCTGGTTCAAGCCGGAGGGCGCGGCGGACAGGAACTTCACCGGGGTGCTGGAACGCTACCCGTTCGAGCAGCCCCTGAAATTCCTAAAGAAGATCAACCCGGAGATCAGCGAAATAACCATCCTCACCAGCGAGAACGTCTCCTCCTCGGTCATCGTCGAGCAGTTCATCAGGCAGTTCCGCAAGTCCGGCGGCGCTTCTTCCGGGATCAGGCTGAAAGAAGTCATCAAGTCCCGGGACTGGGAGCGCTGGCAGGCCGCCATCAGGTCCCACAGGGGCGTGAACGAAGCCTTTTGGATCCTGGTCCCGTGGGACGTCTACGGCAAGGACGGCAAGGAAGTGCCGCTCAACGAGATAGGCGAATTCTACCAGCGCGAAAGCAGGATCCCGGAACTTGGGATCGTGAACGCGAACCACATGATAGGCCTCCTGGCCTGTTTCTCCGTAAATTCGGAAGACCTGGGCTACCAGGCGGCGGCCGCCGGCATCCAGGCCATAAAGAACAAGCGCAGTCTGTCCCGCGTCCCTTTCGCCAAAGTCGAGACCGTCCGGCTTATCATCAACAAGAAAAGGGCGGACACGCTCCATTACAAGATCCCTATCGGTTTTTTAGAGTTCGCCGAAATAGAGAAAAAGATCCCGCTGAGCTATCTCCGGTAGGAGCGCCGCCCGGGAGCTTTCCCGGCCGGCCCGCGGTGACGGGCACGCTATGAACAAACGATTCCTCCTGACGGTGGTGTTGAGCTCCCTCCTCCCGGTTCTCGCTGCCTGCGTGATAATTTACAGGACCTCCCTTAACAGCGCGCAGCGGGCCATAATAGGCTCGCTGACGCTGGAGGCCGAATATAAAGCCAAGGAGATCCACGGCTACCTCTCCCTCAAAAAGCAGACGCAGGCCATACTTTCCGAACTGGGGATGTTCTCGGTGGCGGTGGAATACCAGCGGTTCGAGGGCTTGACGCTCTTCTTCAACTCCATGATGAAGAATGAAAGGGGCTACGCCGGGGTCTGTTTTCTGGACAAGGCCCTGCGGATACAGGCCTGCAACGAGGTCTCCGGGGACGGGAAATACCTGGTCAACAACCGCGCGGAACTCGCGGGCTATCTCTCCGGCCTGGATTTTAAAAGCCGGCAGCCCTGGCAGTTCGTAAAGACCGGCGCCGGGCTTACCCCCGTGGTGATCTCCAGGGTGGTCAGCGAGGGCAAAGGCCATATCGGCTACCTGGCGGTGCTGCTGAACCGGACCGCCCTGGACGAGCTGCTGGCGGCCTTCTCCGAAAAATACGAGCGCATCAACGGGGTACCGCTGCAATACCTCGCGGCCGTCAAGATCGGGGAGAGCTACGTCACCTTGAACCATTCCCCCGGTTTCGTCCAGCCATCCCCGTTTTCCGAGGCCGGCAAAGACGGCCAGGCGGACTCCGGCGGGCTGCTGAGCGTCTGGAACACTTACGAAGAGGCCGGCGGCGTCAGGACCTTCTTTCAGGCAAAGAGCAGCGCTTTGTTTTCCAGGCTGCGCCTGCTGCGCGTCCTCTTCTGGGTCGTGGTCCCGCTCTTCCTGGCCGGCGTGGCCGTTTTAATAGTCTACGTGGCCAAAACTTCCTTCCGCTCCATCGAACTCCTGCTGGGCAAGATGGAGGAACTCTCCAAGGGGAACTACAGCAGGATAGAGCAGGGCCGGCTGCCGCATGACAAATATATAAACTACGCCAACTCGCTGATCGACAGGCTCCTGGAGTACAAAGAGGCCGTACAGCTGGCCGCGGTGGGCAAGCAGGCCGCGCAGGTGGCGCACGACATCCGCTCGCCGCTGGCGGCCCTGGACGCGGCGCTTAAGAACACGCCCCAGCTCCCGGAAAGCAAGCGCGTGATGCTGCGGCACGCGGTCAACCGCATACGGGACATCGCCAATAATCTTCTCGAAAAGACCCGCCAGCAGGCCAAGCCCTCCGCCGGAGGCCCGGAAAGCCCACTGGAGCTCTACCTGCTTTCCTGCATTCTGGACCCTGTGGTCACGGAAAAAAGACTGCAGTTCGAGTCGCGGCCCGGAGTACATATAGATCTTGAACTGACCCCGGAGTCCTACGGTCTGTTCGCCAGGATCCAGCCGGTAGAATTCAAGCGCATGCTCTCCAACCTGGTCAACAACGCCGTAGAGGCCCTGGGAGAGAGCGGCTCCGTGAACGTGGGGCTGCTGCATCTGGACGGAAGCGTCCTTTTGACCGTCTCCGATAACGGCAAAGGCATCCCGCCGGAGATCCTGCCGAAGCTGGGGCAAAGGGGCGAAACTCATGGCAAGCCCGGCGGCTCCGGCCTGGGCCTGTTCCATGCCAAAACCACGGCCGAGAACTGGGGCGGCAGCCTGGCTATCGTTTCGGAAGAAGGCAAAGGGACAACCGTTACCATCTCGCTCCCCAGGTCGGCTGCCCCGGACGGGTTCGAGCCTGAATTGCGACTTTACCCGGGCAGGCCCGTAGTGGTGCTCGACGACGACGAGACCATCCACCAGGTCTGGCAGTCCCGGCTGGAAGCCGAACGCGCCGGTGAGCAGGGGATAGAAGTGCTGCATTTCAGCGAACCGGGAACGCTGCGTGCCTGGATCGGGAAGGAGCCCGCCAAAGCCGGCAGCGCCGTTTATCTTTTCGATTATGAACTCCTGGGCTGCAGGGAAACGGGGCTGAGCCTGGCGCAGGAATTAGGTATCGCGGCCAGGGTCGTGCTGGTGACCAGCCGTTACGACGAACGACCCATCGCCGAAGAGGCCCGGCGCTTAAAGATCCGGATGATCCCCAAAAGCCTGGCCGGCCTGGCGCCTATTTCCATTAAGGCCCGGCCGAAGACCGCCCCCGCGGTGCTGATAGACGACGATTCACTGGTGCGACTGAACTGGACGCTGGCCGCGCAAAGCGCCGGCGTCAGCCTTAAGACGTTCTCGGAACCCGCCGAGTTCCTGGCCGGCCTGGCGGCCTTCCCTGAGAACACTCCCATCTACATAGACGCCGAACTGGGCGGGGGGATAAAAGGCGATAATATAGCCGAGGAGCTGCGAAAAAAAGGTTTTACCGAGATCTGCCTGGCTACCGGGCATCCCCCGGAGAATTTCTCGCACGTGCCCTGGCTTAAAGTTATCGGTAAAAATCCGCCTTGGTCTGATCCCGACTGAACCCGGCCGCCGGCTGAATATAATTCCGTCCGTTACTTTTCCCGGTAAGGGCCGCTCGCTCATTTTGCCGCTGTACTGTATTCCTTCCGCCCGCCCCTGCGTTGTATTTAAAAAATCGCGCCGCTTGCCGGATCTCGGCTGCGCTACATGATGAAAGGAAACGTTTACTATATGTAAAGTATACTTGACACAATGTATGGTTTGATGTATACTATTTCCGTGGTCAAAATAAACAGGAAGAAGGGGAGAGGGGAAAAATGGAAAAGAAAATAGCGGTAATGCAGCGGGTCATGGGGGGGCTGATAATCCTCCTGGTGCTTTCAGATATGCTGATGAAAGGCGCGTATCTGCTGGCCGGTTTCGTGGCTCTGGTCATAGCGGTCGTGCTGTTCGCCCGCCGCAAAGCCGAATATAAAGCGGACGAGCGGGACATACAGATACACCTGCTGGCCTGCTACGGCTCGCTCATGGCTACCCTGTGCTTTACTTTCATCATGCAGCGCTTCGGGGCGGCGGGCAGCCTGGCCTACGGCAACGTGCAGACCGTGCTGGTGCTCTCGCTGGTCTTCTTCGTCGGTATCTTCAGGAAGGTCTGGAACTGATATGGAAAATAAAATTAGACTGATGCGCAAGGCGGCAGCCGGGCTGATGTTCTCCGCCGCGGGCCTGAGCGTGTGGCTGCGGGACGGCTACGCGGCCCTGATAGCCGTGGGCGTCGCCGTCCTGATAGCGCTTTCCCTGCGCAAAAAGAAGGAGTCGGACGAGCGGGATATACAGGTGGAGATGCTCAGCAATTATGTGGCGCTGGCGGCGGTAATGGCCTTCGCTCTCGTCATGCAGGCGGTCACGCAGGGCGACCCGGCCGTAGCGCAGGCCTACAGCTACATGCTGTACGTTTTCATCGTGTCCTGGGCCGCCTCAACTTTGGTCTTCAGGAAGTCCTGGAACTGATATGGAGAAACTCAAGAACCGGCTGCGCGTGCTGCGCGCGGAGAAGGACATCTCGCAGGAGGTGCTGGCCAAGGCCGTCGGGGTTTCCCGGCAGACGGTGGTGGCCATCGAGGGGGACGACTATTCTCCCTCCGTAACCCTGGCGCTCAGAATCGCCGCCTACTTCGGCAAGCGGCTGGAAGAAGTGTTCTACCTGGAGAAGTAAACGGGTGGCCGCCTTTCCTAAATTAAAAAGCCCCTTGCGGGGCTTTTTAACTTTCTTCGGAGTGGACTACGCTATCCTGCGCCGCTACGGACACTGCGCCGATTTTTCCGCATCATTCTGGCGGGGCGGACTTCGCTTCCCGCTTTTACTTCGGACGCTGCGCCAATTTTTTCCGCAGGAAAAAATCTGGCGGAGAGGGAGGGATTCGAACCCTCGAAGGTTTGACCCTTACAGGTTTTCGAGACCTGCTGTTTCAACCGCTCACACACCTCTCCGTCTGATACCGCGCCCTCCGCGCTTGCGCGCTTCGGGACTTCGTCCGGACCTCAAGAGGAACCCGGTCCGGCGCTTTACAAGGAGGGCTCTGCCCTCCGTTTCATCGTCGCTTGCTTCCTGCGCTTCGCTTGGTCGCTGCGCTGAACCACCCGAAGATGAAATTTACCTTATTCAATCGGTATGGCACAAATAGCGCAAGCCCGCGCGCTTATTAAATCCAAAGATCTGGCGGAAGGAGTGGGATTCGAACCCACGGTACGGATTAACCGTACACCGGTTTTCAAGACCGGCGCCTTAAACCGCTCGGCCATCCTTCCCTGCCGGCTACAGCGCCTTACTAGAATGATATAATATAAAATTATATAACGCTGTTAAAAGCGGGGTTTAATTAATGGGCAAACTTTTCGGCACTGACGGCATACGCGGCATCACCTGGGATTATCCCTTTACACCCGATTTCATACGCAAAATAGGCTACGCGGCCTCCCTGGTGCTGCCCAAGTATAAGAAGAAGGGGCATGCCGGCAAGCCGGTGGTGCTCATAGGCATGGATTCCCGCGCCTCCGGCCGGCTGATAAAGAAGTACCTGGTGGAGGGCCTGGGCGCGAGCAAGTTCAAGGTGGTTGACCTCGGCATCATCCCCACCCCGGCCGTTTCCTACCTGGTCAAGCGCGAGAACGCCGACTTCGGCATCGTCATCTCGGCCAGCCACAACCCGCCGGAGTTCAACGGCATCAAGTTCTTCTCCAGCGACGGCCTCAAGCTCAACGACGCCATCGAGAACAAGATCGAGAAGCTGCTGCTCGGCAAGACGCCGCTCAAGTTCCGCCCGTCGCACCCCGGCCTGCACAAGAAAGATTTTACGCGCGACTACGAGGATTTCCTCAAGTGCACGCTGCCCCCGGGCTTCAGCCTGAAGGGGCTGAAGATCCTGCTCGACTGCGCCAACGGCGCCGCCTACAAGATAGCGCCGCGCGTGTTCCGCGACCTGGGCGCCAAGGTGAAGGTGATAGGCGACAAGCCCGACGGCAAAAATATCAACATGGGCTGCGGCGCCCTGCATACCGAAAAGATGGCCGCCGCCGCCGCTAAATGGGGCGCGTTCTGCGGCATCAGCTTCGACGGCGACGCCGACCGCTGCATGTTCGCCGACGAGAAGGGCTACCAGCTCGACGGGGACGACGTGATAGCCATGGCCGCCCCGTACATGAAGGCGCGCGGCCGCCTCACCAATAACGGCGTGTCGCTCACCTTCATGTCCAACTGCGGCCTGCTTAAATACCTGCGCGACCAGGGGATAAGCGTGGCCGAAGTGCCGGTGGGCGACAAGAACGTCACCGACGCCATGGAGAGGGGAGACCTGAAGCTGGGCGGCGAGACCAGCGGCCATATCATTTTCCGCGAGTTCGCCCCCACGGGCGACGGCATACTGACCGCGCTGCAGACGCTGGCCGCCGTGCGCGACATGGGCAAGCCTTTCAGCTGGTTCCGCCGGCACTGGAGCCGCTATCCCCAGGTGGTGGAGAAGGTGAAGGTGTCCAGCAAGCCCGACTTCGGGGCGGTGCCCGGCTTCAGTGAAAAACTCTCAAAGCTGGAAGGCGGCCTGAAGGGCAACGGGCGCATCTTCATCCGCTATTCCGGTACAGAGCCGCTGCTGCGCCTGCTGGTGGAAGGCGAGAGCCGCGGCAAAATAAAGGCCATCGCCGACGACCTGCTGGAGCATTACCGCAGGCATTCCGGCGCCGTGGCGGCGCGTTGATTTTTGGGAAGATTTACCGGAGGATACAATGAGAAACGTTAAACTCGGTGTGAACATCGACCACGTGGCCACGCTGCGCCAGGCGCGCGGCGAGCAGAACCCCGACACGGTGGAAGCCGCGCGCGTGGTCTACGGCTCCGGAGGCGACCTGGTGGTGATGCACCTGCGCCAGGACCGGCGCCACATACAGGATTCCGATATAGAGCGGGTCCGCCATGAGGTGAAGGGCCTGATCCACCTGGAGATGGCCGCCGTCCCCGAGATGGAGAAGCTGGCGCTGCGCTTCCGCCCCGATTCCGTCTGCCTGGTGCCCGAGTCCCCGAAGGAACTCACCACGCAGGGCGGCATGAAGCTCGACGGCAAGAACCCCGCGCTCGAGAAGATCATAAAGAACCTGTCCAAGTCCGGCATAGAGGTCAGCGTGTTCGCAGACCCGGAGCCGGGCGCCATCCGCGCCGCCCACAACATGGGCGCCGACAGCATAGAGCTGTGCACCAAGAACTACGCCGCCTGCTGGGGCAAGAAGCTGCAGGCCAAGGAGCTCGAGAAGCTGCAGCTGGCCGGCTTCCTCGTGAAGGAGCTCGGCATGGAACTGCACGCCGGGCACGGCCTGGATTACTACAACGTGGCCCCGGTGGCCCGCATCGAGGGCATGGACTGCCTCAACATCGGCTTCGCCATCGTCTCCCGCGCCATGTTCGTCGGCCTCAAGAGCGCCGTGGCCGAGATGAAGCGCCTGATACAGTAAGCGCCGCCCCGGAACGCAGAACACCGGCGCCCGCGCCCCGCTGTTCTGCGTTCTGTCTTGTAACCCCTGGAAGGAACGACTGAACTATGTGCGGAATAACCGGCTATATCGGCGACAATAAGACCACGGACATCCTGATAGACGGGCTCAAGCGGCTCGAGTACCGCGGCTACGACTCCTGCGGCATCGCTGTGGTGGACGCGAAGAACGAGCTCTACCTGAAGCGCGTCAGCGGCCGCGTGGACGCTCTGGACAAGCTGGTGGCCGGCGACCCGGCCAAGGGCCCCAAGTCCGGCGTCGGCCATACCCGCTGGGCCACGCACGGCGCGCCGTCCGAGGACAACGCCCACCCGCATACCGACTGCACCGGGCGCGTGGTGGTGGTGCACAACGGCATCATAGAGAATTATCTGGACCTCAAGGAAAAACTGCTGGCCGGCGGCCATAAGTTCAAATCCGAGACCGACACCGAGGTCATCGCCCATCTGATGGAGGAGAAGCTCAAGAGCCTGCACGTGCAGGAGAAGGCCGTGCGCGCCGAAATGCTGGAGCCGGTCTTCTTCGAGGCCTTCCGCCGCACCGTGGCCGAACTGAAGGGCTCTTTCGCCCTCTCGATGGTCTGGGCCAACTGCCCCGGCATGCTGCTGGCCGCGCGCATGCACAGCCCGCTGGTGATAGGGCTGGGCAAAGGCGAGAACTTCATAGCTTCCGACGTGTCGGCTTTCCTGAAGTACACCAAGCGCGTGGTCTTCCTCAACGACGGCGAGATGGCCGCGGTGCGCAAGGACGGCGTGGATTACTACGACTTCAAAGGCAAGAAGACCGCCGCCAAGGACCCCGTCACCATACAGTGGGACTCCACGATGGCCGAGAAGGGCGGGTACAAGCACTTCATGCTCAAGGAGATCCACGAGCAGGCCGAGAGCGTTGAGAATACGCTGCGCGGGCGCCTGCTGCCGCTGGGCGGCGACATCCTCAAGGCCGAGACCGGCCTGACCACCGCCGCGATGAAAGGCTTCGCCGCGCTGCAGTTCGTGGCCTGCGGCACCGCCTACCACGCCTGCCTCGTCGGGCGCTTCCTGTTCGAGAATTTCGGCATCCCGGCGCACGC
>Ga0209317_1001735_pt1 | contig 17907 bp, 19 predicted proteins | sample RifGroB2_FD_183994 | JGI IMG/M metagenome (GOLD analysis project Ga0209317, IMG submission 183994) | Soil microbial communities from Rifle, Colorado, USA - Groundwater B2 (SPAdes) (version 2) | ecosystem: Environmental > Terrestrial > Soil > Unclassified | place: Rifle, Colorado | collected... | reverse complement strand
TGTCAGAGGTGGCGGAGATGACCTGCGCATGGTGCACCCGCCGCTCATCTCCGCCACCTCTGACATGGATGAAATAGACGCACTGGTGATCATGTCCGAAGGTATCTCCGGTGAAGAGCAGGAACAGGCGGTGCAGATAGCCGCATCAAAAGGCATCCCCTCCCTTTGCGCCAGATGTGAGGGAGCGATGTTCTGCCGCTGACGGCCCCGTCTCCCGGGTAAGGAGATGTCATGTTCAGACTGCAATGCAGGAGGGAATAAGATGATCATAACGTTGAGCGATATGTACCAGGGGGAAAGCGCCGAGCTGCTCTCCTTCGGTTCCGACACCGTCGACCCGAAAAGGTTGAGAAGCATGGGGCTAAGGGAAGGACGACTCATCGAGCTGCTGCACTATGACCCCCTGGTCGCCAAGAAAGTGGTGGTCGGCCTGGACCAGGCACGGATAGCCTTTCCCGCCGAGCTCGCCGCCGGCATGAGGGTGCGCCCCCTGAAAAGCTATTTTGAGGCGATGAAGGTCCAGGCACATCACGACAGCCTGACCGGCTGCTGCAGCCGCTATGCGGCAGACCACATCATACGTGAGGAGCTTCAGAAATTCTCCGGCAAGGGGGTGCCGCTCAGCCTGCTCCTGGCTGACTTGGACCACTTCAAGAGGATCAACGACAGCTACGGCCATCAGGCCGGCGATTCAGTGCTGAAGTCCTTTGCCGCCCTGATGAGGCAGGGGCTCAGGCGCTGCGACGTGCTCTGCAGGTGGGGCGGTGAAGAGTTCCTGATCCTGCTGCGGGGAACGGTCGTGGAGGAGGCTGCGCAGATAGCAGAACGGCTGCGTCGGATGGTCGAGGATGCCGTCTTCCCTCCCTTCCAGACAGAAGGGCTGGTCACCGTCAGCATCGGTGGGTGCGGCATGCCTCCCGGAAGGGACTTCGAGAGTCTCTTTGCCGAAGCAGACTCCGCACTGTACTCGTCCAAGCACGAGGGGCGCAACAGGGTCACCATATGCTGAGTGCATCAGCGAGTGTCGTCCCCCTCCCCTCCTGCGGCATCGCAACGCTCGCCTCGCTTTCTAAGACCACAGGAGTCGTGCAACTGCACCAGTTTGCCGAGTCGCTGGGGCACGCGGTCGACGCGCGGGATTCCGACACCTTCAACCACTCCTGGGAAGTCGCCGAACTCTCCCGCATGCTTGCCGAGGCACTGGGGCTCTCTCCAAAGCAGGCGGAGACCGTGCATCTGGCCGGGCACCTGCACGACATCGGCAAGATCGGCGTACCCGACGCGATACTGAAGAAGCAGGGGGCACTGAGTACGGAAGAGTGGAGCCAGATGAAGCGCCACCCGGAGACGGGAGCGGCGATAATCCGGCCCGTCGAAGCCTTCCGTGGCAAGGGAGGCATAGCCGACATGGTCCTCTCCCACCATGAGCGATTTGACGGAACCGGCTATCCGCACCGGCTAAAGGGAGAGCAGATCCCGTTGGGAGCGCGCATCATCGCCGTCGCCGACACCATTTCCGCCATGCTGCAAAACCGTCCCTACCGGCGGGGAACCAGCTTTCCAGCCGTGGTGGCAGAGATCCGGCGTTGCGCCGGAACCCAGTTCGACCCGGAAGTAGTCTTCGCCCTGGAAACGATCAAGGGGGGAGTTCACCGCTATCTGCAGCGCAACAGCCAAGAGCATCAGGTTGAGGCTTTAGCCTAAACGAGCCCCCCCCGCCGGCGCTCAGGCCTTCGGGGGCTTCTGTTAACCGAGTAGGAATTCTTTTGCTCCCTCAAGGGTTCTGCCGGATCTTTTGCTCGGCCTCGTCCGTAAATGCGCTGCGACGGTCCTTAGGGTCCGGGAGTCTGCTCAGGATGAGCTGTCGCATGGCGAGCACGTCCTTCCACCCTTTCCTGATTGACGGGTCAAACCGTCGGATTCTTGATTCTATTGCCTCCAAAGCCGTTTCGTCGCGCTCCCCGCGGGCAGCGACGTCTGCCCCCATTGCTATCAGCTCGCGAGCCTGCGCATAATCTCCGCCTTCAATGAGATAAGTTAGGAATGACTCCCCTTTTTTTCTTTTAACATTAATATCACCACCCCGTTCCAGTGCCAGCTTGAGCCCAGGCCAGTGGTTGTAATCGGCGAAATAGAACAGGTAAGGTGTCCCACGGCTGAGCAACTGGTTTGGGTCATACCCTGCGTCTAGAAGGGCGCTCACTGCTGCTGTGCGGGGTGGATTGAAATGATGGGTTATTGCCAGAATTGCTGGAGAACCAACGTTCGGTATCACTTGATTGGGATTAGCTCCTGCGCGCATGAGAGTGACGATCGCACGCCGGTCAGCGGTGATGACAGCCAATCCCAGCAGAGTCAGATCTTCCCTCCCGGGTCGGTTAAGGTCCAATCCGTTCTTCGCAAGCTGTGCCAGACGTTCGGTTTCTCCTCGTTGCGCCATTCGGTAAGCGGCTAAATACTGGTCTGAGAAATACTTTTCAGCGTTCATTGTTCTCCCTCTCCAAATTGTTGAACACGATAAGCCAACTATGCAGGTGACCAAAACGCCAAATTGAATAAGCAACGGTCGAAACGTCCATTGTCGCATGTCCATATAGGCCCCCAAAGACCTGCTCAAGTCGTAGTATTACCTGTATGATGTTAGCGCGTCTTGGTCTGCCTTCTTATCTCTCTCCATCGCCTCGATCACTTGAAGCATCGAGTGTGCCTCGGAATTAGACAGTTCCTTACACGGCACGCTCAGGTTAGGATCAATCGGACTAGAAAGATTGCTCTACTTCAAGCTCCGCCTCTTTGCCCACGGAGCGCATCAGGTTCCTGAACCGGTCATCACCTTCCCCTGTCACTAGGCGGATCTCTCCTTTACCCTTTCCCAACCCGAGCAGGAGAGCATGCTGGATCTGGCGCTGCTGCCACACCCCTTTTCCCGTTACCGGCTCCCACCGCTTAAAGGCGCGGATCAGTCCCAGCCCGACGACATCGGCCGCCACCCTGTCACCGGAGGCGATGATAATCCCGGCTGGTGCAGCTGTTCCTTCCCAAGGTCCCCCCTCGATCATGGCCACCGTGGCGTCCACTATGTTGAGATCGGGGCGGAAAGCCAGGTTGAACTCCGCCACAAGTTCCTCCCAATGCTCGCGATCGACCAGGTAGGGGCGCTGCTTCAGATGTGTGCAGCCGATGAAGTTCTTGAGGCAGATGGAGTAGGAGGCTGAACGATGGGTTTTCACCACCGGAAGGTTTACCACCAGGTCGGCCCGGTAGAGCCATTCCGTGACGTAAGCCTTCTTGACATAACGAGCGCCAGGAAGCGCCACCTCGATCCAGCGGCCGTCCTCGAAAGCGACCACCCGCGCGCCCGCCCCCTCCGCGGCCTGCCGCATCCCGCACTTGGCCATGTTCTTAAGCGTGGCGCGGCTCAATAAAGCGGACATGTCCCCCACCAGGACCTCGCGCGCCCCCTCCTTTTTGAGAATCCGCACCACCGCAGCCACCACCTCAGGACTGGTGGTGACAGGGCTCCGCCCACCGGAGACGACGTTCGGCTTGACCAGCACCGTCTTCCCCTTGATGTTCAGCTTGTCGAAACCACCGATAAGAGCGACCGCCTCTCGCACCCGCTGTTCGACGCTCCCCGCCCCCGCCACCCCTACCAGCGACTTTCCCCTTGAGGTAAAGGGGTTGGGCCGCACTCGGGGCGGTTCCTTGCGCAGTGGGCGGACAAACAAGAGCTCTGCCGTGACATCGCGGCGGAACGTGAACAGCGCTGCAACAGCAGCGGTGATAGTCAGGAACAGACGTCGCGTCAGCATCCGGAATAACCTCCTGCCGGCCCAAGTACTCCCGTAAAAAGAGGAACGCTAAAATATACCGGCCACAAACTGAAGGTCAAACGACCCCACTATCAGCCGTTTTCTCGCTTTGCGACCGGAGTTGCAAAGTAGGTGTTTTCAGGTTTTGATGACTGTTGCACCGGCAAGCCATACAAGAGACAGGGAAGATGGAGAAGCGCTGCATGGAGAGGTTGATCTCCCGACAGGGGAAAGGAGGCTATAGCTATGGGACGGAAACAGTCGGGGAAGAGCGAAGTTATCGAGCGGCGACGTCTATTTCATATTCCGCCCGAAGGTGGAGCAGCATGAGCCGAAAGGCGTGCAGGACGTGGAGGAAGGGAGTTTAATCATAATCTTGAAGAATCCTGAGTCCGGCTCACCCCCAAAGAGTAGGGCTGCGCGACGATCAGAAGGCGGATCCCCAAGAAGCTGCAGGAGGTTTTTCGCGGCTGCAAATTCGCCGACTGCGATCCTCCCGATTTCCTGGATTACGAAGGGGCGGAGTTGATCCTGATCGGCGCAAAGGAAGACCCGCGCAAGGAGCTCGGCATACAGCTTGAAGCGGCAAGAGACCGAGAAAAGTGCCGATATCTTCACGGACCTGAAAATGAAGCGCTCAGAGCATCCCGCGGCACCGCTCTTCGAAGGGAAATGGGAATAGGGCGCTATGTGGGGCCTATGTACGTAGAGCCAGACAATCGATCACGCCTTCTTGACGAACTCGGACTTCAGCTGCATGGCGCCAACGCCGTCGATCTTGCAGTCGATGTCGTGGTCTCCTGAGACGAGGCGGATGTTCCTGACCTTGGTGCCGACCTTAACCACGGACGAGGACCCTTTTATCTTCAGGTCCTTGATAACGGTCACGGAGTCGCCGTCGTTCAGCACGTTGCCGAACGCGTCACGCACGACACTGCCTATTTCCTCGTTCTCTGCTGCGACCTTGGCCCATTCGTGCCCGCATTCGGGGCAGATGAAAAGTTCTCCGTCTTCGTAGGTGTATTCCGAGCTGCACGAGGGGCATTTGGGTACGGCGGTCATTTGGTGTCCTTTCTGTTGCTGGCAATGCTTTAGCCGCCAGGATGGCGATAGCGCGACACTATCGCACGGTCCAGCCACATTTTCAACACCTCCCGATGGGATTCGCAAAAATCGAGCTCAGGTTTTACAAATTCTCGATAGAATTTGTAAAACCCAGCATCGTTTTTGTTAAATGAAACCGGAGTTTGGCAAATTCGGGAGAGAGTTTGTCAAAGTCGGGAAAGAATTTGTCCACTTCCCGCGGGAATTTGCAATTTTCCGGGTAGATTTGCAAAATGGGATCCTGATTTTGCAAATTCCAGGGCGAATTTGCAATTGCGGTGTGGAGGGCTGTCAGACGGGATACGGAGGTGCCGGGTGGGATTAAATTTGATGGTGGGCGGGGAATGATAAGGCGGCTGTCCTTTCGGGGGCAGCCGCCTTATTTGCTCAGGACACCACGACGGTAACGACCTCGGACCACGGCCCGGGACCGGCACTGGTGTCGAACCTGACGCGAACGTAATACTTTTTAACCGAGTCGAGCCCCCTCGCCGTGAACCTGCACTGGTAGTAGTTCCCCAACCTTCTCCACGACTCCTCGCTGGTTGGGGAGACCTCGTTCACCTGCACCTCGACGCTCCCTTTGCTGGGCCTGTTGCTTACCGATACGCTTATCGCCCCCGGTTCCGGCAGATCCTTCACCTGGAGCCTGGATGGCACCGGCGGGGCCTGGCGCATTTTTTTGTAGGAGGTCCTGCGCATCAGCTCAAGGCCGAGGTCGTTCAGCAGTGAGGGATCATTGTGGTGATCCGAGAACATGACGATGTACTGGGTGGTAAAGGTCATGGACCGTACCCCCCTCTCGCGGATCGCCAGCTTCTGCTGCTCCGTATTCTTGTCCTGATGGCCGGCCATTACTATCTGCGTCAGGCTCTCCGCAAGATCGGTGTAATGTTCCGGCCCTGGGACGCAAACCGGAAATCCGTCCCTGAAAGCGGGATGCCGTTCGCAACGGCCGGCGAAATCCTTGAACGTCAGAATCACGTCGCCGTCGCTCATGTCGCTCAGGTCGATGTGGTATCGCTCTAACATGTGGCCTCCGTGTGTTGAAGTTAGGTTGGTGCGAATCCAGATAAAATTAATTCACACCAATAAATTGTCAACCGTGATTTTTTTCTCCCCCTCCGTCTGAGCGTCATGCCAGAGTAGCTCTCCAGCTCCTCCTCCTTCAGGTAGTAATCCTCCCGGGAGAAGTACCCGCCCGCCTGACCTGCGCTCATTCCCCGCGATACCGATAGCATGGTCGCCTCCCCAGGTAATCCTGCGGCTCCAGCCACCCTTCCGAAAACTCCTCATCGGTTACGGGAATGGATGGCTCAGCCTACTGCCTGCGGGAAACGTGCCAGAATTAAATGCTTGTAATGTTTGAGACGGAGCGAAGTTGCGGCCCGCTTCCTGGTCGGGGAAAGTACCGCACCTGATCAAAAAAGGTGCTCATAAACAGGAAATAGTGTAGACAAGAAAGTCTCGATAATGAGGCGATAGCTGAGGCGATAAATAACACCATAAACACCTTACCTTGGTACCTATCAACTTTACCCTTCTTTTGCACATGCACTTTGTCAACCGAATCGCAGCCGCTATTACGCCTGACAGCGGCGCGTGACTCAGAGACTGATGCAGCTTGTTACTTCCAAGTCATTTAAACTGTACTGCCAGCGGGCTGCCCTTCTTCACTATGAAGTGCTTTACAGATTCCCACAGAATCTACTTGACATACGACCATTAACCTGACAGTGATATATGTGACAATTAAAATACACCGCCGATGTTTAAGTGGCGTGCGGAGGAAGCTGTGTATACCACTATAGGAGACTTGGGTGATCTGGTAAAACTCACTAGAGAGCATTTTGGAATTACTCAAGAGAACTTAGCACTAAAGCTTAAACCCACCGTTAACCGCTCCCACATTGCGCATCTTGAGCAGGGAATTAGGGTACCAAAGCCCAATATACTGACAGCGATCTGCACGGAACTAAACATTCCAAGTGCTTACTGGCGGTCTTTTATATTGGAAGAATCGTTATTAAGATTTGACTTTGAAGAGAAGCTCTCCGAGTTGGTAGGGGCTGCAGTAGGAATTCAGCACGTTGGCGAGCAAGGGCGGTTAGCAGCAGAAGCACTTATAAACGACCTTTTCAAGACAAATTTAACGACAGATCAGACTCTAGACCTTTTTAATAGCATTCTTGTTTTTTATGGCGTCCTTCCAATGCGAGCAGTTTTTTTCGAACGTTACTTTAAGCCAGAATCGTTTGGATCTGTATCAGACTTTGAAACCGCCACGCTAGAGTATCAAGCTGAGGTAATCAGGCTTTTTAGCACCTTTTCAGATGCTTACAAGACATTAAATTCATGTGAAGATATCAACAAGTATCTTGGGCAACTTTCGGAAAGGCCGCTTGACTGCTATCATAATAGGACTGAGTGGAAACTGATAGAAAAGATCGATGACGAGTGCCTACCCGACCTTGGGTATATATCAGCAGCACGCGTCGCACAAGAGTCAACCGAACGTTCAGTTTTAAAAAAGTTTTTAGACTCTTTAGCAGTACAAATAAGGGAAAACGGGGCTGGCGCAGTTGGTACAATAGACGAGCGTGTGAAGCGGAAAATGGATACTTTATTGCGCAAATTCCAGTCAAAATTCCCCCATGGCCTTTTTTCGCCACTCTTTGCACCTGATCCAGATGAGTTAGAAAGAGAGGCTGCTCGTATTGCCCCTAAAACTTCTAGTGAATTAGATCGAATGCGCCGGACTCAAGACATAGCCTTGAAGAACTTTTCATACTATCTCTCGGCTGATCATATGGATGTTTATGTTGCGACTTCAATGCGTAGCGATGCTGACTATGTTTCTGTCAATCATTTCGTTAAGCATTTGTTTGATCATCACAAAGTTCGCCAATTAAAATTGAGGTACTTCAACCCGACCCAATCTTGGGTAGACGATAGAATCGCAAAGGGCCTGGTCGAGGCATTAATGCTACGAAGATCTGATTTTACCATTTATATGGCACAAAAATCAGACACGTTTGGAAAGGATTCAGAAGCTTCTGTTGCTTTAGGTCAGGGCAAACCAGTTATCGTATATGTTCCGAAACTAAAAATCGAGGGAGTAGTCGATTCAGAAGATTTATTTAAGCAAGAGAGAGCTGTCTTGCTTAAGACAGCGCTGGATGGCAAGATAATTGATGTAGAAGAAGTTGACGATACAATAGACGAAATAGCGCTGATTGGAAGGATTCTTACCGCGCGGCTTCAGGCTAGCGATGATACGTTATTAAATCACCTTGCTGCAGAAATATGGGCTGATTTTGATCTGTTTGGAGAGACTGATCGGCTCAAAGACGATGCAGAAAAAGCGGAATATCGCAAATGGCTTGATCGAGCAATTAAGAAGGATCCTTCCCTAAAGCTGCCTTCATTCAAAGCAGAGATCATCAACATACTTGTTGCAACAACGGTGAACTTCGAGAAGCGCGCTCACATGTTCAGAGAGATTCATCCTCTAGCACTGCAGGTTATACTCTCTTCCGGAGTATTAAATGGCATCATAGTTGTTAGGTCAATAGGTGACTGTGCCGAAACGCTTCATGCTTTAATTAAAAACAAGCTAAACTTAAAGGTAATCAAAGATGAGTTCAATTACAGATTGATAGACCAGATGACAGGCTCAACTATAAGGGTAATTTCCCGACACAATCTTCTGCAAAATTCCTTTGAAGCTTACTACGCTAAGCAGTGACTTACGGTATAAAATGAACTTTTCATATATGGGGACAAAGAGAGCAATCACACCTATTGTGAATTCGATTGCTCAAACCTGTAAAGACGGACCATTCTTGGACCTTTTCTGCGGGATAGGAAGCGTTGGCAAAGCATTAGCTGATATAAGACCTCTTTGGTGCAACGATGTTCAACAATTTGCGGTCATTATGGCAAAGTGTAATTTTACTGATCCAGAAGGTCTGTTGTCTACTGATTTCCTAGAAGCTTTCACGGAAAATTTCATGGTCAATCAGAAGGCATTGCTGGAAAGGTGGTCCGGTTGGGTAAATTGCGAACGGGAAGCGACAGACGGTGTTTCTGTTGAACTGCTATCGGACATAAATAAAAAAATTCCAAACGTGTTTACGTCTACTGAACTTGCTGAATCCAGAGCTGCAAACTGCATCAGAAAAACCGCCCCCTACGATCTATTTACCTCGTGCTATGCAGGGACTTACCTAGGGATTTCTCAGTGTATCGAAATCGACAGTGCAATCTTTGCCATTGATGCATTAAAAGCTACCGGCGCATTAAGCTTTTTCCAGCAACATTGGTTACTGCTAGCAGTGTGCAATTCTGCCAGTAAATGTTCAACAACAACCGGTCATTTTGCACAATTTCTTACTGCAAATGAAAACAATGTTAAATACTTTGTCAATAAACGCAAGAAGTCTATATACAAAGAAATCATTAATTGTATCCCACACTGTGTTCCTTGTGGAAGTAACAACTGGCGACAGAACAACAAAGTTTACAACTTTGACGCAATATCACTACTTGAGCACTTAAAAAATGAAAACAAGACTCCGGGCGTTATATACGCAGATCCACCCTATACCGAAGAACAATACTCCCGGTATTACCACCTGTACGAAACCTTAATACTATATGATTATCCTGAGGTTTTTGCGAAAGCTCGATACAGAGCAATGCGGTATAGATCGCCTTTTTCTGTAAAAACTGAGGTGAACATGTCTATGAACCACCTTATCGAGAAAAGTTCTGAAATCGGCTCAGACTTCATGTTAAGCTACCCGGCAAAAGGTCTGCTGGGCAACTCTATTGAAGCTATATCTGGCCTCCTCAGGAAATACTATAGCAAAATTGAGATAATTAACCAGTTTACGCATTCCCACTCATCTTTCGGGGCATCAAATACTCGGTCTAGAAATGAAGCTACTGAATTGATTTTTTTAGCAACGCACTAATCCGCTACATAAAAACTGAGGTTTTTATGGATATCGAAATCATAACTGCTTTGCTTATTAGATATGACTCTACCTTTCCTGAAGATTCCAACATTACCTCAGAATTTATTACATATCTGGAGAATGTACGGGAGGAGTCATTTTTAAAAAAATCAGATAAGCATTTAACCATCACGTGCAAGATACTTGATCTAGAAATTCAACATGAGTTGCTTGTCAAGCATCGCAAGCTAAATCAGTGGGTTTCGCCTGGTGGTCATATAGAAGCTATGGATGTGGATTTATACGCGGCAGTGACTAGAGAGGTCAGAGAAGAGACAGGAATAGAGGATATGCATTTTTTAACTTCACAGATTTGGAAGTTAGAAAAACATGGCATCAGAGAAATAATAGCATCATCGTCATGTAGTTTTCATCTAGACGTAAGATTTGTTGCTCAAGTGGATTATGATCAATCCGTAGTCCTTTCTAGTGAATCGGTTGCTTGGCACTGGCGGGAGATCCCTCCCCAAGAGCGAATTTTGATCGCAGCTAGATTAGCTAAAATCCAACACTACAATACGTTCTCAAGTACATAATTAAGTACTTCGTCGGAAATATCCTTTATCCCTCTCATGGATTGTGCTGACACACAATTCACCGTATACCAATCGTGCCGTAGCGCGAGTTCCTTATAAGCGACGTATACGCCAGAAAGATATTCAAAATTCTCTTCATGTATATCCTCCTTTTTATTTGTATAGGTCCGTGCAGCCTTCGTTAAAACCATACGACGTGAAAATTCTGGAGGGACATCTAGGAAAAGTGTGAGGTTCGGTTGGGGGACACCGAACACTTGATACTCTAAAGTTTCAATCCAGTTGGTCAACACCTCTCTCTCAGGTCCTGAGACCTTACCCGCCTGATGAGCCACGTTTGAGGAGACATAGCGGTCGATAACCACGTCGCATCCTCTTTCTATTGCTGATATAATCTCCAGCTTTTTCTCTAATCGATCACCAGCATAAAGCAGCGACGGAAATTTAGGGTTTAAATCCTTTATTCCACCAAACTGACCATTGAGGTATAGCCCTATTTCTCGACCAAAAAACGTATCATTATAATAAGGAAAGTTAAAAAATTTGACTTCCCGTCCTAAATTGCTGAGAGCATCAACAAGACATCTTGCCTGCGTATTTTTTCCACTGCCGTCTATACCCTCAATGGCTATTATTTTGCCTCTCATGTTGCCCCTCGTTTAGATCTTATACAAACTATGTAGTATGACGTCTTCAGATGCCAGCCTTGCTCGCACATCTTTTACTGTTGGCTCAAAGACTACAAGACAGTCTTTCACGATGAACCCATGGTCTCGTAGCGCTTTGATCGTATTAACAACCTTTCTCCCACCCGTACAACTATCATCTACCACGAGGGCTACCATACCAACGGTAGGTTTAAAGGAGATATCGAAAGTTTTCTGAATCATTTTCCCAGCGCAACCAAATTTATCTTCTTCGAGGTGTAGAGCGAAAGGCTTCTCTGTCAGATTGGCAAACTCGTAGCCCAGTAATGGGCTACCACTCTTAGGAGTGGCCACAAAATCAAAATGACACGAACCTACGGGCTGATTCGATCTAAGTAGATTCTTCCAATGAGTGGTGAGATGTTTAGCAAACAAAACAGCCGTAACTCTGTTTGTAGTAGCGCCCATTAAGTCAATGAATGTTGCGGCGTTAACTACCTCAGTTTTACCTACAGTAACATTTGTTGCAATGGTTACAGTTTTCAAATCGCTTGCTACACGTTTTACCGTATCGGTTGCGGAGTGCATTGTTGAGCCGCCAAACTCACATGCCAGATTGGCCCTTCGATGCATTTCGGTCCTTATGCCGAGCTCATTGAGGACTTCAATAATTTCTTTAAGCCGCTTCCTAACTAAGTATTTCACCACAGAATCCGGAAGGAATCCTGTTTTCTCTAGAATAAAGATGAAAGTTGACAAGCCAAGGATAAATAGAACGGCCTTATCAAAGGTAATGGCGCTAACAAGCTGCTGAATCATTAAAGGCTCCCTTTAGTCAGTTGTTTGTAGTAGGACCCTATTTTAATTTTACCAGTTATAGAGGACGCGTTGGAATTCCGCTTCAGTTGCCCCGATACGGTCACACGTTGACTTTACGGCTTGGGCTCTCATGCCAGGAGGGTAAAGTAAGGCTGTATTCAACTCATTTTCGATGACTGAAATTATACGAATTGACTTGAGGAAATCTTCTGCTAGTAGGCCGTTGACAATATAGTTACGATTTAATGTCAGCAAATCTTCCCCTGACTCGGAAAAAACATGATACAAAAGCAACCCATCTCTGACTTTAATAGTAAAGTTAGAGATGCATAGAATTTTACCTAAAATGATCTCTAAGAGGACCAATGTTTCATCTTCAGTCATTGAACTGAGGATCTCATTGACAGGTTTCGCAATGAAGATATTTTTAACGTCGTTTATCTTTTGTGTGTTCATGTTAATTTCAGTCTCCACATCTCGACAGCGTTTACACTTGTTGTTAGAACCGTACCGCCACGCTCTCGTAAAGAATCTGTAAACCTCAACAGGTTGGAGGATGCATCCAAAAACAATCTACCGCCACCTACAGATGCGGCATCCTTCGTCCGTTCAGTACAAAACGCAGCACCTACGATGGCTCCAACATTATAATCGCCCATAACTTTTGCAAAAAGGGTCAGGTCTTTGTCTGTGGTGTGGTGAATGTACGGTTTTATATATAGGTAAAATGGAATATCTAGTTCACGTTGAAATTCTAGAGCTTCAAGCCTTTTCGTCGGTGAAGGAACATTTTTTTCTAGGTCATGCCAATAGCTAATTGAAGGACAGGATATGTAGAAGCTAAGTTGACCTCTCCACCGTATGTGACCAAAAAGTTGCTGTACATCCTCGTTAGAAACAACCTGCTTTGTTGCAACTTGGACAGGATTCCCTAGGTCTAAAAAATGGCTAATGCAACTAATGGTTACAGGTTTCAGCCGTGGTGACCAGGCCTCTGTATAGCATCCGAGAGAAATTATGGTCCCAAAAACGCCAGTGGTAAAACCATCAATCTGGGTTGCCTGTTCTATTAAATCATCCTTACTAGCGATGTCAGCTACTTGGCTACCAGTTATCAACCCTAAGTCGGGAAGGTAACAGTAGGTGCATGACGACTCGCACCCTAATGCTGGGCTGATGAATACTCTATATTTATCGCCAGTAACATTTTTCATTTCATACTCTTTGCGCTAAATTCCCATTATTCACTAAATCTCTCCATTCATCAACAACTAAATCCCTCATGCGAAGTCACTCTCCCCCGCACAAGATGCTGAGACAACACATAAAGTCTACGTGTTTCAATCGTGGCCAGTTTCCAAGTCTACCATTTCAGCTAATCAACAATTAGATTAATTCTTACGGCAAAACGGTTGCAAAAACGGTTGCAAACGGAGACATGCAACAAAAAAGGACTTAGCTGACATCAGCTAAGTCCTTGTATTTCTTGGAGCGGGAAACGGGATTCGAACCCGCGACCTTCAGCTTGGGAAGCTGACACTTTATCATTTCTCCGGTTTTCCTGTTGGCTCTCAATGTTTCACCTACCGCATATATCTAGTTGACTTTTCATGTTTTTTGCTCTATTTTCCTTTCGGGAGGTTTCACAGTTGCTCTCCTTTTGCCACCCACCAAACGGAAACAAAACGGAAACACGAAAAGGAAGCAAAATGGGCAAACAATTCACGGAAAAAGCCATTGCTGCAGCGAAACCCAAGGAGGCTCGTTACTACCTTCGGGAAGGACGGGGATTCGCCCTGCAGGTCCTCCCCTCCGGTGCAAAAGCTTTCGTGTATCTGTTCGAACTAAACAAGAGCAAAGGGTACGTTCTGCTCGGCCATTACCCCGATTGCTCTCTGGCCGATGCGAGAATAGCATACAACGATGCATACAAGCTAGTAAAACAGGGCATTGACCCTCGTGATCAGAAGAAAGCCGTTGCCGAGGGAAAGGCAAACGCAGCAAGGGAAGCCGCTCAAGAAGCGGAAGCTGCTGTCGCTGCGGCGACCCATCTCGAAATATACACCTTTGACGCCCTTGTCGCAGACGGGGTGCCTGAGAATTTTGTTCCTACGACTGTTGAGCAGCTTGCCGGCGTCTGGTTCGTCAATTACTCGAAAGAGAACCATTCCGAGCGTTGGCAAGGGAGCGCCGTGAGCTGCATCAAAGTCCATATCCTTCCGAACATAGGGCAAATGGAAATTGCGGCCGTAAGGCATAAACATGCCGTAACGCTCATACGGCGGATCGCTTCCACGGTGCCGGGTTCAGCCCGGAATACCATGAAATTTGCCAGACAGATGTTCAAGTACGCCTGTCGCCAGGAATGGGCCGAGATTCAGCCATTCATAGAGATTACCGAATCGGTGCCAAAGATTGCCCCGAAGGCCGATGAACGCCACCTTGATGATGACGAGATCGTCAAGGCGTGGGACGAAATCGGCAAATCATCGAGCTCATACGAAGTGAAACGGGCGTTGAAGCTTATACTCGTGACAGCACAGCGTCCCGGTGAGGTTGCACAGATGCACCGCGATCAGATTAAAGGGAGATGGTGGACGATTCCGTCTGAGGTCGCCGGAAAAAACGAGAGAGAGCACCGGGTGTACCTGACAGACACAGCCATTGAGTTGATCGGGGATGGGAAAGGTTATATTTTCCCCTCGGGGAGTGGAAAGCGAGGGCATGTCTCAGGTAACACGCTATCCCAAGCAATAAATCGCGGGTATTTGAGCGATGAAATCGTGAAGGTCGTGGGCAATAGGAAAATCAAGGCAAGAAAGGAACCCTATTTCGGCATGAAACCGTGGTCACCCCACGATCTTCGTCGCACCGCCCGCACGAATATGGCGCGAGTCGGGGTGTCGGATGAAGTTGGTGAGGAGGTTGTGAACCACATAAAGCCGGGTGTCGTCGGGGTGTACAACAAGTACCGCTACGATAAGGAGAAAAAGGATGCCCTCCTCAAATGGGAAGGTCTTCTTCTTGAAATACTGAAAAATAAGCCGACCTCTACCGAAGATATCGCAGAGGTTGCATGACAAAGATTCGTAGCTTCACAGAGCAACCTGCTTGATACATTCGGGAGAATCGTTGCGCGGGGAGTTGACAATCGGCGAGACCGGCCACATTTCCATAAGATCGGCAGGGTACGGTTGGTAAAGAGGCTTCAGCTGCTCCGGGTCGGTGATTGTCCGGTCGAGCCAGAGTGCAAATTCTTGCGGATGAAGGATCACCGGCATCCTCTCATGGAGCGGCTCGATGAGTTTATTCGAGGAGGTAGTCAGAATGCTACATGACTCCACGACCTCTCCCTCTGGAGATTTCCGCTGGTCCCAGATGCCGGCAAAGCAGATAGGCGCCCCGATGCTCGTTGTCGGCAAGGGTCCGTATTGCGGCGACCTGCTGCGATGGGGCGATGTTGTACCGCAGTTCAATCCGCAGCAACTCGGCAAGACCGAAGATGCCGGCGAGGACCTCAGGAGGTAATGTCAGAGTAAAACGTCCGCACATGGCTATGCTGCCCCACGGAACTTTTCTTCCAATGATTTCACAATCACCGCGTATTTTTTCGGATTGGCTTTGGCGAGCTTGCCAAGGTTCAACAACTTCCATTTAATTGCCGGCAACTTTTCTAATCCGGTTAATCCGAGAATTCCCCATTCCGGCTCACAACGGTTAACGGAGGTCAAAAAACTACGTTCGGCTGCGTCAAGGGAAACAGGTAGTTCACGGAATAACCTCTCCCGAACATCTTCAAGCTGTTCGATCGAAACTTCCCTATTGGTCATTCCTACAAAATCACTCTCAAACTCCCCTCGGATATCTTTGGGCCGGGGTGAAAGGAGTTCGTGCATCGGGCGGTTGTGCCCGGCAAGGTAAACCGTGAAGGCACGACGCATCCGTGGAGTGATCCCGCCTTCTTCAAGCATCATCATTACATCGAACAGGTCCCGGGGATGCTGACGGTCGAGGGCCGCAACCAGCTTACTTGCATATATCTCGTCAGGGTCGAGCATTGGAACTGAAAGCGCCCTGGAAAACCGTGCCTGCGCCTGCGGCGAAAGAGTACCCGTTACCAGAGGATATACTGCTCCACGGAACACATGATTAACCTCCACCTTGAGCAGCACGGGCCCCCTCGATATGAAGAGCTTCGATTCATGCTCGCTTCCGGATGTTGTCGGTCGTACCGTGACCCCAAGCTTACGTTCGAGAAGTATGGAAACGTCTCGCAAGGCGGTCTCAATCGCTTCCAGCGCGGACTCCCGCCCCTCATGCTCCAGATTCGTATATACCAGATCGATGTCGACCGACAGCCTTGGCAGATCGTGCAGGAACAGATTGATTGCCGTGCCGCCTTTCAGGGCAAAACAGCCCTCGGTAAAGACGAACGGTGCAACATCGATGAGGAGCCTTACAGTTTCAATAAATCTGCTATCCATTGTTTGCCATCAGGGGATTCTTCAAGATCAGAGACCCTCCCTTTCTTGTTAGTATGTAAACGGAAGGTGCGCCGAAATCCATTCGGGACAGATCCAGTTGTTTCAGAACCGGCAGCCCCAAATCATCAGCCACGGAGAAAAAGAGCCGTTTGACTTTTATTTTCGTGCACGCTTCAAGAAGTGTCTGCACTGCCTCGGGACGAAGCGTGTACATAGGTTCCATGATTTTCCTGGCTTCATCGAGGCTCTGTTTCTGCGGCACGTCATCCAGCATTTCAAGCAGTGCCCTTTCCGGCTCTGCTATGAATGGTGAATAAGGTTCATTTCCATCCAGACGCCTTACATAAAGCCTTTTCTCCAGTTCATTTTCTTCCATAAACAGGTGGCTCAAACGCACTTCGCAGGAAAACTGCCGGATGAACCAATCCGGGATGGTCTTCCTTGCCGTGCCGTAGAGGAACAACTTTTCCTTACCCATAGACAGATAGTGAGCGACTCCCAGCAATGACAGGGCAGCTTTACCGCCGATATGTAGCGCCATTCCTTGCATCTCCAGGGCCGCTACGGCGCCTGTTTGCGTGAGCGTATCTCCTTGACGAAGGAAGTAACCGTAGCCGAGTGGTTCAAACCAGCCGCTTTGGACATAGCGGTGCGCCAACTGCCGCGATATGCCCCATTGTTCCAATAGGCTGCTCGTGACCGGCATTCCCTTCGGCAGAGAAAACAAGGCCTTTTTTAGATTTTGACTTGAATGTAAACTATCAGTTGACATATTCAACATATCTCAAATCCAATTTATATGGCTCGTGTGCATTATATAAATTAACCAGCCTAATGTAAACCATCAGTTTACATATTTGTATTATTTTAAATACAGTGCTGGGGTTCGATCATGGGCAGCTTGGAAGGACCGATATTTTGATAAGAATCTCTGAGTGTTAATGCGCCAACATGCAGCCCAATTTTTGCTTCTGCGATTTTTTCTTCGGGTTCGCCCAAAACGCCTTCCCCCCCTCGTGATTATATAAATGGGGGAATCATGCGCAGACTCATCTTTGGGGTGCTGTTGGGCACTATTGTCGTTTCCAATGGGACGGCAAGCGCCTTCTGCTATGAGGAAGCGGGGGCCATGTATGGCATCTCGCCCCTGCTCCTCTGGACCATCTCCAAGGGAGAGAGCAACTTCAACCCTACTGCCGTTAACTACAACACCAACGGGAGCTTCGACTTCGGCCTCATGCAGATCAACTCCTCTTGGGCGCCGACCCTGCGGAGGATCGGCATCCCGTGGGAAGCGCTCGCCGATCCCTGCACGAACGTCAAGGTCGGGGCCTGGGTGCTTGCACAGTGCGTCCAAGACTATGGCTACACGTGGACTGCGGTCGGCTGCTACAACTCGCGCACCCCGTCGAAACGGAACAGATACGCTTCCAGGATCGCTCGGCTGATGAGCCGAGAGCAGGTAGCGTTCCAACAGAACCGGC
>Ga0209317_1001734_pt1 | contig 17913 bp, 21 predicted proteins | sample RifGroB2_FD_183994 | JGI IMG/M metagenome (GOLD analysis project Ga0209317, IMG submission 183994) | Soil microbial communities from Rifle, Colorado, USA - Groundwater B2 (SPAdes) (version 2) | ecosystem: Environmental > Terrestrial > Soil > Unclassified | place: Rifle, Colorado | collected... | reverse complement strand
GCATCGAGCGCGCCGGCATTGTTGAGCGCCTCGAAGGCCATCCCGCCGGTCAGCGCGCCATCGCCGATGATCGCCACCGCGCGCCGCTCGGAATTTTCCAGTTGCGCCGCGACCGCCATGCCCAGCGCCGCCGAGATCGACGTGCTGGAATGCCCGGTGCCGAAGGCGTCGTAGGGGCTTTCGTCGCGCCTCGGGAAACCGGCGATGCCGCCCGCCATGCGCAGCCTGCTCATCGCTTCGCGCCGCCCGGTGAGGATCTTGTGCGCGTAGGTCTGGTGCCCGACGTCCCACACCAGCCGGTCGTCCGGCGTGTGGTAGATGTAATGCAATGCGATGGTCAGCTCGACCGTGCCGAGGTTGGAAGACAGATGCCCGCCGGTCTTGCTCACCGACTCGATTAGAAAGCGGCGCAACTCGTCAGCGAGTTGCGGCAACTGCACGCGTTCCAACTTGCGCAAATCGTCCGGGAGATTGATGGAAGCCAGCAAGGGGGGCATCAATGGCATCTCTGGATTGTAGCCAAAAGGAAGTAGGTCGGGCTCTGCCCGACATGTCGGGCAGAGCCCGACCTACAAAAGCGCCTTACCATGAAGTTTTCCATCAGAATTTCCGCAGCACAATAAAGTCAGCAAGTTCGCGCAGGCGTTGCGCCGGTTCGCCGAACCCGTCCAGGGTTTCCAGCGCCTCGCGATGCAGCCGCTGCGCCATGTCGCGCGCGCCCTGTATGCCCAGCAGGCTGACATAGGTCGGCTTGTCGTTGTCCGCGTCCTTGCCTGCCGTCTTGCCCAGTGTCGCGGTATCCGCCTCGCAGTCCAGCACATCGTCCACCACCTGGAACGCGAGGCCGATCAGCTTGCCGAAATGATCCAGCCGATCCAGTTGCGCCGCAGAGGCCGACCCGCAGTGCGCGCCGAGCAACACGGCGGCACGGATCAGCGCGCCGGTCTTGTGGATATGCATGAATTCCAGTTCGGGGAGCGTGAGCGATTGGCCCACGCTGGAAAGATCGATCGCCTGACCGCCCGCCATGCCGCGCGAACCGGAAGCCAGCGCGAGCAGTCTGACCATCTCCAGCTGGCGCGCCGCATCGTCGTTAACGTGGAACTCGCGTAGCGATTCGTTTGCCCCTTCCCTCGCTTGCGGGGGAAGGTTGGGATGGGGGAAACGGGCATGCCCGTTCAGGCGATGCTCCGCGAGCAACTGGAACGCCAGCGTTTGCAGGGCATCGCCGACCAGCAGCGCGGTCGCCTCGTCGTATTGCTTGTGGCAGGTCGGCTTGCCGCGGCGCAGCACATCGTCGTCCATGCACGGCATATCGTCATGCACCAGCGAATAGGCGTGGATCAGCTCGACGGCGGCGGCGGCGACATCCACCCGCGCTGTTTCCGCGCCGGCCAGCTCGCCCGCGGCAAACGCCAGCAGCGGGCGCACGCGCTTGCCGCCGTCCAGCACCGCGTAGCGCATCGCCTCGTGCAGGCGCTGCGGCGCGATTTCCGCGCGCGGCAGCAACCCGCACAGCACCTCCTCGAAGCGCGCCTGATGCGCGGCGACCCAGCCCTGAAAATCCGCTCCCATTAACCTTGCCCTGCTTCGCCGCTGGCGGAAAAATCCTTCAGCACGCCGTTCTCCAGCACGCTCACCTGCTGCTGCGCATCTTCCAATTTGGAGCGGCAGAACGACAACAGCTCCGTGCCGCGCTTGTAAGCAGCCAGCGAATCTTCCAGCGGCAACTTGCCCGCCTCCATGTCGGCGACAATCTGTTCAAGCTCGGCCATGGCCGACTCGAAGCCAACCGTTTTTTGCGCCCCTGACTTTTTTAATTGGCCAGCCATAACCATCTCCGCTTGCGAAAGACTGGCATTTTACCCAACCCACCCTGACTGAGCCAATTTATATTGCCTCATGCAAAAAATTCGCGGAGAATCCGCGCCCCTTTACCCATAAGTCTACGAAACCAGGCGAAACACAAATATCGGCTTATGCACAATCACAGATGAACCCCGAAAATCCATTGGCTTCGTCATTCCCGCGAAGGCGGGAATCCAGCGAGATAAATACTCCGCAAGGCGGGCAACACCTTGATTTTGTCCCGCTGCGCGAGGATTGTTTAATCAACTGGATTCCCGCCTTCGCGGGAATGACGCTGATTTTGGTCTAATGGTCAATCCCGCATGAAATCATCCTGGATGCTGGTCGCCGGATTGCTGTTCGGCTGCATGGGGGTGTTCGTCAAGCTCGGCGCGGCGCATTTTTCGTATATCGAACTGGTGTTCTACCGCTCGTTTTTCGGCCTGCTGCTGGTCTACGGCATCATGCGATCACAGCGCATCGGCGTCGCCACGCAACACTGGCGCAACCACTTGTGGCGCGGCCTTTCCGGTTCGGTAGCCATCGCATTGTTCTTCTACTGCATCACCGTGCTGCCGCTCGCCACCGCCGTCACGCTCAACTATACCGCGCCGCTGTCCCTCACCCTCCTCACCATGCTGGTGTTCAAGGATCGTTTCCACCTGCCGCTGACCATCGCGATCGGCGTGGGATTCTGCGGCGTGGTGTTGCTGCTACACCCAACGCTCCAGCAGGACCAGCTGCTGCCCGGCCTGCTCGGCCTGATCTCCGGCTTCCTCGCCGGGGTCGCGTACCTCAACGTAAAACAACTCGCGATGATCGGCGAACCGGACACGCGCACCGTGTTCTATTTCAGCCTGATCGCCTCGCTCGGCAGCGGCGTCTGGATACTGTTCGGCACCGTGCATGCGATCACGCTTGAAGGCTTCGCGATCCTGCTCGGGCTGGGCGGCTCCGCCACCCTCGCGCAGCTCGCGATGACGCGTGCCTACCGCACCGGCAGGACGCTGGTGGTCGGCAGCCTGGCCTACAGCACCATCGTGTTCGCCAGCCTGTTCGGCATGCTGCTGTGGGACGAAACCCTCAGCCTGGGCAGTTGGCTGGGCATGGCGTTCATCATCGCCAGCGGTGTGCTAAGCTTGCGCCTGTCACCTCAACACCCGCCAAAAGAAGGAGCAACATGATTACCATCGAACAAACCGACAACCTCGTCAACGTTGCCGTCATCGGCGAATTTACCCTTGCCGATTTCAAGCTGTTTGAAGAGCAATCGCTGTACAAACTGAAATCCCCCGGCACGGTAAACCTGCTGTTCGACCTGCGCGGAATGATCGACTACACCGTGGATGTCGCGTGGGAGGAAATCAAATTCTTCAGCCGCGAACACAACCACGACTTCAACAAGATCGCCGTGGTCACCGCCGACCAGTGGCTCACCTGGCAGGCCTGGCTGTCGCGCATCTTCATCGATGCCGACATTGAGGTGTTCAATGATTACGATGAGGCGCTGGCCTGGGTGCAGGGCTAGAGTAGCGTCCGGCCAGATAATTCGGGGGATTAAGTAATGGTGCATTTATCAGCGCGTTTTAAGGTATCTACTTAACGTTGGATGCTTATGACTCCATCCCCTAAGTTGAGCACTCAGCAAATTGGCAAACTCGGCGAACTGCTCGTTCAATATCGCTTGCTCTTAATTGGGGTTGAATCTGCCCACCTTACTACTGATTCCGGTATAGATTTGGTGGCGTACTCGCACAGCCGAAAGGAAGCAATTACGATTCAGATTAAAACTAATCTCAAGCCCAAACCAGGTGGTGGCAAAGGAAAACTTGCCCTTGACTGGTGGGTTCCTGATAATTCACCTGCTGAACTATTTGCTCTCGTTGATGTATCTGAAAAACGTATCTGGGTATTCACACGCGATGAAATGAAGGCGAAAGCACAACAACAGCCAGAAGGGCGCCTTCATTTTTACATCCATACCGATCCAAATGTTAAGCGACGCAAAGATTCGCCCGCTGCTTCTTTGCAGGAATTTGAGGAGTTCCTTCTTGAAAATCGTATCGGCACTTTGTTCTAAACTGGTTCCCCCATCTAACCCTGCGCTTAAGCGGGGCGGCGCAAAAGCGCGCCGCCCCTTACCTTTACGTTAGAACGCAAATGTCACATCTCGAAAATTTAATTGCCGAGTACTACGACTGGAAGGGTTACTTGGTGAAACGCAACATCAAGGTAGGTCGGCTTTCGCACGGCGGATGGGAGATGGAACTCGACGTCGTCGCATACCACCCTCACAGCGGGCATCTTGTTCATCTTGAACCATCCGTTGACGCTCACTCGTGGGAAACCCGAGAGCAACGCTTCGTGAAAAAATTCGGGTCTGGAGAGAAGTACATTTTCAAAGAGGTATTCACATGGCTCGCCCCCGACACGCCGGTAGACCGTGTCGCAATTCTTGTCTCACATCCGAAGGGGCGAGATTTCTTGGCGGGTGCCAAGATAATCTCCATAGACGAGTTAATGTCCGAAGTACGGCTCGCTGTCAGTACCTGCGGTATCGTGGCCAAGAATGCCATTCCAGAACAGTACCCCCTACTCCGCACGCTGCAACTTTCGCACAATGGATACTACCGTGTGTTCTAACCCTACGCTCAAGCGGGACGCGCCAAAAGCGCTGCGCCCCTTACCTCGAACGTTAGGCATACGTTCGACATAGGGTCGCGAAGCGCGCTAGAATTGCCTCATTAGTTTTGAATGGAGCCCAGATAATGAACACACAACTTTTGCAGCAAGCTCGTGTGCTCGACATTGACGAGCAGATCGAACTGGTTGAAGCTATCTGGGACGGTATCGTTAGCCGTGGTGCCGCGCCATCGTTGACCGAAGCGCAGGGATCGGAGCTTGATCGCCGCCTCGCCGACCATATGGCGAACCCGAACGATGTGATCCCATGGAGTGAAGTAAAAGCAGCAGCTCTTGCCAAAATCAGGCAATGAGCCTACCCATCACTTTTCATCGTGCCGCCAGTGCAGAGTTCACAGAAGCTAGCGCGTGGTATGAGACCAAGCGATTTGGCCTTGCTCTTGAGTTCATGGCCGAGATTGACCGTTGTGTATCGCTGGCATCGAAACACCCTCTCCAGTTTGCCGTTGTTCGCGAGGACATTCGACGTGTCGTCGCCAATCGTTTTCCATACAGCGAGCGTAGCCCGGATGAAATGCAATGCAATCCGGGGCACTTTCGGATACGCCCACTGCTCCCCCGGATTCCGCTTCGCTTCATCCGGGCTACAGGTCAAAAAAGGCTTGCCACTCTTCATAAGCCACAATTAAAGGGGCCAGGCTCGCATTAAAAGCCTAACTAATCATTCAACCCGGACTGGCCGATAAAGCCCGGCCAGCCGGTTAATTCAAACGTTGGGCCGTTCAGACGCCACGATAACTAGGGCACAACAGTCCGCCACGGCGTTTGCTCATCATGCGCAGCAAAGGCGGAACGCCATCTGCGCTACCATTTTATTAACACAAGCAGCACGGAGCACACGTCTATAACCTTTACAGGAGATCGTCATGAGCAAATATCAAATCGCCGTTGTCATCGGCAGCCTTCGCCAGGATTCATTCAACCGCAAGCTGGCCAACGCCGTTACAAAATTGGCGCCGCCGGAGTTCTCGTTCAGGCAGGTGCAAATCGGCGATTTGCCGCTCTACAACCAGGACGATGACGCGAACCAGGCCGAGTCCGTCAAGCGGCTGAAGGGTGAGATCGTGGCTGCCCAGGGCCTGCTGTTTGTCACTCCCGAATACAACCGCTCGATCCCCGGCGTGCTCAAGAACGCGATCGATCATGCCTCGCGTCCCTATGGCCAGAGCGCCTGGGCGGGCAAGCCTGCCGGTGTGTTGGGCGCTTCGCCCGGCGCGACCGGCACGGCCATGGCGCAACAGCATTTGCGCAACATTCTCGCGACTCTGGACATCCCGACGCTTGGACAACCCGAAGCATTCATCCAGGTAAAGGAGGGGTTGTTTGACGAGGCCGGCAATATCGGTGCAGGCAGCAAGAAGTTCCTGCAAAACTGGATGGATCAGTATGTCGCCTGGGTGAAAAAGCACACTGCCTGATCCAATTCACGTAGGGTGCAATGCGCTACGCTTATTGCGCCCTGCCAGCCAAAGGCACCGGAGCCGAAAATAAAAAACCCGCCTGAGCGGGTTTTTCTTTAGCACTGCGAAGCCGCGCCGAATTACTTCAGCTTGGTTTCCTTGTACATGACATGCTTGCGTGCCTTGGGATCAAACTTCTTCATTTCGATCTTTCCCGGCGTGGTGCGCTTGTTCTTCGTCGTGGTGTAAAAATGCCCGGTACCGGCACTGGATTCAAGCTTGATCTTTTCGCGCATTTTCCAGCCTCCTTAAACGTTCACGCCACGGGCGCGAATCTCGAACAACACCGCATCGATACCGTTCTTGTCGATGGTGCGCAGCGCTGCATTGGTCAAGCGCAAGCTAACCCAGCGATTTTCACTTTCAACCCAGAAGCGGCGTCGTTGCAGATTAGGCAAGAAACGACGCTTGGTTTTGTTATTTGCATGGGAAATATTGTTCCCAGTCATCGGGCCTTTTCCCGTCACTTGACAGACACGTGCCATAGCTCTACTCCAACCGATTTTCAAAAGAGCGCGGATTCTACCGAATGAATCCGGAATGTTCAACCTGAATTTTGCATTTCCGCTATTTCTCGGCCTGTCATAATCCTGTCATATTAACGCCCTAACATGCGCTCCGCACAAAGCGTTGGCGGCAAAACCGGCTGCAACTAACATCATCATGGAGACACTATGAACGGCAAACTCAGGCAATTCGTCATCGGCATCACTGCCGCCGCTGCGCTGGCATGCGCCGGCGCGAGCCGGGCAACCGGCATCACCGGCGCGGGCGCGACCTTCCCTTATCCGATCTATGCCAAGTGGGCGGAAGCGTACAAGGCGCAGACCGGTATCGGGATGAATTACCAGTCCATCGGCTCCGGCGGCGGCATCAAGCAGATCACCGCCAAGACCGTGGATTTCGGCGCGTCCGACATGCCGCTCAAGCCGGAAGAGCTCGACAGGAACGGCCTGATGCAGTTTCCGACCGTGATCGGCGGCGTGGTGCCGGTGGTCAATATAAAAGACATCGGTGCAGGCCAATTGAAACTGGATGGCGCGACGCTGGCGAATATCTACCTGGGCAAGATCACCAAGTGGAATGACCCCGCGCTGGTGGCGCTGAACAAGGACCTCAAGCTGCCCGCCGACAATATCACGGTGGTGCATCGCTCGGACGGTTCCGGCACCACCTTCATCTTCACCAACTACCTGTCCAAAGTCAGCGCCGAATGGAAATCCACCGTGGGTGAAAGTACCGCAGTTTCCTGGAAAGCCGGGATCGGCGGAAAAGGCAACGAAGGTGTGGCCGCCAACGTACAACGCATGAAGAACACTATCGGCTATGTGGAATATGCCTACGCGCTGCAGAACAAGATGAATGCCGTGCAGATGAAGAATCGCGACGGCCAGTTCGTCAAGCCGGAGGACAGCAGCTTCAGGGCTGCCGCCGCCGGCGCACAATGGGACAAGGCGCCGGGTTTCTACAAGATCCTGACCGACGAGGCGGGCAAGGGAAGCTGGCCGATCAGCGGTGCGACTTTCGTCCTGATGCACAAGGTGCAGGAAAAACCGGCAACCGGCAAGGAAGTGCTGAAATTCTTTGACTGGACCTATGACAAGGGCGGCAAACTGGCTTCCGATCTGGATTATGTGCCGCTGCCGGAAAATGTCGTCAAACTGATTCGCGCCGCATGGAAAGCGCAAATCAAGGACGCAACCGGCAAGGCATTGGTGCAATAAACCGGTATTCTCAAGTTATAATCGCGGGGGCTCTCGCCTCCGCTATTTTTTATTGACGAACTCAAATCATGCCGATGTTTTTACGCGAAGCCAGCCTTAAACGGCACACCGTGCTGGATCTGCTGTTCCGCAATCTGACGCGCGTCTCGGCATTTGGCGTGCTGGTTCTGCTCGCCGCCATCATCGGCTCGCTGGTAGTGGGCAGCATGCCCACCATCCATGCGTTTGGTTTCGGCTTCCTGACCAGTTCCGATTGGGACCCGGTCAACGATAAATTCGGCGCGCTGATCCCGATCGTCGGCACGCTGGTCACCTCCGCCATCGCGCTGCTGATCGCCATTCCGGTCAGCTTTGGCATCGCCATCTTTTTGACCGAACTGTCGCCGCGCATCCTGCGCCGCCCGCTCGGCGTCGCCATCGAATTGCTGGCGGGCATTCCCAGCATCATCTACGGCATGTGGGGGCTGTTCGTGTTCGCGCCGCTGTTTGCCGAACATGTCGAGCCCTGGCTCAGCGACCATATCGGAGCTATGCCGTACGTCGGCCCGTTCTTCTCCGGCCCGCCGATGGGCATCGGCATGCTGGCCGCCGGCATCATTCTCGCCATCATGGTGATCCCGTTTATCGCATCGGTGATGCGCGACGTGTTTGAAGTGGTGCCGACGTTGCTGAAAGAATCGGCCTACGGCCTCGGCGCGACCACCTGGGAAGTGATGTGGAAAGTTGTGCTGCCCTATACCAAAGTAGGTGTGGCCGGCGGCATCATGCTGGGATTGGGGCGCGCGCTGGGCGAAACCATGGCCGTCACCTTCGTCATCGGCAATGCGCACGAACTGAGCAAATCCTTATTGATGCCGGGCAACAGCATTGCGTCGGCACTCGCCAACGAATTCACCGAGGCCTACGGGGAGCTCTATACCTCCGCGCTGATCGAGCTTGGCCTGATCCTGTTCTTCATCACCTTCGTGGTCTTGTCGCTCGCGCGCTACATGCTGTTCAAGCTCGGGCAGCGCGAAGGGCAGGTTTCATAACCATGCTGAGCCTCTATACGCGCCGCCGCATCATCAACGCAGTCGGCCTGGCCATCTCGATGCTGGCCATGGCATTCGGCCTGTTCTGGCTATGCTGGATTCTATGGACATTGCTGGAACATGGACTGCCCGCACTCACTCCTCTGGTGTTCACGCAGATGACTCCGCCGCCGGGCAGCGGCGGCGGGCTGCTCAACGCCATTGCCGGCAGCCTGGCAATGACGCTGGTCGGCACGCTGATCGGCACCCCCATCGGCATCCTGGCCGGCACCTACCTGGCCGAATTCGGCCAGCGCGGCTGGCTCGCCCCAATCACGCGCTTCATCAACGACGTGCTGCTCTCCGCGCCGTCCATTGTGATCGGCTTGTTTGTGTACGAAGTTTATGTCGTTCACGTCAAGCATTTTTCCGGCTGGGCGGGCGCGCTGGCATTATCGATCATCGTCATTCCCATCGTGATCCGCACCACCGAAAACATGCTGCGCCTGGTGCCGACCACGCTGCGCGAAGCGGCTGCGGCACTCGGCGCGCCGCAATGGAAAGTTGTCAATTTCGTGACCTTGCGCGCCGCGCGCGCCGGGATCATCACCGGCGTGATGCTGGCCATCGCGCGCATCAGCGGTGAAACCGCGCCGCTGCTGTTCACCGCGCTGAACAACCAGTTCTGGAGCAGCGACATGGACCAGCCGATGGCGAACCTGCCGGTGGTAATTTTCCAGTTCGCGATGAGCCCTTACGAAGACTGGCAAAAACTGGCCTGGGCCGGCGCGCTGCTGATCACCCTCAGCGTGCTGACACTCAATATCCTGGCGCGCGTGCTGTTCCAGCAAAAGGCCGCCTCCCATTAACAAGGTTCGCAAATGACTGCCGAAAACATCGCCAATCCAAAAATAACCGTCCCGAAAATAATTGTCAGGGACCTTAATTTTTATTACGGGGACTACCGCGCGCTCAAAGACATCAACCTGAGCATCGCCGAAAAAATGGTGACCGCCTTCATCGGCCCGTCGGGTTGCGGCAAATCCACATTGCTGCGCACCTTCAACCGCATGTATCAGCTCTACCCCAAGCAGAAGGCCACCGGCGAAATCCTGCTGGATGGCGCGAACATTCTCGACAAGAAGCAGGACTTGAACATGCTGCGCGCCAGAATCGGCATGGTGTTCCAGAAACCCACCCCGTTCCCGATGTCGATTTACGACAATATCGCGTTCGGCGTGAAGCTCTACGAGAGTCTCAGCAAGAATGACATGGATGAGCGCGTCGAATGGGCATTGCGCAAAGCCGCGCTATGGACCGAAGCCAAGGACAAGCTCAAGCAGAGCGGCACGGGGCTGTCCGGCGGGCAGCAGCAGCGCCTGTGCATCGCGCGCGCGATCGCCGTCAAACCGCAGGTGTTGCTGCTCGATGAACCGACCTCGGCGCTCGACCCGATCTCGACCGCGCATATCGAGAAACTGATCGACGAGCTGAAGGAAGACTTCACCATCGTCATCGTCACGCACAACATGCAGCAAGCCGCGCGCGTCTCCGATTACACCGCCTATATGTACCTGGGAGATTTGATCGAGTTCGGCGACACCAGCACGGTGTTCACCAACCCGAAGCGCAAGGAAACCGAGGACTACATCACCGGGCGATTTGGTTAATCGCCCTGCGATATAGCGATAAATACAACACGCCGAAGGCTTGTTGCTGCGGAAACTAACATGCGCAGCTGTTACGTTGGAGCCACTAATGCGCGTGGTTATCGCCGGCCGCAGCATCCCTGTGCATAGCCACCTGGTGAAGCTCGCTCAGCAAAACTTGTATGCGTTTACGCTGTATTTCGTCTGATGTCGTCTTCGCCTGCGCGAGCTGCTTGAGACATTCCTCCAGATTGCGCGCCACGTCGCTAAGCAGGGCAAAACCGAAGGTCTTGCCAGATCCGGTCAGACTATGCACCATGCGGTACAAGATTTGAAAGCCCCCCTCATCCCAACTATCCCGAGGTAACTGCTCCCACGCCTGTTCGATCTGCTTGAGTTTTTCCGGCAATTGCGCGGCGTAAGCATCGCTCAGGGCTTTCAGCTCGGCTTGCAGGCCTGCCGGGTCAGCCATGGCAACGTTCCCAGATAGCCTGAACCTGGTTCGATAGCGTCATCGGATCGAAGGGCTTGGGGATAACATCTACCGCGCTGATTTTCTTGTAGTCCGCGACCTCGCCGGCTTGCACCTTGGCGGTTATGAAAACTACCGGCGTGTCGGCAAACTGAGGCAGCGCGCGCAACATCTTGAGCGTGGTCGGCCCATCCATACCCGGCATCATCACATCCAGCAAAATAAGTTGCGGCTGGAAAACAGGCGCCCGACTGAGCGCCTCGTTCCCGGAACTGCATATTTCCACCGTAAACCCCCCCAGGGTTTCCAGCGCAAGCCGTGCCACTGTCTGAATATCCGGCTCATCCTCCACATATAAGATGCGCGTCAGCTTGTCCGCCATTGCTAGTCCCTTTTCCTGAAACAATTTTCCATGCTATTCGACTCCGATCAAACGCTTAATGGTTGCCAGTAACTGCGCATTGTCGGTGCGCGACTTAACCAGCGCCGCATCCACCTCTTTTGCGTCCTCTAAACCAATTTCATGCACGGAGAACACCAGCACTGGAATGGGTGGCGAAGCTCCCTTCAACAGCGGCAGCAATTCTTTACCTGAACCATCCGGCAAATCCAAATCGAGAATCACCAGATCATAACGGCACTGGGCGAGCATTTGCCTGGCTTCAGCCAAGTTTGCGGCTTGAACCACATCCGCCACTTCGCTTGCAACCTGATGCATCACATGAAAAACATCCGGATCATCCTCGACATGCAACACTAGGGGACGCGCCCGTCCCGATATTCTCACAATCCCGTTAAGCACAGACAACAACCGTTCCTGGTTGACCGGTTTATCGATCCAATCGATGACGCAAAACTCCTCGCCATTCAGCTCTTGCCTGCCCTCAGATGCCTTGACGGAAACCACCACAATCGGCAGATTGGCGGTCTCCTCATGCCCGCGCAACTCGCGGATCAGCGAAATGCCGCTCTGTGCCGGCAATGCAAGATCAAGCGTCATCGCCGCATAGCCCCCTTGAGCCAGCAATTGCTTGGCCTGATCCGCATCGTAAGCGATGTCCACAACATAACCCGCCTGCTCCAGCATCATGCGCAAAACGGTAGCGATATCACGGCTATCTTCACACATCAACACTCTATGCGTGGAGCTATCGGCACAATGACCAATTTCAGGAGACTTCCTTTTCACCCATTCAGGAAATTCAACATAAAATGCGGTCTGCACATTAGGCTGCGAGTCAAACCCGATGCTGCCGCCCATCTGTTCGACGATCGCCTTGGTAATGAAAAGTCCCAGGCCGGTCCCGCCTTTTCTGCGGGTATCGGAAGAATCGGCTTGGGCAAATTTATGGAAAATCCGCTCCTTGAATTCATCCGAAATGCCCGGTCCATTATCCTTCACTACCACACGGATACGCTGATCAATGCGTTCAACCGCAACCAGCACCTTGCCGCCCGCGGGAGAATACTTGGCTGCATTCGAAAGCAGATTATCCAATACCTGCATCATCCGGTTTTCATCCACGCTGATCATCGCTCCAGACAACTCGCTTTCCAGCTCATAACTGACCTGGTACTGCTCGGCATAGGCATGATTCACTTCCAGTGCATGTTTCAACAACGGCATGAGTTTGACCGGACTGATATTGAACTCCATCCTGCCCGCCTCGATCTTCTCCATATCGAGAATATCGTTGACCAGCAGGATCAGCCGTTCGCTGTTCTTATGCGCGATCTCGACCAGCGGTTTGACTGCTGCCGGCAACTCCCCCCCCACCCCGCCGGAAATCAACGCCAGAGCACCACGAATCGAAGTCAGCGGCGTGCGCAGCTCATGACTCACGGTGGAAATAAATTCGCTTTTCATGCGCTCGATTTTTACGCGCTCGGTAATATCTGTGGCAATCCCGAGAAAGGCGTTAATCTCGCCGCCCCCATCACGCAAAGCCGTGACGGTCAACGATACCGGGAAACGACTGCCATCCTTGCGGATGTAGGTCCATTCATGGGTATCACCGCCCGCATCTTCCCGGGCGCGTGCGGTGAGCACCTCAAAATCCGGCCCGACAGGCTCGCCCGCCGCGGCCAACTCCTGTGCGCGGCGCAATATTTCTTCGCCGTCATGAAACAGCAGCATGGTAAATTTACCAATGACTTCCTCGGCACGATAGCCAAGATAACGCTCTGCCGCGCGATTGAATAACTGAATGACGCCTTCGGTATCGATGGTGATAATCAAATGGTCCGCACCATCCACGATGGCGTGGATACGCGCCTCACTCTGGCGGAGTTTTTCCTTGTTAGCCCGGATGTCATCGGTCATCCGCCCCGCCATCTCCTCCGCATGTTCGCGCCGGGAAATCAGGAACGACACCAGGACAAACAGCAGCACACCGATGCCCCCACCCAGTGCCAGGATGACTGCATTCAACGGCGATTGAAAGCCCGCTTCGAATTCGGGGCGGCTATGTAGGCGCACGGTCCATGTATGCCCATAGGCCTTAATTGTGCGTACGCTGTTCATCATGGGTGACGCAATGCGCTTTCCAGCGACTGGATCACCTGCCGATACGAACATGCGCGCCCCGTCCGTTTCCCCCTCACCATCAAAAATGACGAAATCCAGCATCGGAATCCGGTCGCCCAGGATGCCTGCCATCAGGTCATCGACACGGTAGGGACTGTAAACGAAGCCCTGCAAGACCTTCCATCCTTCTTCCAGCGTTGCCGGGGACTGATGCTTGCGATAGACCGGCACATACATGAGGAAACCGGCTTGTTCCTTGCCGTGCGTTTCCTGCACCAGCTTCACCTTGCCGGAGATGGTGGTCTTGCCACTCTCTGCCGCCATGCGCATGGCTTTGGCGCGGGTGGCTTCCGACATCATGTCATAGCCGAAAGCAGCCAGATTGCGTCCGGAAAAGGGTTCCAGATAAATGACTGAGGTGTAGAGCGGTCGTTCGCCAGGCGGGTGAACCGTATAGTCCGGAAATCCTTCGGCGCGTATTGCGGCGATATGGGCCTGCAGATCGGCAGGCCTGATAACCTTGACAAAACCGACACCCTGGATGCCCGGATAGTTTTTCTTGAGATGCAAGCGCTCGATGTAGGTGCGCCATGCCGCACGATCCACAGATTCGCTGGCAGCGAACAAACCCTCGACGCCAAGCAGAATCTGCTCATGCTGCCGCAACCGTTCTTCGATGGAACCGGTCACATCGCGAGCATGCATCTCGAATTGCCGCTCGGCGTTTTTCATGGTCTGCATACGCAAGCCATACCAGGCCACCAGGGCCAGCAAAAGATAGGCCAGCAGAACCCCCCAGGCGAAACGATTACGACGGTCGAACAAGCGTTGCCAATTACCCAAAGTGCCCCCGGTTCTCCACCGGCCAGCTCGAATGAACCAACCCGGTATTCTATTTGCGCCTACTGCGGCAGTACCCCCTCAATCGTCTTCCATCGAAGCGGTGGCAAGTATGACCTCTTCCAGTGAAGTCAATCCACGCAATGCCTTCTTGAAACCGTCATAACGCAGATTGTGAAATCCCTGCTGTACCGCGATACCCAGAATCTCATCGTAATTGCGTTCGCGCAGGATCGCTTCGCGTAGCTGCGGAGTGACTTTCAGGAATTCATGGATAGCCACCCGTCCGACATAACCCGACCCGCCGCAATGCTTGCAGCCTGCGCCTATGTAAAAAACCGGCATCTCGGCGCCTTCGCGCCAGTAAAAATACTGGCGTAACTCCTCGGGGTCGGGGTGATGTTCGGTCTTGCAATATTCGCACAGTCTTTTCACCAGACGCTGCCCCAGCACGCCGATGATGGATGGCGCCACGATGAAACGCTCCACGCCCATTTCCAGCAACCGCGTGGTGGCCTGGATCGCATCGTTGGTATGCAGCGTGGTCAATACCAGATGGCCGGTCAACGCCGCCTGGGCGGCGATGCGCGCGGTTTCGGTGTCGCGGATTTCGCCCACCAGTATGGTATCCGGATCCTGGCGCAATACCGAGCGCAACACCGTCTGAAAATTCCGGCCAGCCTTGTCGTTGACCATCACCTGATTCAGGGTCGGCACTTCGTATTCGACCGGGTCTTCGATGGTGACCATGTTGATGTCGCGCGTATTGATAAAATTCAGTGCCGCATACAGCGTGGTGCTCTTGCCTGAACCGGTCGGGCCTGTCACAAACAGGATGCCCTGCTGAAATTTCAGGGTGGTCTTGAATGGACGCAACACCTCGGGAGAGAAATCCAGCTTGTCCAGATTCAGGATGGCGCTGGTATATAACGAACCCAGAATGCGCATCACCACTTTTTCGCCGTGCATGACGGGCAGGCAGGAAACGCGCAAATCCAGCACTTTCATCGGCAGCACAAAACTGAGCCTGCCATCCTGCGGCTTGCGCCGCTCGGTGATATCCATCCCGGATGATATTTTGTAACGTGAGGTAAGCGGCAACGCCATTTCTGCGGGCAGGAACAGCCGGTCCACCATATCCCCGTCGATCCGGAAGCGCACTACCACCTCATTCCTTTTCGGCTCGATATGGATATCCGAAGCGCGTTCCTTGAGCGCCAGCAGGATGATCGAGTCGCCAAGCTCGACCAGCGGCTTGGAGTCGAGCAGTTTTGCCAGTGCCGCATCACTCAACTCGCCGGACCGGAATACCTTCAGGTCGAAGCTCATTGCCAAATCATCCACATGCTGGGCGGATTGATAATTGACCTTGATTGCCGAATCGATCTCATCCTGAAAACAGAAAACCGGGCTAATCGGCTTCATCAATAGATTTTCCAGTGCCGTGATAACCTGCGGGTCATTGGGTTTAACCATTGCCACCGTCACCGCGTTGCCCAACTGGTAGAGCGGGATAGCCCGGTAGCGCTGCGCGATCTCCCCGGTCAGCATGGAAACCATTTCATCCTGAAACAGGGTTTTGTTCAGGTTGACGTAAGTGCGGTTCAACTGGCCCGCCAACAATTCCCCCGCCGTGTCGCGATCCAGATAACCATCCTGAATGACGAACTGCGCGAAATCAACCGCATCATTTTTTGCCGCCCTGATCATGCCGGCCAGCGGCACGGGGGGAACATGTGCCTTTTCCTGAAAACTCGCGATCAGCGATTCCGTCAGTCTCATTAGCGGAATTTCTTTCTGTGTGTGATTAGCAGCTTGCGAATATCGTCCTGGGTAACGCGCGCTTTATCGGTTGACTCCAGGAGCTGTTTTTCTTGCGCCGCCTGAAGCGCCAGGCGTTCAAGATCGAGGCGATGATCGGCATCGACGGCGCCCCGGCCTTCCCCTGTCGCAACCTCGGCCAAATTTGTTCCGCAGCGGCCACAGAAAATATCGCCTCTCCCGGCGACGAAGCCGCAACGGCAACGGGCAGGCTCTAATGGCCCCCCGCATGTCCCGCAGAAAACATAACCCGCCGGGTTGATGTGATTACAATTCATGATTACTCAACTTCCCCGGCTGCTTTGATTGCTTCCATATATTCACCCCAGGTTCCACTGATCGCCTTGTGCAACTCCCCGGCAGTCGTATTTTTCAGGATGTAATTCCATGCCCCGTTATCGATGCACTCCTTCACGACCTCAAGGGCATTCAATGAGGTCAACATCACCACCAGGGTTCTATTGTTGATCGCCATGATTTGTTTCAGGACGCTGATTCCGTCCATCTTTGGCATATTGATGTCGAGCAGCACCATGTCCGGCGAGAATTGCTTGTACATGCTTAATGCCTGCTCACCATCCGCGGCTTCGGCGACAACCTCAGCCCCTAGCGATGTGACAATCAATCTGATCAAACTGCGAATATGCGGCTCATCATCTGCAATCAATACACGAGCCTTACGTTTTTCCATGCGCCCCTCTTAGCTGGTTTTCGCCAATGTCTGGGTTCGCAACCGCGCTACCATCCAAAGTCGTTTTGCATATTAGCAAAAAACTCCATGAAGCGCGCGCATCTTGCCACGCAAACGCCCACAAAAAAGCCCGGTTTGATCCGGGCTTTTTTGTGGGCAGAAATCAAATCACTGATAATTGGGTCTATCCCTGCGTCCTTCATAACGTCGGCCTTGCGGCTCTTCATAACGTTGGTCTTGCTGATCTTCGATGACGCTCACACCCACACGGAGAGTCGAACCGGGCTGGTACGGCAGAGTGGTGGTGATGTTCTGTCCGTTGTAGCGATAGGTCACGTTGTAACCCTTGATGACTTCGCGGCTGGAATCAACCTGGCGGCAGCGCTCCACTTGTTCGGTGCGCGGCTGGTCCGGGTTGGCGACGCGGTCACCAATCACCGCACCGGCAATACCCCCCACTGCGGTCGCGGCTTTGTTGCCTGTGCCGCCACCGATCTGGCTGCCCAGCAACGCGCCGGCCACACCGCCGACGATCCCGCCGGTTGCCGAACGGTTGCTGTCCGGGTTGGACACGCGGTCGCCGATCACCGCACCGGCCACCGCACCGGCGCCGGTCGCAGCCGTGTTGCCGCTGCCGCCGCCGACCTGGCTGCCGAGCAGGCCGCCGGCGACACCGCCGACTACCGCACCGCCCATCGAACGTTCCTTAGGCGCGACCTGCACGGTCTCCGTCCAGCATTCGCGTTTCGGTTCCGTGACGCGTTCATAGATCGGGGTGCTGGAAATCACGCGCGCGGTGTCGGTGAAATCCGCCGCAAATGCGCTGCCATACAAGGAAATCAGGCTCAACACCAACAGACTTTTCTTCATTTTTTCACTCCTTTGAAAACACCCGTTAATCACGGGACGGCATTATGACTTGGCATCCGCCCAATTGTTCCAAAACAATTGTTTCAAAATGTTAGCCATGGCCGCCGCATGACGCCCGGCGAGATACCACCCTCACACGGCTTGGCGGCGGTGGCGGATGAATTCGCGGATGGCTGGCAGGAACGAAATGACAATGATGCCGAGGATCATCAGGGTGAGGTTGTTCTTGATGACCGGGATGTTGCCGAAGAAATAGCCCGCCACGGTGAGGCTGCCGATCCATACCAGGCTGCCCAGC
>Ga0209317_1001730_pt1 | contig 17939 bp, 16 predicted proteins | sample RifGroB2_FD_183994 | JGI IMG/M metagenome (GOLD analysis project Ga0209317, IMG submission 183994) | Soil microbial communities from Rifle, Colorado, USA - Groundwater B2 (SPAdes) (version 2) | ecosystem: Environmental > Terrestrial > Soil > Unclassified | place: Rifle, Colorado | collected... | reverse complement strand
CTCGAGGATCGTCGCGCCGCGCGCGACCTCCGCCGCGCGACCGTCCAGCGTGATCCGGACCCGGTCCGATGAAGATGACTCCATGATCAACCTCTCACGAGCTTCGCTTCGATCCGATGACGGACATGTCATTCGCTCACGACGGCTTCCGCGGCGCAGACCGCGCGGCATGCGCCGCAACGGGTGCAGGTCGCGGGGTCGATACGGTGGGGCGACTTGGGCTTGCCTTGAACGGCGCGGAACGAACAGACCTCGAAGCAGCGCCCGCACCCGGTGCACAGCGATTCGTCGATGTGGAACCGGACGATGTCCCGGCAGACCCCCGCCGGACACTTTTTCCGGTGGATGTGCGCCTCGAACTCGGCCCGGAAGTGGCGCAGGGCCGTAAGGACGGGATTCGGGGCGGTGCTCCCCAGGCCGCACAACGATGCGGATTTCACGGTCCGCGCCAGCCGTTCCAGGGACTCCAGGTCCTCCGGAACGCCGGCCCCTTCGCAGATCCTCGTGAGGATCCGCAGCATGTGCCTTGTCCCCTCGCGGCAGGGGGTGCACTTCCCGCACGATTCATCCGCCGTGAAGGTGAGGAAAAATCGCGAGAGATCGACCATGCAGGTCCCCGCGTCGAGGACGATCATCCCCCCGGATCCCATCATGGAACCGGCTTCGGCGAGCCGTTCGTAGTCGATGGGAAGGTCGAGAAGCGAAACCGGGAGGCACCCGCCCGAAGGCCCCCCCGTCTGGACCGCCTTCAGCGCCCGCGTGCCGCGGATGCCGCCGCCGATCTCCAGGATCATTTCGCGCAGCGTGAGGCCCAACGGGATTTCGACGAGACCGGTGTTCTTCACGGCGCCGACGAGCGCGAACACCGTGGTGCCGCGGTTGCGTTCCGTCCCGTGGGCCGCGTACCAGGCCGCGCCGCGGTTAACGATCGGCCCCACGCTGGCCCAGGTCTTGACGTTGTTGATGACCGTGGGCTTCCCCCATAGGCCGCTGACCGCCGGGAAAGGGGGGCGCGGCCGCGGCTCGCCGGAACGGCCCTCGATCGAAGCGATCATCGCCGTTTCCTCGCCGCACACGAAGGCCCCGGCGCCGCGGCGCACCTTGACGTGGAAACTGTGGCCGCTGCCGAAAAGGTTGTCGCCCAGCAGCCCGCGGCTTTCCGCCTCCCGGATGGCGTGGGCGACCGTCGAAACGGCCAGCGGGTACTCGCTGCGGATGTAGAGATACCCCTCGTTGGCTCCGATCGCGTAGGAGGCGATGATCATCCCTTCCAGGACCGCGTGGGGATCGCCTTCCAGCACGCTCCGGTCCATGAAGGCTCCCGGATCCCCCTCGTCGGCGTTGCAGATCACGTACTTCCTGTCGCCCTCGGACCTGCGGGCGGTCTCCCATTTTCGCGCGGTCGGGAACCCCGCCCCGCCGCGGCCCCGCAGGCCCGAATCGCGGACCTCGGCGATCACCGCCTCGGGCGTCATCTGCGTCAGGACGCGGAGGGCGCCCCGATAGGCGCCGCGCGCAAGCGCCTCCTCCAGGCGCAGCGGATCGATCGAGCCGCAGTTGCGCAGGATCACGCGTTTCTGCCGGCGGTAGAACTCGAGGGTGGACCTCTCGCGGATCTGCCCGGCCCCGTTGGACGAAGCGGGGTATTCGTGGTGCGTCCCGTCGGCGGCGTGGTCCTCGCGTTCCCAGCGGCAAAGAGCCGTGCCCACCTTCAGGTCGCCCCCGGCCGCGTAGGCTTCCAGCAGGGCGCGGATCGACTTGGCCGTCATGTTGCCGTACGTGATCCGCGGGCCGTGGGGGAGCATCAGGTCGACGAGGGGTTCGCGCTGGCAGAATCCGATGCAGCCCGTCCGCGTCACCACGGCATCCAGCCCCAGCCGCTTGACCGTCTCGAGCGCGGTTTCCTCGACCGCCCGCGCGCCGGCAGCGAGCCCGCAACTCGCCGAACCGACGAGGATCTTGAGGCGCCGGGGATAAAGCGTCGCCAGGCCGTGCGCGGCGACGTGGTCGAGGTCGGTCTGGGTGCGGATGACCGTGTTCATGCGTACCGCTCCAGGATGCCGGCGACCCTGTCGAGCTTGACGTTGCCGAAGGTGACGCCGTCGATGCGCATCGCCGGGGCCAACGCGCAGCAGCCGATGCACCGGACCGTGCGGACGGTGAATCGTCCCTGCGTATCGGTCCCTCCGGCGCGAACACCGATTTCGCCCTCCAGGCGCTCCAGGAGCAGCCCCGAGCCGCGCACGAAGCAGGCGGTCCCAAGGCAGACTTCCACGATGTGCCGCCCGACCGGCTCCAGGCTGAAGGCGTTGTAGAAACTCGCCACCCTGAGGATTTCGGCCAGCGGGATCTCCAGGGTGGCCGACACGTATTCCAGCACCGTCCGGGGAAGATAGCGGCGGTCGTCGCTGATGTCCTGCAAGATCGGGATCAGCGGACCCGGATCGCCCGCGTACCGCGCGAGGATGTTGTCGATCCAATGCCTTTCGTCGGGATGCAGCCGTTCGAAGGGCAGGGAGGAGGAGGGCGGCCGGGGCTCGTTGCGCACCGGGCAGGCCTGCCAGCAATCTCCGCAGCCCGTGCACTTGGAAGGGTTCACCCCCCGCGGCCGTTTGCGAACCTCGGCCACGAAGCGGCCCGCCTCTCCGTTCAGCGAAATCACGTCGGACATCGTCATGACATCGATGTTGTAGTTCCGCATGCACTCCACCAGTTTCGGGGAAATGATGCAGGTGGCGCAGTCGCCGGTCGGGAAGGTTTTATCGAGGCGCGCCATGCCGCCTCCGACCGTGGGGCTTTCCTCGACCAGGAAAACGCGGAACCCGGCCGCCGAAAGGTCCAGGGAGGCCTGGATCCCCGCGACGCCGCCGCCGCACACCAGCACCGACCCGATGGGAGCGTCGCCCTTGCCGTCGGAGCTCGCGGGCGCCGGAGGGGCGATGCTTTCCCGCGGCGTCATGGTTTTCCTCCCAGGATGGCGGTCGCGCCGGCGCCGTGCTTCGCCGGCGGAGCAACGGCGGCGACCGTCGGCGCGTCGAGCCCCAGATCCTTCGCGGGAAGCCCAAGGGCAAGGCCGAGGAGCTGCGTGACGTACAGGACCGGCGTGGGCCGGAATGCGCCGTGGCGCTTCGCCGCGTCCGCCTGGCGAAGGTCGAGGTTGATGTGGCACAGGGGGCACGCGACCGCCAGGCAGTCGGCGCCGGCCGCCTCCGCCATCGTCAGGAGCTTGTGCGCGAGGCGTCCGACGACCCCGGGATGCGTCATGGACAGGGCGGCTCCGCAGCATTCCGTCTTGAACGGCCACTCGACCGGTTCCGCCCCCGCGGCGGTCGCCAGCGCGTCCATGCTCGCGGGGTGCTCCGCGTCGTCGAAGGCGACGACTTCCGGGGGGCGCGTCAGGAGGCAGCCGTAGTAGCAGGCCACCCGGAGTCCGGACAACGGACGGCATACCTTCGCGCGGATCGCGTCCGGGCCGAAATGGTTCACGAGCACGTCCAGCACGTGCCGCACCAAGACACCGCCGTCATAGGGACGGCCGGTAATCCGCTCGGCGCGTCGTCGATCTTCCGGATCGCTTGAAACCCGGTGGTTGGCGGTCCGCAGGCGGGCGTAGCAGGATGCGCAGGCGACCATCACCGGCAGTCCCATGGCCTGCGCTTTCTGCAGGTTGCGTGTCGGCAGGGCGACGGCCAGCGAATCGCTGGTCGCGTGCGCCGGCGTCGAGCCGCAGCAGGTCCAATCCGGGATCTCCTCCAGCGCGATCCCCAGCGCGCGGCAGACCGCTCGCGTGGAGAGGTCGAAGGACCGGGCAGTGGACTCGAGGCTGCAGCCGGGAAAGAACGCGTACTTCACGGTTTCCGGTCCTCCTCGTCCGCGCGCCGGAAGATCTCCCGAATCTCGCCGACGCCGCCGATGCGCTTGGGAAGCACCGCGAGTTTTCCCTGCGCCAGCATCTTCGGGACCTTGTCCATGTCGGAGAGCAGATCGAAGGTGCGCAGCTTGTAGGCGGTCATCAGTCCGACCTCGTACACACGGCCGTGACGGCGGACGCTGCCCAGGAAGCAGTGGTGGAACCGCCTGGCGCGGGCGTCCGGCAGGGCGATCCGGCGGTCGATCGCCATGATCCGCAGGGCGTCCATCACGCCCGCGATGTCGATCGCCATGGGGCAGCGGGCGGTGCACGCCTCGCACGAGGCGCACAGCCAGATCGCCCGCGAGCCGAGCGCTTCGTCCTCCGCGCCCAGTTGCACCAGCCGCATGATCTGGCTGGGAAGGAAATCCGCGTCCGGTCCGACGGGACATCCCGTGCTGCACTTGTGGCATTGGAAGCACGCGCCGACTTCCGTGCCGCTGCGCCGCCGGACTTCGGCCAGCAGGCTGCCGCCGCTCCACTGGATCGTGTCGTTCATATCCGTTCGTCCTCGACCTCGGCATCCTTGCGAGGCATTACTTTCCGGTAGACCGCCTGGGGCGGGCACAGGACGCCGTCGACGGTCAGCAGGTCGCGTTCGATACGGATGCCGAACAGCCGCTCGTTCCGTTCCAGGTATGGACGGATCAGCCGCCAATCGGCGGCGGACAGGGGACGGTACACCCCGCCGTTCAGTTGCTCTTCGACCAGCGTGCGACGCGGGTCGCGGATATAGATCGCGCCCCCGGAGGCCAGCGAAAGGAGATTACCGCCGGGGTACGGGAGGTCCAGCGGGTACAGTCCGCCGGCCTGGTCGTACTGGAGGCCGTTGACGATGGCGAAGCCGCCGCCGTCGTGGGGATCCCCGGCCATGAACGATTCGGCAAGGAAATCCAGGGCGGTGCCGTTGATGACCACCCGCGGCGATCCGACGGCGTTGATCATCGGTCGACCGGCGGCATTGCCCAGGACGTATGCCTCGCCGCCCTTGGCTCCGTAGAGGAACGTTTGCCCCACATCCCCGTGTACGACCAATGTTCCCTGCTTGCTGATCTGGCAGAGCTGGTCCTGGGCGTTTCCGTGGACATGGATTTCCAGGCCGTCCATGCCGGAACCGAGATAGTCGCCCGGGTTGTCGTAGCAATCGATCCGCAGCCCCACGGTGCCCGGACCCAGACCCACGCCGTGGAACCGCGTCCCGCGTATGTTGTAGTGGACCAGGCGCCGCCAGCCGCGCCGGTAGGCGTCGATCGCCAGCGACGCGTCGCACTCCTCGCCTTCGGGCGAAAAACCGCGGGCGTCGATCAGGAGGGTCGTCTCGCCGGGACGTGGGCCCCGCAGGCGGCCCCGTGTATCCCAGGTGACGCGTATATGGGTGCCGGTCCTCTCGTCGTCGCAGAGAGGCTGACGCTCGAAGATCCGTTCCAGGCCGCGCCGTAGGATGGTCAGCAGGGAACTGCGTTTCTTGCCCCCGGTGGGGTAGCGGCCGTCCATGCACAGCGACAGGGCCTCGATCCCCAGGGCCGGCGCTCCCGCGGCCGTACGGTCGGCCCAGCGGTCGACGAACTCCCGGAAGGAGTCGAAGTCCATCCCGGGCAACCGCTCGACCATGTGGGAGAAGATCCCCCCGGGATCGCCGTCGCGCACGCAGCGCTCGATGGTCGCCTTGTCCTCGTCCGTATGTCGGGGCGCGACCTGCGGAACGGAGAGGTCGCAGTGGACCTGGCCGGACACCGTCGAGATTTCCGTGCCGAACTTGTTGGTCACGCGCAACCGGCAGGGTCCGTCCGCCGGAGAGACCGTCAACAGGAAGGCCCCCCCGTCGGTGTAGCTCCCGCCGCGGGCGTTCCAATACATGTCGGCGACCGGCGTGAACCGCGGGTCTTCGGCGGCCAGGTTGGCCAGGGTCGCGTCGATGGCCTGCTTCTCCGAGCAGATCAGCCCGATGGAAACCTCTCCCTCCTGCAGCGCGAACACCTGCGGCCGCAGCATGGCGGTGTCGGTGATCCCCATCAGCTGGAATTCGCGGGTCTCGGCCAGGCTGCGGGCGATGATGAAGAACCAGGGTCCGTCGGGGGAGGCGTGGATGTGCGCGGCCTGGATCTGGCGGTAGATCCTCTGCTTCGCGGTGGGGAGGCGGTCGAAATCCAGCTCCGTGGTCGGCGCCAGGGCTTCGATGATGTATTCCATCGGGTAGCGGTACACCCGGTTCCAAAGATCGAACAGGAGCACCGACACTTCCGTGTCGGTGAGGAACTGCGGGTAGATGTTCCGCCCGGACAGGTACTCCGTCACCGAATGGTAGTTGGCGAAGTCGCCGTTGTGCACCAGTGCCTCGTTCATCCCGATGAACGGATGCGCGCCGCCCGGATGCCACACGCGGCCCCTCGTCGGGAACCGCTGGTGGGCGATCCAGACATGGGCGTGCGTGTCGGCCAGGCGGTAGTACTGCACGGCGGCCTCGGCGAACCCGACGATCTTCAGGATGATGAGGTTCCTCGCGTGGGACAGCACGAACGCCCGCTTGTCGCCCAGCGAGGCGTAGAACCGGTTGTTCAACGCGATCGAGTTCTGGAAGACGAACTCGTCTTCCACCTCCCTCTCGGAAAGTCCCGCCGCGGCCAGCTTTTTCTCCTCGGCGAACCGCGCGAGAACGGAGGGCTTGAGCCGGACGAAGTAGCGGGCCACGTCCGGCGGACGAACTTCCAGCAACGGGACGTCGCGGTAATCGCCCACGATGGGGATGAGTCCCCCGTGGTCGATGTCGAAGTGGGGCTCGATGAAGGCGTTTTCCACCTCTCCCCGCGCGTCGGGATCCAGCAGGGCGACCTGGAGAATATAGTCCTCGTCGAGCACCCCGCGCGACACGCCCAGTTCTTCCGGCACCAGCCCGCAGGCGGCGATCCCGCCTCCCTTGCCGTTGCCGCGGTTGCGCATCTGGATGGAAGGCTCGTAGATGTGTTTCCCTCCCACGGGGATCGTGCAGGCGAACCCGGTGACCCCGCAGCCGCCTTCCGCTTCCGGCGAGCGGGAGGCCCAAGGTTCCGTCGGCCGCAGGTGGGCGCGGGCGCGGAGCAGTGATTGCACCCGGCGCACGTCGATCTCGCGGTGCCCGACCTCCGCGGAAGGGCGGTTACGCTTCATTTTCATAGTCCAGGTGCGTCAGCAGGTCGGTGCGGCCCCGCAAGGCGCCGACGGAGTCGAGTCCCAGCCGGTACAGCTGGTCCACCAGCAGCTCCCGCCAGGCGGCGTACAGGTTCACCAGCCGTTGCGTGCACCAGTCGACGTCAAGCTTCTCCAGCAGTTCATCGTCGGTCGTTGCGATGCCCCTCGCGCAGCCGCGCCCGCTTTCGCAGGCGGTGCAGCGTATGCAGCCCAGGGCCACCAGTTCCGCCGTTCCGATCACGCATCCGTCGGCGCCGAGGGCGATGGCCTTGGCGACATCGGCGGGGGTCCGGATGCCGCCGCTGGCGATCACCGTGATCCGGTCGCGGATCCCCTCGGCCACCAGGAACCGGTGCACGCGTCCGATGGCGTACTCGATCGGCATGGCGATGTTCTTCTTTGCGACGTTCGGAGCCGCGCCCGTGCCGCCGTAGCTGCCGTCCAGGTGGACGATATGGCCCCCGGCGTAGTACACCCCGACGGCGACCATGTCCACGTCGGCGGGCGTCGATACCTTGGCCGAGAGCAACGCCCGCGGGTTGACGTGCGCGATCCAGTCGAGGTGCTTCTTGTGGTCTTCCACCGAATAGACGCTGTGGAACGGAAACGGGGAGAACAGGGGGACGCCCACGACGGTCCCGCGCATGGCCGCGACGCTCGGCGTGTTCTTGTCGCCCAGCAGATGGCCGCCCAGCCCCGGCTTGGCTCCCTGGGCGTATTTGAATTCCACGATCGGCGCCCGCTGGATCGTCTCCTCGCGGACGCCGAACAGACCCGTGGCCACCTGCGTGATCACGTGGTCCTTGTAGGGAACGAAGCGATCCGGATAGCCTCCCTCGCCCGTGCACGTGAACCCGTTGAACGCCCTTGCCACCCGCGCCTTGCCCAGCAAGGCGCGGATGTTGGTGGATCCGAAGGACATCCCGCCGCCGTACCAGGGGACGTCGATCGTGATCCCGGGCCGGGAATCGCCGCGGCGATTGAGCGGCAGTCGCGTCGAAATGTCTTCCCGCCGGAGGGTTGCGGGAGGCGAATCCGGGGTGCGGAACCGCAGGCGGTCGAACCCTCCGCCCGAGGCCCCGATCTCGCTCTCAAGGTGCCTTCCGGGCGGCCGGCCGGTTTCGGCCATCGCCCAGGTGCTCATGATAAGGTCCGGCGTCCAGCGATAATCTCCCATCGTCCCGGACACCGGATTGGCGGATATCTTCAGCGCGCCTTCGGGACAGGCGTCGATGCAGTAGCCGCCGGCGTCCTTGCAGTCCGGGCCGATGCAACGGTAGTCGTACGGCCGCATGACGTGAAGATAGCCTTCGGGACGGACATGTACCCCGTACCGGCAGGTTTCAACGCACCGTCCGCAATTTGCGCACTCGGACGTGCGGTAAATGCCGAACTTGCCGATCTCGTTCCGGTAGCGGGGGGGCGCCGGCCGCGCCTCGCGGCTCACCTCCGCGCCTGCGGGACGCGTCGCGTCGGCGCCCGGGGAGGCGGGTTCCTTTCGCGGAAGGAGCGAAGGCCGGGGGGCCATGCGTCAGACCTTCCGTTTCCCGAACAGGCGGCCGAACGTGTCGCGTTCCAGGTCTTCGAAGAACATGCAACGACCCGTCTCGCCGCGTAAACGACGGATTTCGCGGATGCCCATCGCGCCCAGCATTTCGAGGAGTTGGGAATGCCAGGCCGCCATCAGGTTCACGATGCGGCGGGTGCCGAACCCGGCGTCGATCTCCTCCAGGGCGATGGGGCAGGGTTGTCCGCGTCGGCACTCCCCGCAGAGCCGGCATTCCAGGGCCAGGATCAAGGGGAGGTCGATCGCGACCAGGTCGGCGCCGCAGAGGATCGCTTTGGCCACGTGCTCCGCGGCGGCGATCCCGCCGGAGGCGATCAGCGTGACCTCGTCCCGGATCCCCCGTTCGACCAGCGTGCCGTGCGTGTCCCGCAGCGCGTCGCGCATGTGGCGGGGCCGGGATGCGCCTTGCTCCATCCCGTGGCTGTCGAATACCAGGTGGATCACCTCCGCTCCGTCCCGGACCAGGTCCGCCACGCGGCCGGCCACGGCCGGAGAGGCCGCGATGCGGATGGCCACGATCTTGGCCGAAAAATCCCGCTTCAGCGTCCCCTGCGTCGCGATCGCGTCGGGGCCGTCCGGGATCATCACGAACGGGGCCGACGCGCACGACCGCGCCGCCGCCGCGAGGGGAGTCGCAAGCAACGGGACCACGTGGCCGCTCACGGAAGCCTCGTTATCCCGGATGTCCGTCTCCCCCAGGATGGCCAGCGTGCCGATCTCCGCCGCGGCCGTCGCAACCGCGGCCGGTACCGCCCCGCGATTCCATGGTTGGGGGATCCGGTCGAAGATCACGGGAAGAGGCGTTTCCACGAGCGGCGGCGGATCGACGCTCAATTGCCCGCCTGCGAACGAAAGGTGCGGGAGCTTGCGGCCGATGTCCACGCTGGTGCTGATGTACTCCCGGCCGTGAATCCCATCGCGCGTGGGTCGCACGATCTCGGACATGTCCGTCCACATGGAATCGAAACCGGGACCGCTGAACGGTCCGCCGTAGCCCGATCCGGAAACCGGGATCTTCCCGGTCTCCGCTTGATACCACGTGGACAAAATGAGGTCCGGCGTGTAGTGTCTGTCCCCCAGCCGGAGATACTCGGGATTGACGACCCGTGTCAGGATGTTTTTTGTGCAATTCTGTACGCAGCTCAGGCAGCCTTTGCACTGGTAGATGTACTCCAGGAAGCCGACCTCGTCGCGGAGGGTGTCGGCCTCGTCGCGATACAACCGGTAGACGCATCCCCGCTTCACGCAGTTGTGACAACCGGAGCAGTCTTCTCTCCAATCGACGATCCCGAGCTTGCCGATCGGGCGGAAACGAGGCCTGGCCGTCGTGGAGTGTATGGCGTATTTCGCGGGCACGATCAGTCGCCGGCCAGTCCGGATTCTTCGACGATCCGCGGAACGGCCTCATGATCTCCGTCGGCGGAGATGCAGAAACCCCGGATCCCGGGAAGATTCGACAGGCGATGGATGGTTTCCACGGCCATCTTGATGGCGGCGTCGCGGCGGGCGACCGGGTCGTTTTGGGACGGCCCCGCATGCGCCAAGAGGGCGTCGTTGATCGGCTGGATGCCGGCCAGGATGGCGACCTGTTCGTTCAGGCCGCGCCGGGAGACCTCTTTCCACCACGCTTCGAACCGCTCCAGGTCGTGGACCGGCTGCGTCACGAGGAATTTCGCGCCGGCACGCGTCTTCTTGGCGAGCCGCAGCAGTTGCAGATCCGGCGGATCGGCATCGGGAGAGGCCACGGCGCCAAGGCAGAACGGGCCGACCCCCTCCAATCCGCTTTCTCCCAATAGCCCGCCGTCGTTCGCCAGGTCGGCGTAGGCCTGCAGCAGTTGCACGGCGTCGATGTCGTAGACGTTCCTGGCGGCGCGGTAGCGTCCAAGGGTCTGGTGCGTGCCGCTCGTGCAAAGAAGGTTGCGAATTCCCAGGGCCTGCGCGCCCAGCGCCTCGGAAACCAGCGCGATTCGGTTACGGTCCCGCGTGGTCACGTGGAGGATCGGCTCCACCCCCTCGGCCTTCAAAAGGGAGGCCGCCGCCAGCGCCGACATCGCGACCCGGTCCCGGTTGTCGCTGACGCCCACGGCGTGAACTTTCCCCGCGTACCGTTTGGCGGCTGTTCGCAATTCCGCCGGATCCGCGTTTCCGGGAGGATGGATCTCCGCAAGCAGAATCGTTTTTCCGGATGCGATGCGTTCCTGGAGGCTGGTTGCCTGGGTGCTCATGCCTGTCTATTTTGCTCCGTGAAGTGGGATTGCCTTGACGGCGCAGATGCTCTCGACCGTGCTTCGGACGAGTTGTTCAAAGTGCAGGGGGGAATCCGTCCGGGGGAAGTGGATCAACCGGGCCATCTCCGGCGGAAGTCCGATTTCCTCCAGCAGTCGCCGAACCGTATGGACGCGGATCTCCGCCCGGTAATTGCCTTGCGACAGGTGACACTCCCCCTTGGGGCACGCCACCACGCAAAGGCCGCGGGCGCCGCCTTCCAGCGCGTGCAGCAGATACTGCCCATCCATCTTGCCGCTGCAGGGGACTTCCCGAACGAGGACCCGGGCGCCGTCCTGGTTCCATTGGCGCGGCAGATCCACGCCCGTCGGAATGCAGTTGGTGCACAGGTAGACGACCACGTGTGGAGAGAGGGCTTCCGGCATAAGGGCATTGGCCTGGTTCGGAGCTTGCGGATCCCCTTTCGGATCGGTATGTGTTTCGTCAACGAACATCGTCGGCGCAGATACAAGGAATGATTATGACGAATCTCACGAGATAAGGAAGGAATAAGTATTGGTGTAATTATGCATTTATGATGCATAATTGCATACCGCCGGAGGGAAAGGAGGAACCTTGGCCTACCTGGACAGATCCCTGGAGCCTCTTGCCCGGAAGGCGGCAAGGGAGTTTCCCGCCGTCCTCCTCGCCGGCCCGCGGCAGTCGGGGAAATCGACCCTCCTGCGGCACCTGTTCCAGGAGACCCATCGGTACGTCTCCCTTGAATCGCCGGAGGTACGCGCGGCGGCCACGGACGACCCGCGGTCTTTCCTCGAATCGAACCCGCCGCCGGTGATCATTGACGAGGCCTGGCACGCTCCGGGCCTCCTCCCGTACATCAAGGAACGGATCGACAAGTGCGGGGGCAAGACCGGTCAGTACCTGTTGACCGGCTGCCGGAACCTGCCCTTCTCCGGGAAAATCACCGGGTCTCTCGGGAACCGGGCCACCATCCTGCGGTTGCTGCCGCTCTCCTACCGGGAGATCACGAAGATGCCGCATGCCAACTTTCCCTGGGAGAAGGGAGCCCGGACGGGAAGGCACGGATTTACTTACCGCGATCTCTGGGAGAGTTTCCTGAAGGGAGGCTACCCGGGGATAGCGGCGCATCCGAAACAGGACGTCGCCTGCTGGCATGCAAACTTTGTCCAGTCCTACCTCGAACGGGACCTTCGCTCTCTTCGCCAGATCGGTGACCTTACGCAGTTCCACCGATTTTTCCGTGCCCTGGCGGCGCGGAGCGCGCGGTTGTTCAATATCACCGACCTTGCCAGGGACCTTGGCCTTGCGGTGAACACGGTCAAGGCCTGGATCTCCGTGCTGGAAGCCAGCGACCAGATCTTCATACTCCGGCCGTATTTTCGGGAGGTCGGGAAGCGCCTTGTCAAGACACCCAAGGTCTACTTCGCGGACGTGGGCACGCTGTGCTACCTGGCGGGTCTGAAGGATGCGGGGCACGCCATGTCCGGCCCGATGGGTGCCGCCATCTTCGAGACCGCCGTCGTTTGTGAAATCATGCGGCGGCTGTCCGGGAGGGGAGAGCGACCACACCTGTATTTCTGGAAAACGGCAAACGGCGTCGAGGTGGATCTGATCGTGGAAACCGGAGGCAGACTGCTTCCCATCGAGATAAGGATGTCGGCGACTCCCGATCGCTTGATGGCGAGGAACATCGCTTCGTTCCAGAAAGACTTCTACGGCCTGGCGGAGAAAGGGTACGTTGTCCACCCCGGCGATGTGACGCTTCCCCTCGGGCCGGGCGTGGTCGCCTTGCCGTTTGCGGATCTGTGAGCTTGGTTCGTCCCCCGAAAGTCACTATCTCCAAGCTGTCTTACCGGGACCACTCTTACCCACTTCGTGGTGAAATTATTTATTGAGAATTGGATAATATAATTACACTCGGAGGGTGCGCTGCGTCGTGGCGGCCTAGAAACTGTGAGCGAAAGGAACAGACCTGGAGATGGCGCACAACTGGGGTAAACAGTGGGTTCGTGAAAAATTATGGGCACAGTCGAATGATCCCTTCGGGTAAGCTCATAACCCGAATGTCCCTGGCTCAAATCCTGGCCCCGCTACCAAATATAAACAGGGAGTTACGAGAAATCGTGTGGTAGCCCACCGCCCCTGAATAATTCTTCCCTCGCGCCTCGTCGGGGTTGCGTATGGGAAAGGAAAATCTCTGGGGAGAGCCCCGGCTCCCTCCCCGCTCCTATAATGGAAGGCGGAGCAGGAGGGCATCGGTCATGTCAGGGGAAGCGGCGGAAGGATTCACAGGGGGTAAGGAGGATCGAATCGCTCCCGCCCCGCAACGGCTCGAATACGATGTTCTGGTGGTTGGGGGAGGTCCGGCCGGACTTTCCGCAGCGGCCTACTGCGGGCGGAAATTCCTCCGGACGGCGGTCTTCGAGGGAGACTGCTGGGGGGGGATCCTCACCCGGTGGTGCCCCGACAAGAAGATCGACAATTACCCGGGAACGCGCCCGGGAGTGCGCGCCGACGAGCTTGCGCAGTCGCTCGTCGATTTCGCCCGACGCTCCGGCGTCGACCTTGCCGAGAAAAGGGTCGAGGAAATCTCGCGAGACGGGGAGATCCTCGCGGGGGGCGTGAAATACCGTGGAAAGGTGGTCATCCTGGCCAACGGGAGCATGGCCGCGGAGGCCGGCATCCCCCGCGAAATGGAGTTGGCCGACCACGACGGCGGAATATTTTACAAGATTCCCGATCCTTCCCGATTCCGCGGAAAGCGCGTGATCATCGTTGGAGGGGGGGACACCGCCCTCTCCCACCTTCAGCGACTACAGGGAATCGCCTCGCGGATCACCCTTGTGCACCGCCAGAAAACATTGCGATCCGAGTATGGAGCACCGGAAAAACAGGACGGGGATGGGGAAGTGGAAATATTTCTGGAGACCGCCGTGGACACGATTCTGGGAGACGACCGCGTCATGGGAGTCCGCCTCAAGGACCTCGCCAGCGGAAAGACGCGCGACCTGCCGGCCGACGCCGTGGTGATGGCCGTAGGGACAAAGCCCAACTTCGCCCTCTTCCGGGACCTTGGCGTTTTCCTGGACTCCAAGGGCCAGGTCGTCGCCGATCCGTGGCAAAGAACGAACATCCCGCGTTTTTTGGCGATCGGGGACATATCCTCCCCGCTGAAGATGATCGTCACCGCCGTGGCGCAGGCCGCCGTCGCCGCGCAGCAGGCGTACGTGGAAGTCCGGTCCCCCTACTGGAAATAAGCGGATTGTGATGGTGCCGGAGGATGGTATGGAGTATTCGAGGAACATGGTACAAGCACGTACGCAGTCCCGCGGGGAGGAAATCGCAAACAGCGTCAGCCATGGTGTCGGCTTGCTGGCGGCGTTAGCCGCCACCCCTGTTCTTGTTCTTTCCGCAGTCCGGCATGGCGGCGCAGCGCGAATTGCTGGCGCGAGCGTCTTCGCGGCTGCAATGGTGCTGCTGTACCTCACATCCACGCTCTACCACGCGTTGCCGAGGAATCGTGCCAAGCGGGTATTTCAGGTTCTTGACCATGCAGCGATCTTCCTCATGATCGCCGGCACGTATACGCCGATTACCCTCGGTGTGCTCCGCGGTACGTGGGGCTGGACGCTGTTCGGGCTCGTGTGGAGTCTGGCCATTGCCGGTGTCGCACTTACGGCGGGGGGAGGGGTACGGTATCCGAAACTCACGACGTCCCTGTATCTCGCCATGGGCTGGCTCATCCTGATAGCGGTAAAGCCGTTGTGGCTCCGAATGCCATCGGAGGGTCTGCTCTGGCTATTGGCAGGAGGTATCGCATACACGGTGGGTGTGGTGTTCTATGCGGCCAAGCGGGTCCGATACGGCCACTTCATCTGGCACCTGTTCGTTATTACAGGCACCTCGAGTCATTACATCGCAGTGTTGCGGTTCGCGTCCTGACCGGCGGAAGCCGATCCCCGGAGGTGGCGATGTCCGAAATCCAAAAAAGTCCCTTCCGTGTGATTTTCTTGGCGGCCACGATATTGACCGTGTTGGCCACCTCCTCGCTTTCCGTCGACATGAAGACCCTCCGCAAAAAAGCGGAAGCAGGGGACGCGAAAGCCCAGTTCAATTTGAAGCTTCCTGAGACCCTCCTTGGAAAGATGCACTCCTTCGATGGCCGCCGAGGAGGTCACCGTCTTGAACAGCCAGAATCGGCGATCCCCGGGGTCTTTGAGGAATGGGTTGGTCTGGGACAGCGGGAGGTTTTTCATAACCTGCGGCTGCCTGAGGAGCGGATACAGTCCCTGTTCGATGCGGCCGTGCACTCGCTTGTCCTCCACTCGCCGGGGGGGGAGTGGGACTCCAACGGGGAAGCGCTTTGGATCCTGCGGCGCTATTGCGAACTCACCGGCCGCCCGCCGAAACCGGAATGGAGGCGCTCCATCGAGCGAGGGGCGCGCTGGATCCGGAGAAACCGCATCCAGGCCGAGGGCGAAGGGCTTCATTCCGGTCTCCTGCCGCCGGGCTTCAGCGCGGAGCACCTTGGCCCCAACAACTACTATTACTGGGACGATTTCTGGGGGATCGCGGGTCTTCACGCCGCGTCCCGGCTACTTCCGCCGGCGAGGGGAAAGGCGGACCCCTCCGCGTTCCGGGAGGAGGGAGAGCGGCTGGTCCTGGCGTCGGGAATTCTTCCCGAGTGGCTGGAGGCGGAAGGCCCGATCTCGTTCGGTCCCGCTCCCACCACGTTCGGCGAGGTGCGCGTGGAAATTCTGCGCAGGGGCCGTCGGTCGGAAGTGCAATGGAGCGGTTCCTGGAGGAGAACTCCGCTCCGCGTCGAGGTGAGGCTTCCCGGATTCACGGCGCTCGACGCGTCCGCCGTGCAAGGGTCGGCGCTCCTCGAGCCGGAGGCCGGCTCGTGAACATCCTGATGGTCACCAACACCTTCACCCCACATGTCGGCGGGGTAGCCAACAGCGTGCGGCGGTTCACGGAGGAGTTCCGCGGGAGCGGGCACCGTGTCCTCGTCGTGGCACCGGAGTTCGAGGGAGCGCCCCGGACGGAGCAGGACGTCGTCCGCGTACCGGCGGTCCAGAACTTCAACGGCAGCGACTTCGCAGTGCCCGTCCCGGTCACCCGGAGAGTATCAGAGGGGCTGAAGGTATTCCTGCCGCAGGTGGTCCACTCCCACCATCCTTTTCTCCTCGGTGACACGGCATTGCGGGTCGCGGCCTCCCGGGAGGTTCCCGTCGTGTTCACGCACCACACGATGTACGAGAAATACACGCACTACGTCCCCGGCGATTCCCCGCGGCTCAAGCGATTCGTGATCGACCTGACGACCGGGTACTGCAATCTCTGCGACGCCGTAATCGCGCCGAGCGAAACGGTGGCGGACCTCCTCCTCCGAAGGGGCGTAACGGTTCCTGTCGCCGTGATTCCGACCGGCGTGGACCTCAAGGTCTTTGCGGGTGCCGACGGTTCGGCCTACCGGAGGGAGGCGGGGATCCCGGAGTCTGCGTTTGTCGTGGGCCACGTCGGACGGCTCGCCCCCGAAAAGAACATGGACTTTCTTGCCGAGGCCGTGGCGGGCTTCCTCGCGCGGCACCCCGGGGGGCGTTTCCTCCTGGTCGGGGAGGGGCCGTCCAAAGAGCGACTCCTCGCGACCTTCGCCGGGCACGGGCTGTCCGGGCGGGTCCACCTGGGCGGGGTACTGCAGGGGAGAGAGCTGGCCTCCGCCTACAACGCGATGAACGCCTTCGCCTTCGCGTCGTTGACGGAGACGCAGGGGATGGTGCTGACGGAGGCGATGGCGGCCGGAGTGCCGGTGGTGACGCTCGATGCCCCGGGGGCGCGCGAGGTCGTGCGGGACGGGGTAAACGGCCGGCTCGTCCCACGGCCCGATGTCGAGGCCTTCCGGGAAGCCCTCCGGTGGGTCGCGGAGTTGGGCCCCGGGGAACGGCGCCGCCTCGCCGAAGGGGCGGGCGCAACGGTCCGGGAATTTTCCATGCCGCGGAGCGCGGAGAAACAGCTCGCGCTCTACGAGACCCTGACGGGCAGCCGGCATGCGCCCCGGGAGATCGACGCCAGCCCTTGGACCTCTGCTCGGAAACTGATCGGGAAGGAGTGGGAGATCCTGCGCAACATTGCGCGCGCGGCCGGGGAAGCGGTCCGCTCCGAGACGGACGACCAGATTTCCGAATGAATGCGGAGGAACTCGTCAAGGCCGCTTGGCCGGTGCGGAGCGGTCGCCGCGCACCTACCGGCCCGGCGATGCGCCGGCCACCTGGTCCAGGGCATCGAGAATGCGAAAACCCCGATCATTCAGGTATTTCTTGACGGATTCGCCTCGCGGCCGGTTCGCCATATCCGTTTCCGAACCGTAGGCTGCCGGCTTGTGGGTGGGGCTCCTGTCCGGGGCATGAAGGCTTGACGATATCGTAGAATGGGCACTTGGGACAGTCGCCGAGCTTCTCTGCCACGGCGCAATAAACCTTTGTCTCGGATAACGTGCCTGCCACGGACCAGCAGATCCGTCCGTAATTCGGGAACGCCGGGCATCTTGTTTCGGCATTCTCGCTTTTTTCCACGCCACACCGCATGATTTCCCAGCACTGTGCCTTGAATATCTCGTCCACCGGAATATACGGGAGGAAGAGGCTGAACATCGCGCCTCCTTCCGGTGCCGCGGATACGCGGATCGAACCTCGGTGTTCCTCCATGATCTTCTTGCAGATGGAGAGGTCCAGGCCCGTGCCTTGGACTACCTTCTTGGTGGAGCGGAGTTACGCTTTCCTCGACGTCTTGGCGAAAAATGTCTCGAGTACCTGGACGACGTTGCCGCTCCCGCACTTCGGGCATTTCCTCTTCCCTTCCTCGTACTCCTTGAAGGAGAGGATTTCCTGGAACCGGCGGTTGCATTTCCTGCATTTGTACGAATAGGTGGGCATGCAATCTCCTCTCTTCCCGCGGGATCGGGTCGAATGGGATGTTTCTATACGCGTAAAGATTATAAAATAGATCGGGCGACAATGGTGACATCCTTGTTGGAGTGGTGGATGAAGG
>Ga0209317_1001729_pt1 | contig 17939 bp, 19 predicted proteins | sample RifGroB2_FD_183994 | JGI IMG/M metagenome (GOLD analysis project Ga0209317, IMG submission 183994) | Soil microbial communities from Rifle, Colorado, USA - Groundwater B2 (SPAdes) (version 2) | ecosystem: Environmental > Terrestrial > Soil > Unclassified | place: Rifle, Colorado | collected... | reverse complement strand
GTATGAAAAGAACATGCTTGTAAAAACATACAATGCGCACAATATGAACAAAGACGCTACGGCCGCTGCGCTCGGCATCGACCTTGCGACGCTTTACCGCAAATTCAGGAAATACGGGATAGAGGCGGAATAAAGAGGCTCCTTCTCATTAAAGTCTTTTGATAGTGCCTGACATATATTTCTGGATTAGAATCGCTCAATTTAGGTAATATATATCGTCTTTCGTTATCAGGAAGCTACATATAATAATGGAAATAAATATCTTGATCCCGATCTTAGCCGCATTCTTATCGGCGGCGTTCACCCTAATGACAGGCTTCGGGCTCGGCACTATTTTAACGCCGATATTCCTCATCTTTTACGACGTAAAGATCGCCATACTGATAGTAGCCGTGGTGCATCTCTCCAACAATCTCCTGAAAATCTCTCTTTTCAGCAGGCATATAAGCATCGATATTCTAAAACGCTTTGGAGCGTTAACACTCATAGGGGCATTCATCGGCGCATTCTTTCAGGGTAGGATGGATTCATCCGTTGTGAAGATATTGCTCGGAATAGCTCTCATATTTCTCGGGTTGAAAGAGGCGACCGGATTCGGAGAGAAAATCAGACTCCCTAAAAAGATAGATTTCATCGGCGGATTTTTCTCAGGGCTTTTGGGAGGATTTGTCGGTAATCAGGGAGCTGTACGCAGCGCCTATTTGCTCAATTACAATATTCCGAAAGAGACTTTTGTCGCAACTGCAGCGATTATAGCATCAGTCGTTGACGTTACGAGGATCCCCGTTTATATTTACAGCAATAAGGACGCGCTTGCCGATAATTCGATGCTCTTACTTATCACAACCGCGTCCGCATTCGCAGGCACCTTTGCAGGGAAGAGATTTTTGAAGAAGATATCCCTGAAGACTTTTAAAATATATGTGGCTTCCACTATAATAATAATCGGAATGTTATTGGCATTGAGAATAATATGAGACGGCTCAAAAATATAAAGATTTTATTATTTATCTACCTGTCTTTTACTTTTCTATTGCCTTCATATTATGAGCATAATGAAGGACGGGAATTCCATTTCCTTGAAGCACTCGAGCCTTACATAGAAGGTCGCCACCACAGCCGGCCCGAGATAGAAGCTCCTCATGATCGGAATAATAATTTCGTGCTCCACTTCTATCCATCAAGGAGAATACAACGATTAAGCCAGAATTACGGGAAAGAAATATCGGAATTCATTGTCACGGACGATTCGTCAACATATAAATATATATCTGAAGATTACGACATCATTCCATTCCATCCATATATAGCCCTTCAAAACATATACGAAAAACAAACATCAGGCCTCTCTCCACCGTTAGCCTAAAAAGATTCACTCCGGCTTTACTTTACTCCCTCTGAAAAGACAATTAAGTGCTTTGTTCTGAGAAATATTCATCAGGGGCATATTTCTTTGCGCTGCATCGGAGGGGAAAACCTGAAAACCAAACCCTATCGCCTTAACGGAGGAGTTATGTTCATAGAAGATAGAGACATAATTGAAAATTCGACAAACAACATAATCGGTTCGTCGCATGACGGACATAATATACGCGTTAAGCACATTCACAGGATATGTCCTTTATGCGGAACGGACAATAAAGAACGGCCTGCGCTTCTTTTTTCGGAAGATGCATGGTTGTTAAAAAAATGCGCAAAGTGCTCTTTTGTTTATCTCGAAAATCCCCCTCATTATGAAAAGTTCGAGGACGAATTCGCATGGGAAAAGACCTCCGAGAAAAAATTGAGAACAAAAAATAAAAGCTCTCTGTCCCTACTTTTCGGAAAGGTCGTAAAAAAGCTAAGGCGCGACAAGCTCTCCGTCCTGATTAACCAGTATTGCAGAAGCGGCAATGTCCTTGATATAGGATGCGGAGAGGGAAAGATTTTGTCCCGCTTGAACGAGAAATACACGCCTTACGGAATAGAAATTTCCCGCGCCTTAGCGCAGAAGGCCCATCATTATTTTGTCTTGCGGGGCGGGATGGTAATTCAAAAAGACGCACTTTCAGGGCTGTCGGAGTTTGCCGGCAATTACTTTGAAGCCGTTATCATGTCTGCCTATCTTGAACATGAATTGTTTCCAAAAGAAATTCTCAGAGAAACCGTTCGCGTTCTAAAGCCTGCCGGCTGTTTAATTATAAAAGTTCCCAATTTCGGTTCTGTCAATCGTCTTATTAAAGACAAAAAGTGGTGCGGCTTCAGATTTCCCTGTCATGTGAACTATTACACACCGGCCACTTTACAAAAGGCGTTAAAGGAAGCTGGTTTGCAGCTCGCCCGTTTTAATTTCTTTGACAGATTGCCTACAAGCGACAACATGTGGACAATTGCGACCAAACCGGCATCTCGTCTTTAAGGAGGCAGGGATATGTTTTTGAAAATTATTATTGCTGCCGTTTTTCTATTGACGTCGGCAAAAACAGCCGTTTCAGCGGAAAAGGTGATCCTTGAAAAGAATTCCCTGTACCAATATATTCAGGTAATAGAGGATACTGTAAAAAAGGAGCGGTATGTCCGCAATCAGAAAAAAGAATATACTCAGGGAGGCATTTACGTAAATGCGCCGGACAAGCTCCTTTTTGAGTTTACACAGATGGGTTTTGTCTCTCTTGCCTTCATGGACAGAGACCCGAAAGACGCGCTCTTTGTCGGTCTCGGCGCCGGGGCTATGCCCAAGTATTTTACCGTACGCTATCCGGATGCCGCTATAGATATCGCCGAGATAGACTCTGATATGGCGGCCGTCGCACAGAAATACTTTTACTTCAGAGAGAACGAGAGAATGAGAGTGCATGTCGAGGACGGAAGGATCTTTGTCAAAAAGACAAGGAAGAAATACGATTGGATCATTCTTGACGCCTATCAGAATGACTCTATCCCCTTTCATCTCACAACGATTGAGTTCCTCAAAGAGGTAAAAAGCAGGCTTAAAGAAAACGGTGTGGTCGTCGCTAATATTACATCGTCGTACAGGAACAAGTTTTTCGATTCCATGATCATGACCTACAAGAAGGCATTTCCCCATTTTGCCGTTTTCAAGGGGAAAAAATCCGCCAACTTTATCTTCGTGGCAGCAGCGGGCAATAAAATTAAAGACAAAGACAGCGTCGAGGCAAGGGCACGCAAAATCCAATCCGGCGGGAAATTCGATATCGACCTTGAGGATTTCGCTTCAAGATATGAGCTTTCCGAAGCATACGAATTGGGCAGCGCCAAAATACTCACTGACGACTTTGCGCCGGTGAACCTTTATCAGCATCAGAAATCAAGCTCGCAATGAGAAGTGTTTTCAGCAAAGCATATATAAACACCGCCGATCACCGGCTTATAGAATTAGTTGCCGAAGGCGATACATCCGCCTTTGAGGAGTTGATAAAGAGATATGAAAAGGCGATACTCAACCTCGCCTTTCGTTTCCTCGGCGATGCCGAAGAGGCAAAGGACATCACGCAGGAAACATTTATACGCATATATCAAAACGCAGCATCTTACAAACCGTCCGCTCAATTCAAAACATACATCTTCCGTATCGCCACAAACCTCTGCCTTGATTTCATACAGAAAAAGAAACCCGAATATACGGACGAATTGCCCGAAAACCCTTCGTCTTCAACCCCTCTCAAAGAACTCCACCAAAAGGAAACTTCTGAAGCAGTTACAGGGGCTGTGCAATCTCTCCCCGAAAATCAGCGAATCGCCCTGCTCTTGCATCATTTCGAGGGCATGAAATATGCCGAGATTGCCGGGGTGATGAACACTACCGTGCCCGCAGTTGAATCCCTCCTCGTCCGCGCAAAGCGGACGCTCAGGGACAAGCTGAAAGACCTTCAATAGAAAATTCCTTGCAGGTTTTTCCGCTTTCTTCCGTTTAATTATCCAGAAATGATGGACATTATAAAATCGCATCGCTATGTTAAATTCGCCAATTTTGCCTTGTTTCTCCTCATGGGAGGATTACTGACAGTCGTGTTTTTCCTTGAAAAGAAAGATACGAAAACCATTAAGGAAATAAGGCATTCCTTCGGCGGCAGGCAGATCGTGGAGCGGTGTATCACCTGCCACGATACCGCTGCTCACAAGGCTGTTGGAGGGCATACGATTACAGAAGAATCCTGCACACTTTGCCATAACGGCATGGGCAGGGGCATCACTATAGAGACAGCGCATATGACAGACGATGAAGCGGAGCAAAAAGAGAGGAGAAAGTACAATGCCGCTGTCGGAAAAAAGAAACGTCTGCTCTCCGACCTTCCGTCAGGGTTTTCAGGAGAAAATCCCGATGCTCTTTTATCCGGCGAATATGCGTCATCCGGATGCCTGAGATGCCATACGCCGCAGACCCTGCCGGCAGATTCGCCAGCTGTCAGGGGATGGAAATTATTCTCGGATAAAGGCTGCGGCAGATGCCACACTATTAACGGCGTAAGTTCCGGATCAAAAGGCTCCGAACTTACCCGGATCGGAGACGTACTCTCCCATGAAACACTCTCTCTGAAAATTAAAAGCCCGCAGTATACAGGGATCTTCAGCATCATGCCCATTTTTGGCTTGAGCGACAACGACATATCGTCCCTTGCTGTTTTTCTCAAAGGGCAGTCAAAGCTATACGTAAGACCAATGGATTACAGAGTGAAAACGACTGAGGAGGATAACCCTATAGAACGGTTCAAATGCATTGCGTGCCACAAGTTGCAGGGCAAAGACGGAGGCGTGGGACCCGACCTTGATTTGATATACGGCAGGAGAGATGGGAAATGGGTAAAAGATTTCCTGCTTAATCCTGAATCTAAAAGGCCGTCCTCCTGCATGCCTGAACTCGGGGATATGAAGGACGCGGATGCGGCGGCGAATGAATTGATGAAGAGTGCGCGGAGACCGCTGAAGCCAGCTCTTCCCGCCGAGCAATATAAACTTTATTGTGCGCGATGCCACGGAGAAAAGGGTGACGGCAAAGGGCGTATTGCCTCAAATCTTATCGGCGCTCCCCGCAGGTTTCTGAGCAACAAAGGATATTTCCGCCTTATATCGCGCGAGAAACTCTTTAAGTCCGTAACCGACGGGATTGACGGCACTTCCATGCCGCCTTCAAAAAACCTTCTCGCAAAAAAAGATGTGGATGCGCTCCTCGACTATATACTCATGGAATTCGCCGGCATATATCCTGACGATCACCTTACGGATATTTCGGTTCCGCCCCAAAAAACATCAGGCAGCGAAAACATAAAGGTTGTGTATGAGATAAATTGCGCCAAATGTCATGGAGAGTCGGGAGATAAAGGCGCAAAAATTATTCATCAGAGATTTCCCCAGCCGCGTAATTTTCAAAACAGGCCGTATATGGACTCGGTGAGCGACGAACAATTGTTCAAGGCCGTTGCGAGAGGCATACCCGGAACAAGGATGAAGGCTTACAGGGAAGCGGTGCCGGGAAGCAGGGTAAAGACAAAAGAAACCTTTTCAGACGATACCATATGGCGGCTTGTCGATTATGTGAAGAGGCTAAGCAAAAGTGAATGAAAATATTACAAGAAGGTCTTTTTTAAAAAGAGCGCTCTATTGGGCAGGCATTGCCATACCCCTGTCCGCGCTGTTCGGCATAGCATGGAGGTTCATATCCATGCCGTTTAAGATCAAGCTGGAGCGGAAGATTTACGCAGGCATTGAGAGCGAGATACGTCAGGGAGTAAATGAACGGAGGGATGCAAAGCTCGCGCTTATAAGAGACGGCGATGCGATAAGGGCGGTCAGTCTTGTATGCACGCATCTGGGCTGCATTATTGGAAAGTCGGGCGAAGGCTTCGACTGCCCCTGCCACGGCAGTCGTTTCAGTAAGGACGGCAAGGTTTTGAAAGGGCCCGCCGCATCACCACTTAAAGAATATCGCGTTATTGTCGCCGAAGACAAGCGCGTATTTGTGGACATGGGCGAAGTCATAACCTCAGACGGGACCGGCGGAGGCAGACATGTCTAAGAAAGGATTTTTCGCCCATATTCATACTCCCAATGTAAGTTCCTACTCTCTCCGCTTCAGCACGACCTTCGGGCTCGGAATAATATTGATAACCTGTTTTGTCGTCCTCATCTCAACCGGAATTTTAATGACCGTAATTTATGAACCGGATTTTCAGAGGGCCTACGAATCGGTATGGGACATCTCAAACGTCTTACCCTACGGCAAGTTTTTGAGATCGCTGCACTACTGGGGAGGCAATGTTCTTCTAATAGCCTCGGTAATGCACCTGTTGAGGATATTGTCCGCAGGAGCATACGCAGGCAGCCGCTACCGCAATTACATTTACGGCCTCACACTTTTTGCAGGGGTATTTGCATCCCTCGCAACAGGATACTTTTTGCCGATGGATCAGGTGTCCTACTGGGCGCTTGTCGTTGTATTGTCATTTTTTGACTACCTGCCCTTAATCGGGAATATCATAAAAAAAATCATACTGGGAGGGGCTGAGATAGGCAGCCCTATGGTCATACGGCTTTATGTAATGCACATCGCGCTTCTCCCCATACTGCTCATGGCTGGAATATCCTTGCATTTATGGAGGCTCAGAAAAGATCAGGGACTTTTAAAACCACTCTATTTAAAAAATGATGAACTGAAAAATATCCCTGCCCGGCCATATGCTGCATCGAGGGAAACGACCGTGCTGCTGTCTGCTGCGATTTTGCTGGTTGTCTGTGCATTGATATTTCCTGTAACTATGGAATCGCAGGCTATTCCGCTGTCACCACCCAACCCTGCAAAGGCGGCGTGGTTTTTTGTCGCCATGCAAGAGACGCTAAGCTACTCGGCGCTATGGGGTGGAACTGTCCCTCTCGCCGCAATTATGTTTCTTTTCATCGCATTTCCGATAATTGCAGGCAATGCACACGGCCATCCGGCGGACAGGAGAAAGAGAATATTCTTCGGCATATCAACAGCGCTGGTTGTCTTGTATTTCTTTTTCACCATTATCGGAATGTATTTCAGGGGGCCGAACTGGATGCTCATAAATCCGCTGAAGATTAAGAAGGCGCAAAAGATTATTCAGAATTTTTGACCGCAGGTTTTTTGTTCTTCGTCCGTTATTATAATTAACGACTATGGATTGCCACTTTATATCAAACAAGCTGATCGTATATCTCGATGGAGAGACACCTCATTCCGAGACAGCGATGCTGGAAGATCATCTCGTATCGTGCAAGGAGTGCGCAAAGGAATTGAAATCCCTGCAGGGAATGAATTCTCTGCTGGACCGCATGCCATCCATGCCGGCACCCCGCAACTTCGCGCGGGAAACCGTGAAGAGGGCTGTCTCTCTGAAGGAAAGACAATACAATCTTGCCGACTGGTGGCGGACCGTTACCTTCGCGTGGAAGGCGGCTGCATGCACAGTCGCATTGGCAGGCATCATAATCGGCGGGGCGCTGGCAAAACAGCCTTTTGGACGGGTCGCCCCAACAACCTCTGTTCAAAAGGCATTATTTGCGGACAATGAGCCGTCCCTCAGCAAAACTTATACAACAATTGTTATAGCAGGAAGGTGAAAGAGATGAATCAAAATATTAAAAGGCTTTTTATCGTGCTTTCCATATGCCTGAATATCGGCTTTATCATCTTCGGCTCTTATTACTACATGAAAGAAAGGGCGGAAGCTAAACAACAAAGAGGTTTCACCGAAAAAGGCATGCACATATCCTTTTACCGCAGCCTGCAACTTTCTCCGGAACAGGAAAGAGAGATCGATAAGCTTTTCGATGATTATCTTAAGAGACAGTCGGAGATGAAAAAGGAAAACAAAAACCTACGAAACGAACTTATATCTATGCTTGCCGGAGAGGAATATCCGGACAAAGGGAATCTAAACAGAATACTCGAAAGGATTGGCGCATTGAAAAAAAGTCGAGAGCAGACTACGGTAGAACATCTTCTAAAAGTAAAAGCCGTACTTGCAAAGGAGCAGGCGAGCAGGATGTTCCTGTTGCTCCTCTCGCGCTCAGAAAAAGAATGATTTTTGCTCACACCCCCCCTCCTTTTTATGCTCCAGTGAGGGAGCAAAGGAACGACAGTTTCCCCTGCCGTTCCTCATTTTTTACCTTTTATTTTTCAACTGAAAACCAACGGAGGTGAATATCATTAAAACAACGCTATTCAAAAACATTTATATCCGGATATTCCTTGCCGGATTATTTATCGCAACAGGCATAATTTCATGGCATACCATAAACAAAAAAACTCCGGCAGCTTCTTACCAAACCGCAACTGTAGAACGCGGCGATATAGAAAATAATGTAACCGCGGTAGGCATATTGCAGCCGTTTCAGTATGTTGATGTCGGGGCGCAGGTATCCGGGCAGCTTAAGAGATTAAAGGTTAAAGTCGGCGACAAAATCAAAAAAGGCGATTTGCTGGCTGAAATAGACCCCGCCGTATATATGTCGAAGCTTCAGGAGTCGATCGCTTCTCTCGATCAGTTAAAGGCGCAATTGAAAATGAAAGAAGCCCAACTCCTTCTGGCAAAACAGCAGCATTCCCGCAATGAAGAATTGCTTAAAAACGACGCGATTGCCGCAAAGGATGCCGAGATCACCGGAGCCGGGTTCAAGACGGCGCAGGCTGAAACGGATGCTATAAAGGCTCAGATAAAGCAGTCCGAGGCTGCCGTTGAGACGGCAAAAACGAATTTAGGTTACACAAAAATCATTGCCCCGATGTCCGGCATGGTCGTGTCTCTGACTGCCCGCGAAGGGCAGACCCTTAACGCCAACCAGCAGGCTCCAGTCATACTCCGCATAGCGGATACGGACACAATGACAGTGTGGGCGCAGGTATCCGAGGCGGATGTAACAAAGCTAAGCGTGGGACGGGATGCGTATTTTACTGTCCTCGGACAATCGAAACAATGGGACGGAAAGTTGCGCCAGATACTCCCTACTCCCGAAAACATTAACAATGTCATATTCTACGACGCCCTCTTTGATGTCCCGAATCCGAGACAGGAATTGAAGGTACAGATGACGGCTCAGGTCTTTTTCGTGATCGAAAAATCGGAAGATACTCTCGTCATCCCTCTCTCCGCCTTGCAAACGCCGGACAAGAAAGGCAAGGGAAAAGGAAAGGGACAAAAACAGAAAAAAGACGGACAGGCAAAGAGTAAACAAGTAAAGTTTACCGTTCGGATATTAAAACAGGACGGCACGCCGGAAGACAGGGAAGTCACGATAGGGGTAATGAACGCCATATCGGCAGAAATACTGTCGGGGCTTCAAGAAGACGAAATTGTAGTCACCGGCACGGCATCGGCCCAAAATAAGAAAGGCGGCCTCGGCAAGGCCAACAAAGGAGGCAAGCTCTGATGGCGGAGCCTGTCACAACGCCGCTTATTGAATTGAGACATATCACAAAGGTATTTCGTTCGGGCGATGCCGATGTCGAGATACTGAAAAACATATCCCTTTCCATCCAAAGCGGAGAGTTTGTAGCGATCATGGGTCCTTCGGGCTCCGGCAAAAGCACCCTCATGAATTTAATCGGATGCCTTGATAGACCAACCACGGGGACATATCTTATGAATGGGGAGGATGTATCGCATCTTTCTCCGGACGGACTTGCGGCGTTAAGGCGTCATACCTTCGGGTTTATTTTTCAGCGGTACAATCTTATCTCCGGACTGACCGCTGCGGAAAATGTGGAAGTGCCGGCAGTCTATGCAGGGATGCCGAGGAAAGAACGCAGCGACAGGGCAGAGGAACTGCTGACATCTCTCGGCCTTAATGACAGGCTCGGCCACAGGCCGTCCCAGCTTTCAGGCGGACAGCAGCAGAGGGTGAGCGTTGCCCGCTCGCTCATGAACGGCGGAACTATAATCCTTGCCGACGAACCGACAGGAGCCCTCGACAGTAAAAGTGGCGCAGAGGTGATGGATATACTTCACCGACTGCATGAAAAAGGCCATACTATAATTATAGTCACCCACGACCTATCCATAGCCGGACATGCGGGACGAGTCATCCGCATAGCAGACGGCGAAATTATCAGCAATGAAAAAACGGAAAAAGCGACGAAGAAAGAGGCGATAGATTCAGGTTCGAGGGGACTGTCCCAATTTACGGACAAAGCAAAGCGAAGTCGTAGAATGGGACTGTCCCCGGATAGCGACATTGCAGAGGCTTTTAAGATGGCTTTACACTCTCTGCATATAAATAAATTCAGGACATTCCTCACAATGCTCGGCATTGTGATAGGAGTGGGATCCGTCGTTGCAATGCTTGCCATCGGAAACGGCGCAAAGCAGGAAGTCCTCGCAAGAATTCAGGCGATGGGAACAAATCTGCTCCTCGTAAAGCCGGGCGCTCCGGGTGTGCGCGGCGCAGGAGGCACAATAGCAACACTCGTACCGGAAGACGCCGATGCCGTAAAAACTCTTTACAGCATTGCCGCGGTTGTGCCGGAAATGATACAGCCGGTTACCCTGCGCTATAGAAATAAAGATTTTGCTACCACCGCAAATGCTACCGTAGCCGATTTTACGAACGCAAGGAATTGGCCTAATGCGGCGGGGATATTCTTTTCGGATGAGGATGTAAAAAGATACGCACAGGTGACGATTTTAGGTCAGACAGTGGTGGATAATCTGTTTCAGAACGGAGAAAATCCTCTTGGAAAATATATCCTTATGGGAAATGTCCCTTTTCAGGTGATTGGCGTAATGTCGGCAAAAGGGGCCGATGCAGGCGGAAACGATATGGACAATATGGTCTGGATACCCCTCACTACAGGAAGCGCCCGTCTTTTCGGGCAAAGACATCTGCGCTCCATCTCTGTGCAGGCTGTCGATGCAACCGCAATGGATTCGGCGCAAATGGAAATAAAAAAACTTCTGATAAAACGGCACGGTAAAGAGGACTTCCAGGTAAAAAGCATGGCAGCCCTCATAGAAACCGCGACCCGGACGCAGGATACGCTCACCTATCTTCTCGGAGCTATCGCCGCCATATCACTCATTGTAGGGGGCATCGGCGTAATGAACATTATGCTCGTATCAGTTACCGAGCGCATAAGAGAGATAGGAATCCGCATGGCAGTAGGAGCAAGGACATTCGATGTGCTCCTGCAGTTTTTGACCGAGGCGGTTGTGGTAAGTCTCATAGGAGGAGTAATCGGAATATTTGCAGGCATTGCAGGCGGATTATTCGCATCGAAGGCAATGGGATGGCTCGCTATATTTTCTGCAGAGCCGATCATGCTTGCCTTTTTATGTTCCTTCATTACAGGGTTGATCTTCGGCTATCTCCCCGCGCGAAAAGCCGCAAGCCTCGATCCGGTTACGGCGCTGGCAGCGGAGTGAGAGAAATATGCGGCTCCTGAATTTACTTGTCATTATAACCCTTTTAACAGGCTGCACTGTCGGTCCGGACTATATCCGCCCGGATATAAAAACTCCAGACTCGTGGCAGTCCTCTGAAAAAAAAGAAGGATTAACAGCATCATGGCCGGGGACTGAATGGTGGAAAGATTTTTCCGACACTGAATTAAACAGCCTTATCGAATCGGCGCTTAAAAATAATTACGATATTAAGGCTGCCGTAAGCAGGATAGAGCAATCAAGGGCAGCGGCTAAAGTTGCCGGCGCTCCGATGTTCCCCTCCATAAATGCCGGAATGGGCATTACCCGCGAACAAAAGGCATCCCAGGCGCAGAATAACAAAACTACGGCTTCGCAAACCGAAACCACTTCATACGCCATGCAGTCGGCTGCAAGTTATGAGCTCGACATATGGAGCAAAAACCGCATGGCTGCCGCTTCATCGGATGCAAGGATAGAGGGAAGCATCTATGATTGGCAGGGCATCCGTCTTGCCATGACCGCAGAGGTAATTTCAACATATTTTCAGATTCTCGGCCTTAACGACCGCCTTGAGATTGCCGGTAAGACAGTAGAATCTCAAAAGAGGATTATGGACATTATAGAAAAAAGATACCGCGCAGGCATGGTATCGGGGCTCGGCCTCGCGCAGGCAAAAACGAATCTATCATCCGTAGAGGCATCGATCTCGGCCATACAGCAACAGAAGGAACAGTTTAAAAATGCACTCGCAGTTCTTACCGGCAAGAATCCCGGAGATATAAAAATCAACGGCAACTCTATTATGCTTGTGTCAATTCCGGCCTCAATCCCGGCCGGCCTTCCATCGGGACTCCTTGAGCGAAGGCCTGATATCAAAAAGGCGGAGGCGGAACTCATTGCAGCCAACGCCGATATCGGAGCGGCTAAAGCCGCGATGTTTCCGTCAATAACCCTGACAGCTCAAAGCGGTTATACCTCACAGAAGCTTTCAAGCCTTATCAATCCGACAAGCGCATTCTACACAATCGGAACAAACCTCGCGACCGTAATATTTCAGGGCAGCCGCCTAAGCGGAGAGCATGAGCGTACAAAGGCTCGATACGAAGAACTCGTCTATAACTATCACAAGGCGGTCGTATCCGCATTCACCGATACTGAAAACGCCCTTGTTGCCGTAAGGGAACTTGGCGAACAGGAAAAGTTTTACGCGGATGCGGTCATTAATGCTCAGAAGGCGTATGACATCTCGGAGACCCAATACAGCCACGGGCTTGTGGATTATACAACAGTCTTAAAAACCGAAGAGGCGCTCCTGAACAGCAGAAATGCACAGATACAGGCAAGGGGCAATAAGCTTACCGCCTTAACCGGACTTTACAAAGCTCTCGGCGGCGGATGGTAAGGCGTTACGTCATGGTAATCGGCTCATCGGTTGCTATAGTTTTAGTAATGACTATAGGAAGCATTTATATCTATCAGATGAATAAAAGGGGCGGTTTTGAATCCGTTCCGGACAATACACCTCTCTCCTCGCTCAGGATTACCAAAAAGAGCAATGCGTTGCATTACGCCGGTAATGTCTTCTCCTTTGCGGTTTTAGGTGACATGCGCTGGACATCAGAGCCGCGCATCGCAATCCTAAAGGATGCTGAGAAACATAACCCTCTTTTCATGGCAAATCTTGGAGATGTTGTAGAGTTTGGAAAGAAACAAGAATGACAGCGGTATATCAGCGAATTGTCCTCACACTGGAATCCGGGAATCCCATATTTTCATCTGCCCGGCAGCCACAGTATTAATTTCAGGCTGAACGGCATTTATCCGGTTTTTTTTGAACACTATTTTGGAAGTACCTACTATTTTATTGATGTGCAAAACTGGCGTTTTATTTTTCTGGACACCTCAAAAACATATTTGCCGCTAACCCAGAGAAGATGGCTTCGTTATCGTCTAAAGGAATGTAAACAGGAAGGGAAAAGAGCGGTTATCTTCACGCACTGTCCTCCGATGGCCGCTGAACAGGGCATTGCTCACTCGCTCACGCAGGGTTCCACCGATGCCCTTGCACGAATTGTTTCAGACTATGATGTCGCCGCTATTTTTGCAGCGCATATCCACAAAACATTCAACTATGTCTGGAACGAAATTCCTGTCCATGTTGTCGCGCTCAATGATGCAACATGGACAGACAATCAACCCGCCGAGTATTTGAATGTCTCCGTGTCAAAGGGACAAATAGAGGTAAAATCCGTTAAAATATTTAAGACTTCAAAAAGGAGACTTTAGATACATGCTGCTTAAAGACAGGTTCATAAATACAGGACATTTTTTCTTCAAATACAGAAGCTATCAGCTATTCGGCATGCTGCTCGTATTCTTTGAGGAGAGAAAACACTTTTATCACATCACCGACAATATCTACTATGAAATCTTCTGCATTTTTATTGCGCTTTCCGGAATGCTTATAAGAATTCTGACTGTCGGATTCGTGCATGAAGGCACATCCGGAAGAAACACAACGGCGCAAAAGGCGGAAGAGCTGAATACCGCAGGCGCTTACTCCATAGTCAGAAACCCTCTTTATGTAGGCAATTACCTGATACTCCTCGGCATCTCGCTGTTGGCTCAGAATCATGAGGTTGTTATATTCAATACTGTAATTTTTGCCGTTCTTTACACACCGATAATTTTTACGGAGGAGTCGTTTCTTGCGGAAAAATTCGGAGAGCAATACCGGGAATATGCCGAAAAGGTGAATTGCATTCTGCCGTCCTTTAAAAATTTCAAAAAACCTCACAGAAAATTCAGCATAAAAATGATGCTGAAAAGGGAACACGACACATGGCTTACAACCGTGATAAGCCTTGTCTTCGTCGAATTGCTCAGGGAATACGGCCATTCGGAGGCAATAATACTAAAACCGCTCTGGAGCACGATAGTTATCGGGATAAGTATTGTATGGGTTGTCCTGAAATATCTGAAGAAAACGGGTAGGTTTGTTTTACGAGAAACGGATTAAATTAGGCTTCATCTTCTTTATGCCTCATTATCCATATGGCGCTGAATTCTTTGTCCTGATACGCCCTCGCGATGCCGAGGCGCAAAATTTCGAGCAGCGCCAGGAAGGTAACGATTATCTGAATTCTTGTTTTGTCTTCCTCAAATAGGGCGTCAAATCTCATTGTATGCTCGTTTTCCATCTTCTCTATAATCATCGCTATCTTGTCCTTTACAGTCAGCGTCTCCCTCGTTATCTTCAGCGCCTCGGCAGGGACTTTGCCGATAATTTTTTTCAAAGCGCCCATGAGGTCGAAGATGTTTACATCGAAGAGATACAGCTCCGGCTCAATGGCAATTTCTTCTTTATCGAGAGGCGGTCTCGCGAACACGTTGCTCCACAATTCTTCTTTTTCCCTTAAAGTGCCTGAAGCCTCTTTATAAGCCTGATATTCCAAAAGCCTTTGAACAAGCCCTGCCCTCGGGTCTTCCTGCTCTTCCATTTCTATTGTCTCATCGGGAGGCAGAAGCAGCCGCGATTTTATGTATATAAGCGTTGCCGCCATGACAATGAATTCCGAGGCGATCTCAAGATTAAGCTCCTTCATGATTCCGATGTATTCGAGATACTGGTGGGTTATGATAGAAATGGGGATGTCGTAAATATCTATCTTGTTTTCCTTTATCAGATGCAATAAAAGATCGAGCGGCCCCTCGAACACGGGAACCTTTATGCTGTATAGGTTCGCGGCATCTGCGCTCTGCGGCATATCGGTCATTTACGGTATAACCTTATTCAGCGGATATTCGACAATGCCCGATGCCCCGGCGCTCTTGAGCTTAGGGATCAAATCCCTTACCTTTTTTTCGTCCGTAATCACATCTATGGCATACCAACCTGTATCGGAAAGCTGTGATACGGTAGGAGAATGCATGGCGGAAAGCAGGCTCAGCACCCTTTTGAACGATTTTTCCGGCACATTCATTTTGAGCCCGACTTTTTCCTCCGCAGCGAGGGCGCCCTTTAAAAGCATGGCGATATTTTCCATCTTCCGTCTCTTCCATTTATCCTGCCACGCCTTTTTGTTGGCGATAAATCTTGTTGTGGATTCAATGATTATCTCGACGATCCTCAGATTATTAGCCCTTAGGGACGTGCCCGTCTCGGTAAGCTCGACTATGGCATCGGCAAGATATGGAGGCTTCACTTCCGTCGCGCCCCATGAGAAATCGACTTCCGCCTTTACCCCTTTCGATTTAAGATACCTCTTTGTAAAACCTACAAGTTCGGTGGCAATGCGCTTGCCGTTGAGGTCTTTAACCGTCTTTATCTTCGAATCGTTAGGAACGGCGATAACCCATTTTACGGGGCTGAATCCTCCTTTTCCGTAAATAAGCTCCGCCACTTCGACAACATCCGCGTTCTGCTCGAGTATCCAGTCCTTGCCGGTAAGACCGCAGTCGAGGTGGCCGTCTTCGACATACCGCGCCATCTCCTGCGCCCTGATAAGCATGGATTCTATTTCATTGTCGTCAAAAACGGGATAATACGAACGCGATGAAACGCTTATGTGATAACCCGCCTTTTTAAAAAGCCTTAGCGTCGATTCCTGAAGGCTCCCTTTCGGAAGTCCGAGGTTTAGGGTATTTTTCTTATTGTTCATGGCCTGTCCTTTCGATTTGCCTGTTTTTACGGTAATTATTTTAAGGCTTCGGAAGATAATGTGTCAATTTAATAACTAAGGGGGATTAGTCATGGATGAAAAGTCTATATCAGCGATACCTCAGAGCCGATCCCTCGCGCCGTTTAAGGGCAACTTCAGTATAATATTAACATTAAACAGATAAACAGGCAGATAAATAAGTTTATCGCATTGAGAGAGACTTTGAAGCCGTGCCTAATCCCCCTTATCATTTACACATCAAATATTCGTGAATGGCCTTTGCCGCCTTCCTTCCCGCGCCCATCGCCAAAATGACGGTAGCGGCTCCGGTTACAATGTCGCCCCCCGCAAAGACCCCTTCCCTGCTCGTCCTCCCTGTCCCTTCATCCGCAACTATGTATCCGCAGGCATTCAAGGCGAGTTTGAGAGTGCTCCGGGGGACGAGGGGATTAGGTCCGGTGCCTATTGCGACAATCACAACATCAACCGGAATTTGAAATTCGGAACCCGCCTTGCAAACGGGACTGCTCCGCCCGGATTCGTCAGGCTCGCAGAGATCCATGCTGACGCATTCTATGGCCTTTACCCATCCGTTTTCGCCGATTATTCTCAGCGGATTTGTTAAAAGTTCGAAGCGCACTCCCTCTTCCTTCGCGTGATGTATTTCTTCTTTTCTCGCGGGCATTTCCTTTTCGGAACGCCGGTAGATTATCACCGCTTCTTTTGCGCCGAGGCGAAGCGCGGTTCTTACGGAATCCATAGCCACGTTGCCGCCGCCTATAACCGCGACCCTCTGTCCCTTCTTAATCGGCGTGTCATATTCCGGAAATTCATAAGCCCTCATTAAATTCACGCGCGTGAGAAATTCATTGGCGGAATAAACGCCGTTCAAATTCTCGCCTTCTATATTCATAAATTTGGGCAGTCCCGCGCCGGTGCCTATAAAACATGCGTCGAATTGCTCCATTATCTCATCTATAGTAATGAGCTTACCGATAACCGCATTCGTAATAATTTCAACGCCCATATCCTTTAAAAGCTCTATCTCGCGGGCCACTATCTCCTTCGGAAGCCTGAATTCCGGGATGCCGTACATCAAGACACCGCCGGCCTCATGAAGGGCCTCGAATATCGTCACCTTATGTCCAAGCCGCGCGAGGTCGAAAGCGCAGGCCAAGCCTGAAGGCCCGCTTCCGACTATAGCCGTTTTTTTACCTGTAGGCGCTGCCGTTTCAGGCCTGCCGTTCTCCGCGGACTGCATCGCGTGATCCGCCGCGAACCGCTCAAGACGGCCGATGGCTACGGGTTCGCCTTTTTTACCGAGTGTGCAGTATTTCTCGCACTGATCTTCCTGCGGGCAGACACGCCCGCACACGGCAGGCAGAAAGCTTGCCGTCTTGATCATATCTATAGCCTTTTTAAAATCGCCTTCCTTGATAGCCTTGATAAACTGCGGTATAGGAACACTGACCGGACATCCCTTAACGCACATCGGTTGTTTGCACTGCAGGCAACGGCCGGCTTCTTTCACAGCCAAGTCCGGAGTATAACCGAGGGCTACCTCCAGAAAATTAGAACGCCTCTCTGCCGGCTCCTGTTCGGGGATCGGGGTCTTATTAAGAATTATTTTTTGTTTACTTTTTTCCGTCATCACTCGCAGACCGCATAGGCATGGCGTTTTTTCCATTCCTCGAAAGATTCCTTCTCTTCCTTCAGATACGTCTTCTGACGGTTAATGAGGATATCCCAATCAACCTCATGCCCGTTGAACTCAGGGCCGTCTATGCAGGCGAATCTGGTCTTGCCTCCTATCGATACACGGCAGCCGCCGCACATGCCCGTGCCGTCTATCATTATCGAGTTCAAACTCACAAAAGTCTTAATGCCGAAGGGCACAGTA
>Ga0209317_1001728_pt1 | contig 17942 bp, 15 predicted proteins | sample RifGroB2_FD_183994 | JGI IMG/M metagenome (GOLD analysis project Ga0209317, IMG submission 183994) | Soil microbial communities from Rifle, Colorado, USA - Groundwater B2 (SPAdes) (version 2) | ecosystem: Environmental > Terrestrial > Soil > Unclassified | place: Rifle, Colorado | collected... | reverse complement strand
ACAAGAAGCAATATGGGAGAAGTAAGTAAATGGTAAACGGAACTGTGAAATGGTTTAACGACAGCAAGGGGTTTGGCTTTCTTGAGCAGGAAAACGGCGAAGACGTATTCGTACATTTTTCCGCTATCACCGGCGACGGCTTCAAATCCCTCACCGAGGGCGACAGCGTAACGTTCGAAATCGTAAAAGGCCCTAAAGGTCTTCAGGCGGCTAACGTTTCCAGGGCTTAAATCAAACATAGCGTAGAACTTTATAAAAAGCCTCGGAGAAATCCGGGGCTTTTTTTTGTGGGAAATCTGTGATCATAGCAGGAAGATTGACCACGGAGGGTTCGGAGGTGTGCTGAGGAAACCGGACAAAAGCAGAATCGTTATTTCGGACCCATGCGGGTGTACACACCCTCCCCCAGCCCCTCCCATAAAGGGAGGGGAGCTAAAGGCTAAAAGCGAAGAGCAGAGTTACGATAGTTATGGTAGTTATGTAGGTCGGGTTAGCAGCCTCACCGCGTAACCCGACAACCTCGTGGACCGGCTTCACACTACGCGCTTTTGACTTTCTGCTAGTTCAGCGGAGGACCGCTCAGATGCTCTAAAGATGTCTCCAGCGTTTCATCACCTACCGTCAGATACAATGCCCCTTCAGTCACAGTCAGCGACCAGTTGATCACACGCTGCAGGCTTTCCACCAGCTTGCCCAGAAAGCTGAATTCCACACCGACGATGGTGAGGTTCTGGCTCGATCCCAATTTCTGCAAGTGCTGGGTCAGCCAGCGGCTTCGGGTTTGCACCGGTCCGCAGGCGAAGAGGATGGCGCGCTCTACGTGACGGCATGACTTTGCCAGCCGCTCAGGGTCTGGAAGCCCTACCTCGATCCAAAGCTTGACCCGACCGTCTGCTCCTTTGGTCCATAGATCAGGTTCATCGCCGGAACCGACCCCCTTGGTAAAGACAAGCTCCTCCTGGTAGCAGAGTGCGTAAGCAAGCAGGCGGGCCACCAGGCGCTCCGCCGTCTCCGACGGGTGCTTGGCCAAGGTGGTCTGCAACTGCTCATAGACCTGGCGGTCCAGATCGGAAAGCTGAACTGACGCGCGGTAGACTGTGGAGGGAAGTGCCATAGAGCTAGTGTCCTTTTAAAGGTGTCGGGTCTTTTTGTTGTCGGGTCTTCTAGTTGCCGGATTTTTGTACCGAATCTTCTTGTTGTCAGATCCTCTTGTGTCGAAGCCTCTTGTGTCGGAGCCTCGCTTCCAGTCCCCCCCTTTGACAAAGGGGGACTTTTTACACACCGATGGCTGAAGAGTAATGCAGTGGGTTAAAGCGGCACTTAAGCTTCATCATCAAAAGGTTTGAAATCCTTCAACCATGCCTGCCAGTCAAAGCCTTCGAAGTCGATCAGCAGCGCGGTAGGGATGAAGGTATCCAGCTCGCTCATCCTCTGCTTCAAAAGCTCGCCGGTGAACTCCCTGAAAAGCGCGACCTCCTCCCGGAACATCGCATCGAACGGTGCCGATAGTCCTGCCAGCTCAACCGGATCCTGGTCCACAAAATTCATCGTGCACCAGTCGTCGTGCATCAGCTCGCCATCGGTGTCGATGAGCGGGATGCCGTGCAGTCTGCAGGTCATCGGGCGGTTCTCGTAGACCAGACAGCGACCGTCTTCGCCGAGCAGCACGCAGGGAGTCTCATCCTCCTCAGGCATGAGCGGCTCCCATTCCTCTTCGGGGCGATAGTTCAGCACGAAGGGATGGTCAAACTCAGGCCAGTGCCCGCGCATCAGGCCCAGGCGCTCCTTGACCTTTTTGAGCACCATTTCTTTTGTCTCAGGGGAGAGTGCGTCGAAGCCGAGCTTCAGGTAGTAGGCATCCATAAGCGTGATGTCGAAGAGGGACCGGCAGCAGGCCGAGCATCCGCTCTTGCAGGCGATCTTGTCCGGGTACAACTCCATGGAGCGGGCAAACCAGGCATCCACCTGAGCCAGCAATTCTTTGTGTCGCTTTAGTATCTGTTCCATAGAACCTTTACAAATAAAGAAGGCGGCAATAACACTGCTATTGCCGCCTTCTTACTGCATGGCTTATTGCCTTCTTCCTACGCGAGGATCTCGGCCTTGGTGAAGATGGACTTCATCCAGTAGCCTTCTTTCTCGATGTTCTCGCGACCGCCTTCTTCTCTGTCAACGAGTGTGACGACGCCCAGTACGACGAGCCCCTCTTCCTCGGCGCGCTTGATCGCTTTGATGGAGGAACCGCCGCTGGTCACGACGTCTTCGACGATGACCACGCGCGCACCCGGCTTCAGGTTCTTCCTACCTTCCAGCCATGCGCCTGTGCCGTGCCCTTTGGGCTCTTTCCTGATGATGAAGCCGGGAATCGGCTTGCCTTCAAGGAAGCTGACCACTGAGGTCGCGGTCGCGATCGGATCGGCTCCGAGAGTGAGTCCCCCTACCCCTTCAACGCCTTCAACGTCGCGAATGGATTCGAAGAAAAGCTTGCCGGTCAGGTAGCCCCCTTCCGGATGGAGGGTGGTCTGCTTGCCGTCGAAGTAGAAGTCGCTCGCCCGGCCGGACGCCAGCACAACGTTTCTCTTCTCGTACGACAGTTCAATGATGATTTCCTTCAGCCGCGCGCGTTCGCTCATTAGTCTTCTTTCTCCTTTTCGAATAATCCCATCTGCGGCTCATCATTCTGGTCGAGACGCGGGAATTTAACCGGGTATCCCCCGGTAAAGCAGGCATTGCAGAAGCCGCCATTTTCTGCGCCGACGGATTTCATGAGACCTTCTTCGGACAGATAGCCGAGCGAGTCGGCCGTTATATAGCGGCGGATCTCGTCGATGGAATGGGACGAAGAGATCAGCTCTTTGCGGTTCGGGGTATCGATCCCGTAGTAGCAGGGGTAACTGGTGGGGGGCGACGAGATGCGCACGTGCACCTCGGCGGCGCCTGCGTTACGCACCATTTTGACAATCTTTCTGGAGGTGGTGCCGCGCACGATGGAGTCGTCGATGATGATGACGCGCTTCCCCTTCAGCAGTTCACGAACCGGGTTCAGCTTGATCTTCACGCCGAAGTGGCGAATGGCCTGCTGCGGCTCGATAAAGGTACGGCCTACGTAGTGGTTACGAATAAGTCCCAGCTCGAACGGTATGCCGGATTCCTCCGCGTAGCCAAGTGCCGCGGGGACGCCGGAGTCCGGGATCGGGATCACGATGTCGGCATCGATCTTGTGCTCCCTGGCGAGCTGGCGCCCCTGCTCCTTGCGGACCATGTAGACGTTTTTGCCGAAAATGTGCGAGTCGGGGCGTGCGAAGTAGACGAACTCGAAGATGCAGGGAGTCGGGTCGACCTTCTTGAGCGGGAAGTACGAGGTCAGGCCGTTCTTGTCGACTACGATCATCTCGCCCGGTTCGACCTCGCGGATGAATTCGGCATCGATCAGGTCAAGCGCGCAGCTCTCGGATGCTATCACATAGCCGGTGCCGAGCCGGCCCAGGCAAAGCGGCCTGAACCCGTTGGGATCGCGGACCGCGACCATCCGGGTCTCGGTCAGGAACAGCAGGCAGTAGGCGCCCTGGATCCTGCCCAGCGCGTCGGTGAGCCGGTCCAGAAGCGAGCTTTCCTTGGAAGTGGCGAGCAGGTGGACGATGATCTCGGTGTCCATGGTGGTCTGGAAGATCGAGCCGTAGGCCTCCAGCTCGTCCTTGATGATCTGCGCGTTGACGATGTTGCCGTTGTGGGCCACCGCGATGGAGCCGCGGGAGTAATCCACCATGATCGGCTGTACGTTCTTGATGACCGACGAGCCTGTTGTTGAGTAGCGGACATGGCCGATAGCGGCGCTGCCCGGGAGTGACTTGAAGATGTCCTGGTTACCGAATACATCCGCCACGAGCCCCATGCTCTTGTGGGAATGCAGCGTGCTGCCATCCGAGGAGACGATGCCGCAACTTTCCTGTCCCCTGTGCTGCAGGGCGTAGAGCCCAAGATAAGTGAGGTTGGAAGCCTCAGGGTGGTTGAATACACCAAAAATTCCGCACTCTTCCTCGGGTCTACGCATTACCATATCTTCCACAAATTGCTCCTTATAAAAAACTGCAAACTCGGTTTGCCGTCTCGACACATCTTGTAAGCGGGTAAATGGACCTTTTAATCCTAGAGGTTCTGCCTGACGTATTGAGCCGCGTTTTTGAAGAAGATGAGGCCGCTCCCCTCTTCCGGGAGCTCCTCTCTGGTCCAGCGCGGGTGCTGAGTCCGGTGCACGAAAGCCTCGGGGTGAGGCATGAGCCCCATGACCCGGCCGGTCTCGTCGCAGATGCCGGCAATGGCGTTCAACGAACCGTTGGGGTTTTCCGGGAACTCCATAGTCGGAGCGCTATATTCTTTATCGGAATATTTCAGGCAGGCCAGGTGGTTGGACTCGATCGCCTCCAGCGTTTCCGGGGAGTCGACCAGGAACTTCCCCTCGCCATGACGGATGGGAAGATAGACGCCACCCTCGATGCCGCGCGTGTAGAGCGAGGGGGATGCGGGATCGCACTTCAGGTAGCACCAGCGATCCTGAAAACGTCCGCTGGCGTTATAGGTGAGTGTTGCTGTCTGCTTCAGATAATCGCTGCCGAGCGCCGGGAGCATCCCCATCTTCACCAGGAGCTGGAAGCCGTTGCAGACGCCGAGGATCAGCTTGCCATCGCCGATGAAGCGCAGCAGCTGCTCCATGAGCGGCTCGCCGGTTCCCTCTGCCGTCGCGTAACGCAGCCGGTTCGCCTGGGCCTTAGCGCTCCCCAGGTCGTCGCCGTCCAGGAATCCGCCGGTAAGGTTCAGGAAGTGGTAATCGTCCAGGCTGACTTCGCCCGACATGAGCTCGGAAAGGTGCGCGATGCGTGCCTCGTCGAATCCTCCGAGCTTGCAGGCGTGAGCCGCCTCCATCTCGCAGTTAGTGCCGTTACCTGTTATGACCAGAGCTTTAGCCTTTGTCATCTAATAGTTCCCTCTGTATTCGTATGTAGCGCAGACCGTTTTGCATTATGCACAATCCGCATTTTTTTGTCATGGGAAGATATGGTGGAGATCTTTAATGTGTGATGCGGGTTCTGGTCCAGCTTTTATCAGCGACTGCAGGTTGATGTAAGCCTGCGGCGCCCTCCCCCAGGAAAGGGGGGGTCGGGGGGGATTTGCCTTTTTGCCTTCGGCAGTTCGCCTTTAGCAGTTGATTCCAGAGTCAGAAGCAAATCCCCCTAAATCCCCCTTTGTTAAAGGGGGACTTGATTTTCAAAGGGAGACTTGACTCAGAAGGAGACTTTTATTGATCTGGATAATTGGACACCTTATTGGTCTAGATAATGTCTAGATAATTCTACAGATCCTTAAGCGGAGCCTGCCAAGCTGCCTTCAGCTCGTCAAGGTCCGACTTAACCACTACGGCTCCCGAAATCCCGGAAATGACCAGGGTCGGCTCTTCGGTGACTGCACCGATTCGCACACAAACGGTTCCGGTCATGGCTTTTTCAAACGCCTCTGCCTTCTCGGGGCGAACCGTTACCAGAAGCCTGGAAGCGGACTCGGAGAAGAGCAGCACCTGATCGCTGCGCCCGGCCGCGTCGCCTTTGAAAGGGACTTTGGCAAGGTCGGCGCTGATCCCGAAACCGCCGGCAAAGGCGGACTCGGCGGCGGCAACTGCAAGGCCGCCGTCGGAGAGGTCGTGGCAGGATGCTACCAGACCGGCGTTCAGCGCGCCGTGGTAGGCACGGTAAGTGGCAAGTGCCACGATGGCGTCGACTTTAGGCACGTTGTTGCCAACGAAGCCCTTCTGCGCCAGATATTCGGAGCCGCCGAGCTCATCAGCAGTTTCACCCAGGATATAAACCAGATCGCCGGAACGCTTCACGTCCATGGTGACGGCAAGCCTGGCGTCTTCCATCTTGCCGATGACCGAGAAGAGCAGGGTCGGCGGGATGGAGATCTTGGTGGTCCCGTCGTAGAAGTCGTTCTTCATGGAGTCCTTGCCCGAGACGAGCGGCAGGGAGAAGGCGGTGCAGTAGTCGTAGAGCGCCTTGTTGGCCCGAACCAGCTGGGCCATCTTGTAAGGGCCGTCCGGGGTCCTTTCGGAGAGGACGGGATCGCACCAGCAGAAGTTGTCCAGACCCGCCACGAGATCGAGCGAACCGCCGACTGCGACGTAGTTCCTGAGACCTTCGTCGATGACGTTGGCCGCCATGTGGTAGGCGTCGATGTCGCTGTAGCGCGGCGCAATGCCGTGACCGACAACGACGGCCTCGAAGGAATCGAGAATCGGGCGAACCACTGCAGCGTCGGAAGGACCGTCGTTGTTGACGCCTGTGAAAGGCTTGACGACGGAGCCGCCCTGAACTTCGTGGTCGTAGCGGCGCACCACGCTCTCCTTGGAGCAGATGTTAAGCGAGGAGAGCAGATCGGTGAGATCCTTGCTGTAGTCGGAAACTGCAGCAATGACCGGCTCGGGGTGAACCGGCTGCTCCCAGCGCGCCGGGATCTGCATGGGGGGAAGGCCCGCATGCATGAAGGAGAGCGGCAGGTAAGCGACGGTCTTGTCGCCGTAGAGCATATGGAAGATGCCGGAATCGGTAAAGGTTCCCAGCACGGTAGCCTCGACGCCGAAGCGCTTGGCCATTTCCATGAAGGCATCGATGTTTTCCGGCGGAACCGCGAGGCTCATACGCTCCTGCGCCTCGGAGATCAGGATCTCCCAGGGGGCAAGGCCCGGATATTTCAGGGGTGCCAGCGACAGGTCGAGCTGGCAGCCGCCGCACTCCTCGGACATCTCGCCGATGGAGGAGGAAAGCCCGCCTGCGCCGTTGTCCGTGATGAAACGGTAGAGACCTTTGTCGCGTGCGCGGATCAGGAAGTCGAACATGCGCTTCTGGGTGATCGGGTCGCCGATCTGTACTGCCGAAACTGGTGAGTTTTCGTTAAGTTCCTCGGAGGAGAAAGTCGCTCCGTGGATGCCGTCCTTGCCGATCCTGCCGCCGGTCATGACGATCAGGTCGCCCGGGATGATCTTCTTCTCGTGCGACGGAGCGCCGTTGATCTTAGCCGGCATGATCCCTGCCGTGCCGCAGAAAACCAGCGGCTTGCCGGCGAAGCGGTCGTCGAATACCAGCGAGCCGTTCACGGTCGGCACGCCGCTCTTGTTGCCGCCGTGCTCCACCCCCTCGACAACTCCCTCGTAAATGCGGCGCGGATGCAGCAGGCGCTTGGGGAGTTCCTTGTCGAAGAAAGGATCGGCAAAGCAGAAGACGTCGGTATTGAAGATGAGCTTGGAGCCGATGCCGGTTCCGAACGGGTCGCGGTTCACGCCGACGATGCCGGTGAGCGCCCCGCCGTAAGGGTCCAGCGCGGAGGGAGAGTTGTGGGTTTCGACCTTGAAGACCAGCGACCAGTCGTCGTTGAAGCGGATCACGCCGGCGTTGTCTTTAAATACGGAGAGGCAGTAGTCCTTCTCGCCGAGAGCCGCCCGCACGTCGGCGGTGGTGCGCTGAATGTAGCTCTTGAACAGGGAGCGGATCTCTTCGCGATTCCCCTCGCCGTCGTCGTAGCTCACGTCTGCGGAGAAGATCTTGTGCTTGCAGTGTTCGGACCAGGTCTGGGCCAGCGCCTCAAGCTCCACGTCGGTCGGTGCGGCACCAAGGCCGACGCTCTTGCGCAGCTCGCGCACCGCGTCATCCCGGTAATGCGCCTGGATGATCTGCATCTCGTCCAGGGTGAGCGCCAGCACGCCGTCGCGGCTGATGCGCATCAGTTCCTCGTCGGAGACCTCAAGGTTGACATCGTTCACCTCGATCTTCGCCTCGACCTGCACCTTCGGCACGAAGGGGGCAACGCCACCCTGCGCGGCAAAGCGGCCGGCGTCGAGGATCTGGTAACGCTGGATCAGGGTGTTGCAAAGGAGGCCGGTGGCGATGCGCTCGGCATCGCTTTCGGTCAGCGCGCCGGAGATCAGGTACTGCACCGAGGTGTAGACCCCCTCCCCTGTCGCCAGCGGACGTCCCACCAGGTAGCCGATCGCCTCGCCCGCGGTGCGGCCGACGTTGTCGGTGACGCCCGGACGGAAACCGACCTCGACCAGGAAGTCGAACCCTGAGGCGGCAGCTTTATCGATGCTGTAGTGCTGGATGACCGGATCGCTGAATGGACCGGCTGCGACAGCCGTCAGTTCTTCGGCGGAGAGTTGCGCATCTACTGTGTAGACGTCAATGGTGCGGACCTGGTCGACGTTCAGGTGGAGAAAGTGCTCGATCTCGCGTTTGATCCGCTCACCGCGGGGGTCGCGGACCTCGTCCTTTAGGGAAATTTCAATCCTGTGTGGCATGAATTGGTTCCTTTTCATATAAGACCGTCCTGGTCGGGTACGGTATGTTGATGCCGTTATTCTTAAAGCAGTTATTGAGGGCGCAGTTGATCTTGTCCTGGGTGGCAAAGAGCTGCGTGTAGTCGGCAACCCAGAAAAAGAGCGACAGGCTCAAGGAGCTGTCGGCAAACGCTGTGAAATAAGCCTCGGGTGCCGGATCGGGCAGTACTTCCGGAATCGAGGCAGCGGTCGAGACCAGCAGACCCTTGACCAGTTCCACATCGCTTCCGTAGGCAACCCCGATATTGATCCGCCCCTTGACCCGCATGTCCGGGTAGGCGTGGTTGACCAGCGTCGTGTTGCAGAGTTCAGCATTGGGAATGATCAGGTAGGTGTTGTCCAACCCCTTGATCTTGGTGCTTCTGAGGCCGATGTCGACCACGTCGCCCGACTGGGTCCCCATCTGGATCCGGTCGCCTATCCTGAAGGGGCGGTCGATCATCAGGGTGAATCCCGAGATCATGTTGGCAAGGGTATCCTTGGCCGCCAGACCGATCGCCAGGGAGCCGACGCCGAGTGCTGTCACCAGCGAAAGGATGTCGTAGTTGAAATGCTTCAGCGTGATGATGAGCGCCACGCCGAACAGGAAGATGCTGCAGAGCTTTTGCACCAGCGGTATCAACTGGCGGCTCATCTCCTCGCCGGCCACCCGCTCGCCGTAACGGTCCAGCATCTCCCCCAGCATGCGGTAAGCGATGGTGGCGACGATGAGGACATTGACGATGAAGAGCGCGCCCGAGGCGACTGCGCTCACCTTCTCGGGAAGCGGCAGACGCTTTATTGCCAGGTAGAGTCCGGCAAAAAAGACCAGCCAAGACGCCGGCCCCGAGACCTGATCGAGTATCCTGTCGTCCAGGTCGCTGCTGGTCAGGTTGCAAAGACGCTTGCCAACCCGGGCCAGCAGGACCCGCAACAACTGCGACAACAGGTAAAATGCCGCCACGATCAGGATCGAGATCAGCAACTGCTTGGTCCAGAAGAGATAAAAGGCATCCGCTTCGTCGGGCCTGAAGTAGTACCAGATATTAGACACCAAAAACCCTCTTGAAGATCGTGTCGACATGCTTCAGGTGATAGGCGAGATCGAAAGCTTCCTTGATCTCCGCCTCGCTCAGGAATGCGGTAACCTCGGCATCGGCCAGGAGCTCTTCCTGGAAATCCTTACCCTCTTCCCAGACCTTCATGGCGTTTCTCTGCACCAGGGAGTAGGCCTTCTCGCGGGAGGCGCCCCCCTCGGCAAGCTTCAACAGCACGCGCTGGGAGAAGATCAGGCCGCGCATCTGGTTCAGGTTGCGCAGCATGTTTTCCGGGTAGACCACCAGGTGCTCGATGAGGCCGATGGCGCGGTTTAGCATGAAATCGAGCAGTACCGTCGCGTCCGGGCCGATGATGCGCTCGACCGAGGAGTGCGAGATATCGCGCTCGTGCCAAAGCGGGATATTTTCCATGGCGGAGACCGCGTAGCCGCGGATCAGGCGCGCCAGGCCGGTCAGGTTCTCGGAGAGCACCGGATTGCGCTTGTGCGGCATTGCGGAGGAACCCTTCTGACCCTTGCTGAAGAATTCTTCGGCCTCCAGCACCTCGGTACGCTGCAGGTGCCTGATCTCGACCGAGAATTTCTCGATGGAGGAAGCGACGATCGCCATGGTGGTGAAGAATTCGGCGTGACGGTCGCGCTGCAGCACCTGCGTCGAGCAGGGTGCGGGTGTGAGCCCTGCCTTCTTGCAGACGTAGGCTTCAACCTGCGGATCGATGTTGGCGAAGGTGCCGACCGCGCCGGAGAGCTTGCCGTAGGAGATGGTGGCCAGCGCCGATTCCATACGGGTCAGGTTTCTGGCCATCTCGTCGTACCAGAGCGCCATTTTGAGACCGAAAGTGACCGGCTCGGCGTGAATGCCGTGCGAGCGTCCCATCATCGGGGTCATCTTGTGCTCGTAAGCGCGCACCTTGATGACGGCCATGAGCCGCTTGATGTCGGCGATGATCAGTTCGGCCGCTTCTTTGAGCAGCATGGCGAACGAGGTATCGAGGACGTCCGAGGAGGTGAGTCCCAGGTGCACGAAGCGGGAATCGTCGCCGATGTAGTCGGCTACCGAGGTGAGAAACGCGATCACGTCGTGCTTGACGGTGCGCTCGATCTCGTCGATGCGATCCACGTCGAAGTTTGCCTTGGCTCTGATCCGGGCCACTGCTTCCTTGGGGATCCTCCCCATCTCGGCGTGTGCCTCGCAGGCATATATCTCAATCTCGAGCCACTTGCGGTAACGATTCTCGGGCTCCCAGATACGGGTCATTTCAGGACGGCTGTAACGTTCGATCACGACTTCCTCCTATTGCTGATGAATGTATTAAAAATTAAGATATGGATTAAATAATCCGGCCGGGTTCGGCCTTTGATGAGAATTCCTGTTGAATAAGGGGTCTGAAACTACGGCGGGCAAGATCGACCCGCTCCCTTGCCGGGGAGTCGATGCTTGCCGCGACTTAAGATCAGGACAATCTACAGCAAAGCACCCTATATGTCGAGCACCCCGCTTGCGATATGCTGGCACCCCAGGAAAACTTCCGGCCCGCAAATGTTCTGGCTCTGCAAAAGAGCGTGCGCGGAGCCCATGGCGAGAGTGGGATCGTTATTGACCTCGCTCAGGTGGGAGAGAAATACCCCCTCAAGCCCGGGATGAAGCACCTCTTCCAGCAGGCAGGCCGCTTCGCTGTTGGAAAGGTGACCGTGGCGCGAGCGTATCCTCTGCTTCAGGTGCCAGGGATAGGGACCGTCCTGCAGCATCTGCTCGTCGTGGTTGAACTCGAGAACCAGCGCCCGGCAACCCCTGAGCTTTTCCTGGGTAAGCCTGGTGGCGATACCGAGGTCGGTGGCGAAGCCTATGCATCCCTCGCTCCCCTCGATCCGGAAGCCGACCGGGTCGCAGGCGTCATGGGTGATCGGGAAGGGATCGATGGAGAGTCCCTTGAAGACGAAGGGGGAGCCGGGATCGAACTCGATCAGCTCCGCCTTGCCGATCACGTGTTGCGCGGCCTGCAGCATGCGCGAGGCGCCCAGCACGGGGATCTTCAGGCGCCGGGCCAGCGCGCCCACACCGCGCACGTGGTCGGTATGCTCGTGCGTGATTAAAATGCCATCCAGAGTCTCGGCGTCGACGCCAATGGATGCAAGCCTCACCAGGGTTTCCCGTCCGGAAAGCCCGGCATCGATCAGCAGGCGGCAGGAATCGGTCTGCAGAAAAAGGCAATTGCCCTTACTGCCGCTTGCCAAAAGGCTAAGCTTCATCCATCCCTCCATTGTTTACGGAATAGGCCTGGAAAACGGCCGGAAAGGGCAAAAAACCTCATTTTTATACAGGAAAAGGGGGTGACATTCAAGATGAACTTGCTGAGTTTAGCTTAACGCAGAAGGGTGCTGTAGTCGGACGCGCTATCGCCAAGGCCGGGGGCTAACGGCAGCAGGATATGAAAGGTGGAACCTGGGAAGCGATCCGGGTTGTATCCCGGGGACTCGACCCAGATCTCGCCGCCGTGCATGTCGACGATCCCCTTGGCGATGGAGAGGCCGAGCCCCGCCCCTTTCGCCTTGAAGGCGACCTTGCCGCTCGAATGTTCCTGGATGTTGCCCACCTCGTAGAACTTCTCGAAGACGCGGATCTGGTCGTCGCGGTCGATGCCGATACCGGTATCTGTGATGGTGATTTCCAGGAAGAGATGGTGCTCCTTGCCGGAGGGGCGCGAGTCGCCCCCGGGAATGCCGCGCAGCAGATACTTGGCCGAAGTGCTTATGGTAATGCAGCCGCCGTCGGGGGTGAACTTGATGGCGTTGCCCAGAACGTTGGATAAAAGCTGCATCAGTCTCAGCGCGTCGGCCCGGATCGACGGGATCGACTCGTCCAGGTTGACCACGACCTCCTGCTTTCTCATGGAGAAGAAGAAGCGCAGTTCGTTCACCGACGCCTCTATGAGCCGGTTCAGCTGCACCTCTTCCATTTTGAGCTGCAGCCGCTTCTCGTCGATCATGGAAACGTCGACCATATCTTTAATGATGTTGTCCAGGCGCGAGGCGGCGTTGGCGATATTCATCACCATCTCCAGCACCATCTTGTCGACCCGGTCCGCGAGGTCGGTGGTGATCAGCTCGGAGTACCCCATGATCACGGTGAGCGGCGTCTTCAGCTCGTGGGAGGCGAGCCCCAGGAAGGAGTCCTTCATGCGGTTCAGTCTGGCGAGGTCGGCAGAACTCTTCTCCAGATTGACGATAATCTCACGCTCGCGTGTCACGTCGCGGAAAATCGCCTGCACCAGGTTCTCGGAGCCGCTTTTGATGCTGGAAGCATGCAGCATCGCCACCATCACCCCCCCCTCTTTTCTGGAAAGCTGCATCTCCTCGGCGATGTGACCGCCGGCCGCGGCCTCGCTGAACATGCGCTGCAGCTTGGGGATGTTGGCTATATTCAGCAGTAGCAGCATCTTGGTAAGCGGCAGCCCCAGCAGTTCCCTCGCCTCATAACCGAAGAATTCCTCGGCCATCTTGTTCACCATGCGGATCGACTGGTCCGCGCCGATCACCAGGATGGCGTCGCTGGCGTCCTCCATCAGGGATTTGTACAGCTCCTCGGAGCGCTCCAGGTCGGAGCTGAGCGATTCAAGCTTGCGGTAGGATTCCTGCAGCTCGTCGAAGGTCTCTTCCATGTCATGGTAATTCTTCTTGATCTGCGCGTCCCTGTTCTTCAGGAACTCGGACATGATGTTCACGTTACGCGCCAGCTCGTTGAACTCGAAGACCCGCACCTCGCCGATCTTGGTGTCGAAGGCCCCTTCCGAAATCTTTTTAACCCCCTTAAGCAGGGTGGAAATCGGCTGTGTCACGTATTTCTTAACGAAGAGCACGACCAGGGTGAAGGAGACGGCAAGCGAGATGCCCAAGACCAGCAGCGTCTTGAACAGCATCCCCTTCATCTTGTCGGAAACCACCTGCTCGCTGAAGCCGACATGCGCCTTGGCGATAGGCTTGCCATAAGGGGACATAATCTGGACCGCGGTGTCGGCGAACTCCTGCATCTGCCCGTCGATCGTGATGCTGACCCGCTCTCTGGAGATCGCCGGGCCATCCTGACCGCCCCCCCCGGCGCCGACCGGTTGGACCGGGAATGCATGAAAGCGTGCGTCGTTGGCAAAGAGGACCCTACCGTCCAGATCGGTGACCAGGCAATACGCTATGTCAGGGTTACCCTCCAGGATCTCGCGACACTTCTCGGCCAGCCCGGTCATGTCCTGCAGCTCGAGACCCAGATTGAGAACTTTCTCTATATTGGACTTGAGAGCGGTGGAGAGCCCTTGCGAACGCAGGTTCAGAGCATTCACCTGGTCCTTGCGAAGCGCCATCATATCCATGCCGGCACTGACAAATATAGTGAGGAAGAGTATTAGGAAAGAGAAAAGTGCGATGCGTTTTTCGAGGGTCATATTGTTTCAATACTCTTTAATGCATCGAGGGGCAGTAATATACACGAACTGGGTCGCGCCCAGCATAGATATACCTGGTCGAAAAGTCAATTATTATCATGATTTATTCGATACAAAAATATTTATCACTAGCAAAACCAGCGCGGGCGAAACAGGTAACGCGGCTCTCGTCTAGGTATCGACTTTGTTCCAAGAATCTTGAATAAAATTGTTGACTGGCACCTTGGCGATTGTTAGTATGCCGCATTGTGAAGGAATACTTAATTAAAGGGAGGAGCAAATGGCACTAAGAGTAGCGATCAACGGCTTCGGCAGGATCGGACGATCTGTCCTGAGGGCTGCCGCAAAAGACACCGCAATTGAATTTGTTGCAATCAACGATTTGACTGACGCGAAGACCCTGGCCCACCTATTAAAGTATGATTCCGTACACGGCATGTTTCCGGGTGAGGTCTCTGCCGAGGGCGACAAGATCATCGTCAACGGCAAAGCAATCAAAGTGCTGGCAGTGAGAAACCCATCGGAACTCCCCTGGAAGGAGCTCAAGGTAGATGTCGTCATTGAGTCGACCGGGCTCTTCACCTCCAAGGAAAAGGCTTCCCAGCACCTGACGGCCGGCGCCGCCAAGGTGATCATTTCCGCCCCCGCGACCGATCCGGACATCACCATCGTTCTCGGCGTCAACGACAAGCAATACGACAAGTCGAAGCACCACATCATCTCCAACGCCTCCTGCACCACCAACTGCCTGGCGCCGGTAGCGAAGGTGCTGCAGGACAGTTTCGGCATCGAAAAAGGTCTGGTCACCACGGTGCACTCCTACACCAATGACCAAAGCATCCTCGACCTCCCCCACAAGGACCTGCGCCGCGCCAGGGCAGCCGCGCTCTCCATGATTCCGACCACCACCGGGGCCGCCAAGGCGGTATCGCTGGTGCTGCCGGAACTCAAGGGAAAACTGGACGGCATGGCGATCCGCGTGCCGACGGCCAACGTCTCCGTAGTCGACCTGGTAGTCACGCTCTCCAAGCCTACCGACGCCGCACAGGTGAATGCAGCCCTTAAGGCAGCAGCCGACGGCCCGCTCAAAGGGATTTTAGGCTTCACCTCAGAGGAGCTGGTCTCCGTCGACTTCAATGGCAACCCGCTCTCATCCATCGTCGACGGACCCTCCACCAAGGTTTTGGGCGGCGACATGGTGAAAGTTATTTCCTGGTACGACAACGAGACCGGCTTCTCCACCCGCGTCGTCGACCTGATGAAAATCCTGCTCTAAAACCCGCTATTCCGGAGAACAGAACACGGGGGGGATCTTATTCCTCCCCGTCTTTGTTTGCCACGCAGAAGGTTAATATATTTCAATTCTACGATTCTTATTTTCAGGCATTGCAGTACCCGGCAGACTCAGAGCATGCATTTTACTCAGTAGCATCTTACGTCAACACATGATAGATAACACATCTTGGTTCCAGCATTTAAAAGTTCAACGTGAATCACGAAACAAAACTGTATTCAGGAGGGGTCATGTCAATTCGTTACATCGATGAGATCGAGGATTTAGCAGGCAAGAAGGTTTTCATGCGGGTCGACTTCAACGTACCGCTGGACGATAACCAGAACATCACCGAGGACACCCGGATCCGCGCGGTGCTGCCGTCCATCAATTACGCCCTGGACTACAAAGCCAAAATCATCCTCGCCTCGCACCTGGGCAGGCCCAAGGGTGAGCGCAAGGATAAGTACTCCATGGCGCCCGCAGCCAAGAGGCTTTCCAGACTTCTGGGCAAAGAGGTGAAGCTTGCTCCCGATTGCATCGGTGACGAAACGCGTGCCATGATCGACGCCATGCAGCCCGGCGACGTGCTCATGCTGGAAAACCTGCGCTTTTATCCGGGCGAGGAGAAAAACGACGTCGACTTCGCCAAGGCGCTGGTTAACGGCTGCGACATCTATGTAAATGACGCCTTCGCCGTCTCGCACCGTGCCCACGCCTCGGTCGAGGCAATCACCAACCTCTTCCCTACCGTCGCCGCCGGCTTCCTGATGAAGAACGAGATGAACTACTTCGACAAGGCGATGAAGAACCCGATCCGGCCGCTGGTCGCCATCCTGGGCGGCGCCAAGGTTTCCGGGAAGATCGAGGTACTGGAAAGCTTGGTCGACAAGGTCGACAAGATCATCATCGGCGGCGGCATGGCCTTCACCTTCCTGAAGGCGCTGGGCTACAACGTCGGCAAGTCTCTGGTAGAGGAGCACCTGATCGAGACTGCGCTTAAGACCTACGAGAAGGCGCGCGCCAAAGGGATCAAGTTCTACCTCCCGGTCGACTGCGTCGTGGCCGACCAGTTCAACCCCTCCGCGGAAACCAAGGTAACCACCATCCAGGAAATTCCCGAGGGCTGGATGGCGCTCGACATCGGACCTGCGACGGTCACCCTGTTCACCGAAGCGCTGCAGAACGCCAAGACCATCGTCTGGAACGGCCCGATGGGTGTTTTCGAGATGGACGCCTTCTCCCGCGGCACCTTCGCCATGGTAACGGCAGTGGCCAACTCCTACGCCCTCACCATCGTGGGCGGCGGCGACACCGACGTTGCAGTGCACCGTGCCGGCGAGTACGCCAAGATCAGCTACATATCGACCGGCGGCGGCGCCTTCCTGGAACTGCTGGAAGGAAAGAAGCTCCCGGGCATCAAAGTTCTGGAAGATCAGGGCCACAAGTAAACTTCAATTCAATTCAATCGGAGGATCACATGCGCAAGCCTGTCATAGCTGGCAACTGGAAGCTCTACAAAACTAAAAACGAGGCACTCGCACTGATAGAGGAGCTGGCTCCGCTGGTGGCCGGGGTAACCAACGTGGAGATCATAGTCGCTCCCGTGTTCACCGTACTCCCCACCCTGATCAGGGCAGTATCCGGCACAGAGATCGGCCTTGCCGGCCAGGACGTATTCTGGGAGGAGGAAGGCGCCTTCACGGGAGAGGTTTCGCCCCACATGCTGCTGGACGCAGGAGCGAGCCATGTCATCATCGGCCACTCCGAGCGCAGGCAGTATTTCGCCGAGACGGACCAGACCGTGAACAAGAAGATCAAGGCAGCCCTCAAAGGCGCTCTGGTACCGATCTTCTGCATCGGAGAGACCCTCGCTTCGCGCGAGGCAGGCGAGACCTTCAAAGTGCTGGAGCAGCAACTCAAAGGAGGCCTGGAAGGGGTGACCGCGACCCAGTTTGCACCGGTCATCGTCGCATACGAGCCTGTCTGGGCCATCGGAACCGGCAAGACCGCCAGCGACGAGCAGGCACAGGAAGCGCATGCCTTCATCCGCGGCGTAGTTACTGAACTGATGGGCAAGGATGCCTCTGATAAAGTCAGGATACTCTACGGCGGCAGCGTGAAACCGGAGAACGTGAAGGGCCTCATGTCCTGCCCTGACATAGACGGTGCTCTGGTTGGAGGAGCAAGCCTGAAAGCCCAATCTTTTGCATCTCTAGTGCGTTTTGGTGAATAACGTTTGTTTTTTTTCAGCAAATGTGTTAAACAGGCTTTTTGAATAAGCCTCGGAGGTAACTGCTTTAATGACTATTCTACTGGTAACACTGCACATTGTAGTATGCTTCGCGTTGATCATCGTCGTTTTGCTGCAATCCGGCAAAGGCGCCGAGATGGGTGCCTCCTTTGGCGCCAGCGGCAGCCAATCAGTGTTTGGCGCAGGCGGCGGCAGCACCTTCATGAGCAAGCTCACCACAAGTGCAGCGATCATCTTCATGCTCACCTCCTTGTCGCTTGCCTTCGTAGCAGGCAAAGGTGGCGGTGGTTCCATCATGTCTGGCAAGACACCTAAGGCAAAGCCGGCCCCCATGGGCGGACTGCCTGCACAGCAGAGCCCCGCAGCACCGGCACCGGCAGCTCCTGCTACACCCGCAGCACCGGCAACGACTCCAGCAGCACCAGCAGCACCGGCAGCGAAATAATTTCCAAGATTTACTGTTGACATCCCGACCGACTAATGATAGAAAGTTGTTTCTTCATGCCGAAGTGGTGGAATTGGTAGACACACCATCTTGAGGGGGTGGCGAGCGTAAGCTTGTACGAGTT
>Ga0209317_1001727_pt1 | contig 17946 bp, 16 predicted proteins | sample RifGroB2_FD_183994 | JGI IMG/M metagenome (GOLD analysis project Ga0209317, IMG submission 183994) | Soil microbial communities from Rifle, Colorado, USA - Groundwater B2 (SPAdes) (version 2) | ecosystem: Environmental > Terrestrial > Soil > Unclassified | place: Rifle, Colorado | collected... | reverse complement strand
CAAAGGCAAATCCCCCCTGTCCCCCCTTTGCTAAAGGGGGGGACCCAGTATCCGGGGATCTTAGAGTTAGGGCAGAGTTCCTCTCCGATAAAACGCCGCTACAGGCGGGGTTGGTTGCTAATCAGGTTTCTTATGGCTTCTTCGATTCGAGTCTCATGCGCCCCTGCGGGAGGGAACTTTCATGGTCCTTGACTCTCCCCTTTACGATTTGAACCAGGAGGCGGTGCGGTCCAGTTCCCCTGCCAGCTCATTCAGGTGGCTTGCGGATCTGCTGATATTCCCCGCAGCCTGCTCTGCATCCCGGGTGATGGCGGCGATCTGCTCCACACCGTGAGAGACCTGGCCTGCGACTGCGGATTGTTCCTCGGCTGCCACTGCGATCTGATTTACCACGGTGACGCTCTGATGCGACGCCTCGACTATGTGTGCCAGCGACTGGTTAGCCTCATGAGCCAGGGTGATCCCTTCCGCCACCCGCTCGGTCCCCTGGCGCATGGCGAGGACCGAACTCTCAGTGTCTCTTTGTATCTGACCGATGGTAACGGTTATTTCCTTGGTTGCCTCGGCCGTCTGCTGGGCAAGCTTACGCACCTCGTCGGCTACCACCGCGAAGCCCCTTCCGGCCTCACCGGCCCGTGCCGCCTCTATGGCAGCGTTTAGAGCCAGCAGGTTGGTCTGATCGGCAATGTCGTTGATGGTGCTGATGACGTCGCCTATCCGCTCGGAACTGCTGCCCAAAGTCTCGATCACCTTTGCTGCGCTACGCACCGATTCGGCTATCTGCTCCATGCCGGTTACGGTTCTTCCCACCACCTCGCGACCGCTGGTGGCTCGCGCCAGGGCATTGCCGGATTCCGTGGCGGCGGTGTGAGCGTTGCGCGCCACCTCTTCTATGGTCTGCGCCATTTCGGTCATGGCTGAAGCGGCATGAATCGATTCCCCGGATTGACGCGCTGCTCCGGTGGAAAGATCGCCCGATGCCTGTGCCAACTCACTGGCCCCTCGGTTCAACCCGGAGATTGCGCTGCGCAGACTCTCGGTAATTTCCGCCAGTTTGGAGGTTGCCACGTTGAAGTGCAGTGCCAGCTTGCCGAACTCGTCCTTGCGCTTGTCGTCCAGCCGGCCGGAAAAATCGCCGCGACCGAAACGCTCGGCCATCCGGGAAAGTTCGTTGATGGGACTGGTGATGGAGCGCAGCACTAATCCGCTCAGCAAGATGCCTATGATCAGTACCGCGAATCCCAAGATCGATACCGTTGCCATGTTGGTGCGGAACACAGCGTTCACCGACTTCACCGCCTTTTCCTGCTCGGCCTGGGCTGAGGTCATCCCTTTTTTCCCTGCTTCACGCTGGGCCCGGACATAGTCGGTGAGCTTGCTGCTCAGATCGGCGGACTGCTTTTCCACCGTCAGCAGGTGATTGATGGTGTCTGCAACGCCATCCTTTGCTAACAGCAGGCCGCGCACCTCGTTGAGCGATCCGACAACTCCCCCGATGGCGGAACTCCCCTCCCCGCGGCCTCCCTTTTTAACGCCAGCCTTGGCCTGCAGGGCGTTGGCGCGCGCAAAAGCGGCATTCATGCCAGCCTTGGTGTCGGCAAGCTCCTGTTCCGTCCTGACGGTGAAGAGGTCGCGGATCAGACGGCTGATCTCGGAGCCCTCGGCGATCAAGGCGCTGGAGATCCCCAGGATGCTGCTGGCGCTATCGGCTCCCTTAAGCGAGGCGTCAAAGCGGTTATCCTCGTTTGCGAAATCCTCCCCTGCCTTTTCCACCATGTCCCCCATCACCACCGTCATCTGGGCCATGCGCTGCATGGTCTGCGCGAGCGACTGGGAGAACTTCTTGCTTTTGGCGTCGTCAGGCGCGGCGAGCATGGCGGTTTTTTGCGGGATCAACCCGTCGGCGCCGCTGACACGCTCCTTGATGTCGGAAACCCCCTCCAGCAAGGGCTTAGCCGCCACCGGATCGGCCTTCACCATTTCGCTGCCGGCCATCTTCCTGGTTGCGGCATTAAATTTACTGGTTGCCACAATCACAGCGGTCTTGCTATCGGCGGCGGCTACCTCCAGTACCGCCTGCTTGACCTCACTCAGGACGTTACCTGCGTTTTGCACCTCGCGCAGCTTCTGGGTGATCTTCTTCACCCCTTGATTTGATGCCGAGAGCTGAGTCATGGAGCCCGATTGAGTCCTGCGCATGGAACTGTCCAGCGAGCGGAGGCTCTGCGCTATCTGCTGCAGCTTCTGCTTCATCAGTTGATCAGCCTTGCGTCCGGCCTCCTCTGCCTTAAGACGCGACTCGGTTACCGAAACCATATCACTCGTGATGGAGGCAAGTTGTTCCACCCCGCCCGAGCTGTCCGCGCCGGTAAAGGAAGCCAGATCCTTTGCCAGCCCGGTCACGCTCTCCTGCGACTTTTCTACCTCGCCCTTTGCGGCGCCGAATTCGGCAACCGTCTGGGCAGCGGCCAGCTTGGTCAGGCCGGAGGTATGCTCCTGTACAGCGCGCTGCAACTCGATCGTTCTCAGCTGATATGGGGTCGAACGTTCAGTGAGTACGTTGAGCTTCCCCTTGACGATATTCATCCCTACAAGGCTTGAGCCTCCGATGGCAACAATGCCGATAACGGTAACCGCCATGATGAGGTACAGCTTGCCTTTGATGGTCATGATTACTCCGAAGCGTTTATTTCTGGTGTTGTGAGGCAAGGTAAGGGGGCGCGTCCCCTTCGGCCGCGCCCCGGGTAGAGCGGATCAGTCCTTGATGTACTTTTTGCCTTCACCCTTGAAGAAATCAACGATCTTCTTGACCGCCGGAGACGGCTCCCCCTTGGTAATCAGCATCAGAGGCCGGCTGATTTTAGGGGTTTCCACGATCTTTACCTTCTCCTTGTTTCCCGGCAGGTTGATGAAGCCCATGCTGACTGCGCCGATACCTTCAGGAAATTCGCCGACGGTGTCGATCTCCTTACGGGTGGTCTCAACCTCCAGTGCGCCAGCGACATAGGCGTTGCCGTCCATGATGGTTTTCTGGAAAACCTTCCGGGTGGCCGAGCCGAGGTGCGAGGTGACGACAATTACCGGCAGGTCTGCGCCGCCGACCTTTTTCCAGTTGTCGATGCTCCCATCATGCAGTCCCTTGAGCTGTTCCTTGCTTAACTTGCCGACCGCGTTGGAGGGATTCACAATCACCTTGATGATATCGTCGGTGATCACGAGCGGCCTCAGGTCCCCGGTTGCAGCCTTGCCGGAGGCGTCCTTCATGCTGGCAACGGCATCGGCCAGCTCCTCCGAGGCCATGGCAGCATCGCATTTGCCAGCGGTCAGGTCTTCCAACCCATTGCCCGTGCCATTTCCCACCAGGACCAGATCGATACCGGTTGCCTTCTTGAGAGCGTCTTTTCCCGGTTCCATAATGCGCTTTTGCACAGTGGTGGAGCCGTGCAGACCCACCGTTTCCGCTGCCGCTACGCCTGAAAACGCCAGACTCATCATCGCCGCACACCACAGCACCATATTTTTCTTAACCATTGCTCCTGCCTCCTGTTTTTGTGACCTTCGGTTTACCACCTGCTTAAGCGTCCTAAACCTCTTAATGAATAAAAGAGACCTGACGTTTTCATTATCGGAGCGGGAAAGGCAAACTTTAGGTAAACTCAGTGAGGCCTTGCCAATAGGTGAGGAAATATCAAACGGAGGTGGGAAGATGAGGAACGTGGCTATCGAATGGCGTCATTACCAGCATGAAGGCGCAACCTGCGACCGCTGCGCGGCCACCGGCTTGTCTGTTAGAGAGGTGGTTTCTAAACTGAGCCGCGAGTTGGCAGAGAGGGGCGTTAACATTTCTTTTACCGAGACCATCCTCCCGGAAGAGCTCATGGCGCAATCAAACATGATCCTGTTGAACGGTGTCCCGCTGGAAAACGTTTTGGATGATGCTGCCGCGGACGAGAATCCCTGCCCCTCATGCTCCTGCCTGACAGGTTCCGAAACCAGCTGCCGGACAGTCCAGTACCAAGGGACGACTTATGAGGAAATCCCCCAGGAACTGATCCGTAAGGCGCTGTACAAGGTAATTGACTCGGAGTAGAAAATGAGTCGTATTAGAGAATCGAGTCTCACTCAGATGTGGTAGACCCCGCCGTCATGCAGCAGCTCGACCCCCGGCACCGCTATTTCCAGTTCGTCTCGAATCCTATCGAAATACTGCGGCTTCAGGTGTGTGACCAGAATGCGGGGGGGACGCTGGCCCAGTTTTGCCAGCTCCCGGGTCAGCAGCAACGGGGTCAGGTGCCCCGTGACAAGCGCCAGCTCTTCCATGGCGTCCGGAAAGGAGACCTCCACAAGAAGCGCGGAAATATCCCCGGCCAGCTCCCAGATCCGTTCCGTCGGGCCGGTATCTCCGGTGTAGAGCAGAGTCGTGCCATTTTTGCTGATCCGGTATCCCACGGCAGGGACCGTGTGGTTCACGTTGAAAGCCGTGACCCTATAATCTGCCACGCCGAATACCTGTTCCGGAACAATTTCGGTACAGGAAAGAACGGGATTTTCCGGGGAAGGGATCCTGGTAAAGTCGGGCCAGATCACGCCGTTTAGGAGGTGGGCGCGGATGGCGGCGAGGACCTCGCTGGTGCCAAACAGGTTAACCCCGAAGCCGAGCCCTTTAATGATGATGTTGTCGGCCAGCAGCGGGATGCCGCGGATGTGGTCCAGGTGGGGATGGGTGACCAGAATATCCCTGATGCGCAACTGTTCCTCTTCCGCCAGTACCGCGCCGACGGTCCCGGCGTCGAGGAGGAGCGCATCGTCAATGAGAAAGGCCGATGGATGGTGGCCAGGAAATTCCGCTCCTGAACAGCCGAGAACGCGCAGCTGCATAATGCTCCTTTTACTGTTATGAGACGATTGCAGACTTCCGACCAACGCCAGGCAACTCCCTACTCCTTACTCCCTACTGCCTACTGCCACCTTCCAACTCCAGCCAACTCCCCATCTCCCTTGATGGGAGAGGGCTGGGGAGAGGGTGAAAAGCCCGTATCAGCCTCACCCTCCCCCCCACCCCCTCCCATAAAGGGAGGGGGAGCGAAAAGCCGGGCACCCTTAACTTAACGGCAGTGCCTACTGAGAGAGGGCCGGGGTGAGGGAGGTGCCATGGGCAAGATTTCACTCCGTGGCAGCCCCTCACCCGCCCTTCGGGCACCTCTCCCGCTTGCGCGACGTAGCGCTTCAGCACGAAGGCTCGGAGGGCGAGGGTAAGCACGTGCTAGACGGCGCACAACCGGAATCGTGATTCCACTTATCGGCGCCTTGTTGATGTAGCGTAAGTTAAATTAGAGGAGCTGCGCAGAAAACGACAGGCGGGCATGAATGGACTGAGTGAATAGTGTAGGGGCGAACCTTGTGTTCGCCCGGGTCCAGGGAAAATTCCGATGGAAATGCGAGCAACAAATCTGGGCGAACACAAGGTTCGCCCTTACAGATATCTGCAGTGCCCCCAACCCCTCCCACTTGAAAGGGGACGCACGTGAGCAGCGGAAGAGCGACGCTAGTCGGGTAATTTAAAGGGGACGTGGAATTATCCACGCCCCCTTTAAGTTCGCTACACACTTCCCTGTTAGCCCGTTACATGTTTTCCCGCTTGAAATAGTGGGTATGCAGCAGCTTGTGGGACTTCTCGCCGAGCGGCTTGCCGAGGAACTTCTCGTAAAGCTCAAGCACGTAGGGGTTCTCGTGGGACTTCCTGAGCGGCTTATTGGCATCCTCGCGGTAAATCGCCGCGGTCCGCTTTTCCAGCACGGTCTCGTCGCCGTGGTGATAGGGCTGACCGCCACCGCCGATGCAGCCGCCGGGGCAGGACATGATTTCGATGGCGTGGAACTGCTCTTTCTGTTCCCGCACCATCTCCAGAAGCTTCCTGGCGTTACCCAGTTCGTGGGCGATACCGACCTTCAGTGCCAGATCGCCGACCTGGATCGTGGCGACCCTGACCCCTTCCATGCCGCGCAGTTCTCTGAATTCGAGCTTGGGGAGCTCCTTATTGGTGGCCAGCTCGTAGGCGGTCCTGACGGCAGCCTCAAGGACCCCGCCGGTGGTACCGAAGATCACGGCGGCGCCGGTCGACTCGCCCATCGGCCTGTCGAAATCGCTGTCAGGAAGGGAGCAGAAGTCGATATTGGAACGCTTGATGAGGCGCCCCAGTTCCCGGGTGGAAAGCACGATGTCGACGTCGCGGTTGCCGTCCACCGAGAATTCGGGACGTGCCGCCTCGTACTTCTTGGCGAGGCAGGGCATGATGGAGACCACTACCATCTTCTCGCGCGGAATGCCCAGCTTCTCGGCGAAATAGGTCTTGGCTATGGCGCCGAACATCTGCTGCGGACTCTTCGCCGTGGAGGGGACATCGAGCAGGTCAGGGAACTGATGCTCGAAGAACTTGACCCAGGCCGGACAGCAGGAGGTCATGATGGGGAGCTTGACGTCCTGGTCCCCTGCCAGGAAGCGGGTGAGGCGGTCCAGGAGTTCGGACCCCTCTTCCATGATGGTGAGGTCGGCGGCGAAGTCGGTGTCGAAGACGTGGTCGAAACCGAGCTCTCTGAGAGCTGAGACCATCCTGCCGGTAACCAGCGTTCCGGCCGGAAGCCCCAGGTCCTCGCCCAGCGCGGCCCGGACCGCCGGGGCTGTCTGCACCACCACGACCTTATCGGGATCTGCCAGCGCTTCGATGACGCTCCAGGTGTGGTCTTTTTCCACCAGCGCCCCCACCGGGCAGACGGCGGTGCACTGCCCGCAGTTGGTGCAGGTCGAGTCGGCCAGGTTCATCTCGAAGGCGGGGGCGACGACCGCGGTGAAGCCCCGGTTCACCCCGGAGAGGACGTTGCAGGTCTGCACGTGGTTGCACATGGTCTCGCAGCGGCGGCACATGACGCATTTGTCCATATCGCGGATGATGGACTCGGAAAAGTCCTTGCGGTAGGTGGACATGGCGCCGCCGTCGTAGGGTGACTCGCGCAGGCCGAACTTGTTGCAGAGGTCCTGTAATTCGCACTCGCCGGACTTCTGGCAGACCAGGCAGTCCTTGGGGTGATCGGAGAGGAGGAGTTCCATCACGGTCTTCCGGGCGTTCAGCACCCGGATGGTGTTGGTCCTGATGACCATCTTGTCCACCACCGGGGTGGCGCAGGCCGGGGCCAGGTTTCTTCTTCCTTCCACCTCGACCACGCAGATGCGGCAGGTGGCCAGTTGGTTGTTCACCTTGAGGTGCTCAAGGTTCAGAAAGCAAAGGGTCGGGATGTCCACGTGCAGCTTCCTGGCAGCCTCCAGAATGGGGATGCCGGCCGGCACGGTGATCGATTTACCATCTATGGTGATCTGTGCGATTGACATGGTACAGTCACTCCTTCCTATTTTTTGATGATGGCGTCGAACTTGCATTTTTCGAAGCAGGCGCCGCACTTGATGCAGGTGTTCTGATCAATGGTGTGGACTTCCTTAACCTTGCCGGAGATGCAGTTGACCGGACAAACGCGGGCGCATGCGGTGCAGCCCACGCACTTTTCGGGAACGATGAGGTACTGCAACAGCGCGCTGCAGACCCCGGCCGGGCAGGTACGGTGGTCGATGTGCGCCGCGTACTCCTCCTCGAATACCCGCATGGTGGAGAGGATCGGGTTGGGCATGGTCTGGCCCAGTCCGCAAAGAGCGGTGTCCTTGATGGTCGCACTCAACGAGGTGAGGCGCTTCAGGTCCGCTTTGGTCCCCTGTCCCGAGGTGATCCGCTCCAGTATCTCGTAGAGCCGTTTGGAGCCGATCCGGCACGGCGTGCATTTGCCGCAGGTCTCGTCCATGGTGAAATCGAGGAAGAACTTGGCGACGGCCACCATGCAGTCGTCTTCGTCCATGACGATCATGCCGCCGGAGCCCATCATGGACCCTTTGGCAATCAGGTTGTCGTAGTCGATCGGCGTGTCGAGGTCCTTGAAGGTGAGCGCGCCGCCGGAGGGTCCGCCGGTCTGTACCGCCTTGAACTTCTTGCCCCCCAGGATGCCGCCGCCGATCTCGAAGATGATCTCCTCAAGCGTGGTCCCCATGGGAACCTCAATAAGACCGACGTTCTTCACCTTGCCCGCCAGCGCGAAAACCTTGGTCCCCTTGGACTTCTCGGTGCCGATACCGGCGAACCAGTCGCCCCCTTTCAAAAGAATGGGAGCGATGTTGGCGAAGGTCTCCACGTTGTTGATGGCGGTCGGTTTGCCCCAGTAGCCCGCCTGTGCCGGAAAGGGAGGCTTGGAGGTCGGCTCGCCGCGCTCCCCTTCCATGGAGTGGATCAGGGCGGTTTCCTCACCGCAGACAAAGGCCCCTGCCCCGTATTTCAGCTCGATGTCGAAGTCGAAGCCGCTGCCGAAGATCCCCTTTCCCAGCACACCGAGGTCGCGGGCGTCGTTGATCGCCTTTTGCAGCCTCTTGATCGCCAAGGGGTACTCGGCGCGGATGTACACGGTGCCGATCGTGGCACCTATGGCGTAGCCGCAGATGGCCATGGCCTCCACGACGGAGTGCGGGTCCCCCTCGAGAACCGCGCGGTCCATGAAGGCGCCCGGGTCTCCTTCGTCTGCGTTGCAGACCACGTATTTCTGGTCCGCTTCGTTCTTTGCGGCGATCTCCCACTTTAGCCCGGTAGGAAAGCCCCCGCCCCCGCGGCCGCGCAGGCCGGACTTCTTGATCTCGTTGACGATGTCCACCGGCGTCTTGTTGGTTACCGCATCCGCTAGAGCCTCATAGCCGCGGATGCCGATGTAGGCCTCGATATTTTCAGGATCGATGAAACCGCAGTTCCTGGTGACGATCCTGTATTGCTTCGCTGTTTCCATAAATCGTCCCCCAGTCAGCATATTTGATAGTTAACGGGTATCACCCCTTCAACCGGTTCGCCGTTTTTGATGAATCGCTCCACAATCTGCTGCGCCCTCGCCTCATCCACGTAACCGAAGAGCACGGGATCCTGGCCGGCGATCCTGACCTCCACGGTCGGCTCGGCGAAGCAGTAACACATGCATCCCGACTGGGTGAACTCCACCCCGGGGATCTGCAACTCGCTAACGGCGGCCTTCATCACGTTCATGGCGGTCTGACCGCCGGAAGCGATACTGCAGGTGCCGAGCGAAACGTTGACGATGGTGTTTTTGTTATTTGCAGTGGCTTCGCTGAGCTGGGTCCTCATTTTAATAAGGTCAGCAAGTGAGTTGATCTTTTCCATCACGCCCTCCCCCCTTATTTGAATTCAGCTATGATATCTTTGACTTGGTCGGGGGTCACCCCGCCGAAAATCTTCTCCCCGACGGTAAGAACCGGAGCCAGGGCGCAGGCACCGACACAGCGCAGCACGTCGATGGAAAACTTGCCGTCCTTGGTGACTTCGCCAACCTCGACGCCCAGTTGCTCCTTGAAGGCGTGCACCACCTTTTCCGAGCCTTTGACGAAACAGGCAGTGCCGTTGCAGATGGAGATGGGGTACTTCCCTTTGGGGACCATGGTGAAGTAGGTGTAGAAGCTGACCACCCCGTACACCTTGGAGAGCGGTGTACCCATCAGGCGTGCCACAACCTCCTGTACTTCGAGGGGCAGGTAGCCGTACAGACTCTGGGCTTTGTGCAGCGCCGTCACCAGATGCCCCTCTTTGGTGGGGAGGTTGTTGATGAACTCTTCCAGCTCCTTGGTAAGAGCTTCAGGCAGTTTGGTACGCGGCGGCAAACTACACCCCCCTGTGAACTGACACGTTGAACCGGTTTGCATGCACCCCTCCTTTCTTCCGTTTGATAGGTGTGACACATCATCTGCGACAGTTGCTGCTAAGGGAATCGGACCTTTTAAGTCCGTTTCAATGGAACTACTGATTAGCACCCGACCCCGCCTGTAGCGGCGTTTTATCGGAGAGGAACTCTGCCCTAACTCCAAGATCCCCTGATATCGGGTCCCCCCCTTTAGCAAAGGGGGGACAGGGGGGATTTGCCTTTGAAGTTCCTCAGGGGACTCTTGAAATTCCCCGGGCTGAAGATTGGCGCCGTCCCATACCACCCCACTCCCCTGCATCACCCCCGCTGACTGGCGGCCTGGTCGGCTGACCGGGAGCCGAAATACCTGGTCAGAAACTGCTCCATGAGCCAGCTGCACCAGGCATCAAGCCCCGCGCCGCTGCGGCAGGAGATCTCGAAGCAGGGAGCTGTCCGGTTCAGGCGCTGCACGGTTTGGTGAAAAGCTTCCCGGTCGAAATCCTCGCTGTCCCGGGAATCGATCTTGTTGAGGAGGATGGCGTCCGCCTTCCTGAAGATCCCCGGGTACTTGACCGGCTTGTCATGCCCCTCCGGAACGCTCGCTATCACGAGGTTCAGGTGCTCCCCCATGCTGAAATCCGCCGGACAGACCAGATTCCCCACGTTCTCGATGAAGAGGATGCTCGGGGCGTCGTAGCTGAAGCGGTTCAGCACCTTGCCGATCATCACCGCGTCGAGGTGGCACATGTTGCCGGTGTTGATCTGCAGCACGTCAATGCCATGCGCCGCCAGCTTCTCGGTATCGACGCTGGAAGCGATATCCCCCTCGATCACCTTGAATTTCACCAGGGCTCTGAGCCTCTCGATAGTGGCAAGGATGGTGCTGGTTTTGCCCGCGCCGGGCGATGCCATGACGTTGACCGCCAGCACGCGGTTAGCCGTGAAGAAATCGTTATTGTCCCGGGCCAGTTTCTCATTCGCCTCCAGGATATTCCTGCGCACGTCCATCTTCATAAGAGCCACACCTTTACCTTCAACCATCTGCGGTTTCCACTTCGATACTATCCAGGTAAAACTCCTGCCCCTTACCGATAAAAATATCCTCTGCGCCGCAGGCCTGACATCGATAGCTTTGCGAGCGCTCCGCACTTAGAAACCCGCAACTTCGGCAGCCATACTCGGGAGCGACACGCGTGACGCAGAGTCGGGCCCCTTCAGCAACGGTCCCCTTGCTCAGGATGTCGAAATAGAACTGCACCGACTCGTCCACGATGCTGGCCAGATCTCCAATGACCAGGGTGGCCCCGTAGACACGGGTGACCTTAGTTCCCTGCACCTGATCCAGGATGATCTGTAAAAGCCCTTCCGTTACCGCCAGTTCATGCATGAGACCATCCGTTTGCGCAGGATGCGGTGAACATCGTGAACCGCATCATTAACTGCAGATAGGGTCTCTGTAGGAGCGGCATTCCTGCCGCGATTAATGTGCAGAGAATCGCGGCAGGAATGCCGCTCCTACACGATGGACTCATGGCTCAGCCTTCTCCGCCGCCGGCACCACTGGATCCGCCGGCGCCGCGGGAGCCTGGGCGTAAGAGTCCATGGACTTTGCGAAGGCGGCCGGGCGGTAGTGCGCATCCTGATGCAGACACTTCACCGGACAGACTTCGACGCAGATGCCGCAGTAGACGCAGGCGAAGGGATCCAGCGTCCATTGTTTTTCCTTACGATCCACCCGGATACACTGGGAGGGGCACTTGATCTGACACAGCGTGCAGAAGGTGCAGGTATCGATGTCTATTCCGAGCGTCCCCTTGACGTCCAGAAAGGGCTCCCTCTTCTTGAAGGGGTACATGCGGGTTACCGGCCCGGTGAAGAAGTTCTTTAATATGGTGCCAAGCATAAACATGGCAGGCTCTCCCCAATATAATTACCGATTAGCACCAGACGCCGCCCTGCGGCCCTCCCCCAGCCCCCACCGCCGTTAACCTACCGCCAATCTGTCAGTGAGTTTTTAAATACTTCCTTCCAACGTAGGGGCGAACCTTGTGTTCGCCCTGGTTCAGCTAAACGCCGATGGAGATAGGTGGCAGCAAATTCAGGGCGAACACAAGGTTCGCCCCTACGGTTGTATCAGCGCTCGGTGCAGCTGATGCAGGGGTCTATGGTGAGGATCAGCACCGGCACGTCGGCCAGCTCGCAGCCTGGCAAAAGCTCCAATAGCGGCGCCAGGTTGTTGAAGGTCGGGGTCCTGATCCTGAGCCGATCCAGGAACTTCTGCCCGCTCGCTTTGATGTAGTACAAACACTCGCCGCGGGGCTGCTCTACGCGGGAGAGTACCTCGCCGCTCGGAAGCCCCTTCGCCTTCACCGCTAGCTCCCCCTCGGGTAGCTTGGCAAAGGCCTGCCGGATCAGGTCGATCCCCTGAAATATCTCGTTGAAGCGGCATAGGGTGCGCGCGTAGCAGTCTCCGTCGGTCTCGACCACCGGGGTGAAATCGAGCTGGCCGTAGGCGGCATAGCCAAGCTGCCGCATATCCTGGGCCACCCCGCTCGCCCTCAGCATGGGGCCGCAGGCGCCGAGCTCGAAGGCTTTCTCTTTGGTAAGAACGCCGATCCCGACGGTGCGCCTTTGCACGGTGTAGTCGTCCATGACGGTGCTCTTTAACTGCAGCACATCCCTTTCCACCAGCTTCAGGGTGTCGAGGATCCACTGCTGGGTCTCCGGCTTGATGTCCCGCTTCACCCCTCCCACCACGTTCACCGAAACGATGACCCGGTTCCCCGAGGTCGCCTCCTGCAGGTCCATGATCCGCTCGCGGATGCGCCAGCATTGCATGAAGAGACTCTCGAAGCCGAAAGCGTCGGCGAAGAGACCCAGCCAGAGCAGATGGCTGTGGATGCGGTGCATCTCGGCCCAGACCACCCTGAGAAACTTGGCCCGCTCGGGCACCTCGACCCCCATGAGCGCCTCGATCCCCTGGCAGTAACACATGGCGTGCAGCGTGGAGCAGATACCGCAGGTTCTCTCGACGATCTGGATCATCTGGTTGTGATCCCTGATTTCCGCCATCTTTTCCAGGCCCCGGTGCACGTAGCCCAGTTTCGGGATGGCCTGGATGACGATTTCATCCTCCAGCACCAGGGAGAGATGGATCGGCTCGGGCAAAACGGGGTGCTGCGGACCAAAGGGTAAGGTAGTGCGTGCCATTTTGCTAAACCTCCTGCTCTGCTGCCGGCTTCTTGACTATACCTATTTTGCAAAATGGGGTTTTGTGCACCTCTTCATCGAGATACATGGTGCCGTTGAAATCGATCGGAAGCCCCTCGAAGTCGACCCCAAAATGCTCCTTGATCTCGTTCTCGATCAGCATGGCGCAGGAGTAGACCGAGGTGATGCTGGAGATGGCGCCCCCCTTGGGGACCACCACGCGCATGCTCCTCAGGTCGAGGTCCTTGTCGAAGTGATAGAGGAGATCGATCGCCTCGCCCAGATCGCTGCAGGACATGGTGACGAAGCGAAAGCCGGTCTCCTTGAAGATCCTGGTGAAGGAAACCACGCGCTCTATGGGAGCCGAGCTGGTGTTGAGGTTGCTTAGTACCCTGGCGGATCCGTTCATCTGGCGTTTCTCCCCTTCCCTGCTACCTTGCGGTTATGGCGTCGCGGGTGCCGGCCAGACGCTCGAAAATCCCCTGGTCCACCCGCTTCCCTTTTTCGGCCAGTTTTTCCAGCGCCAGCACGATGCCGTCGATGATCGCCTCCGGCTTGGGCGCGCAGCCCGGTACGTAGGAATCGACCGGGATAACCTTGTCCACCCCCCCCACCACGTTGTAGGAGTCGCGAAACACCCCGCCTGTGGAACCGCAGGCACCGACCGCCACCACCACCTTGGGCTCCGGCATCTGGTCGTAGATGTTTTTCAGCACCCTCTGGTTCCTGTGGTTCACGGTGCCGGTCACCACCAGGATGTCGGCGTGCTTCGGATTTCCCACATTCAGGATGCCGAAGCGCTCCACGTCGTAGAGCGGCGTCAGACAGGCGAGTACCTCGATGTCGCAGCCGTTGCAGCTGCTGCAGTCCAGGTGGATGAGCCAGGGCGATTTGGTGCGCGCCATTCCTATCAGTTTCTTCGGTATCATGAGCCCTACCTTACGTAGATCCAGGTGTAATTGGCAAAAGACAAGAGTAGCCCCGCTGACCAGACATGGCGCAGCATCCAGCGCCAGGTGAGCCGGGCGCAGATGTTGTCGACCACGATCTCGGCCAGGTAGGTCAGGGTCACCAGTGCCACCATGATGGGGATGTTGGTGTGCCAGAACAGCGCGCAGATGCCGAGCACGAAGACGGTCTCGTACCAGTGGGCGATCTCGATGATGGCCAGGTACGGCCCGGAGTATTCGGTAAGCACCCCCTTGACTATCTCCTGGTGCGCGTGGTGCGAGGTGGAGATATCGAAGGGCGATTTGCGCAGCTTGATGGTCAGGGCGTAGCCCAAAACGATGTACATGAGCGCCAGCGGGATCAGAAGCGGCTCGGGGAACTTGAGGATCTCGGAGATCTTGTAGCTGCCGGTAACCAGGTAGATGGAGACGAAGACCAGGATCAAAAGCGGCTCGTAGGTGAGCATCTGGATCAGCTCGCGCTGGGCGCCGATCTGGCTGTAAGGCGAGGGAGCCGCAAGCGCACCGATCACCAGGAACACACCGCCCACCGCCAGCACGAAGAAGATCAGCAGCAGATCGGACTGGAGCGCCATCAGCACCACGGTCAGCACCGCCGCCATCAGATAGACATAGGCGCAGAGGATCTGCCACTGGTTGACGATCATCTTCTCCTTGCCGATCAACTTCAGCACGTCGTAGAAGGGCTGCAGTATCGGGGGACCGTAGCGTCCCTGGAGCCTTGCCGTGATCTTCCGGTCCAGCCCCGCAACTACCCCGCCCAGGATGGGGGAGAGCAGCACGGCCAGCGCGATTGCCAGGATGTTTTCCATATTCATTGGGCAGCCACCGCAAAAAGTAAGATGAGAATAACCAGCGCCGCGATGTTGATCCAGGAGGTGATTTTTGTTTCGCCGATGAATTCCGAGGCATAGATGTTGGCGGCGGTGTAGTCGGTCCAGAGGTTCAGCGGTCCCCGGAAGCGCGGAGTCTTGAGGTCAAGGGATTGCTCGCCGCACATGTAGGGGGCGCTGATCACCCTATGCCCCTTCTTGAGCGCGCTGAGAACGGCAAAGCTGTAGCCCAGGAAGGAAACGATCACGATGGGGAGCACGTAAAAGGAGCCGGCGTCGCCGGTCGCCCCGAGCGCCACCCCGGTGAAGGGGAGATTGCCGGCCAGCGCCACTCTCTGCTCCATGAGGCGGCCATAGGCCCAGGGTGCCGACAGGGAGAGTGCCATAGCCGCAGCCGCCAGGGTAAGGAGCGGCACCTTGATGGCCAGCGACTCCTTCCACCTGGTCTTGCGCGAATAAAAACCGTGGGCCAGAGTTTCGGTGAGCGCCTTCAGACTCGACTCGTCCCCCTCTTCCTCGGGGGGACCCAGGTGGGCGCCGCTCACCAGAAGCCCGACCCAGCGCGCCCAGAAGAGCATGGTGAGACCGCTCCCCAAAGCGATCATCGCCACTACCCAGGGGATATGCGAGGCGGCCTCGATGGCCATCCACTTGCTCATCAGGGCGCCGAAGGGCGGAGCCATCATGGTGAGCATGCCGAAGATGCTGATCCTGGTAACGGTGGGAAACCGGTTGTAGAGCCCGCGCATATCCTCGATGTCGCGACTGCCGATCTTCTGCTCGATGGTCCCGACGCAGAGAAACAGGAGCCCCTTGGAAATGGCGTGGAAGATGATGAGCAGGATGGCCGCCACTATGGCCGCGGGGGTGTTGATCCCGGCGCAGGCCACGATGAGCCCGAGGTTCGCGATGGTGGAGTAGGCCAGGATCTTCTTGCCGTTACGCATGTTGACGGCCAGCATCGAGGTGGTGAGAAAGGTGAAGGCGCCGAAGGTGGCCACCATGATGCTCAGGTTGGTCCCGGCGTAGGCCGGCGCCAGGCGCACGATGAGATAAACACCGGCCTTCACCATGGTGCTGGAATGCAAGAGGGCCGAGACCGGGGTGGGAGCCACCATGGCCCCGCAGAGCCAGGACTGGAAAGGAACCTGCGCCGCCTTGGTAAAGCCTGCCAGACAGAGCAGCGCCAGAGGGAGCAGCACGCCTATCGAGAGGTCATGGCGCTGCACCAGGTACTGCAGGGAGAGAAATTCGGTATTACCGGTATTGCGGTACAAAAGGATGATGGCGCTCACGAAGGCCACCCCGCCCAGCATATTCATCCAGAGCGCCCGGGAGCCGTTCTTGATGGCGATATCGGTGCCGTCGTGGCTGATCAGCATGAAGGAGCAAAGGGTGGTCAATTCCCAGAAAAAGTAGACCCAGAGGAGGTTATTGGCGAATACCAGCCCGTTCATGGCGCCCAGGAAGAGCATGAGGAAGAAGAAAAAACGCGGCTGCTTCGACTTTTTCAGATGCAGGTGATGTTCGTGCTCCTCCATGTAGGGGAGCCCGAAGATGCAGATCAGCGAGCCGACGATGCAGATGATCAGGTTCATGATGATGGCGAGGTCGTCGCCGTAGAAGGCGGGGGTCACCTCGACATGGTGCACCATCTTGAACTCGAAATAGGCCAGCGGCAGAATCTGCAGCACGGTGAGCAGCATGATGAGGGGACTGCGGCGGCTCCAGCCGATGCCGAAGATAATGAAGAGCAGCGCGAAATCCGCGGCGGTGATCAGCAGATTCACCTTGAGGCCGAGAATGGAGTCGGGGGTATAGGAAAAGGAACCGCGGCTGTATAAGGCAAGGGAGCTTGCGGCGAGAACCACGCCGGTCGCGATCACGATGCGTGCTCTCGCCCGGGAGCTTCGGGCGAGGTAGCAAAGTAGCGCGCTAAGTGCCGGCAATAATATGCAGAGTCCGATCAATACGTCGAGCATCGTCACCTCATCTGGGAATCGGTTGACACAGCTTCTACAGTTAGCCCCATATAATTAGCACAATCTGACTTTCACAAGATTACTCGCAAGGAGTGAACCAACTTCAAGACAGGCGCGGCTGCATTTCACGCCGCTCCAAGGCAAGCATCCTGATATATCAGCAAAAAGAGCGTAAACCGAAAAACGTATACTTTTCGTATACATGCAAAACCCGGAGCTTCCTTGAAAAGCGCGTTTGGCGCTGCCCGTGAGGTGTCCCAACACGTCACACGCCAGCATGGCTACCTGTTCCATTATGTAACAACCCGTCCAAAGCATGGCAGCTCAGCGTTCCCATTCGGCGCAGAGCGGAAACTGCGGCTTCTGCGAGTTTTGCCGGGCAACGCCACCTTCGTGCCGCGGCCAGACCCGCGACCGCTCCAAAATCATACTGACGGTACGCGTCTTGCTGAGGAGTCGGCTAGGCAGCGAAAGCCCGCTGCCATAATTGACCGGCAAGCGGAGCCAAGGGAACACGAGGAAAGAGCTATGAACAAGCAGGAAATTCTAGCATGGCTGCGCTGCAGCGACCCTCAAACCCTGGAGCAGCTGTGGCAACAGGCGGACCAGGTGCGGCAGCAATACGTCGGGGACCAGGTCCACCTGCGCGGGCTGATCGAGATTTCCAACTACTGTGCCCGCAGTTGCGGCTATTGCGGGCTGCGCCAGGAAAACCGCGCGGTTAACCGCTACCGGATGACCGACCAGGAGATCCTGGCCTGCGTCCGCGAGGCGGTCGACTATGGCTATGGTTCGGTTGTGCTGCAATCCGGGGAGGATTACGGCATCGACACCGCAAGGGTCTTCGCCCTGGTGCGCCGTATCAAGAAGGAGACCGACCTTGCCGTCACTTTGAGCCTGGGTGAGCGGGAGCCTGCCGAACTTGCCATCTGGAAAGAGGCGGGGGCCGACCGCTACCTGCTGCGCTTCGAGACCTCGAACCGTGAGCTCTATGACCGCATCCATCCGCCGCTCCCCGGCCGTCATTCCGACCGCTTCGCCCTGCTGCGCCGGATGCGCGAACTGGGCTACGAAACCGGCAGCGGCATCATGGTAGGGATCCCCGGGCAGAGCTATGACGATCTGGCAAACGACATCGAGCTGTTCCGCACCCTGGAACTCGACATGATCGGCATCGGCCCCT
>Ga0209317_1001726_pt1 | contig 17951 bp, 17 predicted proteins | sample RifGroB2_FD_183994 | JGI IMG/M metagenome (GOLD analysis project Ga0209317, IMG submission 183994) | Soil microbial communities from Rifle, Colorado, USA - Groundwater B2 (SPAdes) (version 2) | ecosystem: Environmental > Terrestrial > Soil > Unclassified | place: Rifle, Colorado | collected... | reverse complement strand
AAAACGGTCAGCTTGCCGAGCCTGGCCATCACGGCAAGCTGCAGATGGAACAGTGCGGCAAGAAACAGCATGATCCGTCCCATGTTGGCGGGGAGAAACAACGCCGTCAGGCCGGTCAAGATGGGCAGTATGAAGATGAGTTCCAGCATGATGTCAGTCCTTTAAGCGATTGAGAAGATCGGTATCGATATCGTCGAAGGCATGATTGATATTGTTGAGGATGATTCCCATGATCATGACACCGACCAGCAGATCGAGCAGCACTCCGAATTCGATGACATAAACGGTGTGCGAGTGTTTGGTGAGCGCGGTGCCCACCATGTAGATGCCGTTTTCCAGCATCAGATAACCGATGACCTGGGTAATGGCCTTCCGCCGGCTCATCATCAGGAAAAACCCTGCCGACATGGTGGTGATGGCAGTCGTCAGCAACATGGCGTTATCGACGCTCAGGGAGGCCAGCCGGTTGGTTATATAGACGGAAATGAGGATGATGACGAGGCCGGCAAAAAGCGAGGCATGATAACCGATGATCGGCTCGATCTCCCTCCGGATCACGACCCGTTTCAGAGCAATAAACAGCAGACCGGGAATGAGCACCCCCTTGATCAGGATCATCACCTGAAAAAAGATCAGCCCACCACTCCCCATGTTACTGAAATGCTGAAGAAACAGAGGCAGCAGGGAAACCAGAATCCCCTGCGCCGCCATGATCTTGACCAGGGCGACCAGCCTGCTCGAAGCCAGCGACAGCAGCACGGACAAGAGGATGAGGACCAAGGAAATGTCAGTAATGTTTATCATTGAACAAACCCCATAGTGAGTATTGCCGCGAAAAAGACCAAAGTCGCGGAAGTCAGAATAAACTTGGCCACCCGATCCATTTTTAATCTGGCCGTTGCCGATTCCACCAGCCCTACCGCCAGGTAAATAGAGGCGATAACCCCGTAGAAGACAGGCAGGTTCCCCATACCCCGCGCCGGATCGAGCGGGCAGATGATGAGGCTGACAAAAGCCGCATAGAAAAACAGTTTGTAAAACGAGGCGAGTTCGATCAGACCAAGGTCGGGACCGCTATGATCGAGAATCATCACCTCGTGAATCATGGTCAATTCCAGATGAGTGGCCGGGTCGTCGACCGGGACTCGTGAGTTTTCAGTGAGCAGGACCATGAACATGGCAACGATGACCAGCACCAGCAGAGCCCCGTCCCGGCCGAACAGACTGATTGGAGCTGCGCCGGTGAAATACTCGCCGAACCCGAGTGCCCCGGTCATCCGGTAGAACAGAATGAGGGTGGCGAAAATAGTCACTTCGGCAAGCGTCCCGAAGAATGCCTCCCGCGCCGCACCCATCCCCTGGAACGGGGAGGCGGTGTCAAGCGCTGCGGCAATGGTGAAAAACCGGGCGATGGCAAGGATGTAAAAGATGAGAATTGCATCGCCGTGGAAAGATACCAGCGGAGCACCGCCGCCCAAGGGAAAGAACAGCAGGACCATGATGGCCCCGGCGCAGGAGACCAGCGGCCCCATGCGGAAGACAAAGCTGGTGCTGGTGCTGTAGACCGACCCCTTCCGGAACAATTTCATCAGGGTATAATATTTGATCAAAAGTGGCGGACCCTTCTTCCCTGCAAAAAAGGCCTTGACCTTCAAAATGATGCCCGGAAACAACGGGGCGGTAAGCAACGCAATGCCGAGTGAAAGAGCTGATTCCATATGTTTTACCTTGGTTGGCGTCCGCCGAAATAAAAAGGGTTAGACGATAAGGCTCAACAACACGATGAGAATCGTCAAGATGATATAACCGATATAGAGCTGCACATTGCCGTGCTGTATCCACCTGAGCTTGCCGAAAACGGTGAGGAGCGGAGAGGCGACGCCTCTGTGCCACCCGATTTCGGCGACATCCTCTGTCCGACAATCGTACACGGTTCGGGACGGGAAAATCTGCGTCAATTGCACCACGGTCTCCCTGATCAGCACGAATGGGCGGAAGAACCGGATCATAGTGCGGGAAAAGGAAGAGCCGGTATACTGGATCCTGGTTGTGGGCCGGGTGAAGCCGCAGCCCCAGGTGGGGCCTTGGGCAATTTCCTTGCCGCGGTATAACAGCTTCCGGGCCAGGAAGACGACGAAGAACAGCAAAATGAAGACCCTGCTGCCCAGCGCCAGGTTGGCGCCGATCGTTGCAGGCAAATCGGGGTCAAGCCTGCTGAAATCGCCAAGACCGCTCATACCCCAGAAGGCGAACCGCATGGCGCTTTCGGGAAAAATCCCGATGGCCAGACAGGCGGCAGCCAGGACAACCATCGGCAGGGTCATCGCCCAACCGCCTTCCCTGGCCTTTGCCGCTGCGGCGGTGCGGGGTTCACCGAGATAGACCACGCCGACCAGCTTGGTAAAACAGAAGATGGTGAGCGAGCCGATGATGGCCAGTGAGACGATGGCCAGAATCGCCAGCAGCAGGTTGAGGTGATGGGTCACGTTGAGACACTGGAAGGCGGCGAGATAGATCAGAAACTCCCCGACAAAACCGTTGAATGGCGGCAGGCCGGAAATCGACACAGAGCCTGCCAGGAAAGCCCGGCCGGAAACCGGCAGCCTCTTCATCAGGCCGCCCAGTTCCTCGATATTGCCCGTTCCCGCCGCTTTGATCACCGCTCCGGCCCCGAAAAAGAGCAGGGATTTGTAGATCGAATGATTGAGCATATGGAGCAGCGCACCACCGAAACCGAAACCGGCCATGACCATGTTGTCCTTGGCGACTCCCATCATGCCGAGACCGATGCCGATGAGCATGATGCCGACATTTTCGACACTGCTGTAGGCGAGCAATCCCTTCATGTGGCTCTTGCCGAGGGCGTACAGAATGCCCAGTATCCCGGTTATCATGCCGACCGCCAGAACTATCTGGCCGACCGCGATGTCGGTGACGGCAAGGGCCATATACATTCTCAGGATACCGTAGATCCCCATCTTGATCATCACCCCGGACATGATGGCCGAGATATGGCTCGGGGCGGCCGGATGGGCATGGGGCAGCCAGATATGGACCGGAACGATACCAGCCTTGGAGCCGAAACCGAGGAAAGCCAGGAAAAAGACCAAGAATTTCACCTGTTCCGGGATGGACGAAAAGGCGGCAAAGGCCATGCCGCCGGAGTAACTGTAGCCGACGCCAAAGGCGGCGAAGATCAGCAGAGCCCCCGCCTGGGCAAAGAGAAAATAGAGGTAGCCGGCCGCCCGCGTCTGCTCTTTCTCATACTCGTACATAACCAGGATATAGGAGGAGAGCGACATGATTTCCCAGGCCAGGGCGAAGGTCAGGATGTTTGCGGCGACGCTGACCAGCGCCATGGCGGCAATGAGGATATTGGTGCAGCAGAAACTGACGGCGGTACGCAGGGAGTGTCCGGCCTTATCGAAGTAGGCGAGACTGTAGAGGCAAGCCAGGGGACAGATCAGAAATATCGGCAACAGAAAAAAGACACTGAGCGAATCGCAGGAAAACTCCAGGGTGAACACATGGAGCCACGGCCACGACCAGGCCAAGTCCTCTAACCGGTGGATCGAGGAGAACAGGGAGAACAGACCGATTAGGCAACCGACCAGAGTGGTGCCCAGATAGAGCCACTTGGTCAGCATCATGTGCCGGTACGTCACCAGGGGGATCAATCCACCTGCAACAAGAATGGCCAGAGACAATTGAAAGGTATTCATGGTTCTTCAGAAAGTAGTGTTTCAGGGGATGTAACCGATTATCGGCAGAACAGTTTTTACCCGAAAAATCTTGTCATGCCGGGCACTGCTTATCCTGTTGCATGAGTCTGACGAACAGATCGTCCTGATCCAGGGCGTGCTCCACTCCGGGTTCTTCGCCTGGCCGTTCCAGGTAGGCCTTCCATGGCACGAAATAGTGTTCCTCATGTCCCGCAAAAGCCGCCATATCTATATCCAGGCCGGCGAGACACAACACGTTGCCGAGGCTGGGACGATGGTCGGCAATAAAGGTCGCCATCGCCCGGGCAAATTCATGGCGGAGATGCAACTCCGCCGCCCGGAGATTCGGCGTCCGGTGGGTCACGATCTGCCCGAGGTGGGGCAGAAGAGTCGGCCAGAACCTGCTGTTGCGATCGACGGCCTGATCGATCTCGCAAAAGGAGAACAACTCCCTGCTGAGGTACCGGTCGATAGGGATGCTTCTTCCCGGCATCCAGGTAAAATTCCTGGCGTCAAGGGACTGCCGAAGGGAGTTGGCCAAGGCGAAGGAGATCGTCCCTCCGTTGGTCGCGACCGGGACAATTCGCCCGTCCTCATCCGCTTCGGCCACCTTGTCAAGCGCGACCAGCAGACGGCTGCCCCGGGTTGCTCCATGTATCTTCAGGAGATTTTCCGGAATGGTGATAAGACACCGTCCCTCCTCGGTTTTGGTCAGATAGATATGCTCTTTGGCAAAAAGGTACTGCCGGACAAAGGGAGCGATAAAGGAAGAGGGACATTGCTCGCCGCGGTCGTCATACTTTTCCCGGACCAGGAGTTGCGGCAGACCGCAGTACCCACCCCAATTCGGATTATAGGATACCCGGCACGATAAGATGACCACGGCATCATCCTTCGGATTGTTCGCCAGAATATCTGACGCATTCTCAGGGTCGCCGCACGAGGCCAGATGGCGGATATTCACCTCCCTGAAGCCCAGAGAGAGGCAAAAATTCTTCAATCGGGCAGTAAAATCCTCATACGGCATCAATCTTCCCTTGACCTTCAGGGAGGACCTGTCGGCTCGTTCCGGATCGGATAGAAATATTTTCATTACGGCCACTTCAGGTTGAATTGAGATCGGGCGGCCCTCTGTGCAGCCTTTACTGCTCTTCGAAAGTAAAGCCATACCACTTCAGATTCTTTCGCGACTGATCGGGAATGAAGGCGATTTCGCTGTTATCAATGCGGCTGCGCAGCTCTTTCATCCACAACATGGCCTGATCTTTCGAAAAAAAAGGGCCTACTTCGGTAAGGGAGGTAAAATCCAGCATTCGGCGCCTGTTGAATCTTGTTACGTCCTCTTTGTCCTGAAAAATTCCAATAACTATTCTCATGCTCGGTGTTCCAGAAAAATAATTGCCATATCGCATCCAATTACTCAGGCTTCTGGGAAATTGATCCATTCTATCAATTTTCATGCCAGTCCAAATAGTCATGCAACATAGGCCGCCCTTCGACTGCTTCCGCCCATGCCGGGGAGCGATGCGCGGCCGAGACAGATCAGGGCAATTGTAAAAGGGGAAACAACTCGGGGGACTGACTGGGGCACAATGCCCCATACGGGAATTTTTGCCTCACTCTCGAACGATGAAAAACCGGAAGGACAGGATGCGGGAGGGTGACACTTTTATTCGGCCGGCTTCTGCAGCCGGCGATAGAGGGTTTTCCGATCGATGGCCAGGATCTGCGCGGCAAGCGTCTGATTACCCTTTGTCATCTTCAACACATAGGCGATATAGCGCTCGGTCATCTCGTCAAGCGACATGAGTTCGGCCGGCTGTTCGGTTTCCCATAACTGGGTACGGCCGGTGTGCAGCTGGATCTTCTGGGGCAGGTCCTCGGGGACGATTTTCTCGAACAGCGTCATGACGACGCCGTGTTCCATGGCGTTGCGCAGCTCCCTGACGTTGCCGGGCCACTCATAGCCGAGCAGCCGCTTGATGGTGGACTCGGCAAGCCCCGTAACATTTTTGCCCAGTTTGTCGGCAAAATCGTTGATGAACTTGCGGGCCAGGAGGAGAATATCGGTTCCGCGTTTACGCAGGGGCGGGATATCCACCTTGATGACGTTCAGGCGGTAGTAGAGGTCCTCGCGAAAGCGGCCCTCGGCAACCGCTTTTTCGATATCGATATTGGTGGCCGCCAGCACCCGCGCCTCGAACGTCATCTCCTTGTTGCCGCCAACTGGCCGGACCGTGCGTTCCTCCAGGGCGCGGAGCAGCTTCGGCTGCAGGCTGAGAGGCATGTCGCCGATTTCATCGAGGAAAAGCGTGCCGCCGCTCGCTTCGAGCAACAGCCCGGTCCGGTCCTGCCAGGCATTGGTGAAGGCACCCTTGACGTGGCCGAAGAGTTCGCTCTCCAGAAGATTCTCCGGCAGCGCCGAACAGTTGATGGCGACAAAGGGGCGGTCCTTCCGACGGCTGTATTCGTGCAGGGCCCGGGCCGTAATCTCCTTGCCCGAACCGCTCTCGCCGGTGATGAGCACCGAGGTATCGGTTGCGGCGATCCGTTTCAGGCGGTCGAACAGCTCCTGCATGATCGGACTCTCCCCCAAAAGGCCTGAGAAGGAATGGATCCGCTCGATTTCCTCGCTGAGCAATTTCACCTGCTTTTTCAGATTGCGGTGGGCCACCGCCCGCGTAAGGCAAAGCGAGAGCAGGTCCATGTCGAGGGGTTTGGTGATGAAGTCGTAGGCCCCGGCCCGGATCGCCTCGATGGCGGTCTCCAGCGAACCGAAGGCAGTCATCATGATCACCGGAATCTCCGGCCACTTCTCCGCCACCTCCCTGCACACCTGAATGCCATTGAAGTCGGGCAGGTTGATGTCGGTGAGCAGGACATCCGGCTGCTCGCTTGAAATAGCCTCGAGCCCCGCCTGGCCGCTGATCAAAGACCGGCTGGTGAACCCCCGGCGAGACAGGCCGAAATCGAGCATTTCGCCCATGGCCTGATCGTCTTCGATTATCAGGATATGCCCCTTGCTCATACGGTTTCCTCGAGTCCGAGATACATTGAAAACTTCGCCCCTTTCGGCTGGCGGTTGTCGACCTCGATCCACCCGCCATGTTCTTCGAGGAGTTCCTGGGCGACGGAAAGCCCAAGGCCGGTGCCGAGGCCGATGCTCTTGGTGGTGAAAAACGGGGTGAAAATCTTGTCGAGATTTTCGGCGGCTATGCCCTGCCCTTCATCGCTGATATCGATCCGCAGGAATTCCTTCATCTGATCGTCGGTATGCAGCATCGATCGCAGATGGATATTGGAAACCTCCACCAAGACGGCGCTCTTTTCGGGCGACGCCTGAATACCATTCATAATGACGTTCATAAAAACCTGCTGAATCTGTTGTGCGTCAATAAAGCAGCTGACCTTGGCCTCGGGAACGACCTTGAGATTGAGACTGATCCCCTGTTTCGTGGCAATGGGGGTCAGCAGATGGAAAACCTGGCGCAAGAGGGTCAGCACATTTTCGCTCGCCCTCATTATCGTCCTCTTTTTTCGTGAAAAGTCAAGCAGCTGCCGGATGATGAGGGTAATTCTTTCGGCTTGGGTTTTGATGATTTTCGCACAACCGATGATCTCCTCCCGGTCCAGATCCTCGGAAATGATCATTTTAGCCCGCCCGTCGACGACGTTGAGAGGAGTGCCGATCTCGTGGGCGATACCGGCGGCGATCTGGCCGACCGTCGAGAGTTTCTCGGTATGCCGCAGCTGCTCCAGGGTCTTGAGTCGCGCCAGGTTTTCGAAATGGATCTTTTCCTGGGCAATGAGGAGGCGTGTGCACATATCGTTCATAATCCGCGCCAGATTGACCAGTTCATCGTCCCCTTTGATCTCCAGATCCGCTTCCAGATTGCCTTTGCCGATCTCGATGGCCTTGCGGGTCAGCTTCTCCAGGGGGCTCTTGATCTTCATCGTGATGAAGCAATAGAGAATGATCCCGCTGATCAGGGCCAGAAGCGAAGATATCAGCAGAAAACGGAGCAGTATCTTCTGGGTGTATTCCCGGAAATGGGCAAGGGACTCGCTGATTTGCACTGCCCCCGGGCGATCTCCGGGAACAGCTACGGGGATATAGGTGAAACGATGCTTCCTGCGGTGCTCATCCCGGCCGATAAAGGAAATGACCTGCGGTGTATCCGAATCGATGAACGACTGCAGTACCGGATTTCGCCTTTTCCGGTCCTGCGGTATCTCATCCAGCCAGACAAAACGGATGTCCAGCTGCGTGTCCGCCCGGTCGGCGTCCTCGACCAACTGGATGGCTTTCCGGGGACTCTCATTCCAGGTATGGGCAATCATCCCCGCCATGATCGTGCCGATCTGTATCGCCTTTTCTTCCATATCGAGATCAAACTGCTCGATCTGCGCTTCATAGTTCAGATTCCCGTCGACGATCAGCAAGCTGAAGATTCCCAGCAGCAGGTACGAGTATATCTTGGAAAAAAGATTCATTACGGCAAAAACAACAAAGTTGGCTGGCGCTGCCCCGTCACATTCAACCGGGGCGGTGAGTTACTCGGACTGCAACCCCATACTCTTTTCCACCCTGGGATAAATTTCCGCCAGCAGGTCTTCGCGGTGGAGATAAGGACAGGGCTCGTCGTAGGGGAAATCCCGGCACTGCTGGGGTCTTGCCTCATGGACCGAGCACCTCTTGCTCAACTTCCCGTTGCTTAAAAAGACGCAGGAGCCGTCTTCCCTCACCTTGAAGGTATTCCTGTTTTCGATGTATCGCTTGCGGACCTCGCCGTCGCCGAGTTGCAGGTGCCGGGCCAGACGGTTGATATCGGTGGCTGTGAGGAGCAGGATCGAGCCCTCCAGGCGATAGCAGCAGAAGGCGGGACAGTAGTTGCAGAAGACCCTGTTGAGCCCCATTTCCGTGGGTTGTGCGGTATCTGTCATATCAGTGTAACCGGTCAGAAGGTGAGGAGATAGGACCCCTTGCCTTCGAGGGGCCGGGCGCCGGCCACCTTGCCGACGATCTTGCCGGGCCTGGCAAAGCGCTCGGCGCTGCGGGCAAAGAAAACGCCTGCGGTCTTGCTGATGACGGGCGTTTTTTCGCCCTGCCCCGCGTTCTGCAGCGGCTGGGTGACGACGGCGACGACTTCCCCCTCTTCAACCGGATCTCCGAGTTGTTTGGTATAGGTGAGGATTCCCGCACTCCCAGCCTTGAGATAGTCGACTCCTTCAAGCGGGGTGGCCAGGGCGGCAAGTTCCGGCAATGGCAACGCCTCTCCTGCAAGATATCCCCGACGTTGCAGAAAAACATAAAGATTCTGGGCATCCAGGGCCGTATACGGGGCTTCGGTGTCGGCCACCCCGCGCAGTTCGATGGTAGCGGCAAGACAGGCCGGAGGAATCGGCACACCGGGAAATTTTCCGGCCAGATCCCACCATAACTTGCTGTTGGCCTCATCGAAGGGCATGTCGCCCGAATCCTTGGCGAGCAGAATGGCGGCGGCGCCCATCTGCGCCGCGAGATCCGCCCCATCCGGCCAGAGCGCCGTTCCCATATAGACATGCAGCAGCGCCTGGTGGTCGCAGTGCAGATCAAGCACAATATCGGCGTCGTGGGAAAGGGTGAGGAGCAGGTGCTTCAAGGCCTCGGCTTCGGTGGCCGGCCGCCGGCTCTCTAGGATCTCCCCGGCACATTGGCGGATTGCCGCAACATTTGTCCGAGCGTCGTCGCTAAGTTTGCCTTTCAGCCGTTCGGCAAGCTCGCCTGCCAGCTCGTCGTAACGACGGTTGAAGTTGATATGGTCGCTGTCATCGAAACGGCCCTGAATGGTATCGGTTCCCCACTGCGAGAGGCCGATCGGATTGGCCGCCGGCACCACAATGATCTCTCCCTGTATTTCTCCGGCCGCATCCGCCTTGTGGAGGAGTTCGATCAGCCGGCTGGCGACCAGGTAGCCCGGCGCCTCATCGGCATGGAGGCCCGCCTGGATATAGACTTTGCGGCCCGTCGCTGCCTGACCGAAATGGACGCTGATCAGTTTTCGTTCCGTGCCGACCGCGGCTTCCGGCAACAGATGTTCCCGCACGGTGCAGGTCTTCATGTGGATGCCTCCAGCTCCGTGATGCTGTCATTTAAGGGCAATAAAGGCCGATGCCAGCGTTTCTTCAGCGTTCTCACGAGAACAATGAGGGAGAGCGTCATAATCAAGTACAGGACGGCGGCAGAAAACAGGGCTTCGTAGGGGCTGTAGTACAGTGAATTAACGATTCTTCCGGCGCCGGTGATGTCGAAGATGGTTATGACGCTTGTCAGCACAAAGCCGTGCAGCATGAAGACGATTTCCTTGGAGTAGGTGGAAATCCGCCGGAAGACAACGGGCAGGACGATCCGCCTCAGCAGCCGCATGGTTGACATGCCGGCCGTCCTGGCCGCTTCGATTTCCCCCTGGGCCAGGGCGACAATTGCCCCCGTGAGAATTTCGGTGGTATACGCACAGGTATTCAGGCAAAACACGAAGAGTGCACAGAAGTAGGCTTCCTTGAACATCGGCCAGAGAAAGGTTTCCTTCATCGCTTCAATGTTTCCGAAGCAATAATAAAGGAAAAACATCTGGACAAGCAGCGGCGTTGCCCGACAGGCATGGACAAAGATCCGGATCAGCAGATGGACCACGATATGCCCCGAGGTCCTGAGAACGGCCAGGGGAACGGCCATGATCAGGCCGATTGAAAACGAGATCGAAACGAGGATGAGGGTATTTTTCAGCCCCTGCAGATAGACACCTAAATCGCCGGAAACAATCGATACATCCATAGCTTACTCCTTTCTTACCGACATTGCAGCACAGCATACTCAGCATGGTATTCCCGCTTTGCATACTAGAGAATATCTGCGATGTCAAACCGAAAGGAACGGGAGAGGCTTATTCCCTCCCCCGCGGCGCGGCTCAAACTGTGGAAATCAGGGTCTTGATGATATCCCGCTTGCCGATGATGCCGACCAGGGCTTCCCCGCGCATGACCGGCAGGGTATGGATCTTCTTTTCGGCCATGATGGTGGCGATCTCGTCGATGGTGGTCTCCTCGCTTACGGTGACCGGCTTGGGTGTATAAATGTCCTGCACGGTTACCCCGGCCATCTTCTTCATCTCCTTGCCCACCCGGTCCGGGTTCTCGAGATAGAAAACGGAATCGAGGATTGTCACCACGGTGGGAATGTGGAGCTTCTTCTTCTGATCGATCAGGTCGTTCTCGGTGACCATCCCGATCAGCCGGCCGGTCTCGTCCAGCACCGGAGCACCGCTAATCCCATGGGAAGCCAGCAACAGAGCAAGCTCCGTCACCGTTACCCTGGGGGTCACGGTAATCACATTTTTGGTCATTATATCGATTGCTTTTTGCATATACTCTCCTCTTGTCCAGGTTCTTTTGGCAACCGGATCACGAACATCGAGCCTTTGCCGGGCTCGGATACCACCTCTATCGAGCCTTTATGTTGGGTGACGATAATGTCATTGGCAATCGCCAAGCCCTGTCCGGTTCCTCTGTTGACCGCTTTGGTGGTAAAAAACGGATCGAAAATCTTATTTTGGATCTCTTCGCTCATGCCGATGCCGTTGTCGGTAAGGCTTATCTCGACCCCGGTTTCCGTCGCCCGGCTGCATATGGTAATGAGCCCCTTTTTCTCCGGATCGAGTTCGCGCCGCTCACCGATGGCATGGACACTGTTGATGATCATGATGAGGATCACCTGATTGAACTGATCGATATAACATGGCACCTGAGGCAGGTCCCGGTCAAGGTTTAGAACCACTTCGGCGACATATTTCCATTCATTGCGGGCAACCGTTACCGTCGTTTCGATGGCGGCATTCAGATCGTGTTGCTCAGCGAACTCGCCTGCCGGATGGGTGAATCGCTTCATGGCGCCGACGATGGACTGGATGCGGCGCAAACCTTCCCGGGATTGCTCCAGGGCCCCCGGGATCTCCTCGGCCAGGTACTTCCAGTCGGCTTCATCGAGCGATTCCCGCAGTTTCCCTAAAAATGGCGAGATGTCGGAAGGTTGGTTGGTGGTGCCGATCATCTTCTCGATACGCTCCATGACGCCGGCAATATCACGATAGGCTTCGGTCAAAAATTCGAGATTCGTGACCACATATTGGGTGGGGGTATTTATTTCATGGGCGATGCCGGCTGCGAGACGGCCGACCGACTCCAGTTTTTCGGCCTGGCTCAGCCGGCGCTGCATGGCGGAGATGTCGGTGATGTCGCGGAGCGAGACGATACGGCTGATATTGTCGAATTGCGGGACCTCGGCAGAGGCAAAGGCCATGCTGAGCGGGTGACCGTCGATATTCATCACATATTCGCCTTCGCCGATCCGTTGCAATTCCTGCTGCAGGCGATCGAGGAAGATCGCCTGCAGCTCCTCCACCTCACGGTTGATCGCCTCGGCCCAGCGCTCGACCATCCGTACAAAGGAACCATTCCATTCGATCGGTCGCTGTCCGCTGTCGACGGTGATCAACCCCTGTGGCACGACATCGAAGAGCTGCTCCACATATTCTTTCTGCTTTCTTAATTCTTCCAGAGCCTTGCGGAGATCGTCGACGTTGTTTTCCAACATTCTGTTGGTATCGACGATCCGGCCGTAGAGGTGGGCGATGATGAAAAACAATGCCGCCATCAAACAGGCGGTCGCGGTGATGTAAATGGTGGTATCGTGCCAGACGACTTCCACCCTGCCGATGGCCTTCTGATTTTTGGTAATTTCGTCGACCAGTTTCCTGTTGTTCACCAGGCCGATGCGGCCCAGCACCGCATCCAGTCCATTCAGCGGCGTCTTAACCTGTTCATAAAACAGCTGATCGTCAAGATTTACGATACGTATTGCCTGATACTCTTCACGGCCGATGACCGCGGCAACAAAACCTTCGATGGCTTCTTTGTCGTAATTCCACAGCGGACCGCTGAGAATCCTGGCATGCTCGGCAACCGTCCTCTTCATTTTCGACCGGATATGAAACTGGTAATAGCCGACAAAGGCGAGGAGTCCGCAGGCAAGAGTGAGGAACACTAAGAGATTTCGCAATATCCTGGGCCTGCCATGACGCTTCATTTCCCACCTGACCGCTTCACGTGACTGCACTGCCGTTTCTGGTTTCTGTATCGAGTATAGGTGAGAACCGGTTCCGGCGTCAAATTCTAATCGGACTCCAAAAACACAGGTTCTGGAATCAATATATTATACATATCGGTATGTTCACCTCAGAGAGCACTGCTTGAGTGGAGAATAACAGTAATCATCCACCGATTCCTGAAAAAGGAAGGATCGATCGCCTGGCGACGGTGCTGTCCCGGCCGCGCTGCGGTTCAAAAAAAGAGGATTTTTTTGGCTCTTTTGTGCTATATTCGAAAAGACCTTTTCTTTGCCAGCATTATACATCCGGAACGGATGATATAGTTCAGTATTTTCCAGGAGATATCGTTATGACAGCAGTTGCGGACAAGGAGCCTCCATCGTCGACCATAGGCCTCGGCCTGGCCGATATAACCATCTGTGAATCGGAGATATGTTACATCGATGGCGAGGAAGGCAGACTCATCTATCGGGGCTACGATGCCATCGAGCTCGCCAAGCAATCGACCTTCGAGGAGGTTGCCTATCTTCTGTGGTACGGCGCCCTGCCCAGGCCGACCGAATTCAAGGCCTTTCTGGCCGGCTTTACCGGTTCCATGGAACTGCCCGTGGAGACCGTCATGATCCTGCGCATGTTCCCGAAAGCTGCCACCCCGATGGAAGTTATCCGCACCGCCGTCTCCTCCCTCGGCCACTGGGACCCGGACAGCGGCAATACCGGACTCGATGCCAGCCTGCGCAAGGCCCAGCGCCTCACCCTGCGCATCCCGCTGCTCATCGCCGCCCACCAGCGGCTGCGGGAAGGCAAGGAGCCGATCAAGCCGATCCCCGGCCACGGCATCGCCTTTAACTTCCTGTACGCCCTGTTCGGCAAGGAACCGGATACCCTGGCCGAAAAGGCCTTCAACGCTGCCCTGATTCTCCATGCCGACCACGAACTGAACGCCTCGACCTTTTCCGCCCGGGTCACCGCCTCGACCATGGCCGATATCTATTCGTCGGTCACCTCGGCCATCGGCACCCTGAAAGGGCCACTGCACGGCGGCGCGAACATGGAAGTCATGCAGATGCTGAAAGAAATCGGCGACCCTGGCAAAACTCGGGCCTTTATCGAAGATAAGCTGGCCAGGAAGGAAAAAATTCCGGGCTTCGGCCATCGGGTCTACCGTTGCGAGGATCCCCGCGTGGATGTCCTGCGCAGCTATGCCCAGACTTTATCTGAAAAAGCTGGCGACACAACCTATTTCGAGATGACGAGGGAGATCCAGAAAATCGTGGAGGAACGGACCAAGGTATTCCCCAACGTTGATCTCTATACCGCCTCGCTGTACAATGCCATAGGCCTGCCGATGGAGCTGTTTACCCCCATCTTCGCCATCAGCAGGACGGTCGGCTGGACCTCGCACATCCTGGAACAATGGAGCAACAACAAGCTTATCCGTCCCCGAGCCGAATACATCGGCCCGAAATCGTATTGCTACATTCCGATAAAAGAGCGGGCCCGCGGGTAACCGGTCAACCGGTCATGCGAGTCCTCAATTCGCATAAACAACAATGCCGGCCGGATCATTCCTCCGACCGGCAGCTCAAGGTTTCGCCATGTTAACGACACTGATCATCTTGGATAGAGCTTCCGACTGGAAGCCCTATTATGAAACCGACGCTATCATTACCGCCGGCGAGTATCTGCAGAACGAGAAATTGAGCCAGGAGAACCTGCTCATCATCAATCTCTGCAGCGACCTCAGCTATAACTCGGAAGGCTATTACTGCTCGCTGCTGGCCCAGGCCAGAAAGCATAAAGTGATCCCCTCCGTCGATGCGATCAACAGCCTGGATTGCGACCGGACCATCAAGCTCCAGGGCTTGCTGAAAAAAACCTGTCATTCCTGGCTCAGCGGCAATGGCCTGCCCCAGGACAGGAGCGGCAACATGCCCCATACGCTCGACATTTTTTTCGGCGACTGCGAAGTTCCGGCCTTGAGACGACTGGCCAAATTCATCTTCGATCAGTTTCCCTTCCCGATGATGAAGGTCACCTTTGCCGACAACAAATACTCACAACTCGAGCATTTCCGCACCATGTCCCTGGACGAGCTGGACGATGCCCAGCAGACCCAGTTTGCCGATGCCATCGACCGGTTCAACAAAAGAATCTGGCGCTATCCGAAGAACAAGAAATCCTTCGGCTACGACCTGGCCATTCTCCACGACCCGAAGGAGCAGATCCCCCCGAGCAACAGCTCGGCCCTGCATCTCTTCATCTCCGAAGCAAAGAAGATGAACGTCAACGCCGAACTCATCACGGCCGACGATTCTTCCCGGCTGATGGAGTTCGATGCGCTGTTCATCCGCCAGACCACCGCGGTGAATCACATCACCTACCAGCTCTCCAAAAAAGCGCAGCAGGCGGATATGGTGGTCATCGACGACCCGACCTCCATCATCCTCTGCACCAACAAGGTCTACCTGAAGGAACTGCTCGACCGGGAAAAGATCCCCTGTCCGCGGTCCCGGCTGGTCTTCAAGACCAACCCCATGCGGTACGAAGAACTGAGCGAGATTCTGGGGTCGACCATGGTGGTGAAGGTGCCCGACGGCTCCTTTTCCATCGGGGTAACCAAGGTTGCCAACGAGAAAGAGTACGAACAGACCATCGAAGAACTGTTCCCGCGGTCTTCGATTCTTCTTGTCCAGGAGTTCGTTCCCACCGATTTCGACTGGCGGATCGGCGTGCTCGGGGGCGAGTGCATCTACGGCTGCCGGTACTACATGGCCCGCGGCCACTGGCAGATCATCCAGCACCGGGCCAACCGGATCCCCAAGGCCGGCGGCTTCGACACCGTGCCCCTCAACAGCATTCCGGCGAAAGTCCGTAAACTGGCGATCAAGGCTACCTCGCTCATCGGCAAAGGGCTGTACGGGGTGGACATCAAGATGGTGGGCGACCAGCCGATAATCATCGAGATCAACGACAACCCGTCCATCGAGCACGGTGTGGAAGATGCCATCATGGGCAACGAGCTGTACCGTATCATCCTCCGGGAGTTCGTCAACAGGCTCAGCAGCAAACAGCACAAATAAATGAAGGCCGACTATCTCTTTGTTCCCGCCTGCGAGGCCGACATCGACCAGCTCGCGGCACTGGAAGTCGATCTCTTCCATACCGACCGCTGCTCAAGGAAAACTTTCCGCTACCTGATCCGTCATGCCCAGGTGGTGGTGATCAAACGTCCGGGTGACACTGAAATCTTCGGCTACGCCATCCTCCTCGGCCGTAAGAACAGCCGCAAGATGCGGATCTATTCCTTCGGCATCGCCGCAGCCGCACGAGGCAACGGTCTGGCCGGCCGGCTGCTCGAAGTTTTGGAAGACATCGTCCGGGCGAAAAAGTGTTCGATGCTCACCCTGGAGGTGAGCGACAGCAATGTGGCGGCTATCGGTTTATATAAAAAACACGGCTTTGCCCAATGCGGCTTTCGCCTCGGCTACTACGAGGACGGCGGCCATGCCATCCTCATGCGCAAGACTCTTGACGGAACAAGGAACCGACAATGATCATCGGCTGCACCGAAGTTATTTTTATTAATGAAACCAAAGGTAAGGGAGTTGTCGCCACGGCCAGAATCCCCAAGGGCACGGTGACCTGGGTCTTCGACGATCTCGACCGGGAGATTTCCATGGCAGAGCTCGCCCTGCTATCTGAACCCTGCCGGGAATCCGTCATCACCTACTCCTACCGCAACCATAAGGGCAGTCTGGTTTTCTGCTGGGACAACGAACGCTTCATCAATCACAGTTTCCACAACAACTGCTGTCTCACTCCCTACAACTTCGAAATCGCCGTGAGAGACATCGAGCCGGGCGAGGAACTCACCGACGATTACGGTTTTTTGAATATCATTGCCCCGTTTGACGTCGATTCGGAAGGAACGGACCGGTCTACGGTCTATCCGGACGACCTGCTCCGCTACAGCGATCTCTGGGACCGCCAGCTGCGGCAGGCCTTTGACCGGCTGCTTCACGTCGAACAACCCCTGCAGCCGGTCTTTAAACCGGAGGCCTGGAGGTTGGCCGAATCCATCGCCTGCGGCGAAACAACCATGGCATCCATTCGAAACTGTTATTATAATCAACACGCATAAATTACATTTATGCTGAGATTATCCGGCAGTTGCCGGAATACACTGGTATTTTCCGGTCAGCCGGCAGAGAGCCGAGACGTGTAGTCGTTTTTGCTCCGGCCGTGTTAGCAAGGCGTATGCTATGAAAGATGAACTCGCTTCCCTCGATATAGGCAATCAGGTTCGTACCCTCCGCAATCGACGCGGCCTGACGCTGCAGGATCTGGCCGACCTCACCGGATTGTCCAAACCGAACCTGTCGCAGATCGAAAACAATCTCGTCACCCCGCCCATCGCCACCTTGCTTAAGATTGCCACGGCCCTCGGCGTCTCGATCGGCTACTTTTTCCAGGCCGACAACCAGGACAGCAGCATCGTCGTGACGCGCAGAACCGACCGTTACGGCGTGGCCAAAGGCCCGCACATCTCCCATATCGGCTACCAATACGAGCCGCTCGCCTATCCGAAGGTGGATAAAAGCATGGAGCCGTTCATCGTCAATATGGAAGAGCGGGAGCCCGATGCCATCGTTTACAACAACCACCGCGGCGAGGAATTTGTCTATGTCCTGGAAGGCCGGCTGGAATTTCGCTGCGGCGACAATATCGTCCTGTTGGATGAAGGCGACAGTCTCTATTTCGATTCCGTTGTCCCGCATGGCTACAGGGGAATAGGCGGACCTGCCAAGACCCTGGTTGTCATCTTCAAGGAGAGTTGATCTCCTCTTTTTGGGACGCCCCACTCCTGTCACCGTCGAACACACCAGCTGCTTCCCCGACTGCAGTTTTATTTTAATAAACGCATTTTTGTGTAAATAAACTCCAGCATTTCCGCATCCCCCCTCTTTCCCTACGGCATCTTGGCATTATTTGGGAGTTTCCGATGATGTCGGCGCATTTTTATTTTGCCAAAATAGTTTTGCTATAATTAATTTTATTTTGTAATATAAAACAAATTTTTCAA
>Ga0209317_1001724_pt1 | contig 17964 bp, 12 predicted proteins | sample RifGroB2_FD_183994 | JGI IMG/M metagenome (GOLD analysis project Ga0209317, IMG submission 183994) | Soil microbial communities from Rifle, Colorado, USA - Groundwater B2 (SPAdes) (version 2) | ecosystem: Environmental > Terrestrial > Soil > Unclassified | place: Rifle, Colorado | collected... | reverse complement strand
CTCCCATCAATTATCCGAACCGGATGCGGACGTGGAAAAGCTGCTGGAGGAGATGCAGCTTTTGCAGACCCAGCTCGAAGCGCAGAACGGCTGGTCGATCCAGGCGCGCATCGAGACCGTGATTGCACGGCTGGATCTGGATGCCGACAAGCGCGTCGGCGAGCTGTCCGGCGGGCAGCGCAAGCGCGTGGCGTTGGCGCAGGCATTGGTGGCCGAACCGGATGTGCTGATCCTCGACGAGCCGACCAACCATCTGGATTTCGAGTCGATCGAATGGCTGGAAGGGCTGCTGAATAATTTTATCGGCGCAGTGTTGTTCGTCACGCATGACCGGCGTTTTCTGGATAACGTCGCCACGCGCATTATCGAACTGGATCGCGGCAAGCTGGCGAGCTTCCCCGGCAATTTTTCCGCCTATCAGGCAATCAAGGAACGCATGTTGAGTGACGAGGCGATAGTGAACGCCAAGTTCGACAAGGTGCTGGCGCAGGAAGAAGTGTGGATACGCCAGGGCGTCAAAGCGCGCCGTGTACGCAACGAAGGCCGCGTGCTGCGCCTCGAGCAATTGCGCCGCGACCGTGCGGCGCGCCGTGAAAAACTTGGCAAGGTCGAAATGACAGTGGACACCGGCGAGCGTTCCGGCAAGCTGGTCGCCGAACTCGACAATGTCTGCAAGTCCTTTGGCGCACGCAAGATCATCGACAGTTTTTCCTGCCGCATCCAGCGCGGCGACAAGATCGGCCTGCTCGGCCCGAACGGCGCGGGCAAGAGCACGCTGCTCAAGATCATTCTCGGCCAAATGGAACCGGACTCCGGGCAGGTCAAGCTCGGCACGAAGATTTCGGTCGCGTATTTCGACCAGCTGCGCGAGCAGCTGGATGACGAAGCGACGCTGGCCGACACCATCAGCCAGGGTTCGGATTTTGTCGAAATCGGCGGACAGAAGAAACATGTCATCAGCTATCTCGGCGATTTCCTGTTCGCGCCGGAGCGCGCCCGCTCGCCGGTCAAGAGCTGTTCCGGCGGCGAACGCAACCGCTTGCTGCTGGCAAGGCTGTTCACGCAACCCGCCAACGTGCTGGTGCTCGACGAGCCGACCAACGATCTCGACATCGAGACGCTGGAATTGCTCGAAGAGCTGCTGGCAAACTATGACGGCACGCTGTTTCTGGTCAGCCATGACCGCGCGTTTCTCGACAATGTGGTCACGCAGGTGATCGCCTTTGAAGGCGACGGCAAGCTGATCGAATACGTCGGCGGCTACGAGGACTGGGTGCGGGTAAAAAAATACCAGGCATCGATTGCGTCTGCCACATCCGGTGCAACCGCCAACCCCGCTGTTTCAACGCCACCGCGTGTGCCGGCAGAAAAACCCAAGGCTAGCAGCAAGCTCAGCCACAAGGAAGCGCGCGAGCTGGAAGAACTGCCCAAGCGCATCGAGGTGTTGGAGCGCGAGCAGATCGACATCGCCGCGCATCTCGCTGATGGCACGCTGTACCGCAGCGATGCCAAACGCGCCAAGCAACTGCAAGCGCGCAGCGAGGAAATCGGGGCGGAAGTGTCTGCGGCGATGCAACGCTGGGAGGAACTTGAGCGGCGTTCATTGGCGCTGTGATATCGGGCCGCTGATACATATTTTGCGACCTCTCGTCGGTTTTGTGTCGATTTTTGCGCCAGTTTTGTGCTAGAAAGGCACCGTCCGTTAAAACATTCAGCAGTTGGGTATCGACTCTCGCTTTAACATCATTTGTGAGGAGCGCGCATGAGCAAGCAAAAAGGTTTTTCACTGATCGAATTGATGGTTGTCGTCGTGATTGTCGGCATTCTCGCAGCGGTTGCCATTCCCAGCTACCAGAATTATGTCGTCAAGGGCAATCGCGCCGCCGCGCAGGCATTCATGATGGATGTGGCAAGCCGCGAGAAGCAATACCTGCTCGACGCGCGCACTTACACGAACAGCTTGGTTACGCTGGGGGTGACGGCTCCCACCGATGTCAGCAAACACTACACCATTACAATCGATGCGCCTGCTGGAACGCCGCCGTCCTTCACCATCACCGCCACCCCGACCAGCAGCCAACAGACGGCTGATGGCGCGTTGACGCTGGACAGTTCCGGTGCCAAGACACCACCCGGTAAATGGTAAAGACCAAATGAACACAAGGCGGCCTTCTTCCGGCTTTACCCTGACCGAACTGCTGATCGTGGTTGCGATATTGGGCATTCTGGCAAGCATTGCCTTGCCCAGCTTCCAGTCGCTGACCCAAAGCCAGCAGGTGAAGAATGCAGGTTTTGAATTGTTTTCCAGCCTCAGTCTGGCAAGAAGCGAGGCCATCAAGCACAACAATAATGTCACCGTGACCCCGGCGGACACCGCCGATTGGGGAAGGGGCTGGACGATAACCAAAGTTTTGCCTGACGGCACGACCAACACCGTCAAGTCGCAGGGGGCGCTGAAAGGCGTGTCCATAACCGCAACCGATATGCCAGCCAGCGTGGTTTACGCGAGAACCGGCAGAACGACTGCTGCAACGGCGCCCTCTTTTCAGATTGATGTCTCACCTGTAAATACAAATGTTCGTCGCTGCATCAAGATCGAGCTGAGTGGAATGCCGCGCAGCATTAAAACTACTGGAGCCTGCCCATGATTGCCCACCGGAAAAATGCCGGCTTCAGCATGATCGAGGTGTTGATCACCATCGTAATTTTGATGATTGGATTGCTGGGTCTGGCCGGGTTGCAGACGAAGGCGCTCACTGCGCAAATGGAAGCCTATCAGCGCTCGCAGGCGTTAATTCTGCTGAAGGATATGGTAGACCGGATTAGCGCCAATCGCAAAAATGCTGCGTCTTATGTGACGGAGTTGAATCCGGCTGCTTCTTGCCCGGCAGCGGGCGCCACCGTTGCCAGTGTCGACCTGAACGAATGGTGCAATGCATTGCTGGGTGCGGCCGAAGTGCAAGATACGGCAAAAGTCGGCGCGATGATCGGCGCGCGCGGCTGCATAACCCAGACGGTTGCACCGGCGAGCGGCGTTCCCAGCCAATATCTGGTAGCCGTGGCATGGCAGGGATTGAACAGTACCGCTATCCCAGCCATAACTTGCGGACAAAACCAATATGGCAATGAAGCCTTGCGCCGTGTGGTTGCGCTTCCCGTCACCATAGCGGATCTGCTTTGATATGAACTCTCCCATTCACACCCATGCTTTCACAAACCGGCAAACCCAGCGTGGCCTGTCGCTGGTCGAACTGATGATCTCTATCACCATCGGCTTGCTCATCCTTTCTTCGCTGACCACACTATTTGTCAATCAGAGCAGGACACGCGCCGAGCTGGATAAATCGAATCGCATGATCGACAACGGTCGTTATGCATTGGAACTGTTGTCTGACAATCTGAGGCTGGCGGGTTTCTACGGCAACTATATGCCCAGTGGCACACCTGCCGCCACGCCGGATCCCTGCAATTTAACGACCATAACTACTGCAGCAACCAATCTTGATGTGCTCCGCCATCATGTGCAGGGTTACAACGCTGCTACGGCAACAGCTACCGCCAGCCCACCCGCAGCCTGTGTGACGGCAGGCTTGACCTCATTAAAATCCGGTAGCGACATACTGGTGCTGCGCCGCGCCAGCACATCGACTGTCGCAGCCGCAAACGCGACGGCTGCGCCTAATAGTGCCAATACGGTTTATCTGCAAGTTTCGAATTGCTCGACTGATACTTCAGGGAGTTACCAGATTGCCATTGGCTCGGCAGCTTTTACTGCCTTCCAGAACAAGGATTGCGCAACTCCTGCGAGTTTGCGCCCCTTCATCGTGCAGGTCTATTTCGTGTCGCCCGACAACAACGCGGGCGATGGCATTCCCACGCTGAAGCGAATGGAGTTTAACCCAGCAACCGGCGCGTTTGTGACCACGCCATTGGTCGAGGGTATCGAATACCTGCAGATCGATTACGGGTTGGATGCCAATGCCGATGGAGCGGCCGACAGCTACATTGCCACCCCTGCGCTTGCAGATTGGCCAAACATCGTGTCGGTGAAAATCAACATCATTGCCCGGAATACCGAGCCGACTACGGGTTACGATGACCCAAAAATCTATACTCTCGGCCTGGCCGGAAGCTATACCCCATCGGGCGATGATCGCAAATACAAGCGCCATGCCTACACCCAAGTGGTGCGTCTTGTTAACCCGTCCGGACGGAGGGAGGTGCCATGATCTTATTGCGTAAACAGCAAGGCAGCACCCTGTTGGTGGCACTCGTCATGCTGGTGCTGCTGACCCTGATCGCGCTTTCCGCGATGAATGCCACCACAACCAGCATCCAGGTGGTGGGTAATGCCCAATTCCGTGAGGAGGCGAATACTGCCGCGCAGCAAGGCATAGAGCAAATAATCAGCAGCAATTTCACTGCCTTCCCGGCAGCGTCATCCGTTGCGGTGACCTTCGGAGCAGCGAGTTACACCGCACAAGTTGAAGTACCTACCTGCACGAGTTCCATCGGGCTCACAAACGCCGACCTGAATCCCGTCATTGCGGCTGACGCCGTTTGTCTCGGCAGCGGTGCGGCGGTTGACACCGGGATCGTGGGCGCCACGGGTGTCGTAGCGGCATCAGCACAATCGTGGTGTTATAAACAGAACTGGGATATCCGTGCCACGGTGGCCGACAGTAACACCGGGGCGAACACGGCCATGCATCAGGGCGTATTTATCCGGGTGCCGGCGGGTACGGGTTGCCCATCCTGATATTGATTGGTGGCGTTAGTTTGCCACAGTGAAGTAACTGATCTTATTGCAGTCTGGAGGTGTCATCATGAAAACGATGCGAGTCATATTAGCCGGTCTGTTAGTGGCTTTGATGGGTTATCCCGCAATCAGCCAAGCCGAGGATATCGATATCTACAGCGGCACGACCTCGAACGGCGTTCCCAATCTGATGTTTGTCGTGGATAACCCATCCAGCCAGAATAACAACGCGTCAGCTTGTACCTATTGGGATGGCACCGCCCCCAGCAACAACAACAAGGCCCTCGGGCAAGACCAGTGCGCGCTGGCCAACATCGTGCATGGCCTGTCCACAAATGCCGATGGCAGCGCCGTAATCAATCTCGGCATAACCACTGTGGCCGGGGTTTACTTCAAACTTACCCCGATAAACGACAGCATATACGCCGGCACCGACGCACCGCCCGGCTTAATCGCCGGCACCACCACCAACCGGCAAGCGTTCATCCTTGCCGTCAAGGCGCTTGCCCAAGCCACCGGCAAGTCCGGGCAAGGTTCAGAATTGCAGGAGACCTGGGCGTACTATACGGGCGGAAACGGGGGAACCACCGGAACGGGCATTCTTTCCCTCACGGATTACTCAGGCGCCCACACCACCGCTCCAACCTCATGCGCAAAGAATTACATTATCTATCTGAGTAACGTAGACAATGCCAATGCATCCCACCCACAGCAGTGGGATGCAACCGAATGGACCAAGCTTACTGCGTCTATAAGCAATGCGGTGGCAAACGGCACTCTTACCTCCGCTCAGGGAACAACGCTGGGAACGAAGCTGCCGAACATGCCGGCGCCTATTGGCGATCCCGGCGAAGGCAGGGAGTGGGCGCGATTCATGAGATCTGTCGATGTTAATACGACTACTGCCGGTACAGGATTGCAATCCGTTATCACTTACTCCGTCGCGACGGGCTTCACCGCAGTACCTCCTGCGGCCATCACAAGAGAAATGGAGAACTATATCAAGGCCGTTGCTTCATACGGTGGCGGCAAATACTATCCGGCAGGAGACGATAGTAGCGTTCTCACCAGCTCCATCCTGAAAATCCTGAATGAAGTGCAGGCGGTCAACAGCGTCTTTTCTTCATCCAGTTTGCCGGTCAGCGTGAATGCGCAGGGTACCTACCTGAACCAGATTTACATGGGCATGTTCCGTCCGGATCCGGACGGCAACCCAAGATGGGTAGGCAACCTGAAGCAGTATAGCTTCGTTGCTACACGTGATCCGGTCACCCACCTCATCAACCTGTCTTTAGGCGACAGTCTTGGCGCTGCCGCGATCAATCCGGCAACCGGCTTTATTACCCCCAATGCGGTCAGTTACTGGACTTGCGGCGGCAGTCCGAGCGTGCGCGCATGCAGCCCGGTGGCGGATGTCACCGGCGGTTTCTGGGTCAACGACGCGTTGAAAATTGCGGATAGCGCGGGCGGCGCCTATGATTTGCCGGATGGCGAATGGGTGGATAAGGGTGGCGCGGCGCAGATCGTGCGCCTGGCCAACCTGACGGATAATTATGCAACGGAAGACGCAACGAACACACACACGCGCAAGCTGTATACTTGCACCGGCACTTGCTCTGCCACTTCCCCAAATAATTTGCTGTCCAGCTATCTGTTTGCCAACAGCAACGCCAGCCTGACCCCCGCTTCCTTCGGTATTGTCGCCACCAAGACCATCGACAGCCTGACTCGCGACCGTGCCACCGCCACTGCCCACACCACCACCGCCCATGGTCTGACCACGGGGCAAGTTGCCCAGATCAGCAGTGCAGCGCAGGGTGAATACAACGGTTCGTTCGTCATGACGGTTACGGGTGCTAACACTTTCACCTACACCGTCGGTGTCTCACCGGCATCGCCCGCAACGGGAACCATTTCGGCAAATGTGCCGGCAGCAGGCGTCAATATCACCTCTTTGACCCGCTCTGGATCGACTGTGACCGTGACTGCAGCTGGCAGCGGCCTTGTCGTTAACGACAGCGTGAACATTTCCGGCGTCACGCCAACCGACTATAACGGTACTTGGCTTGTCACCGGCGTCAGCGGCAATGACTTTACCTTTACCGGCCCCGCCGAAGGTCCGACCACGCCCTCTGGCGGCGGAACCGCAGCTGTGTCAGGTAAAACCACCCGCACCATTGCGACCGCCACGGCAAATCCAGACCCCGGATTCGTGCGCGTTGGAACGCTTGTCACGGTAAAAACAATTGCCAATCATGATTTTGCCACCGGCGATCTGGTGACTATAGCCGGGGCTGCCGACAGTGGCTATAACATTGCTTCCCGCGCTATCACGGTACCGGCAGGCAGTGCAGGAAACAGGACTTTCACCTACACGCTCCCCTGCACGACACCCTGCTCTCCGGCTACGGTGCTGGGCACAGCAAGCAAGACCTCCGGATCAACTTTAACTGTCAATTCACTGACCCGGACATCATGGGTTGACGCAACTACTGCCACCGTCACCGCAACCACAACAGATGCTCATGGCTTGACCGGCACTCCCACGATCAGCATTTCGGGCGCCGCCCAATCGCAATACAACGGCACGTTCACCGCCGCCGTTACCGGCGCCAACACCTTCACTTATCCGATCACCACGGCTCCGGCAACACCGGCAACCGGCAGCCCGATTCTGGGCAGCAGCCTGACTGCGCCCGACCTGATCAACTGGGTGCGCGGCGAGGACAGCGGCGGGGATGAATTCGGCCCGGGCGGCAGCGTCACCATTCGCCCCTCGCTGCATGGCGACGTGCTGCACTCGCGCCCGGTCACCGTCAACTATGGCGGCGCGACGGTAACCATCACCGACACCGCTGATTCCGGTACTACCCGCACCGCGACAGCTTCGGCGGCGGATGTTGCGAAGATCGGAGCAATGGGTGCCCTGGCAAATATCACGTTTGCCAACGGCAATTCCTGCACGGTAACGGTCGCCTCGTCCACCACGTTTACTTATCCCACTACCGGCTGCGGCGCTGCCGGAGCGCAGACCGCAGCCACCGGTTCGTCCAATGTGGTGTTGTTCTATGGTGGCAACGACGGCGTGTACCGCGCCGTCAACGGTAATCAGACCAATCCCGCCGGTAGCACCCTTCCTGCCCCCGGCAGTGAATTGTGGGGCTTTATCCCGACCGAGTTCTTCAGCACGCTCAAGCGGCTGCATGATAACAGCCCGATATTGGATCTGCCTTCCACGATTCCAGGCATATTGCCGACACCGCAGAAAAAGAATTATTTCGCGGATGGTTCAACCGGCGTTTATCAGAAGTTGAATGCCAATGGCACAACCAATACCGCCTACCTCTACATTTCGATGCGCCGTGGCGGCAGGCTGATCTACGCGCTGGACGTAACCGATCCAACTGACCCGAAGTATCTGTGGAAAATTACCAATACGGGGGATTTCACCGAGCTCGGCCAGACCTGGTCGGCTCCGAAGGTAGCTCTGATTAAGGGATATAACGACGGCAGCGGCAACCCGAAACCGGTACTGATTTTCGGGGCCGGCTACGATGCCGGGGCTGGCGTCGCGGGGGACATGGGGGAAGATTCCGAGCCGGCCGGAACCAAAACTATGGGTCGCGGGATATACATCGCGGATGCGGTTACCGGCGCCCTGGTATGGCGAGCTACATATGGTGCCAGCTCAGCCTGTACTGCCGTCGGGATTTCCCCGGCGACCTGCACAGTAGCAGGGATGAATTACAGCATTCCTGCCGATATTACCCTGATGGACAGGGACTTCGACGGAATGATAGATCGCCTGTATGCCGTTGATGTGGGCGGTAACGTATGGCGTGTGGATCTGCAACGCGAAGGCAACCTGGTCCACAACACCCCCGACTACTGGCGGGTGAACCAAGTGGCGTCACTGGGCGGCAGTTGCTGCCCCCGTCGCAAGTTCTTCTATTCGGCGGATGTAGTGCCTACCACTAGCTACGACGCGGTACTGGTCGGTTCCGGTGACCGTGAGCATCCGTTATATACCAATGCGGCCGCTGACAAGCAGGATCGGGTTTTTATGCTGAAAGACCTGACTGGCAACGATGGCAGCAGCCTGACAACCCTCGTCAAGGCAGACCTATTCGATGCCACAAGCACTGCTTATGATGCGACTGCGTCCAGTTACAACGGCTCCATCATCCCCAATAAAGGCTACTTCATTGACCTCCTCGCTGGAGAGAAGGTCGTAAACGCGCCCCTCACGGTGGCCGGTTATACCTACTTCGGTACCAATCAGCCTACTGCAGCCCTCACGTGTAGTGCCAACCTGGGGATTGCCCGGGGTTACAGGCTGTCACCTCTGGGCGGAACCTATACATCCACCGTGTTTTCCGGAGGAGGGCTGCCGCCCTCCCCGGTGGCTGGCGTGGTAAGCGTAACCGTAGCGGGTGAAACTACGCCGTCGCTGGTTCCTTTTATCATCGGCGGCGGCGGCGCCCCCGATTGTGTTGGTGTTGACTGTACATCGGCTCTCGGCGGCGCCAAGCCAACTATCAGCGTTCCGACCAGTCGCACCAGGACCTACTGGTACCAGGAAATAGACTGATTCGACTCGCTTGTGGTTGATATTGAGCGAACTGCTCAAGAGGGTCGGGTATCAATCGCGAAGAAGATCGGATAATGGGTGTTCCGGACGAGAAGGATGAGGCGCCCAGGGGCGGCAGAACCCTATCCCTTTTGCATGCCAGATTTAAGAGTCCATTTCAGTGGGTTTCATACCCGGTTTTACCGCCGCGCTGAACAGCATTGCGCAGCAGGCGGCCAGCGCGCCGATCCCGAGAATATGCAATGTATCTCCGGAAAAATGGAACAGTTCGCGCAGTACGGCACGCTTAACACCAGCGCCAGTCCGGCGCTGCCGCCCAGCACGATCCACCGCAGCGCCGGATTCCGCCGCGACCACGCGCCTTGCCATGCGCTGAGGATACAGCGATAGCGGTTCGGGAGTAAATCGCAGAAATACCTTGGGGCGATGGGGAACAAAAAAGGCTGCACGGCAAGCGCGTTTCGGGTAAATTGCGCGCTCATTTTTGGCAACGGAACCTCTCCGGAATAGCGTTATTCCGCCGGTTCCGAAAATTTCAGGAGAAGAAAGTTATGACGCAATACAGCAAACGCATGGTGATCGTTCATTGGCTGACTTTGGCATTGGTGGTCGCCGCGTGGTTCCTGGGCCATGAACTGGATGAGGCAAGGCATGAAGAAGGCGCAACGATTGCCGGATACATTGCGCATGCGTTAGTGGGCGGCACAGTGTTGTTGTTTACGATATTGCGTTTGGCTTTCCGCAGCAAGGACGGCACGCCGCCGCCGGTGGGCCAGTCGCTGATGGACAAGGTGGCCAAGGGGATCCATCACGGGCTTTATGCCTTGCTGGTGCTGTTGCCGGTAAGCGGGGCAATGACCGTTGTGACGAGTGATGTGGGCAAGGCTTTGCTGGCAGGCGATGCAACCTTGCTCCCCAAGAAATTTACCGGCATAGCCCCCCACGAGGTGCATGAGATATTGGTGATGGTGCTGATCGTGCTGGTAGTGGTGCATATACTGGGAGCGATCAAGCACCAGTTCATCATGAAGGACGGACTGATGGAGCGGATGTCGCTGCGCAAAAAAGACTGATTCAGATGTAAGTCAAACGTGGGGGCGGGCCCAAAGGGCGGGTAAATGGAAACCCGCCCTTGTTTTTGGGGTTTTAGAAATCGGCGGCTTGCAGCAGCCAACCTATTCCACCTAGCGCGCCGAAGAAAATCACCACATGCGCCCAACTCCAGAACAGGTAGCGGTGCGATAATTTCTCCGGCGTGAGGTTGCTGATCAGGAATAACTTGCCGTCGCGCGGCTGGCCGATGAGGTGGATATCCGGCTGCGCGTGCGCTGCGCGCTTTTTCTTCGCCACTTCGCGCTTGGCGGCCTGGCGCGCCAGCAGCCATTCGTTCATGTCCAGTTCGCCGTCGCTGTTCAGGTCGAAGCGCGCGTGCAGCGCGGGTTTGTCCTGCTTCCATTCGACGAGCAGCGCATTGAGTTCCGCGCGGCTGTCGAATTCCATTGCGCCGCTCCGCGTGCGGAACTCGCCGATGACATACAGGTTGTCGCTGTTGATGAGCTTCCACTCGGTGTAGCGGTAATCGCCTTCCTGCCACTGGTCGCGGTGTTTGGTGACGATCTCGGCATGTTCCGGATCGACCACGCAATCGCCCGTGTCGTCGCGCAAAAGGAACGAATCGCCGCTCTCGCCGCTGTCGATGGTCTGCCATTTGTCTTTCGAACCGCGCTGTTCGACTTTGTAGCGATACCACAGACAGGGCAGTTGCCGGAGCTTGCTGATCAGCGGCATATCGCCGAACGGCTGGCCGCGCCCGATCAGTTCGACATAACCCTGCGCGGCGGAAGCGACCCTGGAAGTCGGCGTGCCGCGTATCGCACGCAGCCGTTTCAGTGCCGAGAGCCAGGCCGCGAAGCTGATGATCGCCATTGCGGACAGGCAGCCCAGCCATCCCTCGCGCGATTCCAGTTTGACGCCGACAAACAGCAGCAGTAACTGTGCGCCGGAGGTGATGAGCTCGGCGTAGCTGCGGCGCAGCGAAACCAGCATGACGGTCTAGCTGAATAGGGATTTCATATCCACATCCGCCTTCTCGCTGGCGGAAAATTCCAGCAGCGGCTTTTCACCGAAGTTGAACAGCCTGGCGATGATGCTGGCGGGGAATACCTCGATCTGCACGTTGTTGATGTTCACCGACTCGTTATACAACTCGCGGCGGTCGGCGATGCCGTTCTCCAGCGAGGTGATGCGGGTCTGCAACTGCATGAAATTCTCGTTGGCTTTCAGTTCCGGGTAGGCCTCCGCGACCGCGAAGATGCTGCCCAATCCCATGCGCAATGCACCCTCCGCCTGTCCCAGCGCGGGGATATCCTGGCGTTCGCGCGCGGACTGCACTTGCGAGCGCGCCTCGATGATCTTTTGCAAGGTGGCCTGCTCGAACTGCTTGTATTGCTTGCACACCTCGACCAGCTTGGGCAGTTCGTCGTGGCGCTGCTTGAGCAGCACGTCGATGTTCGCCCATGCCTTGGCGACGGCGTGCTTGACGTTCACCAGATGGTTGTACAGGCCGATGCCGTAGAACAGCAGGACTGCGACGATGCCGAAGAAAATCAATGTGCCCATGTTTGCTCCTTTGCATGTTGACGTAGGGTGCGCTTCGCGCGCCATGGTGCGTTAAACGCACCCTACGGAGTTATTGTATTTCGAATAGTAGCGCGCGAAATAACGCTGTCGTAACGGCACGCTGCCTATAATACCAGCCGGTTATTCAAACAGGTCTTGGCTTGCGCGAGCCGCGCCAGCGTCGGCAGCAGGTTCAGCCCGGTTTGCTCCTTCAATGCCAGCGCGCTTTCCTTCAATTCGTCGAATGAAATTTCGATCGGATGGCCTGCCGCGGCCAGCGCCACCGCGTTGCCACTCTCGCATGAAGGGAATAGCAGCACGCGATCCTCGAATGCCTCCGCGATATGGGCGGAAGTTCTCTTGAAACTGCGGCTGCGTGTCAGCAGATTCACCGCCATGATCCCGTTATCGCCGAGGCGGGATCGGCAAGCCTGATAGAACGGCAAGGTCTCCAGCGCTCCCGCGCGCGCTTTTTCGTCGAAGCCGTCCACCAGGATCAGGTCGAATTTCTTGTTGCTGTTGAGCATGTATTCCGCGCCGTCACCGATCACCAGATTGAGGCGCTTCGGGTCTTCCGGCAGCTTGAAAAATTGCCGCGCCGCGGCGACCACGGCGGGCTCGATCTCCACCACGGTGAGATGCGCGAGCGGATAGTGGCGATACAGGAACTTGGTCAGCGAAGCCGCGCCGAGGCCGATCAGCAGCACCCTCCGGGGCGCATCGCGCAGCAGCAGGCTCGTCATCATCTCGCGCGTGTATTCCAGCTCCAGGTTCCACGGCCGCGCGATGCGCATCGCGCCCTGTGTCCATTCGGAGCCGAAGTGCAGTGTGCGCACGCCGGCTTCTTCGCTGATTTCTATTGGTGTGGCCATGAGTTTTGGTAGTCATTCCGGTGCAAGCGGGAATTCAGGACTGAATGAAAGTGTAGGCTGGATTATCGCAGACAACTTTGATAATGCCGAACTTCAGTGAGTAGCCAGTAGCCCGCATGAAGCGCAGCGGAATGCGGGAAGCAATGTGGCGGTCATCGGATTTTGCCCCGCATTGCGCTGCGCTTCATGCGGGCTACGAGGCTACGAGGCTTATGGTTATTTGGAGGGTTCTGGCTCGCCGTATTTTTCATTCATGGTTTCGCTCAATTCACCCGCCCAATCTTCGGGCAACATGCCTTTGCGCACGTAACGATGAAACGATGAATGTGGCCATGCCGACACGCGCGATACGAGGCCGTGCTTGACCGGATTGTAGTGAATGTAATCCACATGCCGCGCCAAGTCGTTGTCGTCGCGCAGAGTGTGTTCCCAAAATCGCCGTTGCCACAGGTTGTATTCGCCTTTGGCGTTGCGCGTCAAATTCGATCCCGCGTGGATCAGGTCGCGGGTAAATCCTGACTTGATTGCGCGCCAGCGCCCGGCATAATCGGCATCGTCAGGTGGCAGTGCCCAGATGGTATGCAGGTGTTCCGGTAATACCACCATCGCCACGATTTCAAAAGGATGCGTGGTCATCACGCGTTGAAACGCCGCACGCAGAGGCTCGATGTTTTCAGTAAGTGCGTGAGATTGCCGGTCGGCCAGCGTCACGGTAAAGAAATAGGTTCCACCGGGCAGTTGGTTACGGCGGTAATGCACCACGGCTTGCCTCCATCGGTTTAAATGTGTAGTAAGTAGCCCGGATGAAGCGCAGCGGAATCCGGGAAGCAATACGGTGGTATTTCCCCCGCATTGCGCTGCGCTTCATGCGGGCTACGAGGCTACGATTGGGATGCCCACTGGTTTAACAGCCATCTCGCCCACTCGGTCACTTCCGTCGCGGTCATGCCGATGGTGGCTTGCTGCTCAGCCAGCGCGTCGCCCGCCGTGCCGTGCAGATGCACCGCCAGCAGCAGCGCATCGTCCGCCGACATTCCCTGCGCGATGAAGGCGGCGATCATGCCGGCCAGCACGTCGCCCATGCCTGCCGCGCTCATGCCGGGGTTGCCGGTCTGGTTGACGAACAGCCTGCCGTCGCGCGTGGCGCACAGGCTGTCAGCGCCTTTCAGTACTATGCTGCAACCGAACTTTTGCGCCAGTTGCAGCACCGCCGCGACACGGTCTGCCTGCACTTCGCCGATCTTGCAGGCCAGCAGACGCGCGGCTTCGCCGGGATGCGGCGTGAGCACCGCCGCGGCCTTGCGTGCCCGCAGCAGGGCGCACAGGTCGGGGCGCAGCGCGAGGATATTCAGCGCATCGGCATCCAGCACCAGCGCGGCGTCGCTGTGCAACGCGTCATGCAGCAGCTTCTGCGCGGCCATGTCGCGCCCCAGGCCGCAGCCAATTGCGAAAACGTCCACGCCAGGCAGGCGCAGCGCGTCGGCGGCAGAGTGCAGCATCAATTCCGGCTGCAGCGGGTCGACGCCCGGCGCATTCTCCGCCAGCAGCCCGACATGCACGCAGCCCGCGCCCAGCTTGAGCGCGGCGCGGGCCGCCAGCAGCGGCGCGCCGACCATGCCGGACGCGCCGCCGATCACCGCGACGCTGCCGAACATGCCCTTGTGGCTGTCGCGCGGACGTTTCGGAAAGCTTGCGATGACCTGCGCTTTGTCAATTGGTATTGGGGTGAGGTCAGGGCTGCTTTTGCTCATTTCCGGTCAAATGCTGTGTGGGGGGCATAGTATAATCTCGCCCCCGATTTCATCCTACGGTCATCACCATGTTTCGAGTCTCCGTCGGCACTCCTGCCTTATCCGCCTTCCGTCTGGAAAAACTGCGCGCCGCGCTGAACGATGCCGCGCCCGGCGTCGCCATCGCGGATACGCGCCACTGGTATTTCAGCGCACTCGAGAGCAAGACACTGAGCCAGGCGCAAGGGAAGTTGCTGAACAAGGTGCTGGGGCTGGGCAGGACGGCGGGCGAGCCTGCCGATGCAGCCCGATACCAGCGCCTGCTGGTGGTGCCGCGCCTCGGCACGATCTCCCCGTGGTCCACCAAGGCCACCGACATCGCGCAGCATTGCGGCCTGTCCGAAGTGACGCGCATCGAGCGCGGCGTGGTGTATTACCTCTCCACTCCAAGCGGCAAACCGCTGAGCAAGGCCGAGCAGGCGGCGGTGCTGCCGCTGCTGCACGACCGCATGACCGAGACCGTATTGGACAGTATCGACGCTGCGGCGGAAAAAATCTTCCGCCACGGAAAGCCGCAACCGCTTGCCACGGTGAATATCCTGAAGGGCGGCAGCAAGGCTCTGGAGAAAGCCAACCGCGAAATGGGGCTGGCGCTGTCGGCGGACGAGATCGACTACCTGGTCGAAAACTTCCAGAAGCTCAAACGCAACCCGACCGATGTCGAGCTGATGATGTTCGCGCAGGCGAACTCGGAACATTGCCGCCACAAGATATTCAACGCCGACTGGGTGATCGACGGCGAGGCGCAGGACATATCGCTGTTCGGCATGATCCGCAACACCCACAAGGTCAGCCCGCAGGGCACGGTGGTCGCCTATTCCGACAATTCCTCGGTGATCGAGGGCGCGCGCGTCGAGCGTTTCTACCCGCGCGCCGATGGCGGCTATGCGTTCAGCGACGAGCTGACGCATATCCTGATGAAGGTCGAGACGCACAATCATCCGACGGCGATCGCGCCGTTCGCCGGCGCGGCGACCGGCAGCGGCGGCGAGATCCGCGACGAAGGCGCGACCGGCAGCGGCTCCAAGCCCAAGGCCGGGCTGACCGGGTTCTCGGTGTCCAATTTGAATATCCCGGGGTTCATTCAACCTTGGGAGAAGTACGACCCTATCGCACAAGGGAAGGGAGAAGGGGGAAGGGAGAAGGGGGAAACCACAGCGCCTCTTTTGACTTTACCCTTGAGCGCCGAAGGTGCGATCCCTTCCCCCTTAAACCCTTCCCAGTCGGGTACGACTTACGGCAAGCCCACCCGCATCGTCACCGCGCTGCAAATCATGCTGGAAGGCCCGATCGGCGCGGCGGCGTTCAACAACGAATTTGGCCGTCCGAACCTGACGGGCTATTTCCGCACCTTCGAGGAAAACGTCAGCGGCGAGATGCGCGGCTACCACAAGCCGATCATGCTGGCGGGCGGGGTCGGCAACATCGCGGCGATCCACACGCACAAGCACGACCTGCCGGTCGGCGCGCTGGTGGTGCATCTCGGCGGCCCCGGCATGCTGATCGGCCTGGGCGGCGGCGCGGCCTCCAGCATGGACACCGGCAGCAACGCCGAGAACCTCGACTTCGATTCGGTGCAGCGCGGCAACCCCGAGATGCAGCGGCGCGCGCAGGAAGTGATCGACCGCTGCTGGCAGATGGGCGAGAACAATCCGATCCTGTCGATCCACGACGTCGGTGCGGGCGGCATGTCGAACGCGCTGCCGGAGCTGGTGCATGGCGGCGGGCGCGGCGCGCATTTCGAGCTGCGCAAGATCCCGCTGGACGAGACCGGCATGTCGCCGAAGCAGATCTGGTGCAACGAATCGCAGGAGCGCTACGTACTGGCGATCGCGCCGGAACGCCTGGACGAGTTCCGCGCGTTCTGCGAGCGCGAGCGCTGCCCGTTCGCGGTGGTAGGGGTCGCGGCCGAGGACGATCAACTCATCGTGCACGACACCGAGTTCGACAACGATCCGGTGAACATGCCGCTGTCGGTGCTGCTCGGCAAGCCGCCGAAGATGACGCGCAATGTGAAACGCGAAACCGCGCGCCTGACTTCCTTCGACAGCAGCGGGCTGGATCTGCGCAAAGCGATCGAGCGCGTGCTGCGCCTGCCTTCGGTGGCGAACAAGACTTTTCTGATCAGCATCGGCGACCGCACCGTGGGCGGCATGACCGCGCGCGACCAGATGGTCGGCCCGTGGCAGGTGCCGGTGGCGGACGTGGCGGTCACCTTGATGGGCTTCAACACTAATCGCGGCGAGGCGTTCGCGCTCGGCGAGCGCACCCCGCTGGCGCTGGTGAACGCGCCGGCCTCGGGACGCATGGCGGTGGGCGAGGCGCTCACCAACATCGCCGCCGCGCGCATCGACAAGATCGGCGACATCAAACTGTCGGCGAACTGGATGGCGGCGGCCGGACATCACGGCGAGGATGCCGCGCTGTTCAATACGGTGCGCGCGGTGGGCATGGAGCTGTGCCCGCAGCTCGGCATCGGCATCCCGGTCGGCAAGGATTCCATGTCCATGAAAACAACATGGCTCGAAGAGACGATTGTCCCCTCTCCCGCTGGCGGGGGAGGGTTAGGGAGGGGGGGGGTGCGCAAAGAAGTCACCGCGCCGCTGTCACTGATCGTGACCGCGTTCGCGCCCTGCGCCGATGCGCGAGGCACGCTCACGCCGCAACTGGCTGCCGACCTCGATACCTGCCTGTTGCTGATCGATCTGGGGCAGGGCAAGAACCGCATGGGCGGCTCGGCGCTGGCGCAGGTATACAAACAGGTCGGCGATGTCGCGCCGGACGTGGACGATGCGCAGGTGCTCAAATCATTCTTCGAATTGACCCAGCGCCTGAATGGCAGCGGCAAGCTGCTCGCTTATCACGACCGCTCTGACGGCGGCGCGTTCGTGGCGCTGTGCGAGATGGCCTTCGCCGCGCACATCGGCCTCGACATCCAGCTCGACGAACTGCACGGCGACACGCTGCGCGCGTTGTTCAACGAGGAACTCGGCGCGGTGGTGCAGGTGCGCAATCGCGATGTGCCGCATATCCTGCAACAGGCGCGCGATGCCGGACTGAAGAGCGTGCAGAAGATCGCCACGCTGAATGAAACCGGCATGATCGAAATCTCGCGCGGCGGCGAAAAGCTGTTCGGCGACAGCGGCGTGAACCTGCAACGCATCTGGTCGGAGACCACCTACCAGATGCAGAAACTGCGCGACAACCCGGCCTGCGCACAGCAGGAGTTTGACCGCCTGCTGGATGCCGCTGATCCGGGTCTGCATGTGAAGCTGACTTACGACCCGAACGAACCGTTCCTTCCCCCTGGAAGGGGGAAGGCTAGGATGGGGG
>Ga0209317_1001723_pt1 | contig 17969 bp, 15 predicted proteins | sample RifGroB2_FD_183994 | JGI IMG/M metagenome (GOLD analysis project Ga0209317, IMG submission 183994) | Soil microbial communities from Rifle, Colorado, USA - Groundwater B2 (SPAdes) (version 2) | ecosystem: Environmental > Terrestrial > Soil > Unclassified | place: Rifle, Colorado | collected... | reverse complement strand
AGCCTTTACCCGCTGAACTTTCCTTTCTCTCATTCCCTGTTACAATATGCCCCACGCTTCAGCAGCCAATTCCGCTAAAGGCACGGAACCAATGACTAAAATGGGAACCCAGGTTGTACGTCTTAATGGTGAGGCCGTCTGCCGCGTACTTCCGTTCGCCCTTTTCATGGCGTTCATCGCCATCCAGGACCTGCTCAGCATCGGGACCGCGAGCGGCTGGCTCGCGCTTCCCCAAACCACGGACCTGTACCTCTACCCGCTCAGGGCGCTCTCCGTCGGCGCGCTGCTCTACTGGTACCGGGGGCACTACCAGGAACTGCGCATCGAGGAGCTGCGCGAGTGGAGGACCACGGCCGCAGTCACCCTTACCGGCCTCTGTACCTTCCTCCTCTGGATTTCCCTCGACGGCGGTCTCCCGGTAGCCCCCCACCCTTCCGGCTTCAGGCCAGACCTTCTGCCCGAGAGCCCGGTACGCATGCTGATCACGGCTGTCCGGGTGGCAGGAAGCGTCCTGGTGGTTCCCGTCATGGAGGAGTTGTTCTGGCGCTCTTTCCTCTTGCGCTACCTGGTGAGCAAAAGGTTCCTGTCGGTCCCGATAGGAGCGTTCAGCTGGGGGTCCTTCCTGATCACGACGGTCCTTTTTGGCCTTGAGCACCACCAGTTCTGGGCCGGCATGGCAGCCGGCGCTATCTACAACCTGGTCTGTTACAAAACCCGCAGCATCACCCACTGTGTCCTTGCCCATGCAGTCACCAACCTCGCCCTGGCCTGCTACGTCTTGTCTACCAGCAAGTGGTACTTCTGGTAACTCTCCCAAGCCATCGGCGCATCTGACGCCCCCTTCCCCTGTGCCCGCCTGCAACTTCCCTACAGAAGCCCTGCCAGCGTCCCGTTAAGTTAAGCGGAACCCACAATGCCCATGTCGAGAAATCGTACATTTTACGTATACTTAGAATAGGCTAATCCGAAGGGCGCGTCATTCGGCGCAGTTGCAAGTTTGGCCCCCTAGTTGCATACCACGAGGGTACAGGTAACGCCCTTAAACGTTGTTAGATGTTGTCAAATCAACAGAAAGGAGAAAGATCATGAGACGTAAAATTTTTGCTGCATTAGCTATTTGTGGCATGCTTGGTGTCTCTTCTGCGTATGCGGCTGTAGTCGATCTCGTCAACGGAGATAGCGGCACCATAAACGGAGCGATTTTCGAATGGACTCCCGAGCAACCAACCGGAACCGGTGTGATTCAACCCTTCGTGCGGATCCAGGCGACCGGCACCGAATCGGGTTTCAACACCAGTGCCGTTCCCGTCCCCCTCGACGGCAAACCCGGGACTTGGACGCATGACCTGCTCCTGAGCGATGTACCGGTGGTTGACATAGGAGGTACCAGTTACCTCCAGTTCCTGCTGGACATCAACCAGGACAACGCCGAGGGCGACAACCTGCTCACCATGCACCTCTTCCAGATCTATCTGGGAGCCACCGGCGGCGCCACCAACGTAGCGGGCCTGGGCACCCTGATCTACGACATGGGCGCAGGGAACTCGGTGGAGCTGGACTACGACCGGAACACCGGCAGCGGCTCGGGCGACATGTTCGCCTACGTGCCGACCAGCCTGATCACCGGGACCAACACCTTCCTGTACCTCTACTCCGCGTTCGGCAACCCGAACGCCTCGAACGACGGGTTTGAAGAGTGGGCCGTGATCGGCGCACCGACCCCGCCGCCGATACCCGAACCCGGAACCATGATCCTGCTAGGCGCAGGCTTCCTGTTCCTCGCCATCTATGGCAAGCGCCGCAGCAACAACGCCTAACCGGCAGGTTTGCACAGGAAAAAAGCGGGGCCCGAAAGGCCCCGCTTTTTTTTGCCGGCGGGAAACCCAGATGAAAAGAGGCGATGCCGGCAGCGGCAGCGCCTTTTTTTGCGCCCCGAAAGAAGAAGGGAGAGCGCCTTGCAGCACTCCCCCTTCTTCCGAACTTGTTAAAAATCCCGACAGCTTTCCCGCCGCCTGTAAGCTAACCCGACAGCCGCCCTGTCAGGCGGCTGCGTTCCCTAACTGCCTTCTCTCCGGGCCGTTGTAGGTCCTCTTGTTCCTCTTTGAGCGAACCGGGTCGACACCCACGGTCACCCAGCCGGAAGAGCGCAGGAACCTGGCGACGACACCGGCTTCGATCAGACTGTCCAGCATGTAGTCCTTCACGTAGTCGTATCTCTTATTTGTCCAATGCACTTGAACCAGCATAACACTGCCCCCTCGCGCTGCCGCTTCCGTTAACTGCAGTTTTATTGCAGGGTCCACCTATCTAACACGTGCAATATCCAGACCTCGCTTATCAAAAAAAACTATTTATACCGGCGTGTTACCAGCTCTGCCAGCTAAAACTGCCCCAGGACCACCTGTGCCTGCCTGGAAGAGATGCTGAGGGGGGTCCCGGCCCCTTCCTGGGCCAGGGCAAGGCGCAGCATGTTGGCCCCTTCCTCCTTGAGGTCGGCAAGCTCCCCCCCCACAAGGGCTCCGGCGGCTTCTTCTGCCGGCGACGTGGGGATGAGGGGTTCGGGTGGCGCACAAGGGGGCGCAGCGTCGCAGGTGCCCTTTTGCGGCAGGGGGTGCGGCGCGCTCTTTTGCCTGGAATCGGACCTTTTCATACCCGCTCCTTATCCGGTGGAGGGGCGGGATGGGGTCGCCATCCCGCCCGGAAGGGCTAGAACAGCTTGAGGATGGACTGGGCGGCCTGGGAGGAGAGGCTGAGCGAGGTGGTCCCGAGGGACTGGCGCGTCTGCAGCATCAGCATGTTGGCCCCTTCTTCGTTCATGTCGGCCAGCGTCAGGTTGTCGGCGCCGGTCTGCAGGGTGTTGATCATCTCATCGGTGAAGCTCTGGCGCGTGGTTATGATGTTGAGGTTCGCCGCGAGGGCCTGGGTGTTGGTCCTCAGCGTCGAGATGGCGGTGTCCATCAGCGCCGTGTCGGTGGTGATATCCGAGACGGTCTGCCAGTCGCCGCTGGCTGCGGTGAGGCTCAGGCCGTCCGAATTGGCCAGGAAGCCGATGACGTCGAGCCTTGAGCTGGCATCCTCGTTGAAGTTGACCGTAAGGGTGTTTATGGTGCTCAACAGGTTCAGCCCGCGGTAGCCGGAGTCGGAGGAGATGTTGTCGATCTGGCTGCGGATGGTGTTGTACTGGAGGGCCAGCTTCGACTGCACGGTGGTGTCGCTGGTGGAGAGGGCGGACTGCGCCACACCTTTGGCGGCGTTGATCAGACCCGTGATGGCGGTGATGCCTGCGTTGGTCGCGTTTACCGTCTGCACCGCTTCCGACATCCCGTCCTTGCGGTCGGAGAGGTCGCTCGCGCGCTGGTTCGCGTTCTGGGCTGCGAAGTAGTTGGTCGGGTTGTCCAGGGCGCTGTTCACCTCCTTGCCGGACGACAGCCTCTGCTGGGTCCGGTTCAGAAGCTGGCTGGTGTTCTGCAGGTACAGAAGGTTGGTCCTCATGCCGGCGGTCAAAGAGATATCACTAACTGTCATGGCGTAACTCCTTTTCTGGGCGACCCGGCGTCCTGCCGGTGGTTTTCCAACCGGTGCGTTACCGCGCACGGAAAGAGGGCGGCAAAGTGGCCAGCTTAGGCGACCCTCCGCACGCGCGATAGTGGGCTTATCGACAGCGGCAATCATAACTTAAATATTTTTTAATTCAAAAAATATAATTTTTTTCAGAAAAAAAGGGGGGCGCCCCGTAGCTGAGGAGCGCAAGGGAAAAGGGGGACGGGGAGAACGGCAGGAAAGAGATGCCCCCCCGCGGCGGGGGGGCTGGAGCTGAAAGATGCTAGGGAGTTTTCTTCGGAGCGAACTGCACCACCACCCCCTGGTCGGCCGGGGAAGCGGTACCCTTTTGGCGGTTGGCGCCGCCGGAGAAGAGGAGGTAGCCGTATTTGCCGTAGTGGGTCACCTTGGGGCCGTACTGGGCGGCCGACGCCTCCGATGCCGGCCGGAACAGGGCGACCACCCCCTTGCCGGGGGGCGGGCGCCGCAGCACCTGGAACAGCAGGCCGTCCGGCAGTTCCCCCTCCCCCTCCCCCTCTCCTTTAGCCGTGTTCACGAGGGCGCCCTCCGGCAGGAGCGAGCTGTCGCGGGGCAGGCCGCAGAAGACCAGATCGTGGCTTGCGGCCTGCGCCGGCTGCAGGCTCGACTCATCGACGATGCCTCCCCTCCCCTGGGAGAGTGAGGCGAGGAAGGCCCGGAAGGTCGCCGGGGTGGTGCGGCAATCCCCGGTGATGACCCCGAGCACGCTGCCGGACCCCTTGATGCTGTTCACCGTCGCGGGGATCTCCCCCGGGGAGAGGATGCGGAAGATCTCCGCGGCCGGATCGAGGAGCAGGCGCTGCGGCTCTGCGGAGCTGGCAAGGTCGAAGCGGCTGGCTTTCCTGGCCGGAAGCGGCAGCAGCTTGTCGAGCGGGCCACCGGAGGTCTCCAGGCGCAGCGGGACCCCGACGGCGAAAAAGGGGGGCGACTGCTTGACGCTCCCGGTCACAAGCCACCCCTCTCCGGAGCTTCGGCTCTCCACACCGCTCAGGGCAAGGCGCGGCCCGCCCGGAAGTGCGATCCATTCTCTCATGTCCGAGAGGTCGCTCCCCGACGCCCGGGAGAAGGCGCGCAGCAGATCGCTCCAGGAGGCGGAGCGGTACATCCGCTCACGGGCGAGGCCCTGCAGCGCGCCGAAGAAGGCCTTGTCCCCGATCCGGGAGCGGATCATGTGGAACACCATCGCGCCCTTGCCGTAGCCGATGGCGCGGGAAGGGGGATCGCTGCGGCTTACGAACCGGGTCAGGGGGAACTCGTTTTCGGGGGTGACCAGGGAGGCGTAGTCGATCAAAAGCTGCCTGCGGTACTCGATCGCCTCGGCCGCCGAGCGGCGCTCCTTCAGAAGGTAATCGGCCAGGTAGGTCACCAGCCCCTCGCACCAGTTCCCTTCCGAGAGCTCCACGTCGATGCCGTTGCCCCACCAGGAATGGGCGATCTCATGCGGGAGACTGGTATCCACGATGAAGGGGAGCCTGATCACCGAACCGCCGAGCAGGGTGAAGGAGGGGAAACCGTAGCCGGTGGGGAAGAAGTTCTCCACCACGGCGAATTTCTCGAACGGATAGGGGCCGAAGAGCTCCTGGTACAGGGCGAGGTACTTCGCAGCCGCATCCAGATACCTCGGGGCGAGCTCCGCGTTGTCCCGGTAGAAGTAGCTGTAGAGCGTGATCCCGGCAGCCTGCCGCTCCTCGACCAGGTAGGGCCCGGCGCACAGGGACAAAAGCCCCACGGGCCTTGCCTCCTGCCACACCGACCGCGCAACACCGCCGGAGGTCTCCCTGGAAAGCCGCGCGCCGAAGGTGACCCCGTCGATACCGGCCGGTGCCGAGATGGTGGTCCTGCGGCTGGCGGGGACCTTTTCCGGGACGGGATACCAGTAGGCTCCCCCGCCGAGAAAGGTCCCGTCGCTGCCGATGGCGGCGTTGACGCCGTAGCTCGGATCCTCGCCCGCCGCGGGATGGCGGGCGACCTGGTCGTTGAAGCTCGCCCGGTAGGAGACCGTAACAGCACTTTCCCCCTCGGGGAGCTCCAGTTCGAGGACTCCGGAGCGGAAGCTGAAGGAAAGCTCCTTTGCTCCAGCCCGGACCGACTCGACCGTGGCCCCCTTGGAGAGCCTGAGCCGCGCGCTGCGGCTTCCCGGGGCGAAGGCGATGCTGCTTTGCCCCACCACCAGGTGCCGGGGGGGATCCAGGGTGACCATGATCTCCTGCTTCACGACCTCGGGGGCTTCTGCCGCAAAAACCTGCAGCGCCGTCACTAACAGCATGATGAACGGCAAAGACAACACCGAAACTACCCTCACACGCACCTCCTGCCGGCGCGGCACCCCGCGCCTGCCAGCCTCTCCCTTCGCAGCGAAGAAGCAATTATAGTTTGCGATCTTACGGCTGTTGGTGTACCCTGCGCCTTCCTGAATCAAACGGCTCAACTCCCGAGGAAAAGCCCATGTCCAAGACCATCGCCTGGTTGTTTCTCATCCTCTTCTGCGTGACCCTCCCCCTTGCCGCCCACGCCGGCCAGACCATCACCCGCGTGAGCGACCGACAGCCGGTCACCATGCAGCAGCTGAGCGCCAAGGCCGAGGCGGCAGACCTGGTGCTGATCGGCGAGGTGCACGACAAGACGCCCCACCACGACCTGCAGCTCGCGGTGATCCGCGCGCTCAAGGAGCGCGCGCTCCCGCTGGCCATCGGGGTGGAGGTCATGCAGTCGGACAGCCAGAAGGAGCTCGATGCGTTCATAGCGGGAAGGATGTCCGAGGGGGAGTTCCAGCAGGTCTTTGCCAGGAACTGGTCCTACGACTGGCGCCTGTACCGCGACATCTTCATGTTCGCCCGTGAGAACAGGATCCCGATGATCGCGCTGAACGTCCCCAAGGAGCTGGTGATCAAGGTGTCGCGCCGCGGCTACCAGTCGCTCACCCCGCAGGAGCGGAAGATCCTTCCGGAGGGGACCATGTGTGACCTGAACAACCCGCATACCGAATTTTTGAAGAAGTCCTTCGCGGAAGTCTTCAAGCACGTCACCAACGGCCGCGTCTTCGAGTACTTCTGCGAGGCGCAGACCCTGCGCAACAGCGGCATGGCGATGAACATCAGCCAGTACCAGAAGAAGGCCCCCGGTACGAAGATCGTGGCGCTCACCGGAGTCTGGCACGCGGTGAAGAACGCCGTCCCCGAGCAACTGGCGCGCAACGGGGCACGGCTTTCCAGCCTGGTTGTCATGCCCGAGATCAAGGAGTTCAGCGGCGGCAGGGCCTCGCCGGACGTCATCGACTACCTGGTCAGCTTCCCCTCGCCCTGAGGGGAGGCTGTGTCACATTAAGGCGATTGCCCGCCGATTGCAAGCATTCCCTCAGAACAGTTTGTTCCAGATCAGCGTTACGCCGTTACCCGAGCGGCCGTTGCGCAGCACCCCCGATTCCCAGCTCCAGGCAAGATACAGAGACGACTTCCAGGGAAAGGCGCTGTCCAGGGCAACGGTGGCTGCGCTGCCGTGCATCTGCTTGAAGTCCACCCGGTCGTCCCCCACGGCGCTGGAACGGTCCGCCCAGATGTAGGAGCCGAGCGTGCTCAGGTAGAGGAAGAAGGCGAGTTCGCGGCGGTAGCCGGCGGTGGCGGTCACGTAGCCGCGGGCCAGCACCCGGTCGTAGATCACCCCTGAGTAGTGCGGCCAGGCGAGGTCGTACTGCTCGCCGGGAAAAGGCCCCCCGTTGAGGCGGAAGGCGTTGAATCGGTCCCCCTTCCCCTGCGCGGTGAAACCGCCGTAGAGGCCCAACAGGAGCCGGTTGCGCTCGGAGAGCCCGGGCACCCCGGCCGCCCCGACCAGATGCCCCTCCGCCTGGGCGTAGTCCCGGTTGCCGTCGTCCGCGCTCCCCGACTCTGCCCGCCACCTGTCCCGGTGCAGGTAATCGACATCGAATCCTGCGGCCATTCCCTCATGCGGCAGCTCCAGAAGGTTGCGGCGCATGCCGTCATAGCGGCAGCGCAGCCTGGCCCCGTAGAGCCCGGTATTGGGGGGAACCCAGAGCCCCGGCGCGCTGTCCGTCTCCCGGTGGGCGTAGAAATAGCCGCCGAGGGCCACCAGTTGCACCCTTAGGTCGTTGTCGACCTGGAAGGGGGCAACGGGAAGGCGCCAGCCGACCCCGAGGGAGCCGAGCAGGGTTCCGTAGTAGAGCGATGTGCCGCGGATTTCCTCACCGTCGCGCAGCTCCCTCTCCGCCACCGGAATCGTGCCGTTCTCGAACTGCGCCACCAGGTCCCATCCCCCCAGGTCCCGGCCGTAGTCCAGTTCGTTGACGAAGATGGCAACCATGGCGCGGCCGTAGCTGCGGTCGGTGATACGGCGGTGATAGAAGGCAGCAACCGGTATGATCGGGCCCTGTCCCCGGGTGGGCGCCAGAAACGAAGCCCCCAGGGTGATGGAGGTCATGTCGGCGCGGTTCAGGGCGGGGATCTCGACGGTTTGCCCCATAAAGCTGACCCGCCCCGGCTCCCCGGCAAGCGTAGTATGGTAGGCCGGCTCCCTGGCGCCGCATGGCGAGAAAGAGGCGAAAAGGAAACAGACAGGAAGCGCACGGCGCAAAGCCCTGGCGCCCCAACTGCGGCCTATCCCCCTCCCTCCCCTTTCCGCGCCTGCCGCCCCGCCCGGCCGGCTATCCACCTGCACCCTCCCTGTTCGTCCCCCGTCCCGGGAACAGCTCGCTGTGCCCTTTCCTTGCCTGACGTTGCCGGCCATGGCTACCTCCCGTTAAGGTTTAGCTGACGCTGCATGAACCAGGAACACCGCCACACTATAAGTGGAAAACGCCAATACTCAAGACGTCCCGGCAGCCTTATTTTCCGGCTTGACAGACGATGGTTACCATCTGGTAAGGTTGTCATCAGATAACCTGGAGGTGAATCCGATGGAGCAACTGACGTCACGACAAAAGGAAGTGCTGGAGATCGTCTCCGGGCACATCGATGCTTACGGGTACCCCCCCACCCTGCGCGAGATAGGGGCGAAGCTCGGGGTGAGCGGCACCCTTGGGGTGCTGAAGCACCTGGAGGCCCTGGAGAAAAAAGGGTACCTGCGCCGCCAGGAGGGGAGCACCAGGGGGATCACCCTGAGCCGCCAGGGCCAGGGGGCGAGCCTCCCCATCGTTGGGGTGGTGAGGGCGGGAGCGCTGCATCCGGCCATAGAGGATATCGAGGGGCATTTCACCATCGACCGCTCGCAGCTCGAAAAGGGAGGTGCATTTTTCCTGAGGGTCAAGGGTGACTCCATGATCCATGCACACATCAAGGAGGGGGATCTGGCGCTGGTGCGCCCCCAGCCGCACGCCAACAACAAGGAGATCGTAGTCGCCATGGTGGGAGGGGAGGCGACGCTGAAGCGCTTCTACCGCGAGGCGGACCGGATCCGCCTGCAGCCGGAGAACCCCAACTACGACCCGATCATCGTGCAGGAGGGGGACGGGGAGGTCTCCATCATCGGGAAAGTTGTTGGCATCTACCGGCAGATGGAGTAATTTCATGCAGCGTCTGTGCGAGAGCATCAGGGTCGCCGCGATCTTCGCCCCCGGCGCCCGGTTGCAGCCGGTCTGGTTCGAGTGGCGCCGGCAAAAGCACGCCGTCACCCGTATTTGCTATTTCTGGAAGGACACCCTGGGGGGCGCTGCGAGGCTGCACTTCGCGGTCTGCGACGACCGCAACCTCTATGAGCTGAGGTACGACACCTCCGACCAGAACTGGACCCTCGTGGGGGTCGAGGAGCAGTAGGACTTGCCTGAGAACAGGATCATCCTGCACATCGACATGAACGCCTTTTTCGCCTCGGTGGAGCAGCAGTCGAATCCCGCCCTGCAAGGCAAGCCCGTGGCGGTGATCGGCGCAGCCAAGCGCACCATCATCACCACCTGCTCCTACGAGGCGCGCGCCTTCGGGGTGAAGACCGGGATGAACACCTGGGAGGCGCGCCAGAAGTGCCCGCAGCTCATCTTCGTGGTGGGCAACAACAAAAAGTACAGCTACACCTCCAAGCAGATCATCGGCATCATGCGCGAGTACACCCCGCTCGTTGAGGTGTTCTCCATCGACGAGGCATTCCTGGACGTGACCGGGAGCCTGAGCCTCTTCGGCTCTCCCGAGAACATCGCAAACCTCATCAAGGAGCGCATCCGGGAGCGCTTCGGCCTCACCTGCTCGGTCGGCATCGCCCCCAACAAGCTCCTCGCCAAACTCGCCTCGGAGATGCAGAAGCCGGACGGGCTCACGGTCATCGCGCCGGACCAGGTGGCGCGGGTCATGGAGCGGCTCCCGATCGGGGAGCTCTGCGGGATCGGCGCGAAGACCCAGCAGCAGCTGGCCAAGTTCGGCATCAGGACCTGCGGCGAGCTGGCGCGGTTTCCCGTGGAGATCCTGCGCAAGAGCTTCGGGGTGACCGGAGAGAGGCTGCACTACATGGGGCTCGGGGTCGATGACGCCCCGGTCGTGCCCGAGGAGGAGGCCGAGGAGGTGAAGAGCGTCGGGCACAGCACCACGCTGGACGCGGACCTGGCCGGGCGATCGGAGATCCGGGCGGTCCTGCTGCAGCTCTCCGAGATGGTGGGGAGGCGGGCGAGAAAGCACCGCGTGGCAGGCAGGACCGTCACCCTCACCGTCCGTTACCCCGACTTCACCACCTTCTCCAGGCAGGCGAGCCGCTCCACCCCGACCAACAACAGCGACGAGATCTACCGCGACGCGGTGCAGATCCTGGACCAGCTGGAGCTGACCCAACCGGTGCGGCTTCTGGGGGTGAGGATCACCAACCTCTCCCACCAGGCGGAGCAGCTCCCGCTGTTCGACCAGGAACGCAAAAAGGCGCTGGTGGCGAGCGCCATGGATCACGTGAACGACAGGTTCGGGGATTTTTCCGTCACCTTCGGGACCCTGCTCGGGAAGGAGTGCGGGGCGAAGGTGATTTCGCCGGCCTGGAAGCCGGAAGGGGTGCGCAACGTCGACGCCGACTGAGGCGATTTCTGCCGCTTCCGGCGCCCCGTGCGGACAGCTTCGGGGAAAGGTGCGCGTCACAGGCTCCGGATCAGTTCCAGCAGGAGCTTTGCGTTGGCCGCTGGATCGAAGTAGCGCCTGCACTTCGCTGCGCCGCTCAGGCCGATCCTGGTGGCCGTTTCCGGGTGGTCGAGACAGTACTCCAGGGCACCGGCTATGGCCGCGGCGCTCCCCGGCTCGATGATGATGGCGTCCTCCATGTGCTTCAGGTAGCTCCGGACGTCTCCCACGTCCGAAACGATGACCGGGTTGCCTGTGGCCAGATACTCTCCGAGCTTGAACGGGAACCCCGCGTTGGCGTAGGTCGAACCGGTCCTGGTCACGCAGAGCACGTCGGCCTGCTGCAGGAACCGGTAGAACTCGGCGTCCTCCAGGTAGCCTACGTACCGGATCGCCGGGTTGCCCGCGATGCGCGGCTGGTACAGCCTCAGGTTCGCCCCCGCTCCGCAGAGCATGAGCACGCAGTTCCCCTTCTTCCGTTGTACCTTCTCGAAGGCGTCCAGGAGCTGCTCGATCCCGTCCTTCCTGGCGAAGGAGCCGGCATAGACGATCTTCATCGGGCCCGGCTCCTTCCTTTCCCGGGCCCGCTCCTCGCACCTGGCCGAGATGGGGATGAGGCGGATCGGTACCGATGCTGCCAGTTTCCTGCCGTAGAGCCCGTTTAGATAGGTCGATATCACCACCATGCCGTCGGCAAGCCCCAGGAAGAACCGGTCCAGGATCTCCCCCCCGAGCCACTTCACCTTGCCAGCAAGGCTCAGCTTCCCCTCGATGAAGGTGTTGTCCTCGACGATGTCGAGAATCACGCGGTAACCCATGAGCTTCGCCGCCAGTAAGAACAGCACGTTTTCGACCGTCACCCCGCCGTAGCCGTACAGGATGTTCTTCCCCTGCGGCACTCGCCACTTTCTCAGAGTCCCGATCCCCGCCCTGTGGTACTTGAGCAGGGTGTAAACCAGGGACGGGCCGAGCCTGAGGTCCGACCCGATCCTCCTGTACTCCGTCCCCCGGTAGGCACCCGCGTCCGCTTCGACCGAAACGGGGCCCGTCTGCCTGAGCTGCAGAACCTTGGTGCTCACCGACTCGCCGCTCAGGTAATCCAGGAAATGCTGGATCCGCTTGGTGGAGGCCATGCCCGAGGGGTAGCCGAATTTTCCCATGAAGACCACGTTCATGTTATTTCCCATGATTAGCTCTCCCGCGTGCCGTCAGAATCCAGGCACCCCGGTGGGGACCTGGTCCCAGTAGGTGACCGACCCGTTATGCCAGCGCACGATCTGGACGCTCTCGTCCTGGGAGATGACGATGGCGATGGCCTGGTGCAGCTTCTGGCAGAGGCGGTAGGCCGCACGGTGCCTGGTCCCCACCCCCTCGCTCAGAACCGGCTCGCACTGCTCCCCTTCCGTGTCCAGGGCGTGGGCCACCATCCCCACGCTGTCCAGATCCCCGGAGATGACCCCGCCAAAACCGAGCAGTTCCTGACGCTTGGTGATCACCACCGCGCCGTCCACGGCCGAGAGCGCCGCGATGAAATGGGCCACGTCGAAGATCGCCTCGTCCAGGAGGGCGATGTTCTCGTTCTTGCTGGTGACGTACTCGTGCCACCCTACCTTCTGCCCCGGGACGGCGTCCTCGCCGTAGATCTCGGCAAGGGTGTTCATGATCCGCAGCGTGAGGGAGAGGAAGCGCTGCCGGGAGTCGTACTCGAGGAACTGGTACTTGACGGTCAGGTACTGGTTCTTTTCCATGATCTCGTCGGCCATCTCGGGGGGGAGGTACACCAGGAGCCCCCCGTGGTTGGAGTTTCGGATCACGCTGATGACGCGACGGATCGCCTGCTGGCCTATGTTGCTGCCGAATTCCGGGTCCAAGTCGGCCCAGGGGCGCTCGGCGCGCTGGCGCGCCTCTGCGTGCAGGGCGAAGGTCTCGTCGTTCAGGGAGGTGAGGCTTTTCCTGATCCAGTTGGAGTTGAAGACGTCAAGGGTCGGGCAGTTGATCTGTCCGCCGTTTAGCGAGGCGATGATCTCGTCGCCGATGCAGACCGATATCTGCCCCGGCCCGGTGACGTAGACGACGAGGCTGGGCGGCATGGGGGGGGAGGTTTTCCTGCCGCCGTACACCGCGTGCATCCAGCGGGTCCCGGAGTGGAGCAGCCCCCATATCTGGGCCCCGAGCGCGGGCTCGATGAAGATGCCGATAAGGGTGCGGTAGAAGTCGGCCGCCGGAGCCAGACGATGCAGCTCGTATTCGTTGAAGGGGCGCGTCCTGGAGAAGATGAGGCGGTGCATCCCGGTCGGTGGCCCCTCGTGGGCCGCGAACAGGTAGGAGTCCCTGATGATCAGGCGGAACATCACCGGCCGCTCCTCCTCCCGCAGCAGGCTCGCCTGGTAGCAGGTGGAGATCACCTGGTCCAGCACCGCTTGCTCGGGAAGCCGGAAGGTCCCCTGGTCCGCCTCGGGGCAGACCCGGTCCACGAAGGCCTCGTCCCGCCACCTCTCGTAGATGAAGGAAACCAGGTCCTTCGGGTAGCAGTGCCCGCAGGGCAGCGGGGTGCGCGTCAGTGTCTGTCGTAGCTCTCTCATACCCTCTCCCCGCCTCCTGTTCACAGGCACCAGACCCTGATCCCCGCGGCCGCCATCCGGCGGCTGTCGTAGATCCCCTTGACGTCGATCAGGACCGGGTTTTCCACCATGAGGCTCGCGAACTTCGCCGGCGACCACGGCCGGTAGCTCTCGTGCGCCACGGCAACGATGACCGCAACCGCCGGCTGCAGCCGGTCCGGGTGCCTGAGCGTCACGCCGTAGGCGCTCTTCGCCTCCTGCGGATCGGCCATCGGGTCGCAGACCTGAATCCTGAGGCCGTAGTCCCCGAGCTCGTCCAGGATGTCCACCACCTTGGAGTTCCTGAGGTCCGGGCAGTTCTCCTTGAAGGTGAGGCCGAGCACCGTGACGTAGGAGCCGAGCACATGGTGCCCCGCCCTGATGATCTCCTTTACCGCCCTCTGCGCCACGAATTTCCCCATGCCGTCGTTGATGCGCCGCCCGGCTAGGATCACCTGGGGGATGTAGCCGATCTTCTCGGCCTGGTAGGTGAGGTAGTAGGGGTCGACCCCGATGCAGTGCCCCCCCACGAGCCCAGGCTTGAAGTTCAGGAAGTTCCACTTGCTTGCTGCCGCGGCCAGCACCTCGCCGGTGTCGATGCCGAGACGATCGAAGATGAGCGCCAGTTCGTTCATAAGCGCTATGTTCAGGTCGCGCTGCGTGTTCTCGATCACCTTGGCGGCCTCCGCCACCTTGATGGAGGGGGCGCGGTGCACCCCCGGCATCACCACCTGGGAGTAAACCGAGGCAACCACCTCCAGGGTCCGCGCGTCCTGGCCCGAGACCACCTTCAGGATGCTGGTGAAGGTGTGTTCCTTGTCGCCGGGGTTGATCCGCTCCGGGCTGTACCCCACGGTGAACTCCTCCGGACTTTTCAGCCCCGAGACCCGCTCCAGGATGGGGAGGCAGATCTCTTCGGTGACCCCGGGGTACACCGTGGACTCGTAAACCACGATGTCCCCCTTCTTGAGCGCCTTTCCTACCGTCTCCGAAGCGCCTCGCAGGAGGGAGAGGTCCGGCTGGTTGGCCGGGTCGACCGGGGTCGGGACCGCCACCACATGGAAGTCCGCCTCCCGCAGCACCTCGATCCTGTCGGTGTAGCAGATGTCCGCACCGACCAGCTCCTCCCTGGAGACCTCACCGGTCCGGTCGCAGCCTGCGCGCAACTCCTCGATCCTGCGCGCGCTGATGTCAAAGCCGATGGTGCGCCGCACCTGGCCAAAGGCGACCGCCACCGGCAGCCCCACGTAGCCAAGCCCAACCACCGATATCTTGCGTCCGTGCCCCATACCGCACCTCCCTTGCCGGCACCTCTCGCCGTGCCGGACCAGGCCACCTGCGTCGCGGCAGGTAAACCCGCGTTATCTGTACCGATATCTGACCGGTATCATATCCCCGCATAAAACATTAGGCAATTTTATGGTATTTGCACCAAAGCTCCAGAGAGCGGGACGCAAAAAATAAAAATTTTCCCGGCGAGGCGGTGTCCCCCGCTTCTTGCCGCGGGAGGGAGCAAAGTGGTTCCCGAGGGCGTCGAGGCTTTACATGGTGCGGCGATTTTGTTAAGATGCCCCGCGTTTCTCTTCCCCCGAAAAGGTTTCCAAATGTCTGAAATGACGCCCATGATGCGGCAGTTCCTCGAGATTAAGGCCGAGCACCCCGACGCGATCCTCTTTTTCCGATGCGGCGACTTCTACGAGATGTTCCTGGACGATGCGGTGAAGGCTTCCCGCATCCTCGGCATCACCCTCACCTCGCGCAACAAGAACGCGGACGGCTCCGACGTCCCCCTTTGCGGCGTCCCCTACCACTCCTGCGCCCCCTACATCGCCAAGCTGGTCGAGGCCGGGGAGAAGGTGGCCATCTGCGAGCAGGCCGAGGACCCCAAGCTCGCCAAGGGGATCGTCAAGCGCGAGGTGGTGAAGGTGATCACCCCGGGGCTTGTCGTCGAAGACGCCTCGCTTTCCCCCAAGGAAAACAACTACCTCCTGGCCCTTTGCTGCGACGGCGAATGCTACGGCCTCTCCTACCTGGACCTCTCCACCGGCGAGTTCCGGGTGACCGAGCTCTCCGGGCTGCAGGCGGCACTCGCCGAGGTGGCCTGCATCTCCCCGCGCGAGATCATCCTTCCCTCATCCTTCAGGGAAGCGCCCAGGGCAAAGGATGTGGCGCACCTCTCCAGCGACCGGAGCATCACCTACTTCGAGGAGTGGGTCTACGACGCCGACTACTGCAAGAGACTGATTGGGAACCAGTTCAAGGGTGCCACCGCGGAGACGCTGGGATGCCACACGCTCCCCACGGCGCTCCTTGCCGCCGGCGCCGTGCTGCACTACCTGGCGGACACCCAGAAGGGGAACGCCCCGCACGTCACCGGGATCACCCCCTACTGCCAGAACCAGCACCTGCTCCTGGACGAGTCGACCCGGCGCAACCTGGAGCTGACCGCCACCCTCTCCGACGGGAAAAGGAAGGGGTCCCTCCTGGGGCTCATGGACCGGACCGTCACCGCCATGGGGGGCAGAAAGCTCAAGCAGTGGATCAACTACCCGCTCATGGACCTGGAGAAGATCCGCCAGCGCCAGGACGCGGTCGAGGAGCTCATCGAGGCGCCGGGCGTCAGGGCCGAGCTGAAGACTCTTCTGTCGGGGGTCTACGACCTGGAGCGCCTGAACGGGCGCATCAGCCTCGCCTCCGCCTCCGCCAAGGACCTGGCGGCGCTCAAGGCCTCGCTCTCCCGTCTCCCCGCCATCAAGGAACAGGTGGCTCCCTGCGCCGCAGCGCTTCTGAAGGAGCTGGAGTGCGGCATCGATCCCCTGGACGAGATCTGCGACCTGATCACCCGCGCCATCGTCGAGGATCCCCCCTTCGTGCTGCGCGACGGCGGCATCATCGCCGACGGCTACAACGCCGAACTGGACGAGCTGCGCGCCATCAGCCGGGAGGGGAAAGGGTTCATCGCCCGCCTGGAGGCCCAGGAGAAGGGGCGCACCGGCATCTCCTCGCTGAAGATCCGCTACAACAAGGTGTTCGGCTACTACATCGAGGTCACCAAGGCGAACGTCTCGGCCATCCCCGAGGACTACATCAGGCGCCAGACGCTCGCCAACGCCGAGCGCTACATCACCCCCGAGCTCAAGGAATACGAGGAGAAGGTGCTGGGCGCCGAGGACCGGATCAAGGAGCTCGAGTTCTCCCTGTTCCAGGAGGTGCGCGAGGCAGCGGCTGCCCAGGGGGAGCGCATCGCCCGCACCGCGGACCGCCTGGCCTGCCTGGACCTCCTCGTCTCGCTCGCCGAACTCTCCCACGACAGGGGGTACTGCCGCCCCGAGGTGCACGAGGGGAGCGAGCTCTCCATCACCGAGGGGAGGCACCCGGTCATCGAGGAGATGTACTCCTCGGAGCGCTTCGTCCCCAACGACACCTTCCTTGACAACGGGGAGAACCAGCTGATCATCATCACCGGCCCGAACATGGCCGGTAAATCGACCTTCATGCGCCAGGTGGCGCTCATCACCCTGATGGCGCAGATGGGGAGCTTCGTCCCAGCGGAGAAGGCCCGCATCCCGCTGGTGGACCGGATCTTCACCCGCGTCGGGGCCTCGGACAACCTGGCCCGCGGCCACTCGACCTTCATGGTGGAGATGATGGAGAGCGCCGCCATCCTGAGGGGTGCCACGGCGAAGAGCCTGGTGATCCTGGACGAGATCGGCCGCGGCACCTCCACCTTCGACGGCGTCTCCATCGCCTGGGCGGTCGCCGAATTCCTGCACGACAACAAGGCGCACGCGGCGAAGACGCTCTTCGCCACCCACTACCACGAACTGACCGAGCTCGCCGTCACCCGCCCCGGGATCAAGAACTTCAACATAGCGGTCCGTGAGTGGAGCGAGCGCATCATCTTCCTGAGGAAGATCGTGCCGGGCGGCGCCTCGCACTCCTACGGCATCCAGGTGGCGCGTCTGGCCGGGCTCCCCCAGGCGGTTATCGAGCGCGCCAAGGAGATCCTCACCAACCTGGAGAAGGGAGAGTACGGCGAGGGGGGGGTGCCGCGCCTGGCGCGCGGGAAGAAGGCTGTGGCCCCCTCCCCCCAGCTCTCGCTCTTTGACGCGGGCGAGGACCTGATCAGGGAGAGGCTGAAAGGGGTGGAGGTGGCGCTTTTGACGCCGCTTGAGGCGCTGAACCTGGTGGACGAACTGAAGAGGATGATCTAGATGGAAACGACGAGAGGTCAACGCGCATGAAGCGGAGGGAATTCGTCAAATACCTGGGCCTTTTGCCCCCCTACTACCGGTGGCTCGCCTGCCGCGCGCTGGCCGCGCAGGGGTCGCTGCTCCTTTCCCCGCTCCTCTCGGGATCCGCGCAGGCGGCCCCCGCCGCCGGCCTGGTACCGGTCACGGACCTGAAGCACTGGTCCACCCCGGACTACACCCGGGTCTCGATCACCCTGGACAAGGAGGCGGCCTTCGAGCACCACAAGCTCCCCAACCGCCTCTACCTCGACCTGCAGGGGACCCATCTGAATCCCGGGGTCAAGGACCTCACCATCGGCGACGGCCTCTTGAAGAGCGTCCGCATCGCCCAGTTCGCCGCCTCCACCGTGCGCGTGGTGCTCGACCTGGACAGCATCAAGGAGTACAAGGTCTTCACCTTCTCCGACCCCTTCCGCGTCATCGTGGACGTGAAGGGTGACCGCAGGCAGGAGATCTCCGCCTCGAAGGAGGTGATCGAGAGCGCCCCTTCGGAGCCAAAGGGG
>Ga0209317_1001722_pt1 | contig 17976 bp, 18 predicted proteins | sample RifGroB2_FD_183994 | JGI IMG/M metagenome (GOLD analysis project Ga0209317, IMG submission 183994) | Soil microbial communities from Rifle, Colorado, USA - Groundwater B2 (SPAdes) (version 2) | ecosystem: Environmental > Terrestrial > Soil > Unclassified | place: Rifle, Colorado | collected... | reverse complement strand
CACGATGCAGCTTGAGAGTGTCATCGAAAAAGGAGTTACGGGTGAGAGAATCGACGACGACGAATATCTGCTCCTCGAGCGGGCAGGGGATTTGTATCAGCTGGGCTTTCTCGCCGACACCATTCGCCGTCGGAAACACCCCGACAACCTGGTCACCTACGTCATCGACCGGAATATCAACTATACCGATATCTGCATATCCGCCTGTAAATTCTGTGCCTTTTTCAAAGCACCGGAGGATGGCCGGGGGTATCTGCTGAGTTTTCCGGAACTTCAGGCCAAAATTGAGGAAACGAAGGCCCTGGGTGGCACTCAGATCCTCCTGCAGGGAGGGCTGCATCCGGGACAACCCCTCGAATATTACGAAGAGATGGTCCGGTTCATGAAAACCACCGGCATCCATGTCCACGGTTTTTCGCCGCCGGAAATCTGCCATTTCGGGGATCTTTCAGGCCAGCCGATCAAGGAAGTGATTCGGCGGCTCATTGTCGCAGGGCTTGATTCGATCCCTGGCGGGGGCGCCGAAATCCTCAGCGACCGGGTGCGGCAGTCTATTGCCCCGCGCAAATGCGGCGCCGATCAGTGGCTGGCCGTCATGGAAGAGGCTCATCATCAGGGGCTACGGACGTCGGCCACCATGATGTTCGGGCATATCGAGACGAAGGAGGAGAGGCTCGAACACCTGCGGCGGCTTCGGGAACTCCAGGACGAAACCCATGGATTCACCGCCTTCATTCCGTGGCCGTTTCAGCCCGGCCATACCGTTCTTGCCGACACGGAAAAGACCACCGCGGTCGAATATCTCCGGATGCTGGCGCTGTCCCGGATCTACCTGGATAATTTCGATAACATTCAGGCCTCCTGGGTAACCCAGGGGCCCAAGGTAGCGCAGCTCTCGCTGTCGTTTGGCGCCAATGATTTCGGCAGCACGATGATCGAGGAAAATGTCGTGGCCGCGGCGGGGGTGAGTTTCAGGCTCTCCGAACAGGAAATCCGCCAGCTGGTCGCGAGTGCCGGTTTTACGCCGGCGCAACGGTTGATGGATTACAGTTTGGTCTAGCCACTCCGTTTCTTTGATACGGAAGGATGGATGATGATAACTCGGGTCATGAAAATCGTATCTTCCCGGTGGGTGCTCCCAATCAGCAGACCAGTTATCGAGGATGGCAGTGTGGTTGTTGCCGACGGCCGGATAGTCGACATCGGGGAGCGGCGAGAGATACTCTCAAAATATCCCGGCACCGATGAGTTCCGCTGTCCGGGAACACTCCTTCCCGGTCTGATCAATGCCCATAGCCATCTGGAACTCTCCCATCTGCGCGATATTGCTGCACCTCTGCCGCATCACACCTTCACCGACTGGATTGCAGGCCTGTTAGCCAGAAGATCTACGGACCACACCAGCCGCGAAGAACGTCTGGCCGCAGTTTTCGCTCTCTTGCGGGATCAGCATGCCTCGGGGGTGGTGCTGGTGGCGGATACCGGAAATGAGTACCTGGTCGAACTCGGCAAAGCCGCCGAAGGTTGGCCGGAGATCCGACGCATGCTGGAATATCTTGGGCCGGACAGGCAAGGCGACGAGGCCGCGCGGCTGGCAATTGAGGGCCTCGATGGACTCGTTGCTATAACGGGTCATGCGCCTTATTCAACCGGCCCGGAGCTGTTGCAGTACATCAAGGGCAGATGCCGGCAATTTAAGCAGATATTTTCCATCCATACAGCAGAAAGCAACGCCGAACTCCAGTTTCTTCATTCACGCACCGGCATCTTTCGCGATTTTCTTGAAAAAAGAAATCGCTGGGACGACACCTTTGCTTGCCTAGGTGAGAACTGTTCCGGCACAATCGACTATTATGACCGACTTGGCCTTCTCGATGACCGGACGCTTATGGTCCATTGTGTCCACGTCTCGGTCCCCGAGCTGCAGCTGGCGGCCGAGCGGGGTGCTCATATCTGCCTTTGCCCGGGCAGCAATCGTTTTCTCAAAGTAGGGACAGCCCCAGTCACGCACATGATCGAAGCCGGAATTCTCCCGGCGCTTGGCACCGACTCGTATGCCTCGAACCCATCAATCGACCTGTGGCGGGAGATGCAGCTTCTAGCTGACGATCACCCGGATCTTCCACCCGAGCAGATACTTGCCATGGCTACGCTTGGGGGGGCACAGGCGCTCCATGTCGAACAGGATTACGGCAGCATCGAGCCGGGGCGGAAAGGCCGTCTTCTCCATATATCTTCACCAGCCTTGTTACAATGCCGCACGGCAACGGCCTTGATTCGGGAAGTGGTAACCGGGGGCAGGCCGGTGGAAACATCATGGGTGTAACTCTCTCTTGTCCATAGGTACAGTTACGGAAAGGATGATATGCATACAAAAAATTTGAAAAGTTCGCCGGCCCGCATAGGGATGGTGAATTATATCAATGTCGCCCCTATTCACGAAAAATGGAAGGCCACGGTCCGGCGGGATGACTGGCAGTTGGTCGAAGCCCCTCCGGCGGTTCTGAATAGAAAGTTGGCAGACGGCCAGGTCGACCTGGGTTTTGTCTCCAGTTACGAATACGGTGCCCATCCCGAAAAGTATAAGATACTGTCGGGGCTATCGATCAGCGCCAACGGTCCGGTCGGTTCCGTTTTCCTCTTTTCCCATCTGCCGATGGATCAACTGGACAAGGCGAGGGTCCTGCTCAGCTCGCAGTCGGAAACCTCGGTAAGTCTGGTGAAGATAATCCTTGAAGAATTCTACAAGGTTCGCCCTCAATACGAAACCGGAGACGTGCTGTCGACCAAGCATAAGGATTTCAAAGCCGTGCTGGCCATTGGCGATGATGCCTTGAGACTGGTCGATTCATCGGTCTACCTCTATGAGTTCGATCTTGGCGATATCTGGAAGCGGGAGACCGGACTTCCTTTCGTTTTTGCCGTCTGCGCCGTTCGCGAGGAATTTTGCACGGAACATCCGGAGAAGTTGGTCGACATCCACCGGGAACTGCTCCGGTGTCGCGACGAAGGCAAGAACGACCTGAAATCTATCTGTGCGCTCGCCGCCCCCCGAATCCCGATGACGGAAAAAAGATGCTTCGAATATTTGTCGGCTATTGAGTATGATCTCAGTGGCCAGAAACGCAAGGCCCTGGAGATCTTCTTCGAGTATCTCATCAAGCGGGGCGATATTCCGAACAATGCCGTACCGTTGAAGATCTTCGCCAATCTCTTTTAAAGCTTTTGCGACTTCGCACAACGAGACTTGAAAAATGACTGCAGCAGCTCATAAGCAGAAGATATTGTTGGGAATCACCGGTGCAAGCGGGATGCTCTTCGTGACCGCTTTTCTCACCGCTCTTGCCGAGTTGGCAGTTGATGTTCATGGTATCTGTTCAGAGGCGGGCAAGAAGGTTCTGAAGATGGAACAAGGCATGGCGCCGGAACAGTTGCCTTCGGTGTGCGAGTGGTTTCATCATGCGGACATGTCAGCCCCTCCGGCCTCAGGTTCGAGCGATTATCAGGCAATGGTAGTTCTGCCGTGTACCATGGGGTCGCTGGCGGCTATCGCCCAGGGACTGTCGATCAATCTGATTCACCGGGCGGCGGACGTCATGCTGAAGGAACGCCGGAAGCTGGTGCTGGCGGTCAGGGAAACCCCCCTGAACCGCACCCATTTGCAGAACATGCTGGCGGTGCATGACGCCGGAGCGATCTTGTGTCCGACCATGCCGAGTTATTATCTGCGACCCGCCACCCTTGAGGAAGCCGCCGAGACCTATGTCTGGCGTCTTGCCGACCAACTGGGGCTGGACATTCCCGGAAGAAAGAGATGGAACAACCTCATACCCTCGTGAAAAAGATCGCGATCCTGCTGGAAATGATCCAGTTCAAGCTGACCCTTTTTGCCATGCCCTTCGCCTTCACCGGTGCTTTTCTGGCTGCTGGAGGGTTGCCCGAACTGGATATCATGCTGTGGGTGATTCTCGCCATGGTGGGGGCCCGGACCTGCGCCATGGGCTTCAACCGGATTGTCGACCGGAGATTCGATGAGGGTAATCCCCGCACTGCGACCCGGGCCATTCCCGCGGGATCGGTCAAACTGTGGGAGGCCTGGGCAATGGTCGTCGGCGCCGGCGCGCTCTTTTTTGCGGCCTGCGCCCAGCTCAACCTCCTTACATTACAGCTCTCACCGTTTGCTTTGGGACTCACGCTTTTTTACTCGGTTACCAAACGATTCACATCCTTCTGCCACCTCATTCTCGGGATCGCTCTGGCCTTTGCGCCGTTAGGCGGCTGGGTGGCAGTCAGCGGCCAGCTGCAGGGATACCCTTATGTTCTTTCACTCGGGGTGATCTTCTGGGTGGCTGGCTTTGACACCATCTATGCCTGTCTCGATGCCGATTTCGACAAGTCCTCGGGGCTCTATTCCTTGCCGGCAAGATTGGGCAAAGAAAGGGCCTTCCGGCTGGCCGGAGGCTTTCATCTCCTGGCCTTCGTCTTCTTTGCCATGACCGGCTGGCAGGCGGGCTTGAATCTTTTCTACTACATCGGCATCGTGCTGACGGCAGGGGCTCTTCTTTATCAGCATATGCTGGTCAAACCCGGCGACCTGTCGCGCATTCATGCCTCTTTTTTTTCCATGAATGGCCTGATCAGCATCACCCTCTTTGCGGCAACCTGGATTTCTCTTCTTACCTCCGGCGAGTGACACCGATGATAATCGTTCGAATCGTGCTGGTTATTATCCTTTTTCTGGTGGGCAATCCCGGCTCGGCCGTCGCCGGAGAGGCGGTCGCATCGATAGATTACAGCCTGCTCCGCTATGGCGAAATAGTTCCGCAACTCCTTGAGATCGGCTATTCCGGCAAGGAGACCCTCGTGTACGATGTCTCCTGGACCGGCGGCATAAAAATAGGCGAACTGCACCTGCAGGTGAATGTCCTTGACAATCATGCCGGGGAATATGAGATCCGCGCTGAAGTAACCACCAAAAACGGGGCCATCGACCTCCTCTATCCCATCGAGGACCTGCATGTGACCAAGGTCCGCGGCCCGAAACGGCTACCCTATCACTACGAAATCTGGCAGAAAGAGGGGTTCAATTACCGAGCCCATCGGGTCATCGAGTTCGACCAGGAGCACGGCAAAATCAAATATACTAAAAACAACAAGATAGAAGGCATCTTTCAGGTAGAAGGCGAAACCAACAACGAATTCTCCTCGTTCTTTAATAGCCGGCTGATGGAATTTGCCATCGGCGGGCGGTTTATCGTGCCGACCTTCGCCGACAAGAAGCGCAATGAAGTGATTGTCAACGCCGTCGCCAGAAGGGATTTCGAAGAGACCCTGCTGGGACCGGTGACCGCCGTGGAGATCATGCCGATCATGAACTTCAAGGGCTTATATGACAAGAAAGGGGATACGGTCATCTGGTACACCGACGATGAGTGCCGGGTGCCGGTGTTGATCAACTCGAAGATAGTCATCGGCTCGCTCACCGCCGAGCTGGTCGCCTATGACAATCCCGCCTGTTCCCGGTACGCTGCAATAGAGAGAAAAACAGAGAAGAAAAAATAAAAATAGGAGTAGCACTACATGAAAGCACCTGTAAAAGTAACCGATTTCCCCGGTCTCATACTCAAGCACCGGGGAAAAGTCCGCGATATGTATGGAATTCCCGGACAAGACGATATCCTCCTGATGGTGGCGACGGACCGGATCTCGGCCTACGATGTGGTTATGGACGATGCCATTCCCGGCAAAGGAGAAATACTCACCCAACTCTCCCTTTTCTGGTTCGATCTGCTCGGAGACATCGTTGAAAATCATATGATTACCGCTGATGTCCAGAAATATCCCGAGGCCTGCCGCCCCTATGCCGAGCAGCTGCGGGGCAGGTCGATCCTGGTGAAAAAGACCCGGCCGCTCACCATCGAGTGCATTGTGCGCGGCTATATCTCCGGCTCGTTCTGGAGTGCCTACCAAGAGGACACGGTCGTCTGCGGCTTTAAGCTGCCTACCGGCATGAAAGAATCGGACAAGCTGCCGCAGCCGCTGTTTACACCTTCGACTAAGGCCGAACTCGGGACCCACGACGAGAACATCTCGATCGAGACCATGGAAAAGATCATCGGGACGGAAAAGGCACGAAAGATTACGGAGATCTGCATCGCCCTCTACCGGAAGGCCGCCGATTATGCCCTGACCAAAGGGATAATCATCGCCGACACCAAGTTCGAACTGGGCGAATATAACGGCGAGCTGATCCTTATCGATGAGGTGCTGACTCCCGACTCCTCGCGGTTCTGGCCGATGGACAAATATGAGCCGGGCAAATCCCAGCCTAGCTTTGATAAGCAATATCTACGGGATTATCTGTCCAGCCTCGACTGGGACAAGAACCCGCCGCCGCCGCCGTTGCCGGCAGAGATTGTGGAAAAAACCAGGTTGCGATACGAAGAGGCACTGCAGCGGATTACCGGCCTCTGAGTGGTGTCGCAGGTTCCTACCTTGCAGTTACTCATTTGCACGCCTGAACTCTGATTGTCAGGGTTCAGGCGTCCCATTGCAACAAACCGCTACTTAGCCTGACCTTCCGCCAGACAGAGACGCAGCACTGCATCGAGGGATTGGTCCCGGAATTGATAGTCGTTTTCCAGCAGCACTTTGGGAGTCACCCGAATGCTGCTCAAGAGTGTCTCTTCAGCCATCTGACCGAAGGTTATCTTCGCCACAAATTCCGGGACCTTCAGAAGAGTGGGGCGCCCCAGTGCCTTGCCCAGGCTTTCAGTGAATTCCCGGTTGGTTGCCGCAATAGGACTGACAATATTAACGGCGCCGGCAATAGTTGGTTTGCCTACAAGAAATTCAACAATGGCCACCACATCCCTGATGCTGATCCAGCTGAGATATTGGTTGCCGCTGCCGACGACGCCGCCAAACCCGGACTTGAACGGGCCGACCATCTTATGCAGCGCGCCGCCTTTGGGGCTGAGGATCATACCGAACCGCAGCTTCACTACCCGTACGCCCATGGCCGTCAGCCGCTCTGTTTCCTTTTCCCATTGCCGGCAGACCTCGGCAAGAAAACCTTCGCCCGGGGCGCTGTCTTCGTCAAGTATTTCATCACCCTTGCTACCGTAATAGCCGACTCCCGAGGCACATAAAAAAACCTGCGGCTTGTGGGGAAGCGAGGCAATGAAATCGATGAGTTCCCTGGTCCCGTCCACCCGGCTTCGGAGGATTTCCTTTTTGACATTCGACGTCCACCGGTTCTGCGCTACATTTTCTCCGGCCAGATGAATGACGGCATCAAAATTATTGTCCCTGTTGGGCAAGGCGTCGATGGCCCAGAAATGACCGAGTCGAGATTCCTTGCTGCGCTTCAGGCATTGAATCGAGTGCCCATGGGCGAAGAGATACTCGATCAAGGCATTACCAACTAATCCTGAACAGCCGGTTATGAGAGTTTTCATGGTGCGGCTCACTCTTAATCAGTTGAATCGTTTTTGGAGAAACGTGGAGAAAAAAGGGAGGGTGTCTTTCTTAGGCCATCGAGAAGGTGCATGAACGCCAGAATGGGATGGTGTCGGATCATCCTCGGCCCCGAATATCGCATGACTTCCTTCACTTGTGCCCTCATATCCTTTTTATAGCAATGGACAGGGCATTTTCCGCAGGTTGGCTTGCGGGTTTGAAACGGGCAATGCCTCAGCCGTTTTCTGGCGTAGACCAGCAACGCCCGGCATTCCTGGCAAAGATCTCCCGGCGGCAGACTATGGCGGCTGTGGCAATAAATCTCGACCATCGCCTGTATGGTCTTCAGTTCCCTTTGCAGCCGGGGAGGAAGCGTATCTGGAGTTACCGGTTGGATCGACATTTAAGTGCTGGGCTTTGACTGCCTTTCGGCACGATTATTGGTAAAGAAAGCGGCTGAAGCTCCTCGAAAATCGCTTCGCACACCTGATCGTGGTTCAGATGTGAGCCGTGCACGGTGATATCGGCATATTTCTCGTACAGCGCCATCCGTTCGGCAAAGAGTTCCTGCAGGCTTTGACCGGGACGCTTGGCAATTCCCCGGGTTTCATAATTCCACACCCTCTTTTGCAGGGCGGCAAGATCTGCATGCAGGAATATGATTATGCCGCCTTGTTTGAGATGACGCATAGCCGGTTCGCTGTAGACCGCACTGCCGCCAGTGGCAATGACGTGGTTCCGGCAGTCGATGCTCAGCAAGGCCTGTTCTTCCAGTATTCTCAACACCATGTGCCCTTCGAGATCGACAATTTTCTGCAGGGTTCGTTTCGCCGTTTTCTGGATGAGGATATCGGTGTCGAGATAATCCAGGGCAAGCCTTTTGGCTAATATCACCCCTACCGTACTTTTCCCCGAACCAGGCATTCCAACCAAGATTATATTTGTCCGATTATTCATGTATAGTTATCATTGTGGAAAGAATCTCTATTTTTCGTCAACCATAAAGCACGCTTCATTTAATGCAAGCGGACTCTGCCGGTCGACACATAATCTCATCTTCACCGGACTGACAGTAAACCATTCCAGCTTCTCGGAGCACAGTAAATTATTTTTTTTCACCTCTTGCCCTATTTGAATATTTCATGAAAAATACTGCCAGAGTAATTATCCTGTAGTACAGTTAATTGGGTGTAAATTAACCCAAAAATATCAGCAAAATGGGGCCTTGCGGTAATCCCAAAGGAAGAACTGATGGAAATCTGGAAAAAAATCACCAACTGGTACGACTCGACCCATGTCCATGAACAGATCAAGGAGGTGGATGCCGCAGGATTGTTCACAAATCCTTGGTTCATCGTGCCTTTCGCCATTATGGTAGGCTATATGCTGTTCAAGCAGCAGTGGAAGGATCTGATGATTGTGGCCATTCTTGTCGCGGTATGGTGGGTATCCGGCACACCGTATATGGACACACTCATAGTAGGCGGCGAACTGCAGATGGACAAGATTCTGCCGGTTGCCTTCGGTGGCGCCGCCGCCCTGGGTTTTGTCATCTATCTTTTGTTCGGCAGGTCAGATTGATCAAGGAAGAATATGCGGTTTCGAAATGGTGTTTTTGTCATCACGGAAGAAAATAACTGCCCATTATACAATGTCCGGGAGGAGTTGAAGGTCGGGGAAGGCATTCTCACCCTCCCGGCCGGAAAACCGGCATGTCTTACCCTGACCAGCGATCTCATCGAGATCGCTTCCGCTGACACGAATTATGAGAAATATGCGCAGGGCAGCACCAAGAAAACCAAATTCGAATGCGGCGGCTGCACCGGCCTTATCCGTTTTGAATATAAAAAGGAAAAAGGTTTCGCTACGCTTCAGATGAAGCTTTTGGCGGCGGCCGAACGACGGGAGAAAATCAGGACTGTCGCAAGCTTTGCCGGCCTGCTGCGAGCCATCGAGATCTTCTCACCCCTTTCCGACAACGATTTGCTCGATCTGGCGGCCTTGCTGGAACTGATCGACTACCCCTGGCAGTTTCCCATCACCCAGAAAGGCGACCCCGGCGATCGGCTCTTCATTCTCCTTTCCGGCCGGGCCGAGGTTATCGACGACCACGGGGTGGCGCTGGCGGAACTGCATCGGGGCGAGGTGTTCGGCGAAATGAGCCTGTTGTCGGGCGAACGGGTCACGACAACCATCATGGCTGCCATACCGTGTCAGATTGCGGTGATGAATTATAAAAATTTCCGACACATCCTGACCCGGTTCCCGACACTTCAGGTCTTTTTCTATAAATTGCTGGTCAGTCGTATCACCAAAATGAATCGCCAGCGGGCCGAAGAACTGGCCTCCGGCATGGTGGGGCAGTTATCCGACATCTCCGCCGTCGAACTCTGCCAGATGATCAATGCCAATCAAAAGACCGGCAGACTGAAAGTCGAATCGGAAGAAAGACGGGCCTTGATGGTTTTCAATGAAGGTGAACTGGTGCATGCCGAGCTGAATGGCACCGTCGGCAAGGAAGCTTTTTACCGGCTGCTCGGCATGGAAAACGGCAGGTTCAAATTCACCCAGGGGTTGGCCATCAAAGAAAAGCGTCTCGATGTGATCGGCGGTTTTATGGGAATGCTCATGGAAGGGATGAAGCGTCTCGATGACAAGAGCAAATAGTTGATCGTTTGAGTGAACTGATGAGCAGAAGAGAGCTGAAGAAAATGCTCCTGGAGCTTTTGCAGAAACAGGATCTGCCGGAGATTTTCCAGGTGATTTCTGAGTTTCAGGAGCATCTGCTTTTGAATCCGCTCTTTATCGCTCTTTGCCACCAGAACGAAAGAGTATGCTTCCACGCCGTACGCTGTTTCGGCCGGATCGTCCCGGCAATGGCCGATAAAGACCCTGAAGCCGCCCGGGTTGTCATGCGCAGGTTTCTCTGGTCGTTGAACGACGAGTCCGGCGGGATAGGGTGGGGAGCGCCCGAGGCCATGGCCGAGATTATGTGCCATAGCGAGAGTCTGCGGCAGGAGTATCTGCACATGCTCATTTCCTACATGCGCGAAGACGGCGACGAACTCTTCCAGGATGGAAATTTTATTGAGCTCCCCATGCTGCAGCGCGGGGTGTTGCGGGGGATCGGCAGACTGGCCCAGTGTCATCGCAGCGAGATGCTCGTCCGAAATATAGCGGGCGATGTGGCAGCCTACCTCCAGTCCTCGGATCAGGAGGTGGTGGGCCTGGCGATATGGTGCCTCGGGATGCTGGGCACTGTCGCCGATTCGGCAAAAATCCTGCCTTTGGTCGGCAATGAGAAAGAGATCTCGCTGTATATCGACGATGTCCTGAAAAAGACGACCGTCGGGCAGCTCGCGGAAAATGCCTTGCAGCTGATCGGCAAGCGTGCCGATATCTCACATTGACTGGAGCACTTATGACCACTATCCAACCGATTCGTCATATAGGTTTTATCCAGTTGCAGGTGACGCAGGGTGCGATCGGCACCAATCTGGACAGGCTACAACAAATCCTGGCTCAACTCGACCCACCCCGGCCATCCCTCATTGTCCTGCCGGAACTCTGGCCGACCGGCTTTGCGTACCGGGAACTGGCAAAACTGCAGGATGAAGTGGCAACGCTGCCCAACAGGCTGCAGGAACTGGCAGAGAAATACGATATCTTTTTGGCCGGTAGTCTGCCTGAGCGGATAATTGACAAAGAAAATCTGTTTTACAACACCCTGCAGCTTATCGGCAGGAACGGCACCTTCGGCACGTACCGCAAACGGTACATCTTCCCTGGCGAGGAAGAGGCCTTTTGCCCAGGGTTCGGCGCTTGCCCTCCAATTGCAACACCTGTGGGAACTTTTGGCTGCATGATCTGTTACGATTTACGTTTTCCGAAACTGGCGCGCAGCCAGTGCCAGCAAGGGGCGGATCTGCTGCTCTGCTCGGCCCAGTGGCCGCTGGCCAGGATACAGCACTGGCAGGCTCTTGTGATCGCGAGAGCCATTGAAAACCAGACATTCATGGTGGCCTGCAACGGAGTCGGTAAAAATGGTGATCTGACCCTGGGCGGTCATTCGCTCGTGGTCTCTCCGGCGGGAGAGATTCTCTATGAAGCAGGGGAAGACGAAGCGGCGAAGATCGTTGAGATAGACTGGCAGCTGAAAGAGGATGCCCAGTCCGGTTTCAAATCCTTTACGGCGGAACCGTACCTTGTTTCCGCCGCAAAAATTGTCACGGCTGAAAGCTGTGTGACAGATGCCCAGCAACGTGCCGGGATCGGTCAACGGGTGGTCTACGTTGCCCTGGACCGGAATGTGGCATTCTCCCGGGCTATTGAAATTCTGGAAACAGCCAGACAGCGTGGCGATTATCTTGTTCTTGGCGTGCCCTCATCCCTCACCGATCTATTGAAATCCTACGCTGCTCTCGACTGTGTAGACAGGGTTTTTGATCTCGGCGAAATATCGTCCTCCGCCGAACAACGCTTGCGGGAAATCTGCCTCAGCGTAACAAGCTGATCCCCTGGAAATTCAGAGAATCCCATCGGGCAGCGGTGGCACCCTACTTGCGCCCTGCGTGAAACCGCCGTCCATGCGCAGTACTGTTCCGGAGCAATAGGTCGCCTCCACCGCCAGGAAATACACGGCATTGGCCACCTCTTCGGGACTGCCGGTACGTTTCAGCAGAATGTTATCGTGAAGCTCCCCTTTCTGCTCCTCCGTCAGTTGCACCCAGCCGCGGGTACCCTCTCCGTGCCTGCCCCTGATCAGGCCGAGCATCAGTTCATTGACCCGCACCGAGGGCGCCGCCTGCCGTGCCCATGTTTCAGTGAACAATTGAATACCTTTGTTGGCAGCACTGTAGCCGTCGCTGAAAAAAACGGCCGCAGGCCCGCTGCGACCAAGCAGAGCGGCAATGGACGAGATATTGACCACCGCGCCGCCGGGCCTTTGCTGCATGAGCGGATGGAGGTGATGAAAGAGCAGCCATTTGGCCTTCAGGGTAGTATCGAGTTCGAGGTCCCATTGCTCCTTGTTGTGCGGCAGATCGTAGCTGCCGTGGACAATCGGCATGCCGCCCCGTTCGATATTGTTGATGAGAAAATCGACTCCGCCGAAGCGATCCTTGACCGCTGTGGCAAGTGCCGCGATCTCTTCCTCCTTGCGCAGATCTGCCTCCAGGCAGAAGAATTCAAACCCTGCGGCAGTAAATTCATCCTTCATCTCGGCGATGGATTCGGGCCAATCGAAAATCGGCAAGACAAGAGAGGCTCCCCGCTTGCCGAACCGGCGTGCGATTGCCCGGCCAATCGGCCGCGAGGCGCCGGGAATACAAGCGACTTTGCCATGAAGCGACATATTTAAATCACCAGAAGATCCTGTTGATGAGAGACCGGGACGGTTCCCTTACTCCGCTGTCGATGTCGTCAGATTGCCGCAGGCCAAACATGGCCAGGAGGTTGTCGTCCATCCGCAACCGGTAATCGTCGGTGGCGAGGATATTGTTGTTGGCGGGATTGATCAGCCTCGCCGAGATATAGAGGATCCGTTCCGCCCGCGAGATCGTGCCCACCAGGATAGCCTGAGCCTCATGCTCTCCGCCGATCTGGGCAAGATCTCTGGAAAGAATTGTCTCTCCCGATTTTGGCTCGATGGTGAGGGATGATGCCATTTTGATCTCTCTCACGGTATATCCCAGTTGGACAAACCTTGAGCCGATGTGTTCCTGAACAGCTCTGCCGAATTTGGAGGTCTTGGTCAAATCGTTGTTATCGACGAAGGTGGTGACCAGAATGGGCATATCGGGGTGGTTGGGAACAAGCGGCGGCAGAGTTCTTTCCACCAGATTTTCGGCAATCTTGTAGGAAAGAGTGACGAGGTTGGTATCGAGGCCAATGTAGTTTTCCACTGGGGTGTGGTTCACCGTGGTTGAACATGCCGACTGCAACAGCAGCAGGTAAACGAGCACCGTGGTTTTTGCCACGAAATAGCTCAATAATTTTGTTTTCATTTTCATCTATTGTGCACCGTTACACATCTTTTGGTTCATCGAAAGGGAACTGCAGCGGAGCCGGTTCGCTCACACTTGCCTCCGGCATGGCCTTAGGGGCTTGAGGGGCCTGATGATCGTCGGCCGGTGTTGGCTTTTTGCCGGTTGAAACCTTGATGGTTTTGGTTTGCGGCATCCGGTTCAGGTAGTGCCAGAAGTCCTTATCGTTAATGTAGTAGATATCCGACGATCTGAAGAGATATTTTTGTTTTTTAACGATCGAGGTGGTGATAATGACCTCGTAATGACCATTCACGACCAGACTGCTGTTGGCGACATCGGCGGCTGCTCCGGCAGCCATGATGACCAGGTTGGAAGGGGCATCACGGAGCACGACGACGGCCGCGGACAGGGTGCTTAACAATCCCGGCTGAAGGCTGCGCCGACGATCGGCATTATGACGAACGACCTGGACTTTATAGTTGATATCGAGTATGCCCGCTTCTTTTTCGTTGCGGGTCGGGATACCGAAATCGACAAGATAAGTAATCAGCAGATCGCGAAACGCCTCGTTGAAACTGCCTGTTTCACCCTCGCCGCAGGGCACGGCTTCGTTGCCGCATGTTTCCTTGACAAAAACCGCCTTGTCAATATTGTCGGTAATGATGAGCTGATTGTTGATGCGATTGGCAAGATCCGCGGCCAGCACTTCCCAGTGATGGGAGGCCTGCATTTTATTCTGCTGGGAATACGGGTAGCTGACAGGTTCGGGGATGGTGCCGGCACAACCACCGATATATAACAGCAGAAAAAAAATTGTGAGGAGACGGGACGATAACATTATTTCTCTCCTTGGGAGTGTTGTTACTTTGCCAGACTGTATCGGACGCCCGTCGAAAAAGTAAAGGAAAATATGTAATTCTGCATAGCTATATTGTTGTTGCGTGTCAGTTGTTCTTATACTAAGACGGATAGGGATATTTTAAGTGCATTTTTAACCGGTTGGCGATCCATCGGCAGGCCGTTTCAGTAAGTAGTTCCAGATATTTTTTTCAGGTACTGGGTTCCGGACAATGTCCATCGATTTGCATATTCACTCCACCTTTTCCGACGGGACCATGTCTCCGACCGAACTGGTGTGCCTTGCCCGGCACAGAAAGCTGTCGGCGATTGCCATCACCGATCACGATACGACGGATGGCATCGACGAGGCGATTGAGGCGGGTGGCCAGATGGGGCTGACCGTTGTCCCCGGCGTCGAATTGAGCGTGAAGCACGACAACATCAACCTGCATCTTCTCGGCTATTTTTTCGATCACCGGCAGCCGGAGTTTCTCCAGGCTTTGCACAAACTGCAGGAAGGGCGGCTGACGAGAAATCGACGAATCCTTGAGGTCCTTCGACAGCTCGGTATCGACATTGAGCTTGCGGAATTGCTGGAAATTGCAGGTCCGGGCGGCCAAAGCGGCAGGCCGCATATCGCCCAGCTGCTGATCGGCAAAGGGGTGGTGAAAACCATGGATGAAGCTTTTGAAATCTTCCTGGGCCAGGGCGGTTCCGCCTATGTGCCGCGCTTTATCTTCACTGGTGCCGAGGCCATTTCCCTCATCCATCGGGCTGGCGGGCTGGCCGTGCTGGCCCATCCCCAGCAGCTTGAAAAATCGACTGGAAATTTTGCGCGAATTATCGAAGACTTGCATCGGCAGGGGCTGGACGGCATCGAAGTCTACTACCCGACCCACTCGAAGCAATTCCGCAAACTGCTGCAGCGGCTGGTGCAAAAGCACGATCTGCTGAAAACCGGAGGAAGCGATTACCATGGCGCCATTCGACCCGGAACGACCCTGGCCGGCGGCAAGAATTGTGTCGTGCCGGACCAGCTGTTGGTCGAGATGACGGAAAGACTTGCGCGGCAACGAAATACGTTCATCACAGAAGTTATCGCATAGAGGAAAACACGTGACCATGTATTCGATTCTTGTAGTGGATGATGAACCGAACTATCTGATCGTCCTGTCGGAACTCCTGAAAGACGAGGGTTTTGAAGTGTTTACGGCAGCAAGCGGAATAGACGGATTGGCGATTGTCGATGAGGTCGATCTCGATATCGTCGTCACCGATATGCAGATGCCCGGCATGGACGGTATGCAGTTCCTGCAGGAGGTCAAAGGGAGGCAAGCGGATCTGCCGGTCATCGTCATTACAGCGTTTGCGGAGGTCGACAAGGCGGTGCGGGCGATGCAGGCCGGGGCCTTCAGCTATCTCGCCAAGCCTTTTTCCAACGACGAGCTTATTATTACCCTGAAAAAGGCCGGGCACCACTATTCACTCATCCGCGAGAACACCAGACTTCGGGACGAAATCAAGGGTAAAAGCGGCTTTTCCGGCATGGTCGGCAAAAACCCCAAGATGATCCAGGTGTATCAGTTGATCGAAAAGGTATCGCCCACTCACGCCTCGGTTTTGATCACCGGCGAGAGCGGCACCGGCAAGGAACTGGTCGCCAAGGCCATCCACATGAACAGTCCCCGGGAAACGCAGCCTTTCATCGCCGTCAATTGCGCCGCCCTCTCCGAAAACTTGCTGGAAAGCGAGCTCTTCGGCCATGAAAAAGGCGCCTTTACCGGGGCGGTGGTCATGCGTAAGGGAAGGTTTGAGCTGGCCGACACCGGCACCATTTTTCTCGACGAAGTGGGCGAGATCCCGCTGCCGCTGCAGTCGAAATTACTCAGAGTTCTCCAGGAAAAAACCTTCGAACGGGTGGGCAGCGGCAAGACCATCGAGGTGGATGTCCGGATCATCAGTGCCACCAACAAGGACCTGCGGGAGGAGGTAGCTGCCGGACGCTTCAGGGAGGATCTGTTCTACCGCCTGAATGTTATCCCCATAACCCTGCCTGCGTTGCGCGAACGGATGGACGACATGAGGCTTCTGGCCGAATTCTTCGTCGAAAAATACCGGAAAGAGCTGGCCAAACCGAAGCTGCAGATCTCGCCCGACGCGATGAAGCTGCTCATGAGACTGCCCTGGGAGGGTAATATCCGTGAGTTGGAAAACACCATCGAAAGGGCGGCAATCCTCTGCGCGGGCGACACCATCGAGGCCGAAGACGTCCAGCCGGACACCCTGTATGCGGAGGAAAAGCCGTCGATGAATCAGGAGATCGATCTCCGGCAGTTTTTTGCAGAGGATGCGGGATTGAACGATGTGCTCCACGCCATCGAGAAATCCATGCTCACCCAGGCCCTGATGGATACCGATTACGTCCAGGCGAGAGCCGCTGACAAACTTGGCATCACCAAGAGCCTTCTGCAGTATAAGATGAAAAAGTACCGTATCAAAAAAAGGAAATAATCCTTATTTCCGGAGTCTATTTCCTCTCCTGGTATCCCCAGTGCAGCTTGTTGCGCAGGATCGTAAAATAATCCCGGGTCGAGGAGACGACCAGTTGGAGGAAATGAGTGGCGGTTTCGATTTCCAGGATGTCGCTGTCATTCATGTCCCAGAAGGCCTGACCGTCGATGATGACCTGGCCGTGCTCCGTGCTGCTGCCGGATTCGAAGCGGGTCCTGATCAGTTTGTCGGGCGGCAGAATGATGGGCCTGCTGCTGAGCATGAATGGGCAGATGGGGGTGACGGTGATGGTCGCAAGCCCGGGGTAGACGATAGGGCCGCCGGCCGACAGGTTATAGGCGGTGGAACCGGTGGGTGTCGAAAAAATCAGGCCGTCGGCCCGGTAGGTGGTAATGAATTCGTCATTGGCGGTGGTCGACAGGTTGAGCAACCGGTCGAGCACGTTTTTGGTGATCACCACATCATTTAAAGCATAGCGGTAGGCGGTTTTGTGACTGCTGCTGACCAGCCGGGCGCGGAGCATCAGCCTATTCTCGATGGTCACCTCGGAGGTCAGAATTCGCTCCAGGGCCATGCAGGTCTCATCCTCGGTCAGCTCCGTCAGGAAACCGAGGTTCCCCATATTGATGCCCAGCACCGGAATCGAATACCGGGCGGCATCTTCGGCGATATGCAGGAGCGTCCCATCTCCGCCCAGGACAATGATCATGTCGAGATCGGGACCGATGGTATTAACAGAGACGGTTACCCCTCTCTGCTGCAGCCAGCCGGACAGCATGGCTGCGTACTCGTCCGGCCGCTGGTCGTCCTTCTTGGTGATGAGACCCGCCTTTTTTACATTCAGTCCTTTCTTGGTGCGAAACGGGGTTGAATTGTAGGTCATTCAAGTTTGCCCAGTTGCTTGGAACGGATAACCGCGGATTCAACAATATCCATGATGATGCCGTGAAAGCCGAATTTTTCCAGGACGTGGAGGGCGGTGATGGCGGTGCCGCCCGGTGAGGTCACTTTCCCCCTGAGAGCGGCAGGATGTTCGCCGCTTTCCCTGAGAAGTTTGATCGAACCGGAGATGGTCTGCAGGGCGAGTTTCTCCGAAACGATCCTGGTCAGACCAGCCTTGACCCCGGCATCGATGAGGGCCTCGACAAAGGAAAAAACATAAGCAGGGCCGCTGCCG
>Ga0209317_1001721_pt1 | contig 17982 bp, 17 predicted proteins | sample RifGroB2_FD_183994 | JGI IMG/M metagenome (GOLD analysis project Ga0209317, IMG submission 183994) | Soil microbial communities from Rifle, Colorado, USA - Groundwater B2 (SPAdes) (version 2) | ecosystem: Environmental > Terrestrial > Soil > Unclassified | place: Rifle, Colorado | collected... | reverse complement strand
GGCGGTCTTCACCGTCGCCTGCCTGGAGCGCGGCATGATTCCGGGGAGCGCGGGATTTTCCACCCCCGACCCCGATCTGGGAGGTACCCCGGTGGCGCAGAACAGAGAGGTCGCCGGGACGGTCGCGCTCTCCGAGTCGCTTGCCTTTGGCGGCAACAACTCGGTCATTCTTCTCGGTACAAGGGGTGCTGCATGATGCGGATCGCGGTCAAGGGGATCGGAGTTACCGGAGGGTTCGGCTGCGGCGTGGCCGAGCTGGCGGCGGCGCTTGAGGAGGGGGTCGGCCGGGTGACCGAGCTGACCGTCCCTTCGGCGCAGGGGGCGCTGCAGCTCCCCGCCTACCGGGCCGAGACCGAGCGTCTGGAGCAGTTCGCCCCCAAGCGCACCCTCAGGAGGATCGACCACTACTCGAAGATGGGGCTTTTGGGCGCCTACCTGGCGCTTGAGGACGCCGGCCTGCTCGGCTCGGATCTGAGCCGGCTCGGGGTCGTGGTCGCCAGCGGCTACGGCGCGACGGCGACCACCTTCGCCTTCCTCGACTCCATCATCGGCGACGGCGACATCTGCGCCTCGCCGACCCACTTCGCCAACTCGGTGCACAACGCGGCCGCGGCCAACATCTCCATCATGCTGGGCGCCCGCGGACCGAGCCTCACCGTGAGCCAGTTCGAGATGTCCGTCCCTTCCGCCCTGCTGAGCGCCCGCCAGTGGCTCGTGGAGGGGAGGGCCGACATGGTGCTTTTCGGGGCGATCGACGAGCTCTCCGACCTGATCGGCTATCTGCAGCACCGCCGGCGCGGCCCGCGGCACCCCAGCGCCATCTCGCCTCTGGCCGGCGAGGAGAGTTCCATCATCGGAGAGGGTGCGGCCTTCCTGCTCCTGACCAGAAACGACGCCAGCCCGGCCTACTGCGCCATCGACTCGGTCGAAACGGGGAGCATCTATCAGGGCGGGATCTCCCTTCCCGACGACGCCCTGATGCTTCTGGGCGCCGACGGGCGCAAGGAGCTGGTCGCCCGCTACCGCGCCGCGGTCCCGAGCCGGTCCCGGGTCGCCTGCTATGCGCCCATCTACGGCAGCTCGCCCGCAGCCGCGGCCTTCGACCTCGCCGCCGCCGCTCTCATCCTGCGAAACGGCAAGGCCTACCCGATTGCCGGCGCCGCCGGCTGCGACATGGATGGCACCGCGGTCCCGCTGGAGACCGAGCGCATCTGCTCCCTGAGGCTTGCCGGCAGCAACGAGTACGCGGCGGTGACCCTCTCCCGGGCGGGGGTTTGTCTGAGAGTAAGTACACCGACGATCTAACTCTTACTCAGCGCTGATCTTCAGTAATACGGGTGAACGAAGCGGGTGACAAGGTAGCTGCAGGCAGGCCGGGACAGCACCGGGAAAGGGATTGGACATCATGGTACCTCCTGCGCGACCAACAAAAGGCCCCTCACCCGGCCTCCGGCCACCCTCTCCCGGAGGGCGACGGCATGGTTTCACCCCTTCGCCCCCCGGGAGAAGGTGCCCCGAAGGGGCGGATGAGGGCGTTGCTACGGAGTGCAACCAAAGCGGACAGCGATTGCTTTTTCCCGCTTTCCTGGTCGCGCTCTGCGTCGCGCTCCTTCAAGCCGGCGCCGCGCCGCCCTGCGCCGCCCAATCGGCAACGCCCGCAGCCGTCGTGAGGCAGGGAGCGACCGCCGCCGGGGAGGGGATGCCGGACGCGGCTGGTGCACCCGCGCCGGCAAAGGTAGCGCCGCTTCCCGACCAGCGCGGCATGTCGCTTGAGTACGGCTACACCTACGACCCCCGGCAGGACATCACCTTTCTGCTGGCCAGGGTGTTTGCCATCTACGACTACGGTACCGTCTGGCGCCAGGACCGCCCCGCGGCCTTGAGGTTCAAGGTGGAAGCCGCCGCCGGCAGTACGCTCACCCCGGGAAGCGACCTGATGGTGTCGGTCAACATGCTTGCCCTCTATTACCCCGGCAGGCTCAGCGGCAGGGCGCCGCGCCCCTACCTGGAAGGCGGCATCGGCGCCATTTATACCCAGTTCCGGGTGCAGGGTCAGGGGCTGCACTTCAACTTCAACCCGCTGCTTGGGGTGGGGTGCGAGGTGCCGCAGCCGGACGGCAGGAACCCGTTCGCGGCGATCCGCCTGCATCACATCTCCAATGGCGAGTTTTACCGCGAAAACCGCGGGGTCAATTCGGTGCAGTTGCAGGTCGGGCGTTTCTTCTAGGTGCCGGGAGCGGCGGCGAGAATCGGGAGTGCAGCATGCGAGAGAACGAGGTCCCACAGGACGAGGCACTGTTTGAGGGGATGAGCGAGGTCTGTTACGCCGTCGACGAGTCGGGCCGCTATGTGCTGGCTGAAAGCGCCGGCTGGGAGCCCGCCAACATCGCCAACCTCCAGGCATGGGAGGTGGTCAACGGCGAGATCGCGGCAGTCCTTGCCAGGGTGCGCGCCGGCGAACTGAGCCCGCTCGCCTACCAGATGGCGCGCCACCAGATGGACGCCAAGCTCCTGTCCGGTTACGCCGGGCTCTTCTGCTGGCAGGTGCGCAGGCACCTGAAGCCCGGGCCGTTCGCGAAAGTCAAGCCGGACCTGTTGGCGCGCTACGCGGCGATCTTCAAGATTTCGACCGAAGAGCTCCGCCGCATCCCGGAACAGTCCGAGGCGGTAGAGGTCCGGCGCTAGAGGATGCCTACCTGCTGACACCCCCCGCTCCTTGAAAGTCCAGGGATACTTTGAAACAGACCGCCGCCTTAGCGCGCGGTGAGATGCCGACCCGATAAGGACCTACGTGAACCCTGCATTCCCCCATCGCCAAACGGCCCACTGCGAAAGCGGCGTCATCGCCAACCTGCTCACCTCTCACGGGCTCCCGATATCGGAGGCCATGGCGTTCGGCATAGGCGGCGGCCTCTTCTTCGGCTACCTCCCCTTCATACGGATCAACGGCCTGCCGCTCACCACCTTCCGCACTACCCCGGGGAGCATCTTCAACCGGGTGACCAAGCGGCTCGGCATCGGCGTGGCGCGCAGCAGCTTCCGGAACCAGGACCAGGCGATGGCGGAGCTGGATCGCTATCTCGCCCAGGGGGTGCCGGTCGGCATGCAGACCGGGGTGTACTGGCTCCCCTATTTCCCGCCGGCGCTGCGCTTCCATTTCAACGCCCATAACCTGGTCGCCTTCGGTAAGCGGGGCGACGACTACCTGATCAGCGACCCGGTGCTCCCCGAGCCGGTGGTCTGCGCGGCCGCCGACCTGGCGCGGGCCCGTTTCGCCCAGGGGGCGCTGGCGCCCAAGGGGAAGATGTACTGCATCACCAGCGTCCCGAAGGGGCTCGACCTCGCGCCGGCGATCCGGCAGGGGATCCGCGAGGTGTGCCGTTTCATGCTGTCGGTGCCGTTGCCGCTGATCGGGACCCGGGGCATACGCTTCCTGGCGGACCAGCTGGAGCGCTGGCCGTCCAGGCTCGGCGACCGGAAGGCGATCCTCTATCTCGGCAACCTGATACGGATGCAGGAGGAGATCGGCACCGGTGGCGGCGGATTCCGCTTCATCTTTGCGGCGTTCCTCCAGGAGGCGGCCGAGGTCCTGGGAAACAGCCGGTTCCTTGAGCTGTCGCAGCGGATGACGGCCATAGGCGATCTCTGGCGCGAGTTCGCCGTGGCGGGGGCCCGGCATTGCAAGGGGCGCTCCGGGCAGGACGGGGATTTCGCCGATCTGGCCCGCCTGCTGCGCCGCTTGGCCGTGGAGGAGGACGCGCTGTTGCGCGAGCTTGCCTCGCTGGTTGGAAAAGGGTAGGGTGCGTGGCATCCGCGGGGTGAGATGCTAATCGGGTAAAAGAAAAACCGTTCGGATAAACAGAGGTGACCCATCGTTCAGCCCGGCTCCCTGCAGCATGATAAAGAAGCATCCCCCGAGGCCTGCGCCGGCGCTTGCGTGCTGCAGGTGGAGCGGCTGGTAAAGGTGTATCCCGGCGCCGGCGTCCCCGCGGTGAACGGCCTCGACTTCAGCGTCCGCGCCGGGGATATCTTCGGTCTGCTCGGTCCCAACGGCGCCGGGAAGACGACGGCCATCTCCATCATCTGCACCCTGTTGCGGCAAACCAGCGGCCGGGTGCTGCTCTGCTCGCAGGATACCGCGCTCAACCCCTCGGCCGCGCGCGGCTTGTTCGGCCTCGCACCGCAGGATATCGCCCTCTACCCGAGCCTGAGCGCGCGGGAAAATCTCTTGTATTTCGGCAGGCTCTACGGCCTCACCGGCCGGCCGCTCTCCAGCCGGATCGAGCAGTGCCTGGAGCTTGTGGGGCTTGCCGACCACGCCGACACGCGGGTGGAGGCCTTTTCGGGCGGCATGAAGCGGCGCGCCAACCTCGCGGCGGCCATCCTGCACACGCCGCGCCTGCTGGTCCTCGACGAGCCGACGGTGGGGATCGACGCCCAGTCGCGCAACATGATCCTGGAAAACCTGAAAGGGCTCCGTGACGCGGGGATGACCATCGTCTACACCACCCATTATCTGGAGGAGGCGCAGCAGCTGTGCAACCGGGTCGCCATCATGGACCGGGGGAGCATCATCGCGACCGGCGCGCCGGATGCGCTGGTCCGCCAGGCGGACGGCTGCGCCAACCTGGAAGACTATTTTCTACACCTGACCGGGAAACAGCTGCGCGACTGACCCCGGTCGTAAATGCCTAAAGGAGCGCCTCTTGCCGCGACTGAAACGACTGCAGCTCGGAGAGATCCACGACCAGGGCTGGTGTCCCGGGGTGATCCGCGACGCGGTGACCGATTTTCTGCAGTACTCCGTGAACCACTGGGGGCAATACACGCCGCTCCTGCCGACGCTCTGCCATTTCCTGCAGCGGGTGGAGGCCCGGCGCATCGTCGACCTCTGTTCCGGCGGCAGCGGGCCTTGGCGGCAGTTTTGCCGGACCATCGGCCGCGCCTTCGGGGCATCGTTCCATATCGTCTTGACCGACCGCTACCCGAACCTGGCGGCCTTTCGCCTGGCCCGCGAGATCTCGGGCGGGGTGGTCGACTTCCGGGAGGAGCCGCTCGATGCCGGCGCCCTGCCGCCAGGACTCTCCGGCTTCCGGACCCTCTTCGGCTCCTTCCACCACTTTCCCCCCGGTCAGGCGCGCGGGGTGCTGCAGGACGCGGTGGACTGCGGGGAGGGGATCGGCATCTTCGAGATGACGGACCGGCGCGGCAAAACCTTGCTGGCCATGCTCACGGTCCCCTTTTTCGTGCTGCTCCATGCCCCGAGGATCCGCCCCTTGCGCGGGTCGCTGCTGTTTTTCACCTATCTGGTCCCGGTGATCCCGCTGGTGGTCCTGCTGGACGGCATCATCTCCTGCCTGCGTTCCTACAGCACGGCTGAGCTCGCCGAGCTGACCGGATCCCTGACCGGGGCCCCCTACGACTGGGAGATACGGCGGCTTGCTTCACCGAAGTCCCCCTTCCCGATCATCTACGCCATAGGCTGCCCCCGGCCGGCGGGAGGTAGCGCTAACCGATGCTGACCATCTGGGCGACCATCCTCAAGGAACTTCTCGAACTGCGCCGGGACCGGGCCGGCCTGCTGGTGCTCCTCGTCATGCCGATGGCGCTCGTGCTGATCGTCTCGCTGGTGCAGGACAGCGTCATGCAGGCGACCGGGCAGGCTCCCATCCGGGTCCTCTTCGTGGACCGGGACGGGAGCTTCCTCGGCAGGGAAATCAGCGAGCAGCTGATAAAGAGTGGAGGGTTCGATCTGGTCTCCCGGATCGATGGGAGCGCGGTCGACGCGGAGGCCGCCAAGAGGGCGGTCGTCAAGGGGGATTTCCAGTTCTCGGTCATCATCCCGGCCGGCACCGGGGCCGCCTTCAAGCAGATGATCAGGGAAAGGGCGCAGGGCGCCGTGATGGTCAAGGGGAAGCACCCGACCCCCGCGCCTCCGCTCACCGGGGGTGGACCGGCGGGCGTGATCCTCTTTTTCGACCCGGCGATCCAGGGCTCCTTCCGCACGGCGGTGGTCAACGCGCTGCAGAGGGTGGTTCTCGGCATCGAATTCCAGGAGCAGGCCGCCGTCCTCGCCGAAACCCTGCCGGCCGAAATGCGAAAAGCCATGTCAGGCATGATGAATCCCTTCATGAACGTGGCGTTCGCACCCGAGGTGAGCTTCAAAATCAACACGGACCCGGTGCTGAAACTGACCGAAGAGGTCGCCTTCGACAGCCGCCTGCTGATACGGCCCACCGCCGCGCAGCAAAACGTCCCCGCCTGGGCGCTCTTCGGCATGTTCTTCATCGTGGTGCCGCTCTCCGGTTCCCTGATCAGGGAGCGGCAGTCCGGCACGCTGAGGAGGCTCATGACCATGCCGGTCTCGGCGCTCAACCTGTTGGCGGGAAAGCTTTGCGCCTACGTCCTGGTCTGCCTGGCCCAGTTCGCCCTGATGCTCTGCGCCGGCTGCTTCGTGCTGCCGCTGCTCGGCACTTCCGGCCTCGCCCTCGACCATCGGCTCCTCACGCTGGCTCCCATCGCCCTGGCCGCCGCGCTGGCCGCGGCCGGATACGGCATCATGGTCGGGACCCTGGCCCGGACCTACGAGCAGGGGTCGATGTTCGGCGCGGTATCCGTGGTCATCGCGGCGGCCCTGGGCGGGATCATGATCCCGGTCTACGTCATGCCCCGTTACATGCAGGAGGTCAGCTCCGTCTCGCCGCTTGCCTGGGGGTTGAACGCCTTCCAGGACGTGCTGGTGCGGGGGGGCGATCTCGGCACGGCCTCCCGGGAGATCGCCTCCCTTTTGCTCTTTTTTATCGTGACAATAACGATTTCCTGGCTTGCGCTGCGCCGCAACCGCACAGGGAACAACCCGATCCGCTAGCCGCGGCAGACGCGGATCGCAGGGGAGCACGCATGTTAGACAGTTTAGAGCAGGAGCTTTCGGAGATGATCATCGAGATCTGCAATGTCGCGGGGCCGCTTCCGCAGGAGGTAGCGCCGGACGCGCCGCTGATCGGTCCGGATTCCCCCTACGGCCTGGACTCGCTCGACGCGGTCGAGATAGTCGTCGCGGTCCAGAAAAACTACCATATCAGGATAGAGGCGCAGGAGACCAGCAGGGAGGTGCTGCAGTCCTTGAGAAGCCTGGCGACCTACATCAGGGCTCAGCGGAAGTAGCAGGGGGGCGTGCGGCCCCGGAAGGGATTACGGGGTGGCGGCAAGCCGGGCCATTAGCGGTCCACCCGGTAGTTCCCCATGAACAGCACGTCGAGCGGAGCGCGCTCGAAGCAGGCCAGGGCGTCGTCGGGGCTGCAGACGATCGGCTCCTGCATGTTGAAGCTGGTGTTGACCAGTACCGCGTAACCCGACAGTTTTTCGAACTCCTCCAGCAGAAGATGGATCTCGGGGTTCGACTCCCTCGTGACAATCTGAATCCTCGCCGTGCCATCCACGTGGGTGATCCCCGGCAGAATCTCCCGGTATTCCCTTCTCACCTTGGTGGTCACCAGCATGTAGCGCGTCAATTCCGAAAGAGGCTCCCGCAGTTCGAAATATTTCAGGGCCGCCTCCCTGGTCGCAATCGGGGCGAAGGGGCGGAAGGACTCCCGTTTCTTGACGGTGGCGTTCAGGTGGTCCTTGACCCCGCTCCACCCCGGGTTGGCCAGAATCGACCTGTTGCCCAGCGCGCGCGGTCCACTCTCCATGCGCCCCTGGAACCAGGCGATCACCCTGTTCTCCGAAAGCTCCCGCGCCGCCTCGACCCAGGGGGTCTCCGACTCCCGGAAGTCATGGCCCCGCTGCCGCAGGGCGCGCAGCATCTCCTCGGCGGAAAAGGAGGGGCCCAGGTAGGGAGAGAACCAGGGGGAGTCGGGCGCGGTCTCCCCGCAACAGGCAAAGGCGGCATAGAGGGCGGCGCCGGCCGCCCCCCCGCTGTCGGAGGGGAAGGGGGGGACGAAGGTGCTTTCATGGCTCCCTCCCTCCACGATCTCCCTGTTGATGTCGCAGTTCAGGAACACCCCGCCCGAGAGGCAGAGACGCCTGTTTCCCGACGCGGCCGAGGCGTGCCGGACCGCGTGCAGGATCGCATCCTTCACGCGGTTTTGCATGCTGCAGGCGATATCGAAATGGCGCTGCTCCAGCGGCTCGTCCCGCCGTCGCCTGGCGCCGAACTCGCCCCCCAGGCCGTCCTCCCTGAAGTTCCAAAGCCCGAGGTATTTCCTGTTCAGCAGCGTGTAGCGGCCGTCGGGCTTCAGCCCGATGATCTTTCCGAAGGCGTCCCTGTAGGTATCGCGCCCGAAAGAGGCGAGCGCCATGGTTTTGCCTTCCTGGTACATGTCGAAGCCGAGGAAGTTGGTGAAGGTCGTGTAGAGAATGCCGAGGGAATCCCAGGCGGGGGCCTGCCACTGCAGCCGGAAGCGCCCCCTTTCCATGGAGAAGACCGAGGTGGAACAGTTCTCGCCGTGCCCGTCCACGACGACGATGTCCGCGTCCTCGCGGTTGAAGGGGGAGAGGTAGTAGCTGGAAGCGGCGTGGGCCAGGTGGTGATCCACCCAGACGACCCGCCCCTTGAACTCTCCCCGGTACAGCCTGTTGACGGTGCTTTTCAGCCTGAGCGAGGCCAGTATGGACCGGAGGTTCTTGGGGGGCCTCCCTTTGCGCAGGATCTCGAAGTAGATCAGCGGGGCCAGGGCCAGCTTGAACAGTTCCGCCGCGGCGGCCCTGTAGGGGTTCCAGTTGAAGGCGATGACGTCGACATCCGAAAGCCGCACCCCTCCCTGCGCCAGGACGAAATCTACCGCGTTGACGGGAAAGGCCTCGGTATGTTTGACGCGGTTCAGGCGCTCCTCTTCCACGTTGGCGATGAGCTCGCCGTCCCGTATGAGACAGGCCGCTGAATCGTGGACAAAGGCGGAGATGCCTAGGATGATCATGAAGTCTGCTCCAGAGCGGTTAGGGGAGTGTTCCGGGACTGCTTTTTTCCGATCCGTTTCGCTGCAGCCGGGCGAAGCCGGCACGGGCGGCTATACCGCGGTGAACATCAGGTAGGCGACCGAGAACCTGCCGCTTTCCGGGACCATGCAGAGGATGCTGTCGCCGCGCTTGAGACGCGCGGAGTGGAACAGCTCCTCCAGCATGATGTAGATCGAGGCCGAGCCGGTGTTCCCCTTGGTCGCCAGGTTGGTGAACCAGCGCTCCTGCGGGATGCCGAAGCCGATCTCCTCCATCCGGTCGTGCAGGCTCTGGCGGAAATAATCCGACGAATAGTGCGGCAGGAACCAGGTGACCCCCTCGGGAGAGAGACCATGCTTGGCAACCACCCGGGTGAGGGCCCGGTTCACGATGGTGCTGATGATCTCCCGGTTCAGCAGTTTGACGTCCTGCTTGACCAGGAAAGCGCCGGCGCCGGTCGCCCCGTCCAGGGAGCGCCAGCCGGTGATGCTGCCGTCGTCGTTTTTCAGCGCGCCGCTGTACATGCAGGTCTCCAGCTCGCCGGCGAAGGAGAGATGCTCGATCCAGTCGATCCGCAGGGCGAGCCGGCCGTCGGCGGGGGGGCGGCCGATGAAGGCGGCTCCGGCGCCGTCCGAGAGCATCCAGCGCAGGAAATCGGCATCGAAGCAGTGGCTCGGGTTCGCTTCCAGCTCGGCGCCCCTTTCGGTCGACACCGCCTCGAACAGCTCGGCCCGCATGAAGGTGGAGGCGAGCTCGGAGCCGGTCGCCACCGCGTTGCCGGTAGTCCCCGACGCCACGTTGAGCGCCGCGTACTTCAGGGCGCTGATCCCGGAGAGGCAGATGCCCGACATGCTCGCCACCTCGCAGGGGGCACTCCCGAGCTCGCCGTGCACCATCAGGCCGTGCCCGGGCATGAGCTGGTCGGGGGAGGAGGTGCCGCAGGCCAGGCACTCGATCTGGTCCGGGGCGAACCCGTCGTGCGGGGAGAGGCGGCGCACCGCCTCGGCGGTGAGCTGGGCGTTGCTATGGGTGACCCGGCCGGTGCCGGGCTCGATGGCGTAGTGGCGCTCCCGGATCTTGTTGTTCCTGAGGATGATGGCCCTGGTGCGCGAGGGGGTCTGGTGCACCATGCCGAGGACCTTCTCGATGTGCTGGTTGTCAACCGGCTCATTGGGAAGAAATACTGCGATGTCGGTTATATAGGCGTCCATTGCGGCGCTCCCCTATAGTCTTGCGTTGGCGTGAAAGGTCGTGATCAGTCTGGCGTACTGCTGGTAGAAGCGCTTTTCCCCCAGGCGCGTCGCCAGCACCGCGTTGGTGAGCGTGTAATAGTCCAGGTCCCGGTTGGTGATGCGCCCCTGCATCTCGGCATGGAGCGGCGTCCCCGGCAGCGGGGTCAGCACAGTCAGGATCGGCAGTTCGATGGCCCGGCTGGTCACGTAGCGCTCCAGCGCGTCGAAGCTCGCCTCGTCGTAATCGGGCGAGACGATGAAGTCGCCGACGATGGTGATGCCTATCTCGTGCAGGATGGCTATCGCCTGGTCGTTCAGCGCCACGCTGTTTTCCTTGTTGAGAAAGGCGAGCCCGGCATCGGCGATCTCCTCGAAGCCGACCACCACGGAGCGCAGCCCCGCCTCCTTCCAGAGGCGCATCAGGGCGGGATGGCGCACCACCGTGTCGGAGCGGACGTCCGCGATGAAATGCCTGCGGATCCCCGACGCGATGATCGCCTCGGCCAGCCGGCGCGCGTGCCCGGTATTGCCGAAGGTGTTGGCGTCCACCAGCCGGATCACCGGTATGTCGCCCAGAAGCCGGATGTCCCTCAGGACCGTTTCGATCGAGTGGGTCAGGTAGCGCCCCCGGGTCAGGGAGCTTATGCAGCAGAAGGAGCAGCCGTAGGGGCAGCCGAAGGCGGACGCCACCATGCCGAGCCGCGCGCTCACCGAGGAGAGCACGTAGCTGTCGCGATTGCCGGCCACCAGGTCGTAGCGGGGCGCCGCGTGCTCGGCGAGATCCGCCGCACCGAAAGCGCGGGGGGTGAACTCCAGCCGCCCTTTGGGCCTCGTCGCGGCGACCCCGGGGATCGCCCCGGCCGGGCGGCCCGCCTCGAGCGCCGCGGCCAGTTCGGCCAGGCTCCCCTTGCCCAGGCCGACCACCACGTAATCCACCGCGCCCTGGTTGAAGAAGCCGGGATCGCAGCTGGCATGGATGCCCCCCACGACGACCCGCGCGCCGCAGCTCTCTTTCAGCTCCCGGGCCAGTCTAAGGACCGTGTTGGCCTCGCAGGTGACCGCGGTGAAGGCGGCCAGGTCGGGCCTGAAGGCGTCCAGGGTCTGCTGCATGGCGCCGGGCTGCGCCTTCAGGTCGAGGATGCGCACCTCGTGCCCCCCCAGGTTGCCGGCCAGCACCTCGAGCGCGAGCGGCTCGCCGCGGAAGATCTGGCGTATCGACTCGATGCCGTAGCGCTCCTCCGGGATGCTCCTGCCGCAGTTGGGGGGATTGATGAGCAGTATTTTCATCCGGCTTGCACCTTTCCCGCCACGGCATCCGGACCGGAAGCGGCGCTACCCCCCTTACCCCTGCGCAGCGCCCGCACCAGGGCATAGGTGAGGAGCGCCCCCGCGGCGCCGAGCAGCGGCCCGATCAAGAGCGACCCGAGCAGCCACTCCCAGAGCCGGCGGTGCAGCTCTTCCAGCAGCGTGTGCCGGTTGAATTCGGACCAGAAGCTGCCGTGGATCAGGTAATGCCCGAGCTCGATGCAGAGAAACGGCACGAAAGGGGCGCAGCAGAGGTTGCTGGCACCGACGGCGGCAAGCTTGTTCAGGTGGAGCCGGTGGCAGGCATAGACTATGGCCGCGATCCCGAACGGGATGATCGGCAGCGCCCCGAGAAATATCCCCACCCAGACCGCGGCGGCGAGCTGCACGGCGCTTGAGTGCTCGCCGCAGAGCGCCTGGAAAAAACGGACCGGGTGAAAGATGCTCGGCAGGGGGGGGGCGACGGCTTCGCCCTTAAAGAGCCGGCGGTGCGGCCAGGGGATCAGCGAGCGCGTCACCAGGAAGGTGTGCAGGCAGCTCAGGCGCAGGTTGTCCTTGAACTTGTGGAAATGGGAGACCCGCTCGCCGCCCGGGGGGTAGTACACCGATACCGGCGTGGAGAGCACGGGCAGCCCCGCCCAGCGTCCACGCACCAGTACCTCTATCTCGAAGGTGTAGCGCCGGGAAAGAAACCGGGAGCGCTGCAGGAACTCGACCGGGTAGAGCCGGTAGCCGCTCTGGGTGTCGGGGAGCGTCTGGCCGCACTCAAGGCGCACCCAGAAGTTGGAGAAGTCCCTGCCGAAAAGGCTGGAGCGCGGCACGTTCAGGGTATCCATGCGGCGGGCGCCGATCACGATGCAGGGCCAGGCGGATGCGGCGCCCCGCAGCAGCTCCCCGGCATCGGCGGGATCGTGCTGGCCGTCCGCGTCGATGGTCAGCATCGCCTGGAAACCCCATGCGCGCGCCAGTTGCGCAGCCGCGAGAATGGCCCTCCCCTTGCCCCGGTTCACCGGCAGCCGGTGGCGCCCGATCGGGAGATCGGCCACGGCGTCGAGGCTGCCGTCCGTGCTGCCGTCGTCGACCACGAGCACGGCCAACCCCTGGGCCAGCGCTCCCTCGGCCACCTGTCGCAGCGTGGCGGCATGGTTGTACACCGGGATGACCGCGAGGGTTTTCGGAAAGGCCGCCCCCCCCGGCCGAGCCGGTACCGGAGGCGGCGTGCTGGCTGGCGCCTCTTTCACGCCCCCTCCCAGCCGCATGCCGGCGCGGCGTCACCGGATTTGCGGGCCACCACCTCCAGCAGCATGCCGCGGCAAAGCGGCGACTTGAGCAGGTGCGAGGAGACCGATACCGGTTCGAAACCGGCGGACGTCAGCATCGCCTTCATTTCCCGGGCGCTGTGGGCCTTGAGCCAGAGCCCCTGCCTCATGGCGTTGCCGACCTGGGTGAAGAGCCGGAACAGGGAGCTGCGGGCGGTTATGAAATAAAGCGCCCCCCCCGGCTCGACCTGGCGCGCCAGCCGGGCGATGAAGCCGGGGAGGTCGGTGAGATATTCCAGAACCGAAAAGGCGCAGACCACCGAAAAGGGTCCTGCCAGCTCCATGGTCTCCACGTTTCCCTTCAGGGTCGTGATGTTCCCTATCCCCTCCGCCCGCGCCTTTTGCTCCAGCAGCTCCAGCATCTTCCCGGAGATGTCGGCGGCCAGCACCTCGTCGCAGTTGCGGGCGATGTCCAGGGTAAAGATGCCGGTGCCGGCGCCGATCTCGAGCACCCGGCCGGCGCCGGCGAAGATCGAGGGGACCCGGGCCGTGAAGAGCCGGTACTCGGTGGAGCGCGACAGCGAGACGGCGGAGCCGAACTGCTCCTGGTCGTAGCTGGAGGCGAGCCCGTTGTAAAACAGTTCGGCCGCGTTGGGTGCGCCGTCCGCGGCGTCCCACTTCATGACATCCTTGCCGATCAGCCGGGCCAGCGGGAGGATCTCGAGACCGCGTCCCCGCACCCCCTCGATAAGGTCCGAGAACTCCCGCAGCAGCTGGGTCGCGTCCCCCTGTCGCGGCGCTACGTCGTGCAGCAGGATGATGTCGCCCGGCACCACCTTCGCCAGCAACCTGCGCGCCAGCCTGGCCACCCGCCGGTTGCCGAAGTCGGCGGCACGACAGCTGAAATTGACGCAGAACATGCCGTTTTCCAGCAGCACGCGCCAGAGCCGGGAGTTGGTGATCCCTACCGGAGGGCGAAAGGCGAGCGGCACGATGCCGAGCTTCAGGAAGACGCTCTGGGCCGAGGCGACCTCGCGCCTGAGGGTGGTGCGCCCCTTCAGCATCAGGAAAGGGAAATGACTGTAGGAATGGTTGCCGACCGTATGCCCCGCGGCGAGGATGGCCCTCATGATCTCCGGGTAGCGCTCGGCGCGCGCGCCCGTCACGAAAAAGGTCGCGCTAACGCCGTGGCGCGCCAGGAGCTCCAGCAGTCGCGGGGTGACCTCCGGGTCGGGACCGTCGTCGAAGGTGAGGGCCACTCCCTTAGCCCCCCGCTCTCCCTTGCCGACGATCGGCAGGTAGAAGCTGAGGCGGGGAAGGAACGGAGCGATGCAGCAGGTGAGGACGAAGAGAAGAAGCGGCAGGGGTACCAGGGCAACGTCGATGAAAAACAGCGCTAGAGAGAGTTGGAAGGCGCCCAACGCGACAAAATGGGCAGGTGACAGCGGACAGATCATCTAACATTTTCCTTTGCCAAACCGAAGGATGGAGATCCGGCCCCGGCCGCCGCAGCTGGAAGAACTCACCCCATTAAGAACGCTGCATCATGACCGAAATCCGGCTAAAAGTCAAAATGAAAGGTTAAAATGGCGTCTTTTGAGCCTTTCGCAGCGGGAGTCTCTCCGAAATCGACAGCAGGTAGCTGCTCCAGGCGGCGAGATACGCGGAGCTGTCCCTGGCGAAGGCGTCGCAGTGCCCCCCTCCGCTTATGATGTGGAGCATCTTGGGCGCGGCGGCCCTGGAAAAGAGTCGCCTGGTCATCTCCACCGGCACAACGGTATCCATCTCGCCGTGAATGAGCAGCAGCGGCACCTCGATCCGTTCTATCTTGGCGAGATTGTCAAAGGGGAGACGGATGCCCCACCAGCCGACGGCATAGTAGGCAAGCGGGGAGAAGTGTTTCACTATCTCCTTGAGGGAGGTGAAGGAACTCTCCATGATCAGCCCCGCGGGCGCAGCCTCCAGGGCCATTTGCAGCGCCACCGCGGAACCCAGCGACTGCCCGAAAAATATCATCCTCTCATGCCGCCACCCTTGTCCTTTCAGATACGATAGCGCGCCGCGCGCATCCTGGTACAGATCGTCCTCCCGCAACGGCTCGCCCTTGCTGTTGCCGTAACCGCGGTAATCGAAGATGAAGATCGGGAAGCCGCAGCCATGCAGCAGGTTCAGGTATTCCAGATTGTCCGAGAGATTCCCCGCATTGCCGTGAAAGAAGAGCACCAGCGGTTCGTCCTTCGCCCCGGGCACGAACCAGCCGTTCAGCTGCACGCCGTCGCGGGCCGGGAACCAGATCTCCTGGTGGGCGAGCCGGAACTTTTCTGGGGTGGCGGTTAATTCCTGTTTCGCTACGAAGATATAGCGGTTCAGGATGGCGCAACCGATGAGGCTTAGGAGGAAAAGCGTCAACACGAGATAGCGCGTTACCTGCCCGCGGCCCCGCGCGGTTCCGGTTTCCCCCCGCGAAGGCGCCGCCTTGCGTGCTGTGGCCTGCCACCGGGGCGACGATGGGTTGCTTTTGGGCATCACTTGGCGACCCCTTGCCGCTTTGACAAAGCGGGCTCGTCTTTAGTTCCGGGTGCATTTGCCGGGCGGCGATCTGGCAATCCTTGGGATGCGGGGCATGGCATTGCGAGGCAAGAACGGCTGCGGTATTGGCGAACTTTAATATATTGCCGTGGCGGGCATGATTGTCAATGGCTTGGGGGCAACGGCGGCTGCCGGTCTTTCCTGCCGAAGCTATTGCAGCCGGAAAGCGCGGGGGTGCGGCTAATGATAATTGGTTTGACTACGGGGGTAAAAAAAAGTAACGTAACCGGGATTATCTTGAGGGGGCATGCATGTTGAGAGCGCGTCTCTACCTCCTTTTCCTGGTCCCCTTTACACTTGTTTGCAGTCTCTGCGCGGTGACCGCGGGGCTCTTCGACGGCAGCGGCCGTTCGGGGCACGCCTGTGCCAGGTTCTGGAGCCTTTGGTGCCTGCGCATCGCCCGCATCCGGGTGGTCGTCACCGGGTTGGAGCTGGTGCCTGCCAAGGGGCCGGTCATCTATATGGGGAACCACCAGGGGAATTTCGATATCCACTCGCTCACCGTTGCCATCCCGCGCCTGTTCTCCTGGGTCGCCAAGGAGGAACTGTTCCGGGTGCCGCTCTTCGGCAGCGCCATGAGGCGGGCCGGCTATATCCCGCTGGACCGAAGCGACGGCAGGAAGGCGCTGAAAAGCATGCGCGTGGCGGCCGAGCGGATCGCCGCGGGGACCAGCGTGGTGATCTTCCCGGAGGGGACCCGGACCGTGGACGGCTCCCTGCTCCCCTTCAAGCGCGGGGCGTTCCTCTTGGCGGCCAGGGCGGGGGTTCCCATCGTCCCCTTCACCATAAACGGCAGCAGAGAGAGAAACCCGCGCAACCGTCTGGAACTGGTCCCGGGTACCATCAGCGTGCAGTTCGCCGCGCCGGTCGAGGTGGCAGGCGTCGCAGAGGGGGAGCTGATGGGACGGGTGCGGGAATCCATTGCAGCAAGGCTGGAGGTTCACTAGATGGTGATGGTTTACCTGGCGCTCGCCCTTTCGGGGATCGCCCTGATCTGCTGGGGTCTCCCGGCCTCACACCGGTTACGCGCCCCTTGGGATATCCTGGCGGCGCTGGCCGTTCTCGCGGGGGTGGCGGCGGCCCTTTTGGGTGCGCTGCTGATCGTGGCGCCCCGTTTCTTCCAGGGGTGAATCCCTGCATCTGACGGACAGGAAGAAAAAGCACATGGAAAAGGTAAAGACGATAGCCGCGAACGTCGCGGTGGTAACGGTCATTTCGATCGCCCTGATCTGGGGCAACACCCTGTACCGGCAGCACGCCCAGTTCGACAAGGGAGAGAAGGGATTTGCGGCGGCGGATTTCCCCGCGGCCGTGGCGGGGTACGAGTCCGCCATCCACATGTACACCCCGGGAAGCTCCCTCGTGTACCGGAGCGCGCAAAAGCTTTGGGAAATCGGCCAGATGACCGAGCGCAGCGGGGACATCCCGCGGGCGCTGATCGCCTACCGTGCGCTGCGCAGCTCGTTTTACGCCGTTGCCTGGGTCCGCGCCCCGGGCCGGGACTGGATCGCGCGCTGCGACGCCCGCATCGCCTCCCTGGTTCAAATGCAGCAGGGGCGCTGAGGGCTCAACAATAACCATAAGGACCCATTTTGGAATCAACCAGTGTAAAGAGTACCGGCCTGAAGTTCGTGGCCCTTGGCGGGCTTGGCGAGATCGGCCTCAACATGTGCGCCTTCGAGTACGGCGACGACATCATCATCGTAGACTGCGGGCTCATGTTTCCGGAACCGTACATGCTCGGCATCGATGTCGTCATCCCGGACATCGGCTACCTCCTGGAGCGGACCGACAAGATCCGCGCCATACTCCTCACCCACGGCCATGAAGATCACATCGGCGCGCTCCCCTATGTCCTCAGGGATCTGAATCCCCCCATCTACGGCACCGCCCTGACGCTCGGCTTCGTGAAGGAAAAGCTCAAGGAATTCGAGCTGGACCAAAAGACCGACCTGCGGGTGGTCAGGCCGCGCCAGAAGGTGCAGCTTGGCGAATTCGAGGTGGAGTTCATCCGGGTGGCCCACTCCATCGTGGACGGCTGCGCCCTGGCGATCAGGTCCCCCGAGGGGGTGGTGATCCATACCGGCGACTTCAAGCTGGACCAGACCCCGGTGGACGGGGAGCTGACCGACCTGGCCACCTTCTCCCGCTACGGCGAGGCGGGGGTGCTCGCCCTCTTTGCCGACTCCACCAACGTGGAACGGGAGGGTTACACCCTTTCCGAGCGCCTGGTGGGGGACGCCTTCGACGAGATCTTCCCGAACTGTTCCGGCAGGGTCATCGTCGCCGCCTTCTCCAGCAACATCCACCGGGTGCAGCAGGTGGTGGAGGCGGCCGAGAAGAGCGGCAGGAAGGTGCTCCTGAACGGCCGCTCCATGATCGGCAACGTGCAGATCGCGCGCGATCTCGGCTACCTGCGGATACCGGACGGTCTCCTGATCGACCTGAAGGAGATGCCGAAGTTCCCCAAGGAGCAGATCTGCATGATCACCACCGGGAGCCAGGGGGAGCCGAGGAGCTCGCTGACCCGGATCGCCATGGACGACCACAAGCAGATCAAGCTGGAGCAGGGGGACACCGTCATCCTCTCCTCGCGCTTCATCCCGGGAAACGAGAAGACCATCTCCGACCTGATGAACCATCTGTACCGGCGCGGCGCC
>Ga0209317_1001720_pt1 | contig 17996 bp, 13 predicted proteins | sample RifGroB2_FD_183994 | JGI IMG/M metagenome (GOLD analysis project Ga0209317, IMG submission 183994) | Soil microbial communities from Rifle, Colorado, USA - Groundwater B2 (SPAdes) (version 2) | ecosystem: Environmental > Terrestrial > Soil > Unclassified | place: Rifle, Colorado | collected... | reverse complement strand
ACTGCTTCCTTGGATATCAGCTCCTTGAGTGCCTCGGGGGTGTTGGGAATGTTCGGCAGGCCGCGTTCCTTGGCTTCCTGAACCCACTCGTCGGAGTAGTTGTTGCCGTTGAACACCACGCGTTTGTGCTTTTTCGCCGTTTCCTGAAGCAGTTTCGCGAGGTCGGCGTCGAAGTTGCTCGATTTCTCCAGCACGTCGGCAAAACCCTTCAGCGCCTCGGCAATGATGGTGTTGATGATGATGTTGGGGCCCGATATGGAGAAGGAAGAACCGAGCATCCTGAACTCGAACTTGTTGCCGGTGAAGGCGAACGGCGAGGTCCTGTTTCTGTCGGTGGCGTCCTTGGGCAGTGCGGGAAGTGTGGTTACGCCGATCTTCATGTCCGCGTTTCTGGAGGACGATGTTGCCGCGCCTGCGACGATCTGCTCGACGATATCGGTGAGTTGCTCGCCAAGGAAGATGGAAATGATTGCCGGAGGCGCTTCGTTGGCGCCCAGCCGATGGTCGTTGCCGGCGTTGGCGCAGGAGCAGCGCAGGAGCCCGGCATAGGTATCAACGGCTTTGATGGTCGCCATGAGGAAGGTCAGGAACTGGGCATTTTCATGGGGGGTGTGACCCGGCTCGAGCAGGTTCTGTCCGTCGTTCGAGCTCATGGACCAGTTGTTGTGCTTGCCGGAACCATTGACGCCGGCAAACGGTTTTTCGTGCAGCAGGCAGACCATGTCATGCCTGTTGGCGACACGCTTGAGCACTTCCATGACCATCTGGTTGTGGTCGGTGGCGATGTTGGTGTTTTCGAAAATGGGGGCGAGTTCAAACTGCCCGGGGGCCACTTCGTTGTGCTGGGTCTTTGCGGTGACGCCCAGTTTCCACAGCTCTTCGTTTACTTCCTTCATGTACGACAGCACTCTTTCCTTGATGGTGCCGAAGTAGTGGTCTTCCAGTTCCTGCCCCTTGGAGGACATGGCGCCGAAAAGCGTTCTCCCGGCCATCATCAGGTCCGGCCTTTTCAGGTAGAAAGACTTGTCCACCAGGAAGTATTCCTGCTCAGCCCCGACAGTTGAGGTGACCCTGCTGACACTGGTGTTTCCGAACAGCTTGAGAACGCGCACCGCCTGTGTGGAAAGCGCTTCCATGGAACGAAGCAGAGGGGTCTTCTTGTCCAGGGCCTCGCCGGTGTACGAGCAGAAGGCGGTAGGGATACAGAGAGTGACGACGTTGGCCTCTTCCTTCAGGAAGGCAGGCGAGGTGCAGTCCCAGGCGGTGTAACCCCTGGCTTCGAAGGTTGCTCTCAAGCCACCGCTGGGGAAGGAGGAGGCATCCGGCTCCCCCTTGACCAGCTCTTTCCCGGAGAACTCCAGCAGGGCCCCGCCCTCTGCCGGTGAAATGAAAGAGTCGTGCTTCTCAGCGGTGATACCGGTCATCGGCTGGAACCAATGGGTAAAATGCGTTGCGCCTCTTTCAACGGCCCACTCTTTCATTGCCGTTGCCACAATATCTGCGATCGAAGGGTCCAGCGGCAGACCTTCGTCTATGGTTTTCTTGAGGTTCTTGAAAACACCTTTCGGCAGCCTATCTCTCATAACGGACTGGTTAAACACGTTTTGCCCAAACATCTCCACGGTACAGCCTCCTTTTTAGACAGCGGTGGTTAAAAAATAAGCAGATTACTTATCCGTGCAATCGAAGTTCTGATGGTTTACGGAACTTTTGCGCCAAACGCGGATATCAAAGCAAGAGAAATGCCCAGTCCGGCACCAATCCGATTAATCTTTACACACAGGGGGGCGCGCCTGGCAGGGGGGCTCCGCGCCCGCACCCATACGGCCGCCTTCCCGGCAGTCAGGCGGCGCCTGCCGGGAGCCTGCGGCGAACCGACCGGCCCCAGTCGCCGCTTGCCAAGCGCCGGCCGTCATACTATAGTACCGGCTGCTGCAGGTACCGGATCAGGCGGCCCCGGAGTTTGGGCGAAGGATAGACGGTGAAGAAACAGGCAACGGCAACAAGGCGAAACGGAACATCACGGCTGGCGCGTACACTCCTGCCTGCAGCGGTGCTTTGCGCGCTCTCCGTCCCGCCGGCGCAGGGGGACTTTTTCCGCTACAAAGGCGAGGACGGGGTGGAGACCTTCACCAACACCCCGACCAGCGGGGGCGCGGTCAGGATCCTGCGCGAGGGGAAGCCCAAAAAGAGGGCGCAGGGCGCGCCGGATGAGGCGCTCAAGGGGGAGCCGGCTTTCCCCGGGAAGGAGCCCCATATGCCGGTCCAGGGCATCGTCACCTCCAGGGTGGGGCTGCGCCACGATCCGATTGACGGGGGCCCGAGACATCATAACGGGGTCGACATCGCCGTCCCGACCGGCACCAGGGTAAAGGCGATCGCGGCCGGCAGGGTGGTCGAGAGCGGAGCGCGCGGCGGATACGGCAACCTGGTGACCATCGAGCACGCCGGGGGAATGGTTTCCCTGTACGGGCACAATGCGCAACTGGAGGTCAGGATCGGGGACCGGGTAGAGGCGGGGCAGACCGTTGCCCTCTCGGGGTCCACCGGGAGATCCACCGGGCCGCACCTGCATTTCGAGCTCTGGAAGAAAGGGGTGAACGTGACGCAGGACTACCTGGAGAACGGGGCGGGCATTCCGGAGGTGGCCGACAGCATCAGGAGCTACCTCTCCAGGGACGGGTCGATCGTCTTCACCAACCTGAACTAGAGGACCGCCCCCGGCCAAGGAGAGCACCCCGGCAGCTCCGAGGCTTGTGCATATTCACAGACGAAGGCCGATCAGGCACAACAACCTTTTGTTGTTGCTGCTGACCGGCCTTTTCTTTTGGCATGCCTTCTTTCGCTTCCCGTTTCAAGACTGCCTCTTCTTGACATGCCTGGTCGCGGGCGCGTTCCAGGGGTCGTCCGGCCAGGGGTGCCTGGGGTAGCGCCCCCTCAACTCCTTGCACACCTCGCGGTAGGCGCCGTTCCAGAAGCTGCGCAGGTCGGCGGTCACCTGGATGGGGCGGCGCGCCGGGGAGAGCAGGTGGATCACGACGGGAACCCGCCCGCGCGCCACCTTGGGCGTCTCGGCGAGTCCGAACATCTCCTGCAGCTTCACAGCGAGGAAGGGGTCGCCGTCGCAGGGGTACTCCAGGGGCACCCGCGAGCCGCTGGGAACCCTCAGATGCGTCGGCGCCTCGTCATCGACCAGCTTCTGCCGGGACCAGCCGAGCATCGCCTTGAGCGGCTCCAGCAGGTTTACCCGGGCAAGCTGCGACAGCGTACGCACCCCCTGCAGATTCGGGACGAGCCAGCGTTCCAGGTCCGCCGCCAAGGCCTGATCGGAAAGATCCGGCAATTCCTCCTCGGGGAGCGCGCGGGCCAGGAAATTCACCCTGTTGCGGTACTGCCTGGCCTCGTCGCTCCAGTTGAGCCCCCCTATGCCGGGTCCTGAGAGGATCCCCCTCACCAGGGCGGCGCTGACTTCCTCCTTCCCGGGGGTCGCTGCGCGCTCGGAAAGGAGTACGGCCCCCAGCCGTTCCTCCTCGCGTGCCACCACCCTCCCCTCGCGCTCATCCCAGAACACCCGCTTTTCCCTGGTGATGGCCGCGGCGCACCCGGCCCGGACCGCCTCCAGCGTGACCGCGCTCGCCATGTGGATCTCACCCTCGACAGCGCCTCCCTCTACTGCCACTGCAACAATGAAGGGCTGCGCCCTCAGGTTGGAGCGCTGCGAGAGCCGCGCGCCGCTGCCGTTGGCCATCAGGTAGCGTCCGGAAGCGGGGCTCCGCTCACGGGCCACCCGGTCCGGGTAGGCCATCAGGAGCAGTCGCCCGATCAGCGCGGCGTCCCCGCGCCGCGGCGACTCCTTTACCCCCAGCGCGTTCCTGAAGTAGGCCGAGAGCCTCTCGACGGTGCGGGCCCCTTGGGGGTCCCGGCGCTCATGCAGGGCGTCCAGCCGGTCCAACAGGTCGCTCTCGGATGTGCTCCCGCTGCCGCGCGGCAGGATGTCGCGCTCGGAAAGGATGGCTGCCAGCGTGCAGGCAAGCGCTCCCTCCCCGATGGAGAGGGAACCTGCCAGCATGGCAGCCAGGCGCGGGTGCATGGGGAGCGCCGCCATTTTCCTGCCGAGCCCGGTGATGGCCCCGCGGTGGTCGAGCGCGCCCAGCGCCCTCAAGAGCGCCCTCCCCTCGGCCAGGTGGGGGGCGGGAGGCGCATCGAGAAAGCTCAGGGAGGCGGGGTCGGCCACTCCCCACTGCGCAAGATCCAGCGCCAAGGGCGTGAGGTCGGAAACCCTTATCTCGGGCGGGGTGAAGGGGAGGAGCGTGGAGTGGGTGTACTCGGTCCAGAGGCGGTAACAGACGCCGGGCGCCGCCCTGCCGGCACGGCCGGCGCGCTGCTGGGCGGAGGCGGAGGATATCCTCATGGTCTCCAGGCGGTTCAGCCCGGTGGCAGGGTCGTAGCGGAGCTGCCGGGAAAACCCGGTATCCACCACCACCCGCACCCCTTCTATGGTGAGGCTGGTCTCGGCGATGTTGGTGGCAAGCACCACCTTGCGCCGGTCGCCCGGGAGGATGGCCCGCTCCTGCGCGGCAAAGGGGAGATCGCCGTAGAGGACGGCGACCATGATGTCGGAGGAAAGCTTCTCCTGCAGCAGCTTTTCGCAGCGCCTGATGTCGCCGGCCCCCGGCAGGAACACCAGGACGTCCCCTTGCGTCTGCGACAGCGCCCGGAGCACCCCGGCACAGGCGGTCTCCGCAACCCGCCCGGAAGGCTCGGCCTTCAGGTAGTCGATCTCCACCGGGTACTGCCGGCCCGGCGTCGAGATGAGCGGCGCGCCCCCCAGGAGTTTCGCAACCGGTTCGGCATCGAGCGTCGCGGACATGACCAGGATGCGCAGATCCTCGCGCAACCCGAGCTGGACATCCCGGCAAAGGGCAAGGGAGAGGTCGCAGGTAAGGCTTCTCTCGTGGAACTCGTCGAAGATGACGGCGGCCACCCCTTCGAGCAGCGGGTCACCCTGCAGCCTGCGGGCGAGGATGCCCTCGGTCACCACCTCGATGCGGGTGGCGGCGGAAACCTTCCGCTCGAACCGGATGCTGTACCCTACCCGCCTGCCGACCTCCTCGCCCAGGCACTGCGCCATGTAGCGCGCCGCGTTGACCGCCGCGAGCCGGCGAGGCTCTAGCATGACGATCCTTCCCGTCCCGAGGAAGGGGGCGTCGAGGAGGGCCAGGGGTACGCGCGTCGTCTTGCCGGCTCCCGGGGGGGCCTGCAGCACGGCGACGTTCCGCTCTTCAAGCGCCTTGAAGAGCTCCGGGAGGATGGCATCGATGGTGGTGGTTTTCTGCATGGCGGAGCTCAGATGAGAAGGCGAAGCCCCTCGACGTCCACGCCGACGAGGGACCCGACCACCCGGCAGGCACCGGCGAGCCGCTCCCCCGGATAGCTGTTGGTCACCGCCAGCACCTTCAGTCCGGCGCCGGTGGCAGAGGCGATGCCCGCAGGGGTGTCCTCGATGGCAAGCGAGGCCGCGGCATCCACCTTGCCGGGGAAGATCTCCTGGAGCCGCCGCACTGCGACCCGATAGCTCTCGGGATCGGGTTTGCTTGCCGACACCTCGTCAGCTGTCACCATGGTGTCGAAGACGCCGGTCAGGCCGAGCTGCAAGAGGATCGGGTCGATGTCGCTGCGCAGGGCGCCGCTGCAAAGGGCAAGCGGCAGGGTGCCGGAGATGGCGCGGATCAGCTCGACCACTCCCGGATAGGGTGCGACACCTACCGAGACGATCTTCAGGAACGCCTCGGCCTTGCCCTGGATCAGCTCCTTCAGCTCCTGGCCGGAAAGGTTCCGGCCGGCGCCCCGGAACGCCTCGCGGAAGGCGTCACGGTCGTCGAAGCCGATGTAGCGCTCCAGGTACTCTTCCCAGGAATAACCCAGGCCGAGCGGCACCAGCAACTCCTGGAACGCCTTGTAGTGCAGCGGCTCGGTGTCCACGATGATGCCGTCAAAATCGAAGATGACTGCATTAAGCATGCGATGCTCCTTTGGTACGCGTACTAGAATTTCCCGATCAGCGCTATGGAAGGGTTACCGTCTATGGCAAGCGGCGCGACCGTCAGGCTCCCTGGAGCCGAGGCGCGATACCTGGTGACAGCGTCGCCGGCAAGCTCGCCGATGGCGGCACCAAGCACCACGTCGGTCGCCCAGTGCTTCCCCTGGTAGACCCGCGAGAAGCCGACCAGGCCGGCCGCGGCGTAACAGGCGATCTTGGCCGAAAGGCTCGGCGTTTTGGAGGCGAAGACATGGGCCAGGGCAAAAGAGCTCGCCGTGTGCATGGAAGGGAGGGAGTCGTAGCCGTCGCGGAACTGGAAGGGACGGTAGCTGGAGTTGCTGTCGGTCCGGTAAGGGCGCCCGCGGCCTACCACCTCCTTGAGCACCAGGGTCGCACTGTCGGCAAGGACCAGGGCCTCCCCCATTTCCTCGCCCAGCCTCATGTATTGCGGCTCGCCGGCTGCGACCCCGGCGGTGTAGACGGCCGCGGCCACGCCAAGGTGCAGGATCGGGTTGCTCGCATCGTTGCCGACGTCGGTGATCCCCCTCATGACGCCGCCGTGCGAGCCCGCGAACTCGGACCTGATGTCCTTGTCAAAGAGATAGGTGAGGGCGAACACCCCCGCCACCGCGGCGCTCTCCGCCCAATAAGGCTTTACCGGCGCCTTGAGGAAAAGCCCCCCCTCCCCGGACAGCCGTCCCAGCTCGTCCTTTATGGCGGCAGTGCTGTTGAAAAGGTTCTCGCCGGCGTGAAGCGGCGCAGGGCCCGACACCCAGCAAAGCAAGAAAAGCAGCGGGAAAAAGACGGGAAGAAAGGGACGGCGCTTCCCGCCCGGTGCGGCAGGCGACAGACGCGCGGGAGATGTCTTTCCAGCAGAAGAGATGGTCACGGTCATTGACTCCCGGAGGGGGCGGCCGAAGGCCGGGTTCGGGTTCCCAGGCTAAAAAAAAACAGCGCCCTGCTTCAGGCGCTGTTTTTAGATGGTGATCCCAAGGGGACTTGAACCCCTGTTACCGACGTGAAAGGCCGGTGTCCTAACCACTAGACGATGGGACCTGAGATATGTTTCAGCTTGCCGGCTTGCCAGCCCGCCTGGAAGCTGTGGCTGGGGTGCGAGGATTCGAACCTCGGATGACGGAGTCAGAGTCCGTTGCCTTACCGCTTGGCGACACCCCATCGAAGAGAGACCAGTTTAATACCAGAACGGGGAGGTCAAAGTCAAGATTTTTTTCCCAGGGCCGCCTGCGCACCTGCTTCGATCGCCTTCACGTTGGCCGGGATGAACCTGTGGTTTCGCTCCGGCAGCGCTTCCTTCAGGGCACCGGCCAGGGAAGCGACCTCGACCGCGCCGGTAGCCGCGGCGTAGGCGCCCAGCGCCACCATGTTCACCATGCGCGGGTCGCCGAGCTCCGTGGCTATCTCGTTCATGGCCACCGGAATGGTCCTTATGTCGTCCCTGCCCAGGGCGGAGAGGTCGACCAGCGACGAGTTGACGATGCAGATGCCGCCCGGGCGCACCTTGGCGCCGAAGCGCTCAAGAGATGCCTGGTTCAGGACCACCAGCACGGACGGCTGGCCCACGACCGGCGAGCCGACGGCGCCGTCGGCGATCACGACGGTGCAGGTGGCCGAGCCCCCCCTCTTCTCCACGCCGTAGGCGGGAAAGTAGCTGACGTTCTTCCCTTCTTCCATGGCGGCATAGGAGAGGAGGTTGCCGCCCAGCAGCACCCCCTGCCCACCAAAGCCCGCTATCATCACGTCGTTTCGCATCCTTCCTCCATATTCCAAATGTGGGAGCGGCATTCCTGCCGCGATTGCCGCAGGGGGATCGCGGCAGGAATGCCGCTCCTACAAAAACAGATTGCCGCAGGAGCGCGACGGGACCGCCGCTCCCACGGACAGGGGTATCACGCGCCCTCTTCCTTCTTGAAGACGCCCAGCGGAAAGTACGGGATCATCTCTTCGGCGACCCTCGCGTTGGCGGCGAGCGGGTTCATCCCCCAGTTGGTCGGACAGGCGGAGAGGACTTCCACGAAGGAAAACCCCTTCCCCTCGACCTGATAGCGGAAGGCCTCCCTCATCACCTTTTTCGCCTCCAGCACGTGCCTGGGGGAGTCCACGGCAACCCGGGCGGTATAGGCGACGCCCCCCAGTTGGGCCATCACTTCGGCCATCCGGATCGGCGAACCGTCCTTTGACCTGTCCCTGCCGTACGGGGAGGTGGAGGTCTTCTGACCGACCAGGGTGGTCGGCGCCATCTGGCCGCCGGTCATGCCGTAGGTGGTGTTGTTCACGAAGATGACGGTCATGTCCTCGCCGCGGTTGGCGGCGTGGATGATCTCGGCGGTACCGATGGCGGCAAGGTCGCCGTCGCCCTGATAGGTGAAGACGAAGTTGTCCGGCCTGGCGCGCTTGACGCCGGTGGCGACCGCAGGCGCGCGGCCATGGGGAGCCTCGACGACGTCAATATCGAAGTAGCCATAGAGAAAGACGGAACAGCCGACGGAGGCGACGCCTATCGTTTTCTGCTGCACCCCGAAGAAATCCATGGCGTCCGCCACCAGCCGGTGAATGGTGCCGTGGTGGCAGCCGGGACAAAAATGGGTCTGTACATCCTTGAGACTCTCGGGTCTCTTGAAAACCTGTTGCATATGAAAACCCCTCTTGGGTCTGTCGCGACGCCTGTCAGTACTGTTTCTTGATGACCTCGAAAAGCTCCTCCGGCGACGGCAGCGATGCGGCTCCGGGCGGCCTGCCGTAGAAGGAGACCGTGGCGCCCCCACCCACGCTCAGACGCACGTCCTCGACCATCTGTCCGGTGTTGAGCTCGATCACCAGCACCCGCTTGGCGCGCCCGGCAGCCTCGGCAATCGCCTTCTCCGGGAACGGGAAGAGCGTCACGGGACGGAACAGGCCGACCTTGAGCCCCTCCTCCCTGGCCATGCTGACCGCGGTGTGGGCGATCCTCGATACGGATCCGAACCCCACCACCAAAAGCTCGGCATCCTCGCTCCGATACTCCTGCGAGATGCACTCCTTCTCCTTCATCACCTGGTACTTCGCGTGCAGGCGCCAGTTGTGCGCCTCCAGCTCGCCGTCTCCCAGGAACAGCGACTTGACCACCCTCTGCTCGGCGCCGCCTTTGCCGCGCACGGCCCACCCCTTGTCGGGGAGCTCGCGCGACGGGCGCGGGTTGGGAACCAGCGCCTCCTTCATCTGGCCGACGACGGAATCTCCCAGCACCATGACAGGGGTCCTGTAGAGGTCGGCCAGGTCGAAGGCGTGCATGGTGAGGTCGTACATCTCCTGCACCGAGTTGGGGGCGAGGACCGGAATGTGGTAACCGCCGTGCCCTCCCCCTTTCACCGCCTGGAAATAGTCGGACTGCGAGGCGTCTATCCCCCCCAGGCCGGGGCCGGAACGGGAGATGTTGACGATGACGCCGGGGAGCTCGGCTCCGGCCATGTAGGAGATCCCCTCCTGCTTCAGGGAGATGCCGGGGCTGGATGAGGAGGTCATGGCACGCGCGCCGCAGGCGGAGGCGCCCAGCACCATGTTTATCGCTCCGATCTCGCTCTCGGCCTGGATGAACTCCCCGGAAAGCTTGGGGAGTTCCCGCGAGAGGTACTCCGGGATGTCGCTTTGGGGGGTGATCGGGTAACCGAAATAGTAGCGGCATCCGGCCTCGATGGCGCCCATGGCGGCGGCCTCATTCCCCTTTACAAACAGTCGTTTTGACAATTGCCCCTCCCAAAAATGCTGCTGATCGAGCTGCAGGTCGGCAACGGTCCGGTCACCGCTGGATCGGCCGGCTGAAAATCGCTCAATCAAAACGATCAAATTGTCACTGTGAATGTATGAATTATCTGAAGACAGTTATGGCGACGTCAGGACAAATCTCGGCGCAGAGAGCACACCCGGTGCAAAGCTCCTGGTTGGGAGCCTCAGCCGGTGAGTACCCCTGGATATTGACCTTCTCGCACAGCCTGATCAGCTTCTTTGGACAGGCAATGGTGCAGATACCGCAACCCTTGCATCTCATATCGTCAATTACAATTCTTCCCATTCTCTATCACCCTCATAGTCTCGCAACGGACTTCCGGCCATCCAATCAGCCGAGGAAACCTAGCAGAAATCTGTCTAGGCAGTCAACTTTTTTGTTTACGTTTAACATTTATCGCTTGATTTTAAATCTGTATGTAGTTTAATAATACACGGCTAATGTATCCACCTTCCAAATTTAAAAGGAGGAGCAAACGATGGCATCATCACTGCTCGAATTGACGGCCAATATTGTCTCTTCACATGCCTCGGTTACAGAGATGTCTGGCGAAGATCTACTTCTTGAGCTGCAGAAGGTACATGTCGCTTTGCAGAAACTCGAAGTGGAGGGAGGCGAGGTGGGGGAGAGGGGCGAGGGGGCGAAGGGTCCTGCACTCTCCCTGAAAAAGGCTTTCCAGCCGGACCAGGTGAGTTGCATGCTCTGCGGCAAGAGCGGCATGAAGACGCTCGCCCGCCACCTCGCCCAAGTGCACGGCATGAAGCCCGGCGAATACAGGAAACAGTTCGGCATCCCGAGCAGCCAGGCGCTCACCGCAAAGAACTTCTCCGAGGCGCGCAGAAGGATGGCCCAGGAAAAGGGGTTGGCGGACAACCTGGCCAAGGCCCGTGCCGTACGCGCCGCGAAACTGGCCGCCAAGGGTGGTGCTGAAAAAAAGCCGGCGAAGGCGCCCCGCGCGCCGAAGCAGAAACAGCAAATGAGCGCCTGACCTGCCTGCCGTCGCTACCCGCCTGCCCCGCCTGAGGGGCGCAAGACCTTTAAGCCGATGACCGGCTGGCAGACGATCCGTCAGCAGGATTTTATATACATGCAAAAAGCCACCGCAAGGGTGGCTTTTCTTTTTCCGTTCTTCCGGCTCTCCCTATCTGCGGGGGGACGAGCCGCGCCTGGCCACGACGCCGGTCTTGCGGGGCCCGCGTCCCGAACCGCTTGGCACGGTCTTTCTCCTGAGCCGCTCCACTTCCTCCGCCGCCAGATGCCTGAAATCGCCCGGTCTCATCTCCCCTATCTCCAGAAAGTCGTAGCGGGACCGCTTGAGGCGCACCACGCTGAGCCCGACCGCCTCGCACATGCGCCGCACCTGCCGATAGCGCCCCTCGTGGATGGTGATCGAGATCCAGGTGTTGTTCTCGCTCTCGCTTACCGTGTGCACCTTGGCGGGAGCGGTCATGCCGTCCTCCAGCTTCACCCCTTCGGAGAGCTTCTTGATCTGGGCCGGCGACACCTGCCCGCTCACCCGCACCAGGTACCCCTTGTCCACCTCGTGACTCGGGTGCATCAGGATGTTGGCGAGCGCCCCGTCGTTGGTCAAGAGCAGCAACCCTTCCGTGTTGTAGTCCAGGCGGCCGATAGGGTAGACCCGCTCCTTGATCTCCTTGAGGAGATCGGAGACTATCGGGCGCCCCTCCGGGTCTTTCATGGTGGTCATGTAGCCGACCGGCTTGTAAAGAAGGAGATATACCCGCTTCTCGCTCACCGTGATCGGCTTGCCGTCCACCGTGATGGTGTCTGTGTCCAGGTCGGCCTTGGTCCCGAGTTCGGTGACCACGGTGCCGTTCACCGCTACCCTGCCGTCAGCTATTATGCTCTCCGACTCGCGGCGGGAGGCGATTCCCGCCTGCGAGAGTATCTTCTGCAAACGCTCCTGCATCTCAATCTCCTTACCTGGGTCTCCCCGGTTCTCTGACAATCGTTCACTCATACCACAGCACCGGCACCAACTGCAACCAATAAGCCGGAGCCCCTTCATCCCGACAGAACTTCCCCCCTACCCTGTTGCCTTGTTGGCCGCAACCTGCTAAAAAGGAGGACTTGTCCGCGCACCGAGTTCGACGCAACCAGGAGAAAAACAGGGCAGAGAAATAAAGGCAAGGAGCCGTATGCAGATGCTGGATGAGAGAAGAGCCGCACTGAAAAGGAACAAGATGATTGCCGGCGGGTTGATGCTGGGTGCTGCCGTACTGTTCGTGGTGGCGCGCCTGCAACAAGGAGGCGGCTACTGGGAATGGGTCGCGGCGTTTGCCGAGGCGGCCATGGTAGGCGCGCTCGCCGACTGGTTCGCCGTGGTGGCGCTCTTCAGGCACCCCCTGGGCGTTCCTGTCCCGCACACCGCCATCATTGCCGACAAGAAGGACGCCATTGCCGAAAACCTCGCCCAGTTCATCCAGGAGAAGTTCCTCGCCACGGAGGTGCTGGTGGAAAGGCTCAGGGAGTTCGATCCGGCGCGGCACCTGTCCGGCTACCTCGTCACCGGGGAAAACGCCGAAGGGCTGGCAAGAGGTGCCACCAGGGTGCTGTCGGAGTCGCTCGGTTTCCTTGAGGACGAGCGTGTCGGCAAGATCGTGAGCGCCGCCATGAGCGACCGGATCGAGAAGTTCGACCTCTCCACCTCCGGGGGGAAGTTGCTGGACGCCCTGAGAAGAGACGACCGCCACCAGGTGGTGCTCGACGAGATAATGAGGCGCCTGGGGCAGTGGCTGTCCACCCCCGAGTCGCAGGAGAAGATCGCCGCCGCCCTCGACAACTGGGTGGACACCGAATACCCGCTCCTGAGCAGGTTCATCCCCAATCGTCCCACCTTCTCGCGGACCGCAGGGGAGAAGATAGTAGGCAAGGTGAACGGATTCCTGCAAGCGGTCAATGCGGACCCCGCCCACGAGCTGCGGCACGAATTCGACAGGATCGTGGAAGACTTCACCGTGAGGTTGAAGCACGACCCGGCGCTGAGGGGCAAGGTCGAAGAGATAAAGCAAAAGGCGGTCAGCAACGAGCAGCTCTCGCACTACGCAAAGGGTCTCGTGGCGGATCTGAAGGATTGGGTCAGCGAAGATCTCGACCGCCCGCACTCCCGGATTCGGAAAAAGATCGCCGGCGCAGCGGTCGGACTCGGCCACACGCTGGCAGCAAACCAGGAGCTGCGCGATTCGATCAACGAGCACCTGGAAGCGGTGGCGAGAAAGTACGCCGGCAACCTGAGGGAGGGGTTCGCCAGGCATATCTCCGGCACCGTCAGGCAGTGGAAGAACGAGGATTTCGTCGACGAGATCGAGCTCAGCATAGGCTCCGACCTGCAGTTCATCAGGATGAACGGCACCCTGGTCGGCGGCATGATAGGGATCTTGCTGCACGCCTTCTCGCTTTTGCTCAGGTAGCGGCAGCTCTCACTGATCGTCTAAAAGGACGGGAATAGAAAAGGGGTCATAGCTTGGCGCACCGGATCCGGTGCGCCGCTATTGACCCCTTTTATCTTTACCTTCGACAGCCGCCCGGGTCTCCCCGAACTACCTACTCCGCGAAGCGGCTCATCTTCCTGAACTTCTGGTAGCGCTGCTCGACCAGCTCGCCGGCGGGAACCGCCTTCAGTTCCTTCAGATTCCTGCTGAGTGCCTCGTGCAGGTGCTTCGCCATCTCCTCGTGGTCCCTGTGCGCGCCGCCTGCCGGCTCGGGGACGATCTCGTCGATGACTTCCAGCGCCTTGATATCCTTGGCGGTCAGCTTGAGCGCCTCGGCTGCCTGGGCACCCTTGGTACCGTCGGACCACAGGATCGCGGCGCAACCTTCCGGGGAAATGACGGCGTAAACGGAGTGCTGCAGCATGAGGACCCTGTCGCCGACGGCGATGGCGAGCGCGCCGCCGGAGCCGCCTTCGCCGGTGATGACGACGATGATGGGTACGGTGAGGCGGGACATCTCGCGCAGGTTCCTGGCGATCGCCTCTGCCTGGCCGCGCTCTTCGGCGCCGATGCCCGGGAATGCGCCGGGGGTGTCGACGAAGGTGATGATGGGAAGCTTGAAGCGCTCGGCCATCTCCATGAGGCGCAGCGCCTTCCTGTACCCTTCCGGGTTGGGCATCCCGAAGTTCCTGAACACCTTCTCCTTGGTGTCGCGCCCCTTCTGGTGGCCGATCACCATCACCGGCTCGCCGTCGAGCCTGGCAAGGCCGCCGACGATGGCGTGGTCGTCGCCGAAGTTGCGGTCGCCATGCAGCTCCACGAACTCGGTGAAGATCAGGCCCAGGTAGTCGAGCGTGAATGGACGGTTGATATGGCGGGCCACCTGGGCCGTCTGCCAGCGGGAGAGGTTGGCGAACATCTCCTCGCGCATCTTCTCTGCCTTTTGCTCGAGCTTGGCGACCTCGACCTTCAGGTCGACCCCCTCGGTGGAAAAGGCGAGCAGTTCCTGGATCTTCTTGTCAAGTTCTGCCAGCGGCTTCTCGAAATCCAGATAGCTTTGTTGCAGTGCCATATATTTCTATCTCCTTGATTTTCATTCAATCCTGCAGGAATGCCGCTCCTACAGAAAATCGTCACATGTCGATCCGCGAAAAAATGAAGTTATTCGAAAGACACGGCATTATAGCCGAAGAGGTTGCTCACTTCCACTGTTAATTCTTCACTGGCGGATACTTTGTAGACGTCCGACAGCTTGATGGTGACTCGCGAGCTGTTCTCTATGTCGAGATGGAGGAAGCTGCGGCAAATACCCTGATAGCGGGACATGATGTCCTTCAGCGTGTTGAGTTTCCCCTCATCGGCCTCCTTGGCGTCGATGGTGAAGTTGACCCTCCTGGTTTCACGCTCGACCAGATCGCGCAGAAGGACGATGTCGGAGGCCATCACCTTGGCCCCCTTCTCGCTGAGTTCGGCGTTGCCGGTGACGTGGACTGGATCGTCACCCTTTAAAAGGTCGGAACATCTCGCGTAGGTTTCCGGGAAGACCACCACCTCCACCGCGCCGCAGAGATCCTCCAGGGCGAGGAACGCCATCCGGTCCCCCTTCTTGGTCATCAGCTCCTTGACGCTGGTCGGCACGCCGCAGATCTTCACCTCGCTCTTCTCCTTCACGTCCAGGATCGTGGAGGTATCCACGGTGGAGAAGCGCCTCATGTCGGCCACGTAGCGGTCCAGCGGGTGCCCGGTGATGAAGAAGCCTATCGCCTCCTTCTCGCAGCCGAGCCGGTACTTCTCGTCCCACTCCGGGATATCGGGGAGGCGGTTTGAGCCGCCACTTCCGCCGCGCGCGATCTCCGCCGTGCCAAAGAGCGAGGCCTGGGCGCTCTCGCGCTCCTGCTGCACCCTTTGCCCAGCCGACGCGGCATCTTCCAGCGCCGCCATCAGCGGCGCGCGCTTGGCACCGGTGCAGTCGAAAGCACCGCACTTGATGAGCGCCTCGATCACCCGCTTGTTGACGCGGCGCAGGTCGACCCGCTCGCAGAAGTCGAAGAGGTCCTTGAACGGGGCGTCGCCGCGCGCCTCGATGATCGCCTCGATGGCACCCTCCCCCACGTTCTTCACGGCGCCAAGGCCAAAGCGCATCGCCCTTTCCAATACCCGGAAGGAGCGGTCCGACTCGTTGATGTCGGGGGGGAGCACCTCGATCCCCATCTCGCGGCAGTCACCGATGCTCTTGATGACCTTGTCCGTGTTCCCCATGTCCTCGGTCAAAAGCGCAGCCATGAACTCGACGGGGTAGTGCGCCTTGAGGTACGCGGTCTGGTATGCGACCAGGGCATAGGCCGCGGAGTGGGACTTGTTGAAGCCGTACTCGGCAAACTTCGCCATCAGGTCGAAGATCGCCGCCGCCTTCTTCAGGTCGAGCTTGAGCTTCTCGGCGCCTTCGAGGAACTTGTCGCGCTCCTTGGCCATCTGCTCCGCGTCCTTCTTCCCCATCGCGCGGCGCAAGAGGTCGGCGCCGCCAAGCGAGTAGCCGGCGAGGCTCCGGGCGATCTGCATGACCTGTTCCTGGTAGACGATGACGCCGTAGGTGTCCTTGAGGATCGGCTCCAGCTGCGGCAGGTCGTAGACCACTTCCTTGCGGCCGTGCTTTCTCTCGATGAAGTCGTCCACCATGCCGCTCCCCAAGGGGCCCGGGCGGTAGAGGGCGCAGACTGCGATGATGTCCTCGAAGCAGGAAGGCTTCAGCTTTACCAGGAGCTCCTTCATGCCGCTGGACTCGAGCTGGAAGACGCCGGTGGTGTTGCCGGCCTGCAGGAGCTTATAGCTCTCGGCGTCGTCGTCGCGCAGAAGCGAGATGTCGAAGGCGGGATCCTTCCCCTTCCTGACGTGCTTCACGGCGTTGTCGATGACCGTGAGGTTCTTGAGCCCCAGGAAGTCGAACTTCACCAGGCCGATCTTCTCCACGTACTTCATGGAGTACTGGGTGGTGAGCGAGCCGCTCTTCTGGTCCTTGTAGACCGGGCAGAACTCCTCCATCTGCTTGGGGGCGACCACGAGGCCCGCCGCGTGGGTCGAGGCATGGCGGGCCAGCCCCTCGAGCCTGAGCGCTACCGAGAGGACTTCCTTCACCCGCGCGTCCGCCGCGGCCAGCTCGTTCAGCTTGGGCTCCTGCTGCAGCGCCTTCTCAAGCGTGATGCCGAGCACCTCGGGGACGAGCTTCGCGATCCTGTCCACGTCCCCGAAGGGGAGGTCCATGGCGCGCCCCACGTCCCTGATGACGCCGCGCGCGGCCATGGTACCGAAGGTGATGATCTGGCAGACCCGGTCGCGGCCGTACTTCTCCACCATGTACTGGATCACCTCTTCGCGGCGGTCCTGGCAGAAGTCGACGTCGATATCGGGCATGGAGATGCGTTCGGGGTTCAGGAACCTCTCGAACAGCAGGTTGTAAGGAATGGGGTCGATATCGGTGATCTTGATGGCGAAGGCGACCAGGGAGCCGGCCGCCGAGCCCCTGCCGGGACCGACCGGGATGCCGTGGTCCTTCCCCCAGTTGATGAAGTCCGCAACGATCAGGAAGTAGCCCGGGAAACCCATCTGCTTGATGCAGTCGAGTTCGATCTTCAGGCGGTCCCAGTACCCCTGGATCTGCTCCTCGGTCAGGTTCGGGTACTTGATCCGGATGGCCTTCAGGCGCTCGTGCAGGCCCTCGGTCGCCTCCTGCGCCAGTTGCTCGTCCAGCGTCATCCCCTCGGGGGGGTCATAGGCCGGGAAGTGGTAGGTCTTGAAGTCGAAGGCGAGCTCGCAGCGCTGGGCGATCCTGACCGTGTTCTCGATCGCCTCCGGGGCGTAGTGAAAGGCGGCGGCCATCTCCTGCGGGGTCTTCACGTAGAACTCGTCCACCGAGAAGGCCATCCGGCTGGGATCGCTCATGGTCTTGCCGGTCTGTATGCAGAGCAGGATCTCGTGCGCTCTCGCGTCTTCCTTGTTGAGGTAGTGGCAGTCGTTGGTGGCGACCAGCGGCAGGTCGAGCTCCTTGGCGATCTCCATCAGCCTCTTGTTGGCGATGTCCTGTTCGGGAAGCTTGTTCTCCTGCAGCTCGATGAAGTAGCTCCCCGGGAACTGCTCCGCGTACCAGGAGGCCGCGGCCTTCGCCTCGTCCATCTTGTTGCGGCCGGCCAGGTAGGCGACCTCCCCCTGCAGGCAGGCGGAGAGGACGATGAGCCCTTCCTTGTGCTGTAAAAGGAGTTCCTTGTCGATGCGGGGGCGCCGGTAAAACCCTTCCTTGTACCCCGCGGAGGTGAGGTAGGAGAGGTTCTTGAACCCGGTCATGTTCTCGCACAAAAGGATCAGGTGGTAGCTGCTCGCCTCCCCCCCCGCCGGAGCCTGCTTCAGGTGGCGCGACTGGGGCGCTATGTACACCTCCGAACCGACGATCGGCTTGATCCCCTTGTCCTGGCACTTCAGGTAGAACTCCAGGGTGCCGAACATGTTGCCATGGTCGGTCATCGCCACGGCAGGCATGTGGCAATCCTTCACCTTCTTGAGGAGGTCACCGATGCGGATCGCCCCGTCAAGGAGCGAGTACTGGGAATGCAGATGAAGATGGACAAAGGGTGTATGTGTTACCATATCAAGCACCTAGATTTATTATACAAAGCTTGGTATCCATAATGACACCATTGATAAAAAGTATGATACCATGAATTTGTTTTTTTTG
>Ga0209317_1001717_pt1 | contig 18008 bp, 21 predicted proteins | sample RifGroB2_FD_183994 | JGI IMG/M metagenome (GOLD analysis project Ga0209317, IMG submission 183994) | Soil microbial communities from Rifle, Colorado, USA - Groundwater B2 (SPAdes) (version 2) | ecosystem: Environmental > Terrestrial > Soil > Unclassified | place: Rifle, Colorado | collected... | reverse complement strand
GCTCATCGTCTGCGTCATCGCGACGGCCATAGGCTTCGCTCTCTGCTACAACTACTCGGTGGAGCTCTACGGGCTCCTCACAAAGCCGCTTATACCGGCGCTCCCGCCCGGCGACGCGCACATGGTCTTCACCGGGGTCGTCGAGCCGTTTTTCATATACATGAAGGTCGGGCTCTTCGGAGGGCTGATACTCGCGAGCCCCGTGATACTCTTCGAGATATGGGGGTTCGTCGCGCCAGGGCTCTACAAGGGCGAGAGGGCGTGGTTCCTGGGGATCGTGATATCCTCCATCATGCTCTTCGCCGCCGGCGCCCTTTTCGCCTACTTCGTCGTCTTCCCTTTTGGCTTCAAGTACCTCCTCAGCTACTCATCCGATTCGCTCAAGCCGCTTCTGTCAATGGACCTCTATTTCTCTTTTGCGACGAAGTTTTTGATCGCCTTCGGGGTGGTGTTTCAATTGCCGCTCGCGATCCTCGTGCTCGCGAGGCTCGGGCTCGTCACAGCCGGAAAGCTCCTCTCGTGGTGGAGGTACGCGCTTGTCGGGATTTTGGTCGTCGCGGCGATACTCACGCCCACGCCGGACGTCTTTAACCAGCTCCTCATGGCGGGGCCGCTCTTTTTTCTTTACGGCGTCGGGATAATAGTGGCGAAGCTCTTCGGCAAGAAGAGGGTGGCCCCGGATGACGCCGAAGAGGACGAGGACGGGATAGAGGACGAGGAATAAGGGTAGAGAACTACAGTTCTTTAGTCGGTGTGGATTGGGCGGAGTAACCAAGCTCTTTGCGGGTTCAGGTTTGCAACCACTACGGTCCGGTTAAAAAAGCGTAGCTTGCAGCGGCTCTTCTCTGAAGGCCCTTAGTCGTTCTGGTTTAAGGGTCAGGATGTCTACCAGGGTCTTCCGATCGTGAGTTTTTTTATAGGGTGGCGTGCCGGCGGGAAGGGATTATATCTTCACCCACTTAAGCGCGTTGTCCATCGCCTCTTCCCATTCGTTCCCGCGCCGTCTTATAACGACGAGCCTTTTCCGTATGAACTTCGCGGAGTTCAGGCTGTGCTTGCCGGTAGGGTCTTTTTTTACGCACGGGGCCTTTTGCGCGGAGGCAAGAAGCCCGTGTATCGCCTCGACTGAGGCGGAGAAGAACCTCTCGTGGTCCTCCCTGTGGAGGCTCCACTTGGACGAGACCGAAAGGAGGGTGAGCATCCTGTGCCACTGCTCGAACCTGTTGAGGGACATGATGGACGAGAATATCGTCTTGTTCGTCCGGAAGGACAGAGGCGTATCCTCGATGGTGGAGTCCAGCAGACGGTCGTTGTCCTTGTGGACGAGTTTGATCATCTTTTTAGGTATCTGCCAGACCCGTTTGTCGGCGAGCGCGTCGAACCTCATCTCCCAGTATATGTGGCGGAGCGTACGGGCCGAGAACGACCTTATCATCATCTCGGGGATGAAGTGGTTGTGCGCGATGGTGTCGGCGGCCAGATGGCTTAAGTACCCGTAGGCGAAGGCCATTTGGGAATCGGTCTCCGCTTTTTTAAGGAGCTTGAAGCCGACCTTCCAGTTGTGGCAGTGCTTGAGCTCCTCCACAAGATTCTTGCCTACGACGATGTCCGCGCTTACGTTGCCGTAGAGAAAATCGTAGGGGAACGTCGCGATAAGGGCCCTTACCGGGTGGGACAACGCCCCGGGGCTGTTCAAGACCGCTTGTCCAAGCTCAAGGTGGGTCGCCGGGCCCCAGGCATGGGCCGCTTCAGGCAAGAGGAAAACCGCTAAAATAGCGGCGATTAACGCAAAGAACATGATTATATGCTATCCGAAGGGAATGGTGTTGTAAAGAGGAAAAAAAGGTAGTAGAAGATAGTATTGACAGGCGTTTTGAGGGTGTTCAATGACGGATTCGGAAAATAATATAGACGGCGTTTTGAGGGACGCGAAGAGGCTCTTTGAATCGCTGAAGGCCGCGGGCATAGCCTATATAGCAGTTAAAAAGGCTGAACCACAGTCGCCTCCGGAGGCTTCTTCCGCAACTGCCCCAATCGACGCCGGGCCTCAAGACGCGGACGCGTGGTCAGCGAAAGTCGGGTTCGAGGCAGGGACCAAGGCAGTAGTATTCTGCCTCTGGAGAATAGGTGGAGCGCTCTTTGCGGCAGGCAGGACCGTGCACTCCGGCGATACAAACCCCTTTCCAGAGGTCGAGTCCGTTCAGGCGCAAAAGCTCTTAAGCTGGTTCGCCGGAGAGATAAGGGCAGAGGCAGTGAGCGAGCCTTTGATATTATCCGCAACGGCCATGAAGGACAACGCTCAAATGAACGGCGCAGTCCTTTCCATCAAGCCGCTTATCGATGAGAAGATAGGAGAATGGAAGTCGTCCGTCATAGTCGCCCTCGGCGGCCTCGCCGCGCTCATCTTTACAGGTTCGCTGGAGATCGGGCGATTGCGCGGCAGGATCGAGGCCCGGAACGGATTAAAAATCGCCGTAACGCACTCGCTTGGCGACATCGTCAAAAAGCAGGTCTTTAAAAAAGAATCCCACGAAGACATGAAGATGGTCATAAGGGCGCTCCAAGCAGAAGCGTAGCTCCTGTCCTTTTCACCTTTTTTGGAAGTCCATCCCCGTTCCGTTGATATATCGACAAATCCCTGATAGAATCGGCTTATGAGCTTAAAGTCAAGGCTTATCCCCTTTCTGATACTTGCCCTATTTCTTTCACTTGCCAGCCATGCTTCCGGCGAAGAAAAAACCGGCCCAGTCTACTATGTAAAGGCCGACGGGATCATAAACCCTGTCATGGCCGAGTACATCTTGGGGGCCATTAAAAAGGCGGCTGACGAGAACGCCGTGGCGGTCATCATAGAGCTCGACACCCCCGGAGGCCTCGACCTCTCCATGAGGGAGATAGTGAAGCACATCCTCTCATCCGACACCCCCATAATAGTCTATGTCGCGCCAGGGGGCTCACGCGCGGCATCCGCCGGGGTCTTCATCACATACGCGGCGAACGTCGCGGCAATGGCCCCAGGCACGAACATCGGCTCCGCGCATCCGGTAGCGATGGGCGGCGGCAAAATGGACGAGACGATGGCTAAGAAGGTCGAGAACGACGCCGTAGCCTATATAAAGTCGATAGCGGCAAAGAGGGGGAGGAACGCCGAGTGGGCCGAGAAGGCCGTAAGGGAGAGCGTGAACATCACGGCTGAGGAGGCCTTCAAGCTCGGCGTAATAGATATAATCGCAACAGACAGGTTCGAGCTCGTAAATAAACTCGACGGCAGGCAGGTCGAGCTTCCGGGAGGCGCGCGTCCTCTTAACGTAAAGACCGCTGAGATAAAAGACCACGAGATGAACCTGCGGTTCAGGATACTGAACGCCATAAGCAACCCTAACGTCGCCTATATACTCATGATGATAGGGCTCATCGGCATATACTTCGAGCTCTCCAGCCCCGGCGCGATACTCCCGGGTGTCGTCGGCGCGCTCTGCCTCATACTCGCCTTCTACGCATTCCAGACGCTCTCCATCAACTACGCGGGGCTACTCCTTATCGGCCTCGCGATAGTCTTTTTCATAGTGGAGCTGAAGGTCGTAAGCTACGGGTTACTGACGATCGCCGGAATAGTCTCTTTAATACTCGGCTCTCTCATGCTCTTCGAATCGCCAGCGCCTTTCATGCGGCTCTCCATATGGGTGATACTCCCGACGGTCGGCTTCATGACGGCCGCGATACTGGGCGCCATGTACTATGCGTTGAAGATTTATAAGAGGAAGCCGGTAAGCGGCATGGAAGGGCTCGTCGGCGAGGTCGGCTCGGTTGTAGACGATTTTGAGACGGAAGGAAAGATATTCATCGAGGGCGAGTACTGGAACGCGACGACGGACGCTCCGTTGAAGGCAGGGGACAAGGTGAAGGTCGTCGAGGTAAAGGGGCTCTCTTTAAAGGTCGTGAAGGCGGATTGACCGCTTGCGTATTTCTGAATAAAAAACACGGAGGCTTGAGATGAACTTCGGAATCGGCACAGGGACGATAGTCGTTATTATAATCGTCCTCCTCTTATTGTGGAGCGCGGTAAAGATACTCCCGGAGTACGAAAGGGGGGTCGTATTCTTCCTCGGGCGGTTCCAGGCGGTAAAGGGGCCGGGGCTCATACTCCTCTTCCCCGGCGTACAGAAGATGATAAAGGTGTCGCTCCGGACCGTCACGATGGACGTCCCCCCGCAGGAGGTCATAACGAGGGACAACGTGTCTGTCCGGGTGAACGCCGTCGTCTATTTCAGGGTGGTCCAGCCGGACAAGGCGATCATAGCGGTCGAGAACTTCCTCTACGCCACGAGCCAGCTCGCGCAGACGACGCTCCGGAGCGTCTGCGGGCAGGGCGATCTCGACGACCTCCTGACGGAGCGCGAAAAGATAAACAAGATAATACAGGAGATACTCGACCGCCAGACCGACCCGTGGGGCATAAAGGTCGCGCTCGTCGAGGTAAAGGCGATTGATCTCCCCGAAGAGATGAAGAGGGCGATGGCCAAGCAGGCCGAGGCCGAAAGGGAGAAGAGGGCGAAGATAATACACGCCGACGGCGAATTCTCGGCCTCAGCCAAGATACTCGAGGCGGCGAACCTTTTGAGCCAGAACCCGGTATCCCTTCAGCTACGCTATCTGCAGACGCTTACGGAGATTGCGGCCGAGAAGAACTCTACGATACTCTTCCCGCTCCCGATGGACATCATCAAGCCGTTCCTTAAGGGGCTAAAAACCGATTAAGATTCATATTTGTCATTCCCGATGCTTTTTATCGGGAATCCATGTTTGTATTAAGTTTGCTAAAAGACTCTGGATTCCCGCTTAAGTATTGCGGGAGTGACAAAGCGAAGATTTCCCTATACGACCGGGCGCCTCAACATGACGACAGCATCCTCGAAGGCCGGACACAGGAACAGGATCAGGGAGAAGTACCTGAAGGCCTCGTTAGGCGGGTTTCACGACTACGAGGCGCTTGAGCTCCTGCTCACGTTCGCCATACCCCGCAGGGACGTCAAACCCGTCGCAAAGGAGCTCATCAAAAGGTTCAAGGGGCTCCGGGGGGTCTTCGACGCCGGCATGGACGAACTCGCCTCCGTCCCTGGTGTCGGAGTCCACTCGGCCGTCCTCTTGATGCTGTTAAAAGAAGTCTCCGGCGCGTACCTCCTTGAAAGGATGACAGGCAAAAACCCGGTCCGCTCGGCAAAGGACGCGATCGACTTCATAGACCGCGCCTGCGGTCCGGCCCAGGAGGCGCTCTACGCCCTTTATTTGAGCTCGAAGAACGAGATACTCGGGGTGGAGACGATATTCGAGGGTGCGATAGGGGCGAAAGGGGGCGGGCGGGCCGCTTGTCCCGCGGAAAGGCGCGGAAACGTCATGGCCTCTGAGGAAGCGGGGGACTACGCCTCCATCTCTCCACGGAGCATCATCGAGAAGGCCTTTAAGCACAACGCCCGCTCCATCATATTTGTACATAACACGCCTGAGGCCGCGGCAAAGGCGTCTGTCAAGGAGAGGACGCTCGCGCAAGGGCTTGAGAGAGCGGCGTCCTCCATCGACATAATCGTCCACGACTACCTTATAAGGGGTAAGGGCGGGAACTTGAGCGCGAGGGAGCTGGGGTGGATAAAAGGGGCTTCTTAAGCCTCTGCCACCTGTAGGGCGGCTTGGACACGGCTTTCCTCCCCCTTTCCTAAAGGGGGATTGAGGAGCTTCTTTTCGGGTTCAGGTTTGAAACCAGAACCCATTGATTCGTAATCGGACAAATTAAATCTTCTACCCAAGGCTCTTTTGCGCGCCCCGCGCGCTTTTGGGCATAGGGTTCGCTCGCTTTCTCCCTGCCCCGCCCACTCGCTCGCCCCTTAGAGCGCTTCGCGTCTAATCTCCCCCGGCTCGCGAGTCTCCTCCTCCCTTATGCTTCGCTCACCTATGCCCGGGAGTTTTGAAAAACAAACAAAAGCGTTTTAAGGGTTGCTTTTCAGCGTGTTTAACGTTTCTTGAGTATTGACGCAAGCCGCTCGCGCGCCTCTTCCACCGCCTTTTTTACGCCCCTGCCTTTCGCGAGGCTCGCGGCTATCCCCGCTGACAGGATGCACCCGGTGCCGTGGAACCGCTCCGTATTTCCCTTGAGGCGTCTCCCCTTGAAGTAATCGAACCGTTTCCCGTCAAAGAGGACGTCTACCGGATTCCCGGCGAGGTGCCCGCCCTTAACGAGCACCGAGCGAGCGCCGAGTGAGTGTATCGAGCGCGCGGCCTCCTCCATCGATTGTAAATCACCGATATCCATGCCGGTCAGGATTGACGCCTCTCGGAGGTTTGGCGTGACGATGCACGCGTATTTCAGGAGCTTTTTAACGGCGCCCGCGCCGCCCTCATCTATCAAAGGCCTCCCGCCCGTAGAGGCGAGGACTGTGTCGAGGACGATGTTCTTCAGCCCCGTTTTTTTGAAGAGCCCGGCGAGCGCAATGGCGTTCTCGCCTGTCCCGAGCATCCCTACCTTTACCGCGTCCACCCGGTATTTTTTGAGGAGTACGGTAATCTCCCTCAGCAGGAATTCGGGCGGGACCGGCAGGACCGCGTGTACGGCGTGCCCGTCCTGCGCGGTAAGCGCGGTTATGGCGGAAAGGCCTTTTATCCCGAAGGCCTCGAAGACCTTGAGGTCCGCCTGAATCCCCGCCCCGCCCGAGGGGTCGGCACCCGCTATGGTCAGGGCTGTCCTCATATTATCCTAAAAAGTATGTGAAGGCCGATTGAGCAACGCCGATAAGAAAACCCATGACGCCGCCGAGTATCTCAAGGTGTTTCAACTCCCGCGCTATGAACTCGGTTAGGAGCCCCTCGAACCTTTTGAGGTCGAGCTTGTCTATCCTGGAGACGAGCATCTCCTTTATATCGACGCGGTCCTTGAGCTTCGAGGCAAAGGCGCCTTTGTTCCTGTCGACCTGCCGGAGTATCTCTTTTGTGATGATGAATTTTATCTGGGATTTGATGTTGTCTGAGAGCAGGCTTACGACAGGGAGCCTGTGGACGCGGCCCGAGAACTTGTGTTCTACGGCCTCCTCGACGACCTTCTCGATCTCCTTTTCCCAGTCGAGGCCGCCAAGGGCGTTGGCGAGGTCTTCGGACGACAGGAGGTCTTTTTCAATGGCCCTTGCTATGGAGCGGGCTATTTCTTTCCGGCGCTTCGGTATCACGCCCTGGATTTTCAGGCCCAGGATATGGACCGGCCTGTGGGGCCTGAAGAGGAGCTTTATCGCGACGTAGTTTGTTATCCACCCGATAATGGCGCCGCTTATCGGCGGGATCAAGAGGATGTAGTTCATTCGGAGAGCTCCGGGGGGTGCGAACGGATGAACGCTGGGATGGCGGGGTTTTGCGGGGCGACGTCCTCAGCCCCTGGAGAAGAACCCTTTTTTCGACGCCTCCTCCTCGAAGTACTTCTTGTAGAGGATCTCCCACTCGCGGGACCCTTCGGGGACGTCCCTTGAAAGCGACCGTATCTTATCTCTGGCTATGGTGTCGGCCTCGTCCTCAACCTTCAAGTAGTCGGCTATCGCCCTTTTTATCTCGATGAGGGCCTTTTCCTCGTTCTTGAAGTCAACGAGGTCGTCCTTCCAGACGCCGTCGAAGACGAGGTGGGCGATGTGCGAGATCCTGTCGTCGGAGAGCCTCAAAGGGTGAGCCCCCTTTCTCTGGCGAGCTTGCCCTTTACCATGTTGAACATCTTTCTGTAGTCGATCTTCTGCCCCTCTACGGAATGGGACTTGAGTATTTCCTCGACCTCTTTGTCCAGGATGTCTTCTGCCCGGAGGTCCGCGAGTATTACCTCGTTGACGCGCTCGAGCACCTTTGGCTCCGCGGCCTTGAAGACGATGAGGTCCTTCCCCTTGAGTTTGTCGATTATAAGGGCAGAGACCTTTTCCACCTGTTCTTTTGAGAGTTTCATCCTGCGAAAATAGCACAGTCCTTGTGCTTTTGCAAGGGATGTTGACAGAGCCTCTTTTTTGGTCTATAAACAATATGCCTGCTGATATTATCCGAATACATGCGAAAATCCAATGGGGGTGTTAATATGAGGCTTTTCAAAAGGCTGTATTTCAGGCAAATCGCGCTTGTCGTCGCTTTCAGCATGTTTGTGATAGGCGCTATCCCGGCCAAATCGATGGCTTACGTGGCAGGCCCGGAGGCCGTCGCGGCGTCCGGCCGCGCCGTTGACATGGCGAAGGTCCAGAGGGTCCTTGAGTCGAGGCTCGTCGCCGACAAGCTTGAGGCAACGGGACTCCCCTCAGCCGAGATAATGCCAAGGATTGAGAGGCTCACAGACGACGAACTGCACCAGTTCGCCTCCCAGCTTGACGGCCTGTATCCCGGCGGCGACGGACTCGGCGTAGTCATCGCGCTCCTCGTCATCGTGATACTCGTGATGGTGATAATGAAGCTCTCAGACCGCAAGATCATCATAAGATGAATGTTTTGAATATAGCGCGCCCCCTTCCGGGGGCGCGCGGCAACAGGAAGCACTCGCATGAAAAAACCAGGTTCAAGAGCGGCCCTGCTGGCCCTCGCCCTCCTTCTTTTCATCCTCCCGGGCTGCGGCGGGATACTGATAGAGACAAGGCATATAATCGATGAGATAGAGGCGAACCCCGGCAAAGGCTCGTTTATCAGGGATGTCCCTTTCTATCCGCAGGACGAGTACATGTGCGGGCCGGCCTCTCTCGCGTCCCTTGTCGCGTACTGGGGCGCCACGGGCGCCACTGATATAGATGAGGCCATCATAGAGGTCTACCAGACAAGGCTCAAGGGCACGCTCCCCATTGACATGCTCCTTTTCGCGAAAGACAAGGGGATGGAGGCCGCCTATTACAAGGGCGGGCTCGACGACTTACGCGAGAAGATAGCCCAAAAAACTCCGCTCATACTCTTCCTGAACCTCGGCTTCGAGTCTTATCCTGTCGGCCATTACATAGTGGCCGTCGGTTACAGCGACATTTCAGGGATGGTGATCGCGCACTCGGGGATGGACAAGGAGCGGGTATATTCCTACGAAGCGCTTGAAAAGGCATGGTCAAAGACCGGCTACTCGACCCTTCTCATAAAGTCCAAAGGAGGGCGCAGATGAGGCTCCGGTATGCGCTCCCCGTAGTTTTAGCGTTCCTGCTCCCGGCCTGCGGCGCGATTCAGGTAGAGAAGCCCTCGTTCCTCCTCTCCGACGTTGAGAGGCTCTCACTCGCCTCCATCTACGAGTCAAAGGGTGAGAATGACCTCGCCTTCCGGGAATACCGGAAGGCCCTTGAATCCGATTCAAAGGACATCCGCGAGAGCGCGTGGTTCGCGATAGCTAACCTTAATCTCAGGCGGAACAACTTGGATGAGGCCGAGGAGGGGTTCCTGAACGCGATAGAGATAAACCCCTCGAAGGGCGCCTACTACAATAACCTAGCCTGGATATACATGGAGAGGGGAGAGTACGGCAGGGCCGAGGATACCGCGATGAAGGGGCTCGAACTCGATCCCGATACCGATTACATGTACTTAGACACCATAGGCGTTATACAGACGAGGGAGGAGGAGTACGTGGACGCGGAAGAGAGCCTCCTTAAGGCCGCCTCGCGCGCGGACGCCTCTAACGCGGGGGCCAATCCGCTGAAAGAGATATACACGCACCTCTCCGAGCTCTATGAGCTTGCCGGCGACGCCGAGAAGTATGCGTCAATGCAGGACAGGCTCAAGGGGCTCCCCTGAGGTGAGGGTCATCTACGGCATAAACCCGGTAATCGAGGCGCTCGCATCCGGCGAGGGGATAGAAAAGGTCGTCATATCGTCTTCCCGCTCGGACAAGCCTGTAAACGAGATACTTAATACCGCGAGGTCAAGGGGCATTAAGGTCGAGGTCTCGCCGCCGGACGAGTTGAAGCGCCTCTCCGGAACGGACAAACACCAGGGCGCTGTTGCCTTTCTCAAAGGGGCCTTCAGGTACAGGGAGATGGAAGACCTGATCGCGGCCTGGAAGAAGTCCGGTGAGGAGGCGTTCTTCCTTATACTCGACTCCATCCAGGACCCCCAGAACCTCGGCTCTCTTGTAAGGGCCGCGGACGCGGCAGGGGTCCACGGCATAATCATCCCGAAGGACAGGGCGACGGAAGTAACGCCCGTTGTGGCCAAGGCCTCCGCAGGGGCTACCGAGCACGCGCTCATAGCGAGGGAAGTCAACATAACGAGGGCTATTGAAAGGCTGAAAGTTGAGAACGTCTGGGTCGCCGGCATTGAGGCCGGCAGAGGCGAGGAGATATACAGGGCGGACCTGAACCGCGACCTCGCCATAGTCGTCGGGAGCGAGGGCAAGGGGATAAGGAGGCTCGTCCTTGAGGCCTGCGATTTCCTCGTATCCATACCGATGGCCGGAAAGATAAGCTCGCTAAACGCCGCGCAGGCCGGGGCCATAGCGCTATTCGAGGCGAAGAGGCAGAGGATGAAAAAATAATTTTTTTGCAATGAAGAGTCCTTCCCCCTCCCAAATAAGGAAAATAATCAAAGCCTTTCCAACTCCTTTTTCTCTTCTGATATAATCTCTTCAGGGTACCGCTAAAATAATAACAATTCTCGGAGGCAGCCTTTAAATTGCGCGCTATTTAAAGGCTACTTCTGAAAATTAGATATTTTCAGGAGGTTCGATGCTCGACCTCATCAGAGAGGCGTCAGAGAGGCTCAAAAAGGTCATCACCCACACCCCGCTCATCCACTCATCCTCGCTCTCGAGGGCATATGGGTTCGAGTGCCACTTGAAGCTCGAAAACCTCCAGAAGACCGGCTCCTTTAAGGTGCGCGGCGCGTACAACAGGATTTCCATGCTTACGGATGAAGAGAAGGCGCGAGGCGTCATAACCGCCTCCCTCGGCAACCACGCCCAGGGGGTCGCGTGGGCATCCGCCCTCCTTGGCGTAAAATCCCTTATCGTCATGCCGGAGAGCGCGCCGATTGTGAAGTTCGCGGCGACGAAAAGCTACGGCGCGGAAGTCGTCTTTTACGGCAACTTTTTCGACGAGGCCTGCGAGAGGGCGCAAACGCTCGCCAGGGAAAAGGGGATGGTATTCATCCCCCCGTTTGACGACGACCTTGTCATCGCCGGGCAGGGGACCGTGGGGCTTGAGATAATGGCGGCGTTGCCGGACGTGGACCTCGTAGTCGCGCCCATAGGCGGGGGCGGGCTCATCTCCGGGATAGCCACGGCTGTAAAGTCCATTAAAAAAGATATAAAGGTGGTCGGTGTCGAGTCAGAGGCATCGGATTCCTGCATGGCGTCTCTTAAGGCGGGACGCCCCGTTGTAGTCGGGAGAAAGGCTACGATAGCCGACGGCATAGCCGTAACGCGGGTCGGGGTCAGGACCTTTCCTATTATCCAGAAGTATGTGGATAGTGTCGTGTCGGTCAGCGAGGAGTCGATCGCCGCCTCCATCCTGCTCCTCATGGAGAGGAAGAAGCTCATAGTTGAGGGCGCTGGCGCGGTTACGATCGCCTCCGCCATGGAAGGGAAGCTACCCGCCGTAAAGAAAGCCGTCTTCGTTTTGAGCGGGGGCAACATCGACGTCACCATGCTCGACCGGGTCATACGCGCCGGTATGCTGAAGGAAGGCAGGATAATGAGGCTCTCGCTCGTAGTCGAGGACGTCCCCGGCGCTCTCTCAAAGCTCACTTCAGAGATAGCGGCAACGCGCGCGAACATCCTCCATATAACGCACCAGAGGGACGCGATGGACGTGCCGGTCCGCATGATAAGGCTCGACATGATATTGGAGGTAGAAGGCGAGGAGCACAAGGAGAGGATTGCAAAGAGGATTAAGGGGGCGTCGCCTGGCTGAGACCCGAAATCATCTCCCGTAAGCCCCTCCTTGGCAAGGAGGGGCGTTTAAATCTCCTCCCCTTTTTACAAGGGGAGGTGGGGAGGGGGCGTTTTTATCATTGCGAGCGGTTAAATACCCCTCTTTTCTAAAGAGGGGGCCGGAGATTATCAATTTAGAAACAGACAGGCGCGGTCTTCAGACCGCGCCTGTCTTAAAATCACTCTAAACAAAAACCAGATAGGCTGGACTAACGTGGACCGCCCTGATTACTTGGCGCCCCACCTCTTAAGCCCCGTTATCTGCGCCTTTGCCTTCTCCCTTGCGTCCTCGATGGTCATGTTCCTCCGGCTCGTCATAATCGTCTTTGCCAGATTCTCTATCATCTGCTCGACGGTCAGGTCCGGCTCCGTGAACGCGCCCCTGTCATAGCAGTACCGGCAGTAGTCGGTCCTTATGACGCCCGTCTTGTCCCTGCCGAATTCGTCCGATCTCATTATAAGTATCCCGCAACTCTGGCACGAAGGCCCCCTTAGATTGGCCCCGCCGCCACCGCCGCCGCATGATGAAGGCGCTCTCCCTACTGACATATTCGTCTCCTGCTTTCTTATTTTTGTAAGTGCATCCCGGCTATCCTTAGCCCATCCTGCCTGTAAGCTGTCTGCCGCCGAGCAAGTGCATGTGGAGGTGCGCCACCGTCTGCCCGCCCTCTTCGTTCGTGTTCACTACTGTCCTGAAGCCGGATTCGGCCACACCCGCGTCCTTTGCCGCGTCTTTTGCCGCCTCGAAGATCGAGCCGAGGAGGGTCTTGTCTTCGCACTCAAGGAGCGTGGCGTAGTGCCTCTTCGGTATGACGAGGAGGTGGACAGGGGCCTGCGGGCTGATGTCCTTTATTACAACGAGGTCGTCCGTCTCAAGGACGATTGTCGAGGGTACCTTCTTCGAGGCGATTTTGCAGAATATGCAGTCCATTATTTTTTCCCCCTCGTCCCTTTCTCCTCTATGCCGGATATGCCGAACCTCCGCGCGAGCTCCTTGTACGCCTCGTCCATCTCGATACCCTCATTCGACAGGAGGACCATGGAGTGGAAGAGGAGGTCGCAGAACTCGTACACGATATCGTCTTTCCCCTTCTCTTTCGCGGCCTCTATCAGCTCCGCGGACTCCTCGGCGACCTTTTCGAGTATCTTCGGCAACCCCTTGGCATACAAGGAGGCGACGTAGGATTTATCCGGCAGAGCCTTCTTCCTCTCCTTTATTATACTATAAAGCTCGGTCAAGACGCGAGGGCCCGTTGGTCTCACGAGTTTGCCGTCGAGCGACCTGTAAAAACAGGTCCTCTCTCCCGTGTGGCAGGCGGGCCCGAGGGGCTCGACTTGAAGGAGTATCGTATCCCCGTCGCAGTCGTAGAGGATTGATTTCACGTCCTGGTAATTGCCGGAGGTGTCGCCCTTCAGCCAGAGCGACTTCCTCGACCTCGACCAGTAGTGCGCCCTCTTGGTCGAAAGCGTCAAAGAGAGCGCTTCCTTGTTCATGTACGCGAGCATCAATACCTCTCCGGTATTGGCGTCCTGCGCTATGGCGGGGACAAGCCCATCTCCGTTGAATTTAATATTATCAAGGTCCATCATGCCCTCCAGGCTTCGGCTTGAAATCGTATAATAACGCTTTTCCTGTGTCAACATATTAAGAAGTTAGGGTTGCCTTGACTCATCTGTTTTCTGCTGATAGACTTGCCCTATGCCATTGGAGATAATTGAGAAGATCGAAGTAAAACGCCTGCAGATAATAAACGAAAGGGGCGAGGCCGACCCTGAACTCATCCCGTCGGTGTCAGACGAAGAGATAACCAGGTGTTTCGAGGCGATGATACTCGCCAGGGTCTTCAACCAGCGGGCGTTGAGCCTCCAGAGGGAAGGGAGGATCGGCACCTACGCTTCCATTCTCGGCCAGGAGGCGTCCCAGGTGGGTAGCGCGCGCGCTTTTTCTGACGACGACTGGCTCTTCCCGTCGTTCAGGGAGTCCGGCGTCCTCGTCGCCAAGGGGTATCCCATGTGGATGCTCTACAGGTACTGGGCAGGCGACGAGCGCGGGATGAAGTGCCCGGAGGGCCTCAACATCTTCCCGATGTCCGTGCCGGTTGGCACGCATGTCCCGCACGCCATGGGCGCGGCATGGGCGATGAAACTAAAGGGGCACAGGAAGGCCGCCGGGGTGTATTTCGGCGACGGAGGGTCTTCAAAGGGCGACTTTCACGAGGGGCTCAACTTCGCCGGGGTCTTCAAGGCCCCGGTCGTATTCCTCTGCCAGAACAACCAGTGGGCAATATCCGTCCCCCGCTCCTCTCAGACAGCCGCCAAGACGATAGCCCAGAAGGCCTCTGCGCACGGCTTCGAGGGGATACAGGTCGACGGCAACGACGTGGCGGCTGTATACAAGGCGACGAAGGACGCTCTCGAAAAGGCCAAGAACAACGGCGGCCCGACGCTCATAGAGTGTTTCACTTACAGGCTCGACGACCATACGACCTCAGACGACGCCGCCCGCTACAGGTCAAAGGACGAGGTCGAGGCATGGAAGGCGAAGGAGCCGCTCTTGAGGCTCCGCCTCTATCTTGAAAAAATAGGCAAGTGGACGAAGGGGTACGAGGAGTCCGTCACAAAGAAGGCCGAGGAGTCGGTAGACGCCGAGATAAAGAAGGCCGAGGCCTTTCCGCCGCCTGACCCCGCGGACCTCATCCGCTATACCTACGCTGAGCTCACCTTGAGGCAGAAAAAGGAGATGAAGGAGTCCGGATGGGGAAGCTGAACATCGTCGGCGCCATAAACTCCGCGCTATTTGAGGAGATGGGGAGAGACAGCGACGTTATCATTATCGGGGAGGACGTCGGCAGGGACGGCGGGGTCTTCAGGGTCACGGAAGGCCTGCTTGAGAGGTTCGGCCCTGACCGCGTTATCGATACGCCATTATCCGAGCTCGGCATCATAGGCGCGGCCGTGGGGCTCGCCGCATACGGCATGAAGCCCGTCGCAGAGATACAGTTCATGGGGTTTCTGTACGCCGGGCTTGAGCAGATATTTTCCCACGCCGCCCGCATCCGCTCGCGCTCGCGCGGCCGCTTCTCGGTTCCCATGGTCATACGCACGCCCTACGGCATCGGTATAAAGCCGCCTGAACTCCACTCTGAATCGTCTGAAGCCCTTTTCTGCCACATGCCCGGCATAAAGGTCGTTGTCCCCTCGACCCCGTACAACGCAAAGGGGTTGCTAAAATCCGCTATACGCGATCCTGACACAGTCCTCTTTATGGAGCCGTCGCGTCTCTACAGGTCGATTAAAGCAGACGTCCCTGACGGAGACTATGTCGTGCCGCTCGGAAGGGCATCGATCCTCCAGGAAGGGAAGGACCTGACCGTAGTCTCGTGGGGCACGATGCTCCACAAGGCGGCTGAAGCCGCCGAAGGTTTCGACGCGGAGATAATAGACCTGATGACCTTGAAACCCTTTGACGAGGAGGCAATACTTACTTCCGTCAAAAAGACCGGCAGGCTCGTCATAGTGCACGAGGCGCCGCGCATCGCCGGCTTCGGCGCCGAGGTCGCCGCGCTCGTCGCGGAAGAGGCGATAGAGTACCTGAAGGCCCCGATACTCAGGGTCGCGGGCTTTGAGGCAGTCGTGCCAATGGCCCGCCTCGAAGACTTTTACATGCCGTCGCTCGAACGCATAAAGAAGGCGTATGAGCGGGTGATGCGGTATTAGTATTTACACCTCCCCTTTACAAGGAGAGCTGGAACCATCCGGACAGACCTTTCAGCCCTTTTGAATCTACGCCTGTATCCAAGGAGAGCGTCATGTTATACGAGTTTAAATTGCCGGACCTCGGCGAGGGGATAACCGAAGGCGAGGTCGTGAGCTGGAAGGTCAAAGAGGGGATGGCTGTCGAGGAGCACCAGGTCGTCATGGAGATCGAGACCGACAAGGCGATAGTAGAGGTGCCTTCGCCTAAGAAGGGTAAGGTCGTGCGTATAGGCAAGCCCGAGGGCGAGGTCGTCAAGGTCGGCGAGACGCTCCTTGTTATAGAGGTCGAGGGCGGGGCAATGGAAGCGCCTGTTGAAAAGAAGGCGTCTGAAGAGGAGGGGGGGCGAGAGCCTTCGTATTCGGTCGTCGGTACGATGCCGGAAAAGGAAGAGGCGCTCGCGTCGCCTAAGGCGAGGGCGCTTGCGAGGGAGTTGAAGGTAGATTTGTCGATGGTAAGCGGAACCGGCCCCGGGGGCATAGTTACCGAGGGCGACGTAAGGGGGGCGGGAGGCGCGCCGAAAGCGGCCGCTCCAGCGTCTGAGGAGATGACTGCAGAGGCGAGGAAAGAAGCGCCGAAGATGGATAAGTATGGGGCCGTAGAGCGTATACCTATCAAAGGCGTCCGTCGGTCTATCGCAAAAAACCTCCTCGCGTCACAACGTACAGCGGCGTCCGTGACAGGGATGGACGAGGCGGACGTGACCGAGCTTTGGGACCTGCGTGTCAGAGAGCGGAGGGTCGCCAGAGAGCGGGGCATACACCTGACGTTCCTCCCGTTCTTTATGAAGGCCGTCCAGCACGCCCTTTCAGCGCACCCTGCGTTCAACGCGTCAGTCGACGAGGAGAGGAACGAGATAATACTCAAAAAATACTTTAACATCGGTGTGGCCGTGATGACGCCGGACGGGCTCATGGTCTCTGTCGTTAAAAACGTAGAGAAGAAGACGATACTCGATCTCGCAGTCGAACTGCAGGAGTTGAGCAAGAAGGCGAGGGAGAGGAAGATAACGCTCGACGAGCTAAAGGGCTCGTCGTTCACGATAAGCAACTACGGCTCTTTCGGGGCCGTATACGCGACCCCCATAATAAACTATCCGGACATAGCCATACTCGGCACAGGTAAGATAAGAGATAAGCCCTGGGTAAAGGGCGGCTCTATCGTAATAAGGAAGATACTCCCGCTTTCGCTCACGTTCGACCACCGCGTCGTCGACGGCGCGGACGCGGCGATGTTCATGTCAAAGATAGTAAAGTACCTCGAAGACCCGGCGCGTATCTTCATAGAGAGCGCGTAGGGTATTGAATTTTTTGAAAACACCCGGGCATAGGTGAGCGAAGCCTTAGGGAGGAAGAGGCGAGCGAGCGGGAGGGGGAGGAGAAAGCGAGCGAATCCTATGCCTAAAAGCGTGCGGAGCGCGCAAAAAGGCATTTTGCAACACGCAAAAAATTCTAACCGTTTTTATAATTTATCTCCGAGAAGGTTTACCCCCTAAGATTGCTTCGGGCGGGGATTCCCCTCACCGGACTATCCAGTCCTAAAAACAAACCGCCCCCGCGCTAAGCGCAGGGGCGGTTTGTTGATAATAAAGGCAGGAGAACGGCCAGGTTAGCCCGCCTCTTTTTCTATCTCCGCAAGGTCTATCTTCGCAAGCCTTCTCGCTGAGATATCCCAGGCGATGTTCTTCATGAAGGCGTCGATGTAGGGGGCGCGTTTTACGCCGTAGTCTATGGCGTAGGCGTGCTCGTACACGTCCATGATGAGTATGGGGACGGCGTTTACAGGCACGTTGAAGTTGTGGGTGTCGAGGTCGTAGTTGTGGAGTTTGCCGTCGTACTTGCTGAGGGCGAGCATGACCCAGCCGCGGGACGCCATGCCTGAAGCCTTGAATGAGTCGGACCATTTTTCGAATGAGCCAAATTCTCTGGCGATAAGGTCGACGAGTTGGCCTATTGGCTTTCCGCCCTTTCCTCCGAGGTTCTCGAAGTAGAGCTCGTGGAGTATGACGCCGTTAAGCGCGAAGGTCTCGTCAGCCTTCAATCCCCTGTACTCGCTGAAGATCTGGTTCGCCTTTGTTAGGTCTACGGTCTTAAGCCTCTCCTCTATCTCGTTCAGCTTGGTCACATACCCCTGGTAGAGGATGTCCCTGTGCTGGGCTATCTGGTTTTCTGAAATCCCGTCGAGCTTGAGCTCGAATTTTTTTGGTTGGTGTGCCATTCTTGCGCCTCCTTTTCGTAAAAAGCTGTTATTTTGCATGCGTCCGGCCGCAGGGCCGTCCATCTAATTAGACCAGCATTTCAGGGAATGTCAAGGCAGGGCCGGTCTTGTGGGGCGGGGGCGGGGGGTTATATGAACCTG
>Ga0209317_1001715_pt1 | contig 18045 bp, 10 predicted proteins | sample RifGroB2_FD_183994 | JGI IMG/M metagenome (GOLD analysis project Ga0209317, IMG submission 183994) | Soil microbial communities from Rifle, Colorado, USA - Groundwater B2 (SPAdes) (version 2) | ecosystem: Environmental > Terrestrial > Soil > Unclassified | place: Rifle, Colorado | collected... | reverse complement strand
AAACATATTTGTCATCTTTCGTGGCCTTATTATAATGGATATGGATCCCCGGCACCATGCCAGCATCTTCAATCTTTTTTATCATTGCTTTCAGATCCTCAATCCCATTGGGGTATTCCGGCAACCATGTATAATGCCCCATTGTGCTGGAAAAAGAGAAGTAAAAAATAACAAACGCCTTGAATCCACCTTGTTTCGCATAGGCTATATGCTCATCTATATTTTGTGGATTAGCGTCATAAACTTCATAGTAGGAATATTTATATTCCTCACTTCGGCGGCTTTTTACCCCGTGTGGCAGGTTATAATCTTCTTCTAATTGATCAATACAATTAAGGAGGTTATCTTTTTTTGTTGCAATCAGTGCAGCACCAACATTGGTTATTTTTACCCCCTGTTCCATTCCTGCTTTCATGATATGAAAACCATCCCTTGCTTCAGCGTCAATTTTACAATAGGGGTCAGTTGCAAGCAGGTTAACTGCAACATCCTTGTCCCAGGCAACATTGAGCCAGTCGCCAAAATGGCCCCGGTTTCGTACGGGCAATTGCATTAAGGTAAATTCATCAACCTGATGTTCACTTTCCCTATTAAATAACCCTTTCCTGGATTGTTGCCCAATGGTATTTAGTTTGAACCCAATATAGTTGTCCGTTATAGTCAACCCAATAATTGCCTTGTAAAATATTTTATCAAAAATAACTACAAGGTTATCTCCTTCACGATAAACTGTATCCGGATAAAAAGTAGTTGATTTCGTAGGTAATGCCAAAAAAAGTTCGTTCTGGTAAGGACGATATTGTGTAACTGAAAATATTGGGGTATTGATGCCTTTTTCCAAACATTCCTGCCCGGAAGGCTTGTGTTTTAAACTTAATGCCCTCCCATCATGACTAATTGCTAGGGAAAACTCCTTATTTTCAATAGTTATCCCATGTTCGGCACCTGATTGTACTTTCTGTGAAAATGAAGTAACAACAACCAACAAAAAAGCTATAAATAGATAGTAAAATGGATATTTCATAATTTATTTGATAATGGATAAGATTTGTCAAAGTATTTTTATTACAATTCATTAATCATTTCCAGCATATTATCAATCAAAGCCTTGGACGTACCGGGCATGCCCAGCATACGGGCAGCTTCAAGTCCCCCTTCTTTTAACGCCTTATCTGTAACTAAATAACCGGCACTCCCATTGCAGTGGGTAATGACAAAAGTGTTTGTGTAAGGAGACTTTTCTTTCAGCTCCATACCTATTTCCGTCATTACCTCTCCACCGAATCCGGCAAATACGATATTGCCCACTTTTAGGGCTGTTAGACGGACATGCAGACTATCTCCGGGAATTACTGGCTGGTTCGGGAGTCGGGCTTGGTATCTTTCCATTGACCCTTCAAGGGACTTTTTCCCAGGAAGCGCTAGATTCCTCTGAACAGAAGTAATCGCACCACTTGGATATGTAACAATTTGATCAACAACCTTTTTTGTCTCCAAACTAAGATCCATTGCTGTTACATCTATTGGTTCTTGAACTCCATGCGCAGTCGGTTGAGCATCAGTTGGCCCCCACCTGTAAATCGGGTTAATATCGCCTGAAGCACCTATGGTAACAGGTACAATGACCTTGTTCTGGTATGCCTTCTCCACAAATTTAGCTGTTGCCCCGGGCCAATCACCGGTAAATAGTGGACATCCCGGAAAGTTAACCACGGCATGACAAGGCCAGTTTACCATTATTGACAAAGGATCACCTTGTTCATCATCAACCCTCAACACCGCGACCTCATGGTCACAGGGGCCATAAGGGTTTTTTCCCAGATAAATGCCACCTTCAGTGGCCCTGGCACGACGGTTCATGTTCATTTTGCATTCGCCTTTTCCGGCACCAATCTGCACCGGGTGCAGGTTAGCGAGAGCTTCTTTTATGCAGGCCATCATTTTATCATTGAAGTCAGGTCCTCGCTTAACACCCGTATGATTATGGAGACCGCTCATTAGAACAAATTCCGGTGAAATCCCTGTTTCCTCCTGTATCCGTTTGGTCATTCCCTCCCATAACTTTTCAGGGGTGGATATGTTTTCATGGGTTATAAACAGTGCTTTGTTCTCCCCATCGCTAAAAGCAAGTACCCGTATGAACTGGTGGTCCCTTATCATACTGTCAGGTACAGAAGCCGGTGTAAAATCAATTTTTGCCACCCCTGCATAGATTTGTTGTTTGCTCCCAGCACTTACTTGTAGGTTGATTAGCAGAAATAGGAGTATACCTGCCAATGAAAGCTTTTTAATTCCTTGGTGCTTTATTTTCATCTTCCTTTTATTTTTATTTAATTATTTTTCCTTTAATTGATTTTTAAGTCCCCATTCAATCTTATGTCTTCAGAGGAACTTCCCACCATCATATGAAACAATCCAGGTTCCACAACCCATTCTAAATGGCGGTTTAGAACGGATAGGTCTCTTGGATATAGTACAAATTCCACGGTTTTTTCTTCGCCAGGTTCAAGAGAAATTTTCTTAAACCCTTTCAGTAATTTAATTGGCGTTACTACACTCGCCACAGCATCCTGAATATATAATTGCACTACTTCCTGCCCCTGCCTCTTCCCGATATTTTTCACTTTGCACTTAATGACAGCTCCTGAGCCTGTCCCAAACTGCTCTGCCGGCAAACAAGGCTCTATTTGTAAGTCACTATATTCGAAGGTGGTGTAACTAAGCCCGAACCCAAATTCATAAAGAGGTGATGAACTCATATCAACTAATGGAAGTGTAACAGGAGTAGGTTTGTAATTGTAATATGCTGGCAATTGCCCAACATGGCGAGGTACTGTAATGGGTAGTTTCCCACTTGGGTTATAGTCTCCAAAAATAACATCAGAAATAGCATCACCACCAGCTTCACCACAGTTCCAGGCTTCAACAACCCCCGGTATATTTTCGGCAATCCAGCGCGTTGATAAAGGTCGCCCATTGATGAGGACTACTATTGTTGGTGTCCCAGTGCTGTATACTGCCTCTACCAATTTTTCCTGAAGACCTTGCAGATCCAAACTCGCCACATCTTTATCCTCTCCATTTGTTTCCAGGCTTTCACCAACAACTACAATTGCAATATCAGCGTTTTTTGCAGCTTCCTTTGCTTTATTAATTTCATTTAATTTAAAGTCTAAAATGTTACATCCTTTCACATACTTTATTTTTGTTCCGGGTACCATTTTCCTTTTAACACCTTCAAGAACGGTTGTAACGTGTTGAAGTACAGAATTTTCTGAAAAGTAATCGCCTAACTGGTTCACAGTGTCATTTGCATTTGGCCCGATCACCGCTATGGATTTTATTTTATCACGGTTTAATGGTAACAAGTTATTCTCATTCTTCAGTAAAACAATTCCTTCCCTAGCAGCATTAAGAGCCAGTTCTACATGTTTTTTTGAATGTGAAACCTGTACCGCACGCTCTGGATCAACATAAGGCTTTTCGAACAAACCAAGCATAAATTTAAGCCTCAGTATCCGACGAACGGTACGGTCAATGGTTTCAATAGAAACTCGTCCTTCCTGTACATTTTCAACCATATCCTTGAGGTAGCCAGGTTCAAAAGATATGCTCACATCCAACCCTGCTTCCAATACTTGAGCCCCGGCTTCTTTTTCTGTAGATGTAGTACGCTGATCAAAAGGAATGCCAATACCATCACCTTCGCAGAGCACCAGTCCCGTGAACCCAAGCTCATCGCGGAGGATATCAGTTAGAAGCCATTTTGAAGTATGCACGGGTAATCCGTTAATTGACGGGTAAGTTGCCATCACCCCTAAAGCCCCTTTTTTAATACCTGCTTGCCAGGGCGGAAGAAATACTTCACGCAAGGTTAGTTCAGAAATCTCCATAGATCCACGTTCATGCTGAATTTTCATGGGTTGTGTCTGCCCAGGAAAATGGCATAAAACTGCTACAGTTTTTTCATTTGAGGAGATATCATTGCCTTGTACCCCTTCTACAATTGCTTCAGCAATATGCGAACTCATATAAGTGTCTTCGCTGTATCCTTCTTCATTCCTTCCCATTCGAGGGTCACGGTTTGGCTCAATAACAAAAGTGCATAACTCGTGGATACCTATTGCTCTAGCTTCTTTTGCAGCAACTGCATATATATCCCGAACTATTTCCATATTCCAGGTACTTCCAATTGCCAAGCCCTCCGGGAAAATCGTAGCCCCTGCACACATGAGTCCGTGAGTGCCTTCTTCAGTTTGTAATAATGGAATTTTTAGACGTGTTTTAGTAAGGGCTATCTTCTGGAGTTCATTAAAAAATTCTGCCTGTTGGCGTGCTCCGTCAAGCAAAATGGTATTGCCCACTCCAAATAACCCGCCACCGGGACCAATACTATCCAGATATGAACCCTCAACAAACTTTCTGCATCCGTTAGATTTAAATTGGCTGTCTCCTCCCATATTCATCTTAAATAGACCAGGCATATTTATCTGACCAATCTTTTCTTCTAAGGTCATTCTGGAAAGTAGATCTTCAACCCGTTGATCAACAGACAATGAACTATCTTGATATGGTAATTTGGAACCATCAGGACTTAAAGACTGTGCTGAACAAAAAAAAGTAGAAACTTGCACTAACAAACAAGGCAAGAGTAATTTTATATATCTTTTAATTTTCATTGATCTTAAATTTTTTAATTTCGGAACACATTAAATCGAATCTAATAAATCTTTAATATTCATTAACTCTATAGCAATATTATGATATATAGTATGTTGTTTAAAAATTGAATTATGTTACAATGTTAGGTAAGGTTACTTGATAACTAAATGTCTAAAAAAGCAAATAATATATCCCAATCAGCATTTTTAAAATTCTAAAGTTTGAAAACTATTATTAATTAAATATGAGCCCTCCGATAAAAACATTCTCAAAATTGAATCTGAGTCTATTGAGTTTTTGGTTTCCTGTCATGAATTAAGCTGAATTTCCTATTACTGTATACTAAAAGACCATCAATAAAATCATCAATGTGAATTCAAAACCGTGTAACTAGCACTCGTCAAATGCACTTCGATTTATTGCATTCTACTAATGTAGTTGTCTTCAGGGTTGGATTTAAGAATGGCTAACCTTTAGTCAGTCATGTTAGTTAACTTTTATTATTATGACATACACATAAGAAATTGTGTACTTTAATCTTTCTTTAGTCAAAGTAACTACGATCAAATAAAGCCAAAGCAATATTTATACGACTGGCCTGATCAATTATAATTACATAGTTGCCAGCCAATCAGGCTAACAACCATGCAATTAAATTAATATCAAAATTTTACCATCCTGGATTATTGGTATTGATTGAAGAATTCTGGTCTATTTCACTCTGAGGTAACGGGAATATGGGATACCTTGTCAGATCTCCAACAGGGCTGTCGTATTTTATGCTTGAACTTTCCGGTAGATAATCGGAATAAAAATTTCTTTTCACTTTCTTGCCATTACCGAACACTTCAGCTATTGTTTTCCACCGGATCAGGTCGAATATCCTAAGTCCCTCCATAGCCAGTTCTACCCTGCGTTCATGCCTAACTATGTCAACCAGGTTCCCATCTGTGGTAGTTTTGGGTGGCATATTTACCGAAGCCCTTGAACGCACCTTGTTCACCCAAGTTAAAGCCTCCGCTTTTCCCTGTTCTGCCAGTGCTTCAGCTAAAATCAAATATAGTTCTGCCATTCTCATTGCAGGAATGTCCATCCCATCCCTTCTTACATCTGCTAAATCCTTTACAGGATTGGTCATTTTCCTGACATTTAACCCTGTAAGTGACCAACGGTAATCATATTCAACCATATCCCCTGTTTTATAAACGACATTCCAAGTAACTTTTTTCCCAGCTTCATTATATTTTTCGTGCTTGTATGGAACGTCATTTGTACCCGGATAAATTTCATATGGATAACCGGGGGAATACAAAGTAAACTCCCTCCTTGGGTCGCCAGATTCAAATGCATCGTACAGGTCCCTTTGGGGAACGGCATATCCCCAACCATCGCCGTTTATTGCTATCCTGAGAGGTACAGGAAGATCACGGCATAGCCGTTGAACAGTCATATTTTGTCCATATTTCGGATCGTCCTCAACAAAACTCCAGTAAAACAACAATTCAGGATTTCCTTCATCAGACCAAATTGATAAATAATCATCCATTAATTTGTGCCCCGAATTTTCAGCAACCTGAATGGCTTCTCGAGCAGCAGCTTCAGCCTTTGCCCAATCATTCATTATCAAATAGGTTTTTGCCAGGTAGGCACCGGCGGCGGCCTTAACAGGAGTCCCTTTTAGAGTCTGTGTTTCCGGCAGGTAATCTTTGGCATACGTAAAGTCTTCAACAATTTGTTTAAACACATCTGCTTGTGGGGAGCGAGGAGTGTTAAATTCATCAAAATCAGACGCTGTCGTTGTCAACAAGGGCAAATCCCCGTAAAACATTGTCAGCCACAGGTAGGAATAAGCTCTCATAAACTTTGCTTCAGCAATATAAGGAGCCTGTTGCTCCGAGGTAAAGCTAAGATCAGAAGAAGTCGGGATATGTTCGATGGCAAAATTCGCCGCGTTGATACTCCTGTATGGATATGTCCACCATGCACTGATAACTCCATTGGTTGGAGTAAAATCCCACTGTTCCATCGCAACGTGAATGGCTGCATTCACGCGCCTGTAACTGTCATCAGTCATTGCATCCAGCATTATGGTCATTTCTTTAAAAAGCATATTATCATTTGGCCAACACCAATCGTCATAACAGGCATTGACTGCCAACCGTGCGGATGTGGCATCAACAAAGAAATTTTCTGGATTTGGAGTTGCCTTGGGGTACCGATCAAGAAAATCACTTTGATCGCAGGCACCTAACAGGATTAAAACTCCTGCAACCAGTATTACTATTATATTTTTCATACTTATTTTTGTTTTAATTATTTAAAATGTTGCTTTAATTCCAAATGTCCAGGTTCTCGGCTGAGGGACACCAGTCAGTGGATCGGAAGTAGTGTCGACCTCAGGGCCATCGTATTTGGTAAATGTGTAAGCATTCTGGACACTTGCATATACTCCACAAGTACTCATTCCTATGAAGTTGCAATATTTTTTTGTGAGATTGTAATTCAGGTTGACGTTCTTTACCCGGAGATAAGAAGCATCGGCAAGCCAAAACTCAGATAATTCACCATTTTTACCGGTACCACTTTTGGATAACCTTGGCCAGGTACCAGTGGGGTTATTGTTAGCATCATACCTGTTTAAAATACGGGCATCCTCATTCTGTGCCCACGACGTCATCAGTTTAATCGACTGGTTGGGACTGGTCGAACTAGTTGGACCGTAGTTCAGGTCAATTCCTTGAACTCCCTGGAGTTGCAATTGTAGACTCCAGTTTTTATAACTAACAGTACCAAAAGCACTGTAAATCAAGTTTGGATATCGGTCACCAATGATAGTACGATCTGCGGCATCAACTTTCCCATCTGGTTTTCCGGTCAGGTTGCCTTCTGCATCATAGCCATCAATATCAAGCAAATGGATGTCTCCAACTTGTTTCAACTTGAATGATCCAGCCTGATAAATTGACAATTGGCTTTCATCACGAATTATTCCATCATCTTTGTACCCAAAATATGACCGTACAGGGTATCCTTCTACAAGACCAGATGTCCGTAAGTCACGTCCTTCAAGATCGATGACCTTGTTATTAACGTGAGTTAGGTTAGCACTTATATCATACGACCAACCCGAATTGTTTGACTTCCGGTATCCCAGTTCAACTTCATAACCGGTATTCCGTACCAATCCAGCATTGATACGAGGGCTTTCCGACAAACCATTTGAAGGTGCAATTGGTTGAGAAAATAACAGGTTCTTTGTGTCTTCGTTAAAATAGGTGATATTCGAATAAAGTCTGTTTTTGAACATGGTTACGTCAAGACCAATGTTCTTCTTCAAAACCGATTCCCAGGTCAGGTCAGTATTTACTGCCGATGTAAGTGTGTACCCCAAGGCTCCTGTTTCATCTAAAACGATTTTTTTTTGGGCTAAAGCGGAAATGGTTGCATATTCATCAAGACTTAACACGTTTCCTAGCGTACCGTAACTAGCCCTCAATTTTACGTCATCAATGAAACTCAATCCCTTTATGAAGTTTTCTTCACTCAACCTCCATGCTGCAGATATAGAAGGGAAAGTACCATACTGCTGATTTTTTGCCAAACGCGATGTGCCGTCCCGCCGGATTGTGGCAGTAATCAAATATTTATTTTTAAATGCATAATTCAACCTGCTAAAAACAGAGATAAAAGACCAGTCAGTAAAACCATTACTATTTAATTGAGAAGCTGGGTCTCCCGCATCAAGATACTGAATAGAATTATTAGGAGTCCCTGTCCGTTGACCTGATAGGTCTTCATATTTACTTTCTTCAAGAGAATATCCTAATAGTAACTTAATATCGTGATTTTTAATATTGGCATGGTAATTTGCCAAAAAATCACTGATCCAGTGTATAGTCTGTGCGTATCCTTTAGAAACCGTATTTATATTAGTCCCTTCCCATCCGGATTTTGGATCAACTCCCGGACTAAAGTTAGTTGAATAAGAATTAGCATAATCCATGCTACCCCGAGCTGTCAATTCAAGACCTTTCATTGGAGTTATTGTAAGGTATAGATTGCCCTGCAGCCCTTTCCTGTTCATATTGTTGACCGTTTCTTTGGCCATCCAAATTGGATTAACATGAATGTGCTCAAGGTTTGTGTTATATATTATTCCATAATTCCCATCGTCTTCGTAACCTTTTGTTAAAGGAGACTTACGTAAAGCTAAACGATATGCGTTCCCATTTCCTTCAGTTGTGGTTGCGAAAATATTAAGTGAGTTGCCGAATTTTATCCAGTTCTGAATTTTATGATCTGAGTTGAAGCTTAAAGTATATTTTTTGAACCCTGTTTCAATCACCATCCCTTTTTGATCGAGATAACCAGCGGAAACATAGTAATTTGACTTTTCAGAACCACCTTCAACCGATAAATCATAATTCTGAATAATTCCGGTTTGCATCATTAAATCTTTCCAGTTGGTATCTACACCTTGATAATGCGCCAATATTTGATCATTCCATGGGATGTCCATCCCGGCATTTTGATATGCTTCTGTCCATAGCTCAAGCCATTGATTGGCATTTAAAAGATTTATCTTCAGATTACTTTCCGATTGAACCCCATAATATGCATTAAGAGATATCCGTGGTGCCCCCTTGTTCGTTCCTCGTTTGGTTGTGACCAAAACAACACCGTTGGCAGCTCTTGCTCCATAAATAGCTGCTGCTGATGCATCTTTTAGGATAGAAACGGATTCAATATTGATTGGATTGATATTGTCTATTCCTGCAGTTATTACTCCATCCACCACATAAATTGGCGAATTAGAGCCGTTAATCGATTGAACCCCCCGAATTAACACACTTGCACTAGCCCCAGGCAGACCTGAACTCGTAGTAATCTGAATACCGGAAGCCCTTCCTTGGAGTGCCTGTAATGGATTTGTTGCGGGCACTTTGTCTAGTCCGTCAATTGAAACAGTTGACACAGAGCCAGTTAAATCTTTCTTGGTTGTGGTTCCATAGCCTATGGCAACAACTTCATCAAGACCGATTGTCTCTTCTTCCAAAACAACATTAATAACATCCTTGCCTGTAACAGATACTTCCAGTGTTTTCATCCCTACAAACGAAAACTGCAAAATTGCATTTGTTGGAACTTTTGCATTAGTATATTTTCCATCCATATCCGTGATAACACCCATTGTAGTACCTTTTACCACTATTGAAACACCAGGTAAGGGAGCACCGGATGAATCAGTTACTTTACCGGAGATAGATTTTTGCTGTTCGGAAATAGAAGATTCATTAGATGATGACAATACTATTTGTCGATCAATAATGGTATAATGAATATCTCCACTCGAAAAAAGCTTGTCTAATAACTCGTTAATTTCTGCATTATTGATATCTACAGAGTAGCTTTTGTCAACATCAATTTTAGTCTTGTTATAAGCAAAACGGTATTTTGTTTGATCCTCAATCCGCATCATAATATCTTCAAGTTTCATTTCCTTTACAGAAAGTGAAATTTTAGAGTTCTGTGATTTTGAATCCAATGCATATGATTGTATTATACAAACTAATGATAAGACGATAACTATTCGCATAACCAAAAACGTTTTTTTTAGAGCATGATATTGCCATGCTCCATACTTGTGATTTTTTTTCATAAATTTGACAATTAGTAATGTTAAAAATTCCATTAGACTTTACTGATTAGCGGGACGGCATTGCACTGCTTTCCCGCTTTTTTGTATGCACATTTACATCATAGGCTATTTGTTTTTGAGTATTATTTTTGTCTTTGAGTAACTATCATTATTCATGATTTTTCTTTTTTCGATTTGATAATTCACTGGGATTATCATGGTTAGAAGTTTTAATGCCTCTTCAAGAGTTTCGTCTTCCAGAACTAACCTTACCTTTTGGTTATCAATCTTTTCTGTTTTCAATTCAAATTCCACATTATAGAATCTACCGAATTTAATACAGGTTTCTTCCAATGAAACATCAAGAAGGATCAACTTTCCATCTTTCCATGCCACATAATCAAGAGCATTGACGTTTGATTTTTCCATCGAATTATTTTCTGAGTGATATATAACACGTTCATTTGGAAGCATTTCGCCAACCTTTTGATCTTGCAGGTTTAATCTCACACTGCCTTGTTCAAGAATTACTTCACAGGAGTTATCTATGGAATAAGAAGAAACATTAAATCTTGTACCAAGTACCTCTATATTAAGTTTTGAAGGGGTTCTGACAATGAAGGGTTGCTTTGGATTATGAGTAACATTAAAAAATGCAAGACCATTAAGGTCAATTATACGCTGGTTGCTACTGTCAACGTGGTACCTTAGTTCTGAGTTGTACCCTAACCAACCTTCAGTTCCGTCAGGAAGTTTAAACTGGTTTCGAAAACCGCTACGAGAAATAAATTCAACTTGCTGGATACTTGCCTTTCCACTGCCATTATTTGCAAAATAGATACATGTTGCAATTAATAATCCAACAATCAGTATAGCAGCGATCTGAGAAATTCGGAGGAAAAGGCTTTTACCTTGTGGAACTGAATCTTTCCAGTTGTTAATGGTATAATAGAGTTTGTAAAAAACAGGATCAAGACTTGGACAGTTATCTGGATCGGGTACAAATTGTTCCCATGTTTCTTGAATAACAAGCCTGGCTTCTTCATTGAGATTACTATCTTCGAAGTATCTCTCAAGATTCTTTTGATCGAGAAGGCTGAACTTCTGACTGAAGACCTTATCAATATGATTCCTGTTAATTGCCATTTTTGGTATCCTTTTAAAGTAATATCAACTGACTTTAAAAACGTACCTCTCTAAACGGAACTTTTTTTATTTTTTAATCTGAATCTTGACCTGTAAGCAAATAGAAAAGCAAAAGACTTGCTATGTGGTTTTCCTCTTTAATTTTACTGATAATATATTTTCGAGCTACTGACAACTGATTTTTCACAAATTGTTCACTCAATCCAAGCTTTTCAGCTATTTCATGATTCTTTAATTCTCCTTTGTAACTAAGATTGAAGATTTCTTTTCTTCTGGTAGGCAATAAATCAATTACACTATTAATCTTTTGAACAATCTGCATGTAATCCACTTGATCCTCCCCTTTAGAGGAATCAACAATATTTTCTTCAGCAAAAATCTGGATGTATTTCTCTTCTCTACTTTTTTTTAAGAATCTTTGACGAATATTATTATATGCAATTGTAAATAAATAAGACTTAAAAGATGTGTTTGTCTTCAAAGAGCGCCTGTTTTGCCATATTTTCAGAAAAACCTCGTTTAGTAAATCTTCAGCATCTTCCTTCTCCCGCAAATACTTCAATGAGAATTGATACACCCGGACACCATATTTTTCAAAGAGCAATTTAAATGCATCTTTGTTCCCATTCCGCAGTTGGGCAATCAGACCATTGTCAATATCGTCAATTTTAAAATTCAATTTGTTCAGACTATAGTTAGCTTCAGATCAACTCAAATAGGCAATAAGGTTCAAAAGTAAAAAATTCTCAATAACAAGACTATAATATTGAAAAATAGCATAGAGAAAAAGATTCAAAAATAAAGAATCCACCCTCTAAGAAGGTGGACTTAAAATTGCCCATATAAGGGGCTGAACTCGAGCCTTTGTTGCTCTTCTAATCGTTCTTGCTCTTCTTGATATTTGACGTATTTTTTGATTTTATCTTGGTCAAGACCAATGGTGTCAACACAATATCCCCTCGCCCAAAAATGATTCCCCAATAGGGTTTCTTTTTTAACTGAGGATAACTTTTGAAGATTTTGACCGCGGTTTTCCCTTTCAAAATCCCCATAAGTTCTGATATAGATATTTTGGGTGGAATACTCACAATCAAGTGAATGTGATCAGAAACTGTTTAAAATTTATTTTTGAATTCGGTTAAGCATTAATTTTATCATTGCAAATTGAATCATAGCCTCGCTTGTATCTGTTAGATATTCAAAATCTTTACTAAGTCTTCTATAGTTTTCAAACCAAGCAAACGTTCTTTCAATAACCCATCTTCTGGGTATAACAACAAATTGACTTGAATGGTCTGATCGTAAGACAATTTCAAGTATCCAGCCGAATGCCGTTCTGGTTTTCTCGATGAGTTCTCCAGGATATCCGCCATCAGCCACGATCTTGACTAATCTTTTGAACCGGCCCTTCAACATGGCAATCACGTCAGTTGCACCTTTGCTGTCATGCACGTTTGCAGCATGTACAACAACGGCAAGGAGCAAACCCATGGTATCAGTAACTATATGGCGTTTGCGTCCATTGATCTTTTTGCCTCCGTCAATTCCCCGGCTTTCACCTCCCAGTCTGGTTGTTTTAACAGACTGGCTATCAATGAGGGCCAAACTTGGAGAGATTTCTCTCCCTGCTTTTGTGCGAATTTCGTCACGTAACAATTCGTGAATTTGTTCGATGACTCCGGTGTTCTTCCATTTGGTGAAATAGTAATAGACTAATTCCCATTTTGGAAAACAGCGTGGCAACATACGCCATTGGCAACCTGTTTTAAGCAGGTGAAAGATGGCATTGAAAATCTCTCGCAAAGAATGTTTTCTTTTGTGATTGTCACTTAAAATGCCCTTAAATAGCATCCATTGGCTATCGGAAAGGTTGGTCGAATAGTGTTTTATATGTTCTTAACATTTTGGAAACCATTAAGTTAATGAAACTTATTAAATTAAACAACTGATAATCAATGTATTATCTTATTATTTTATAAATTTAAACAGTCTCTCAATTTGAACATTCATTTCTATCATTTCACAGGATTTCCACTCCAATAACATTTGAATATCTTTTGACAACAATTCTTTGACTAAGCCTTCGAGAATGCGGAATCGATATTTCGGTGTCCAAACGATATGGTAAGTACATCGATAAATAACGTGACTTAATTTCTTAATTTACTCATGTCACGAATTTAATAATTTTCAGGCAAAGCCAATTTATCCATGACCACCACCAAAGGAGGTGGTTTTAACAATTATAATAAAATCTGAAAATGACTTTTTAAGGATTTACTAAATAAGTCAACACCTTACAGTGAAGACCTTGAAAGAAGTTCTTCCAATTATTGTTCATTTTCTATTGTTCACGGATCTGTTATCATGGATTAATTTCTCCTGTTCTTAAAATGACATTTTTATAAATCTCGACTGCTTCTACTATTTTATTGATATAACAAAACTCATCGGTCTGGTGTGCCATTTCTGGCTGACCAGGCCCCAAAATAATGGTTGGAACGCCATTATATATTTGTTGCAAGACAGCCCCGTCAGTCATATACGACAGCGACTTGTGGAGAACATTTTTGTCAGGCCTAACTCCGCAAACAGAGTACACCAATTGAACAAACAAAGATGATTCTAAGGAGCTTACCGGCTGGAGATCAACAAGTTTCTCAATTGTTACTTCTTTACCAAGTTCCTTAGTAAGCCGTTCAAGGACTCCTGAATGGGTAATTTTTTCCGTTGATCGTATATCAATAGTAAACTCCGCATGGTCGGGAACTGAATTCAGGTTTTTCCCGCCATTGACCAAACCCACATTGATGGTCGGAAATCCATGCAACGGGTCACGATCTGCATGAAAATGAAAATTTTCTATTTTGGTTATTGCCCTTGCTACTTTATAAATTGCATTATCACCAAACTCGGGCATGGAAGAGTGAACCGTTTTTCCGGAAGCCAAAACTTTCAGGTACAATGCTCCTTTGTGCCCGATTGCAGGAACATTGGAAGTAGGTTCTCCAACTATGATCGCACTTGCCTTACCTAGATCATAACCTGTTTCAGCCAAATGCCTTGCCCCGCAACATCCGGGTTCTTCCGCTGCAGTGAAAATAAGGCGAACTCCTCCAGTGGGAATAGATTTTTTTAAAACTTGCTGGGCTGCGCATATCATGGCTGCGACCCCGCCTTTCATATCACTTGAGCCCCGTCCGTAGATTTTGCCTTCTTTTATTGTTCCTGAAAACGAATCTTCGTTCCATCGTTTAGCCCCCAAGGGTACCGTATCGAAATGACCAGTCAAAACTATCGGAGGAGTGAGGCTGTCAAGTCCCTTTTCAGCAATTAAAGTTAAACGGTTCTTTGCCAATTGATGATAATCGACTGTAAAACCGTTCACAGACAACAGCTTGCCAACAAACCTTGCGATATCTTCCTCATTTCCCTCCGGATTAACGGTATTAAACGAAATGAGTTTTTGTGTCAGAGAAATAACATCTTCAAAAATCATAATTATTTTTATCTTATTTTACTTATTATCTGGTTGCTATTTGAATAAGTAATTCGACCTTATGCAACCAGACATTCTGTTTTTTTATATTCGGATGTTTTAGGCAAAAATGAGACGATGATTGCACCTATAAGAGCTAAACATAACAGTATTGTAAATCCGATAGCATAGCTTTTGATTGCATCGTTGTATAAAGTCCCAACCAGCATTGGGAAAATTGATTCTGCAACACGATCGGCATTTCTTAAATCCTGATTGACTAAATTCGTATTCTTATACTCAAAAATATTTCATATTGGCATTTTTTGCTGCGATCACCCAATATCATATAATGGACCACATTATTTCATCTGTTGTGCCAATAAGGTCATTGTGTTCTTTCTCAGAAACGGATATTCCCAATAACCGGAATATTTTCCTTTCACTAGCCACATGAATGGGTCCACTAATATTATTCCATCCATATCAAAAAAGCGTATTGTCTCATTATTTAAAGTCCATTTAATAAAGAGTATTAAACATTTGCAAAATCCATCATTACTGTAGTTTTTTGGAAGCCTTTAGTCCGTACGGCAAGATAAATAATACCTATAAGCATCCATCCCCCGCCGATAATAAAGGTTTTTACAGGAAGGTTCAGCCAAATGATCAGGCAGATCACGAAACCGACAGCCGGAGGAAGGAAATCCAGCAGGAACCCTTTTACGGTCTTTACTTTTGCTTTGAAAAAGTATTCACGTATGGATGCGATGTTTACTCCCATGAAAGCGAAGAAAGCGCCAAAATTGATCAGACGGGCACACTCTTCGTAATTTAGCACTGCCGCGCCAATCAATGCCAGCACTCCAATTAAAAGTACATTGTACGTGGGCACAGCGTTTTTTTCACCCAAATGCCCAAACATCTTTTTTGGGATCACACTGTCTCGCCCCATTCCAAAAAGCAATCGGGCCGCACCCAGTTGCCCGGTTATACCTGAACCGATGCTTCCCGCCAAAAGGATAATAGAAAGGGAAGAATCCAACAGATTGCCACCAACGCGGTTAGCAACCGACATGATGGCTGTATCCAAAGCATTGTTTCGTGCTGCTCCATCAGTTATACCACTTGTAAACGAAGCCCAATCGGGCCATGAAACCTGGGCCAGGTAAACTTGGGCGCCACTCCAAAGGCCGGTTATCAAACAGGTCATTACGGCAGCAATCAATACATTCCGTCTGGGATTCTTCACCTCTTCCGAAAGTGTTGTCAATCCGTCGAACCCGATGTAAGTTAATGCAGCTAAAGCAGTTGCAGAACCGATAGATCCAAGTGAAAATGATTCTTGGTTATAAAATGGTTGGGACGAAAACAATCCACCAAAGCCTTCTTTTAAAAATACATATCGGATAGCAGCCGCCATAAAATAAAATACAACCACGCTCATGATCACCATCAAAATCCAATTGGCCCTTGAGGCTACCTTTATTCCCCGAAGGTTGATCATAGTAAAAAGCCCTGTAAAAAAGAGTATCCAAAAATAATATGGGATGATTGGCAACAAATGGCTTGCAGCAATACTGGTAAAGATAACACACAGAATAGGGATAAACATATAATCCATGAACATTGACCAACCTGCAATAAAACCCAGATATGGATTAATCCCTTTGCCTACATATGTATAAGCCGACCCTGCCTCAGGGTAGCGATTTGCCATCCTTCCGTAACTGATGGCCGTAAATATCATAGCCACCATTGCCACAAGGATGGTTGTAACCGCATGGCCCTGAGAAATATTATTGGCATGACCAAACAAGGGCAATGCAGCAACTGGCTGTATCAGGATAATTCCATAGATAATCAGGTCACTCAGTGATAGTACGCGCTTTAGTTTCACTTCTGACGTATTGTTTGCAACGCTCATTTGCTTCTTCTCCTTTATATCAGATTATTTCACATCTACCCAGGAACGTGTTTCTACTGAATGTTCAACGGCTTCAAGTACTTCCTGACATTTCACGCCATCTTCAAAGCTGGGATTAAACGATGTATTTTCAACAATTGAACGGACAAATTCAGCTACTTCAATAACAAATGAATCGGCATAACCAATGCCATGCCCCTGTGGCCACCAGCCACCTTTGTAAGGATGAACATCGTGAGTGGCATTGATTTTACGGAATCCTGCTTCCTGCGGCGATTGTGTGTTATCGTAAAAAAGCAGATAGTTTTGATCTTCAAAATTCCAGAATATGGAACCTTTCTCTCCGTTAATCTCGATAGTATTGTAGTTTTTGCGTCCGGTAGCGAGGCGTGTTGATTCGAAACATCCAGTTGCACCCCCTTCAAAATTAACAAGAAATTGAGAAACATCATCCACAGTTACCGTTCCTTTTGGCCCATCTGGATTATTACTATCTATTGGGCGTTCCTTGATTAAGGTTTGCATATTACCTGTCACTTCTTTGAAATTTAACCCAGTAATAAAACGTGTGGCATCAACCGAATGGGCACTCAAATCACCTAAAGGACCCGATCCTGCAATTTTTTTATCGAACCGCCAAACCATACCAAAATTCGGATCGGTTATCCAATCCTGAGCGTAACGCACAAACACATGATAAATCCGCCCGATCCGCCCTTCCTGGACCAATTGCCGGGCAAGGGACAGTGACGGTGTAAAGCGGTAGGAATAACCACAACAATGTTTGACATCTGCTTTTTTAACAGCATCAAGCATTTCCCGTGCATCTGCCAAATTATTTGCCAATGGTTTTTCACATAGAACATGCTTGCCGTTTTTGGCAGCTTCAATGGCAATTTCTTTGTGCAGGTAGTTTGGTGCTGCTATGCTGATTAAATCTATATCATCGCGTTCAACCACCTTCCGCCAGTCCGTTTCAACCTCTTGCCAACCATATTTGTCGGCAAACGCCCTTAAATTTTCAAGACTGTCATTGGCACATAGGCATTTCATTGTAATTGTAGCGGGAATGTTGGCCCACATAGCGGCATTGCGGAATGCATTTGAATGTGCAATCCCCATAAATTGATGCCCTATCAGCGCCACCCTTATTTCTTTTTTTGACATAAAATTTCAGATCTTATTGTTTAACTT
>Ga0209317_1001714_pt1 | contig 18049 bp, 13 predicted proteins | sample RifGroB2_FD_183994 | JGI IMG/M metagenome (GOLD analysis project Ga0209317, IMG submission 183994) | Soil microbial communities from Rifle, Colorado, USA - Groundwater B2 (SPAdes) (version 2) | ecosystem: Environmental > Terrestrial > Soil > Unclassified | place: Rifle, Colorado | collected... | reverse complement strand
ATTTGGCTTGTGGGAACCGGCGGGAGAGACCCCCTCGTACTTGTAGTAGATCTTGGCCGGAGTCTGCAGCGCCAGTTCCAGGCGCCTGGCGCGGTAAAGCGGCGCGGGTCTCCAGAGCTTGTAAATCTCGCGCACCTCGTCCGGAATGTCGATCCAGCGCTGGGTGGACATCTCCTGCTCGATGAGGGCCATGGGGAAAATGGCACCCATATCCTCGGGAGAGACCGGCTTCAGGGTCTGCGGATTGATGACCGGATAGAGCGGGCCGGGCATGTCAGGGATGATGTTGTACCACTGTCTGGGTATCCGGTTCTCGTCGAGCAGAAACTTTGTGTTCATCACCCTCTCCTTTTATGGACAAGTCCAATACAGCTGAGATATCAAAGCATCCATCTTTCAAATAGCTAAATAAGGTCTAAAGGCATGCTCAACCCTCTTACCTTTCCAGTCTCGACTAGTTGCCAAGCAACTCCCGCAGCTTCTCGCCTATGTCGTTCTCGCGCATCATCGACTCCCCTATCAGGAAGGCGTGCAACCCTTTCTCCGACAGACGCACAATTTCCTCGCGGCGCGTGATGCCGCTCTCGGCAACGATGATGCGTCCTTCCGGTATCAGCGCAGCCAGTCGCTCCGAGGTGGAGATATCAACTACGAAGCTCCTCAGGTCACGGTTATTGATGCCGATCATGCGGCAATCGGTCTGCAGTGCGACCTCCAACTCGGCCTCGTCGTGCACCTCGAGTAGCACATCCATCGCCAGCTCATTAGCCAGGGCGGCAAAATCGCGCAGTTGGGAAAGCTCCAGCATGGCAGCGATAAGCAGCACAGCATCGGCTCCTGCGGCCCGGGCTTGATAGATCTGGTAGGGGTCGAAGATGAAATCCTTGCGCAAAAGCGGCAGGCTCACCTGCTCACGGATCTGCGCCAGGTAGCTCAGGTGACCAAGGAAAAAGTGCTCATCGGTGAGGACCGAAAGACAGCTGGCACCGTTGTCCTGGTAGATTTGGGCGATTTCCAAAGGATCGAAGTCGGCTCGTATCACTCCCTTAGAGGGGGAGCCCTTCTTCACCTCGGCAATGATCGCTGTCCAGCCCGAATTAAGAGAGTTTAGGATGGCAGCCTCGAAGCCGCGCGGATGATCTTCCAGGTCGGAGAGCCGGTCCATTATCTCTTTAAGCGGCACTGCAGCCTTCGCCCCGGCCAGTTCACCGGTCTTATAATCGACGATTTTTTTCAGCACATCCGGGATCTGGCTCATCGTGCGGCGGTTCCTTTTTTGGGGAAATGATGGAGGTTTCCTGTAGGAGCGGCATTCCTGCCGCGATCAGCAATTTATCGCGGCAGGAATGCCGCTTCTAAAAGGTCAGCCTCTGGTTATGGGAGCTTTTTTTCTGCACCGCAGAATGCGCCATGCGCCCCAGCCCCTACTCCGCCTCGTTGGTGAAGGCGACCAGCTTCTCAAGTTGCTTTGCAGCCCGGCCGGAGTCTATGGTCTCGGCAGCAATCTTGATCCCGTCCATGACATCGACGGCTTTTCCCGCCGCCACCAGTGCAAAAGCCGCGTTCAGAAGCACGATCCTTCTCTTGGCGCCATCAACCCCTGCGAGAATATCTTTCACGATGACCGCATTGCCGAGCGCATCGCCTCCGCGCAACTCGGCGAGGGTTGAGCGCTGCAGTCCGAACTGCTCGGGCGAGATAAGGCTCACCTCAACGCCTTCGCGGGTTACCCGCGCAATACGGGTATCGGCGGCCAGGGTGATCTCGTCCATGCCGTCCAGGCCGTGCACCACGAAGCCGCTGCGGCAGCCGAGCTTTTGCAGCACGTGGGCCAGCTTCTCGACCAGGTCCTCGCGGTAGACGCCGAGCACCTGGCAGTCCGCAGCGGCCGGATTGGTCAGAGGGCCCAGGATGTTGAAGATGGTACGGATACCGATCTCGCGTCTGGGACCGATGGCATGTTTCATGGCGCCATGCAGCGCCGGGGCAAAGAGAAAGCCGATGCCGATCTCGTTTATGCAGCGCTCCACCGCTTCGGGGGTGACGTTCAGGTTCACGCCCAGCGCCTCAAGCACGTCGGCGGAACCGCAGGAAGAGGAGACCGCCCGGTTGCCGTGCTTGGCCACCTTGACGCCGCAGGCGGAAACTATGAAGGCAACCGTGGTCGAGATGTTGAAGCTGTTGGTGCCGCTGCCGCCGGTACCGCAGGTATCGAGAATCGTCTCGCGGTCCAGGTTGATGTCGTCGCGGTCCAGGTCGAGGACACTCTTCCCTACCCTGATCGGCAGGGCCCGGTCCCGCATCACCCGCGCCGCTCCGGTGATCTCGTCGACCGTCTCGCCTTTCATACGGAGCGCAGTAATAAAGGATGCGATCTGCGCCGGCGTGGCACCCCCGGACATGATCTGGTCCATCACCTCGATCATTTCCGACTCGCTAAGATCCTCCCGCTCGACTACCCGTGCAATTGCCTTGCGTATCATCAGCGCTCCTTTGGCTAACCACCGTAACATCCGTCCCGAAGGACGCCCGCCCTACTTCGACATCTGCAAAAAATTATTGAACAGGTCCATGCCGCCCTCGGTCAGGATCGACTCCGGATGGAACTGCACTCCCCAAATCGGCAGGGTGCGGTGTCGCATCCCCATGATCTCGCCCTCGGCAACCCACGCAGTCACCTCCAGCTCATCCGGCAACGACTCGCGCTCGACGATGAGCGAATGGTAGCGGGTTGCGGCGAACGGATTCGGGAGTCCGGCGAAGAGCCCCTCGCCGTCGTGCAGGATCGGGGAGGTCTTGCCATGCATCAGGGTGGCGCTCTTCACGACTTTCCCGCCGAAGGCATAGCCTATCGACTGGTGCCCCAGGCAAACACCGAGGATCGGGATGCGCCCGGCGAAATGCCGCACCACCTCTACGGAAATGCCGGCCTCCTCGGGGGTACAAGGGCCCGGGGAGATGACTATGCGCTCGGGTGCCAGCGCCTCGATCTCGGCGATGGTGATCTTGTCGTTGCGGAAAACCTGCACGTCCTCGCCCAGCTCGCCCAGGTACTGCACGATGTTGTAAGTGAAGGAATCGTAGTTATCTATCATCAGGAGCATGAAAAACCTCTCTTGGTATCAGCAACGCGGGGGCGAATCGCCCTCAATCCAGTCCCAGCTCGGCCATCTCTATCGCTTTCACGACGGCCTTCGCCTTGTTCACCGTCTCGACGTACTCGGCTGCGGGATCCGAATCGGCTACGATCCCGGCGCCTGCCTGCAGATGGACCTTGCCGTCTTTCACGACCAGGGTCCTGATGGCGATCGCCATGTCCATGTTGCCGGAAAAGGAGAAGTAGCCGACGGCTCCGCCATAGACCTCGCGGCGCGTCCCTTCCAGCTCCTCGATGATCTCCATGGCCCGCACTTTGGGGGCTCCGGAAAGGGTGCCGGCCGGAAAGGTGGCGCGCACCACGTCGAAGGCATCCTGCCCCGCTGCGAGTTCACCCTGGACGTTGGAAACGATGTGCATGACATGGGAATAACGCTCGACCACCATCAGCTCGGAAACCTTGACGCTCCCGGTCCTGCAGACTCGCCCCAGGTCGTTTCTCCCCAGATCGACCAGCATGACATGCTCGGCGCGCTCCTTGGGGTCGGCCAAAAGCTCCTGCACCATGGCGTCATCGGCAACGGGATCGGCGCAGCGCGGACGGGTGCCGGCGATGGGACGCAGCTCAACCCGATCCCCTTCCTTGCGCACCATGACCTCCGGCGAGGCGCCGACTACGACGGTCTCGTCCAGGCGGAGGAAGAACATGTAGGGAGACGGGTTCAAAGTTCTGAGAGCCCGGTAGATGTCGAAGGGATCAACGGTGAGCTCTCCGGAGAAGCGCTGCGACAGCACCACCTGGATGACGTCCCCGCTTCTTACGTACTCCTTGGCGCGGGTCACCCAATTCTCGAAATCCTCGCGCTTCACGTTGGAGGCGAGCGCCACCCTTCCCTTAGCCGGCTGTTTCGGCGCGGCCGGGAGCGGGGTCTTAAGGCGGGCTATGAGACCTTCGATCTTCCCGACCGCTTCGGCGTAGGCTGCCTCGGGGGTGGTCGCGCCGTCCAGGTGGGCGTTGGAGACCACCTTGATCTTCTGGCTCAGGCTGTCGAAGATGAGGATGGTGTCGGTGATGATGAAATACGCGTCGTAGGCCCCGATCAGGCTGGGATTATGATCCGGAAGCGTCTCGAAGTGACGCACCGCGTCGTAGCCCAGATAGCCCACGGCGCCGCCGAAGAAGCGGGGAATACCGGGGACTTCCACGGGCTGATAACGTGCCATGAAGTCGCGGATGTAGTTCAGGGGATCGGCCACCTCGACGCGCCTCACCTCGCCACCCTCGACTATTTCCACCCAGTTATCCTTGCCGCGGATCACCACAGCGGGGGAGGAACCCAGGAAGGTGTAGCGTCCCCACTTCTCGCCACCCTCGATACTTTCCAGCAGAAAGCCGTAGCGGCCGTCGTCGATCTTTTTGAAGGCACCGACCGGCGTATCCAGATCGGACAGGATCTCTCTGTAGACCGGAATCAAGTTACCTTTTGCGGCGAGGGATTGGAATGTCGCGAAGTCAGGGTGATACATGGGGCTCCTTGATTTGTTGCCAAGGTTCTAAGGCGTGGAGGGGGCTTTTCCCTTGCCGTGCAATGGGTTTAGCCCATCTTTACTAACATAGGCAAGAAAAAGTGTCAAGGAAACGGCGGAGGTTGCTGGACAATGCAAGTGGACCATACCCGTGTTAAATCTGCCGAAACTGTCGCCGAGGCTGTCACTTTCACCCTTCCCCAGTCTCCACTGCCATTAAGTTAAAGATAACGCTAACATTGGTACGCTGCACAAGCCCCCTCTTCCTTGATTGGAGAGGGATGGGGAGAGGGTGAAAAGCCGGTATCAGCCCCACCCTCCCCCCTGCCCCCTTAAAGGGAGGGGGAGCGAAAAGTTGTAGGTCGGGTTAGCCGGCACGGCGTAACCCGACACGCCAACCGCAATTGCAGAGATGCTAAGGGGGTGTCGGGTTACGCTGCGCAAACTCGACCTACGGTTACCAATGCCGGGCCGGGCATGCCTGAACCACCCGCCCTGCCGCAGGGGCGAATCTTGTATTCGCCCGCCTTTCCCCTTCCCCCTCACCTTTCTTTCAAATTCCCCCTTGAAATATCGAGGTGTAGTGATTAGGTTTCCTGCAGTCTTTACAAAAAGAGCTTAAAGGAGAACGACAACACATGGCCAAAACCGTCAAGAAATTCGAGACCGAGGTCCAGCAACTCCTGGATCTGGTGATCCACTCCCTTTACTCCAACAAGGAGATCTTCCTGCGGGAGCTGATTTCCAACGCGTCTGACGCCATAGACAAGGTAAGGTTCGAATCGCACTCCAACATGGAGCTTCTGGAAGGAAACGCCGACTGGAAGATCAAGATCACTGCGGACAAGGATGCCGGCACTCTGACGATCAGCGACAACGGCATCGGCATGAGCCTGGACGAGGTGGCTGACAACATCGGCACCATCGCCAAATCGGGTACCCGCAACTTCGTGGCAAGCCTCAAGGAACAGAACCTGGCGGACAACCCGGAGCTGATCGGCCAGTTCGGCGTCGGTTTCTACGCCTCTTTCATGGTCGCGGACAAGGTGGTGCTCACCACACGTAAAGCGGGCGAGAAGCAGTTCGGCTGCCGCTGGGAATCGACCGGCGATGGTAGCTACACCATCGAGGAGGCCGAGAAAGAGACGCGCGGTACCGAGATCGTGCTGCACCTCAAGGACGAGATGAAGGAGTATATGGACGAGTGGCGCATCCGCTCCATCGTCAAGAAGTACTCGGATTACGTGCAGTACCCGGTGGTGATGGACATCACCCGCAGCGAGCCGGTCAAGGATGCCGAGGGGAAGGTGATCGAGGGCGGCGGCAACATCGACAAGACCACCGAAGAGACCCTGAACTCGATGAAGGCGATCTGGACCAGGCCGAAGAGCGAGATCACCGAGGACGAGTACCAGGAGTTCTACAAGCACATCTCCCACGACTACGACAAGCCGCTTAGCACCATCCATTATTCGGCCGAGGGGGTCAGCGAGTTCAAGGCGATCGTCTATATCCCTTCCCACAAGCCGTTCGACCTCTTCATGCGGGACCACAAAAAGGGCGTGCACCTCTACGTGAAACGGGTCTACATCACGGACAACTGCGAGGCGCTGCTCCCGGATTACCTCCGTTTCATCAAGGGCGTGGTTGACTCCAGCGACCTGCCGCTCAACGTCTCGCGCGAGATCCTGCAGGAAGACGTGCAGATCAAGAGAATCCAGAAGAGCCTGGTCGGCAAGATCCTCTCGACGCTCGCCGAGATGAAGGAGAAGAACCCGGAGGACTACCTGAAGTTCTACACCGAGTTCGGTCCGGTATTGAAGGAAGGTATCCACTTCGACCACGCCAACAAGGAAAAGATCCAGGACCTGCTCCTTTACGAAAGCTCCAAGACCGAAACCGGCAAGTTCGTCTCCTTCAAGGAATACCTGGAGCGCATGCCGGAAGGGCAGAAAGAGATCTACTACATCACCGGCATGTCGCGCGCCTCGGTGGAAAACTCCCCGTTCATGGAAGTCTTCCGCAAGAAGGATTACGAGGTCCTTTACATGACCGACCCGGTAGATGAGTGGGTGGTGCAGACGGTAACCGAGTACAACGAGAAGCACCTGAAGGCGATCGACCGTGGCGACCTGGAACTCGATTCCGAGGAAGAGAAGGCGGCCCAGGAGGCCAAGAGGGAAGAGGCTAAGAAGGAGTACGGCGGCGTCATCAGCTACATCCAGGAAACGCTCAAGGAACAGGTCAAGGAAGTACGGCTATCTTCCCGTCTTACCGAGAGTGCCTGCTGCCTGGTAGCCGACGAGATGGGGATCAACGCCAACATGGAGAAGATCCTGAAGTCGATGAACCAGGAGGTTCCCGAAGCCAAGCGCATCCTGGAACTCAACCCGGATCACCCGATCATGCAGGTAATGACGGCGATGTACGAGAAGAATAAAGAGGACGCGAAGCTTGCCGATTACTGCGAGCTCCTCTTCGACCAGGCGCTCCTGACCGAGGGTACCCCGATCAAGGATCCGCTTCGTTTCACCAAGCTGGTGAGCGAGTTGATGGTGGCTAGCGCGAAGTAATTCTTAGCATGAGGCATGAAAAAATGCGGGGCGGATCAGTGATCCGCCCCGCATTTTTTATACCGTCACTCGAAACTTCCAGATAAGATGTCGACTATCTCGATTCCGCGTTAAAGGCAAAAGGTTTGGCATTTCCCAGACATCAAAGGCCAAAGCTTTAACGCGGAGACGCGGAGGCGCAGGGATAAACAACTTCATAGAGTCCCAGGCAAACATCAACAGCCTCAGGCGAGACGCGGGGAAAGACAACATCAAAACACGAAGAAGACATTCGTTAGCTTCATTCTCTCCATTCTTGGTTTTCTCAGCGTCTCAGCGTCTCAGCGTCTCCGCGTTAAAGCTCTTGTTTCTGATTCACCTTCTTGGTTTTCCCAGCGTCTCAGCTTAAAGCTTTTGCTCCAGATTCACCCTTAGGTTTTCTCCGCGTCTCAGCGTCTCCGCGTTAAAGCTCTTGTTTCTGATTCACCTTCTTGGTTTTCCCAGCGTCTCAGCTTGAAAGCTTTTGCTCCAGATTCACCCTTAGGTTTTCTCCGCGTCTCCGCGTCTCTGCGTCCCCGCGTTAAAGCTTTTTTTCTGATTCACCTTTTGGTTTTCCTAGCGTCTCAGCTTAAAGCTTTTGCTCCAGATTCACCACTAGAGCAAGGAGCTGTCCAAGGCTGCCTGACCCGCTGCCGAACTCAAGTCCCGGCTTCCAGAATCTCCTGCAGCTTCCGGCTTACCTCGGTGAGCTTGTACGGCTTGTTGATGAATCCGGCCACTCCTTTGCCGACAAACATCTGGGTCACTTCGTGCTCGTTGTAGCCGCTCGAGATGATCACCCTCACCTCGGGATCGATGCTGCTCAATTCCCGAAAGGTCTGTTCCCCATCCAGGCGCGGCATGGTGAGATCGAGCAGCACGCAGCTGATCTCATCCCGGTGCCGCTCGAAAACATCGATCCCCTCCCGCCCATCGGAAGCGGTCAGCACGCTGAACCCCAGTTCCTGCAGCATGTCCTGGCCTACCGCGCGGATGCTCTCCTCGTCATCCACAAGAAGCACCGTCCCACTCCCCTGCCAAAGAGAGTCCTCTGCCGGAGTTGCCGCCTGCTGATTGGCCGAGATCCCCAGAGCGGGGAAAAGCAGCCGGAAAGTGGTCCCGACACCCTTTTGGCTGCAGATCTTTATGGCCCCCTTGTGGCCACGCATGATGCCGAGCACGGCAGCCATGCCGAGCCCCCGGCCGGTAAACTTCGTGGTGAAGAAGGGGTCGAAGATCTTCGAGACAATCTCCGGATCGATGCCGCAGCCGGTGTCGGCAACCTCAAGTACAAGGTAGGGCCCTTCCGGAAGCCCCTCGTCGATCCAGATATCGGACAGGTAGGCCCTGTCGCACTCCAGGTAACTCGTTTTGACGCTGATCACACCGCTGTTGTCTCCGATTGCCTCGGAGGCGTTGATCACCAGGTTAAGGATAACCTGACGCAGCTGGGTGGCGTCGCCGCTTAGGGCCGGCAACCCCGGGGCAAAGTCGTAGTTGAGGACGACCTTCTTGGAGATCGACACCTCCAGCATTTGCGCCATCTCCTCCACAATCTTGGTCAGGTCGAGGTTGCCGATAACGAAGCGCCCTTTTCCCGAGTAAGCCAGCATCTGTCGCGCCAGATCCGAGGCACGGGTTGCGGCATGCTCGATCTGCATCAGGTTGTCCCGGGCTGGGGAATCGGGCTCGATCCGCATCAGCGCAAGATCGGCGTTGCCCATCACAACCATCAGGATGTTGTTGAAGTCATGCGCGATGCCGCCGGCCAGCACACCGAGGCTTTCCAGTTTCTGGACGTGCAGCATCTGCGCTTCCATGAGCCGCTTCTCCTGCTCCAGGCGCTTCTTTTCCGAGATGTCCACGGTCATCATCATCAGGTGCGCGGCTTCGTCAACGTCGAACCTGGAAAAGAAACAGTCCAGTTGCAGCGACTTGCCGAAGGTAGTGGTGATGGATACTTCGATATGCCTGGTCTCAGCGTCGATCAATACCTGTTCGGCGACCAGATCTATGCCGCACTCACGCCAGGAGTTGAGCTTCCTGAAGTTCTGACTCCGCAGTTGGGGTATGGTTCCGCCGACCATCTGCGCGACCGAGCTGTTGGCCATGACGCAGTCGCCGCTTTCCCCGTCAAAGACCAGAATGCCGGTAGGCGAGGAGGCAAGCAGCGATTCAATCAATGCGAGCGCCTTGTCGCGGGCCTCCTCCACGCTCTTTCTTTCGGTGATGTTTTCATAGACGCCAAGTACCCCGTAGACCTCGCCCTTCTCGTCACTGAGCGGGATCTTGGTGGTGTCCACCCAGATCCTCGCGCCGCTGGCCTGTAGCTGCTGCTCGATGATGTGGTACTTGGGGCGGTTGCTCTCCATTACGCTCCGGTCGTCACTTCGATAGGAGCGGGACTCCTCCGGAAGCCAGGGCAAGTCGAAGTCGGTCTTTCCGACAATGCCGCCAGGGTGATCCATCCCCGCTCCCCGGGCAAAGATCATGTTACAGCCGAGGTAGACGCTGTCGCGGTCCTTCCAGAAGACCGACTGCGGGATGCAATCGACGATCTGTGCCAGCATCTTGTGTCCCTGGCGCAGCCTCTCCTCGGCCCGCTCGCGCTCGGCAAGCTCCGTCGTTAACAGCGCGTTCGATTGATAAAGCTCAGCAGTACGCTCTGCCACGCGCAGTTCCAGTTCCTCCTTCGATCTGCGCAGAACATCTTCAGCCTCTTTCTCTCGCCGCCAGCGGAGAAAGACCAGCCGCGAAATGAGGAGCGTCAGCACGATAAAGCAAAGGACCACGGCTGACATACGGGCCAGATCTCTATACCAGGGTGTGAGGTAGTCTTCGGTGGCAAGGGACACACTGATGTAAAGGGGATGAGAGCCTATTTTTCGGTAGGAGACGATCCTTGCTGTATGGTCCGAACTGGTTGGGGTGTAGAAGGTCGCGCTGGTTTCCCCGGCCGCCAGGTGCCTGCGCATCTCAGGCGACACCGGCTTACGCCCCACTTCGGCCTCGACCGCATTGGTCGAGGGATGGCGCACTATCCTCCCCATTTCCGCATCCCGCAGGACTATGCGGCCACGGGGGCCGACATCGACGGAGGAGAGGATTTTTCGGATCCGCTCCAGTTGGATCGGGCCGTAGACCACGCCGCCAAAGGAGCCGTCGGCATTGTTAACCCGCCTGGCGACAATAAGGACCCACTTGCCGCTGATGCGACCGAGCACCGGCTCGGATATCACCAGGCCGGCCTTGGCATCGTCGCGCAGTCGGCGGAAGTAGTCGCGATCGGCCATGCTTTTGCCTGCCCCGGGGAGCACACCGGTACCGTAGAGGATGTCGCCCCGGGCGTTCGCCACCCGGAGGCTGTCCAGGACAGGAAGGCGCCCATGCTGACGGGCTATGAAGGCGTTCAGGGAGACCGCGTCTATGCCTCCCTGACGACGCGCCCTCTCCACCTCGTCCACCACGGAAAGAAGGCCGACGTTGGAGGTCTCGATGATACCCGCGATGCTGTAAACGAGCGTTTGCGACAGATTTTCCGTTTGCACCGCCGCCCGCTCCTCATACTGGAGCCGGCCTTGGCGCAGAGAAATCAGCGCCAGAGCGACCACGAAAAGATCGATCAGCAGCACAACCGCCACCAGCCACACGGTAAAGGCCCTGGTCGAGTTACGTTTCTGACACCCCGTTGTGAGACCCGACATTATTGTTACTCCTCCAGTCTGCAGCCCAAGCTGCAGCCCCGGCAATGGCTTCTCAAGCTAGCAGGCTACGAGCCTGAAACAAACTATCTGCATCAGGGCTTCAGCGCTGCACGGTTATCTATCGGCAAAGGGGCAGGTTTCATTAGCGCAAAATCCGGGATTGGAAGGTTAGGTTAAGTAGACGAAAGCGTGGCTCTGCGCCGTTCAGGCTCCTACCCTGCAAGTGGGAGGCTTAGGGTTCAACCGTAGGGGCGAACCTTGTGTTCGCCCTGAATTTGTTGTCCCTATTTCCATCTGGATTTCGCTGGACCCGGGCGAACACAAGGTTCGCCCCTACGTTGGGAAAAAGTTATCTAAAAAAAAGTCGGGTAAATTAATGGAAGTGGGGGGCTGTGTTGTGAGTTTTACTCCCCTCCCTTGATGGGAGGGGCTGGGGGAGGGTGAGGCGATGGTGCTGCAAAAACACTGCTCGGCTAACCGGTCTTGCCGTACAGGCTCTCGCTGCTTTGGAAGGCTCTTTGTACGCGCGTCAGCAACCCGATTTCCTTTACCGGCTTCAAGACGAAATCGAAGAATCCCTTCTCGAGTGCTTCCTTTTCCTCGTCGGGGGTGGCTGCAGCGGTCATCAGGATGACCGGCATGTAACGGAACTCCGGGATATTGCGGATGGCAAAGAGGAATTCGTAGCCGCCTAGCTTCGGCATCACCTTGTCGGTGATGACCAGCTTGGGTTTCATGGAGAAGATCTTGCTGAAGGCGTCCATGCCGTCGACGGCAGTTTCCACGGCGTAGCCGTGTTTGGTGAGAATCTTGGCGACCATCTCCCGGACCAGCATGTCGTCTTCGACCAGCAGTATGGATTTGGCAGCGGGCTGCACGATGGCTTGTCCCAGGTAGTGGCGCGCGATGGCCCGATTGATCTCGGAGCGGGTGGCTACGTAGAGGACCAGCTTCAGATTGCGCTGAGAGGAGATCTCCTCAAAAAGGGCTTCGGTGGTCGGATCGGCAACTGCCAGCCCCAATCTGCCGTCGTCGAGCTTCAACGGGAAGATGGTATGTTTTACCGCCAGTTCCAGCGGAATAAGGCGCAGCACGGTGCCGGGATAGGAGTAACGGGCGAAATCAACGATCTTTCTGCAGCGATACTGGACCGCAAGGGCCTCAGCGAGCTCCTCCGGGGTAATCAGCCCTATGACTTCCAGGAGTTCGCCCACACGGATATTTTTGCTCTTCGCATGCGCAACCAACCGCTGTACGGATACCTCTGTCAGCAGCCCTTGCTCCACAAAGATCTCACCCAGCGGTTTGCGGGATGGAGCTTGTGGTGCAGAGCTGAGCTTTTTACTGTCGGCTGCCATTATTCTTTCTCTCCTGCTTTGAATCCAGTGTATTGGTCGATACCGGAACCGGCTAACCAGGTCAACGCAGATCCACCCGAACGAGTTTCCGGGGCGCGGCCGGGTTGCCAATGTTCGATACCTTCGGTGCCCGCAAGCCGGGCAGCGAATTCCAATAATGAGAGGGAAAGGGTTGCAAAGTCAATGAATATTTGTGCCAACCGACAGTTTACAACAGGCTGTAATCTATGAGGACCAGCGAAGGCAAGATCGACGATCTATCGCTATTTATCATGAGGTGAGGATTACGTTGGGAAGCTCATTGCGATCGTCGCGACTACGCGGGAAGTAACGCGCGAGCTCGGCGCCGCACTCGGCAACGACGTGACAAAGGGTTTCGGCAGCCTGGCCCGAGCGGATTCCGGTGGCAAGCTCGCCGGCAAGCGCCTCCCAGTAACCGGCAGGGATTTTCTCGTTGATGCCCCGGTCACCCAGAATCCAGACCTTGTGCTCCAGAAGCGAGATGAAGATGAGTATCCCGGTCTCCCCCTCGGTACGGTAGAGGCCGTTTTCGTAGAATCCAATCAGCGCCCTGGTGCGCACGGCCTCAGCCTGCCGCAATCGCCCTGCGAAGGAGATCTTGAGCCGCGGAAAACGGCGAAACAGCTGCAGAGATGGGAAAAACAGCAGGCAGACCAAAGGTACGTAGACCCAGATGGTGAAATAATCCAGGTAGGTCCAGACGGTGACGTAATGCAGAGCCACACAGATCACCAAGGCTACCAGCCCCGCCAGGAGCAGCGCGCCCAGATCCTCCGCCTCCCGGTAGCGATCACTTTCCGGCACCACCATGATGGCGATCTCTCCGCTCGATGAACTCTCGGCGTCAGCCACCGCCTGAAGGATCTTTTCCTTTTCAGCCTGGCTGAAGAAATCAGTCGAAATTGCTATCACAGATTTATTCATCACCAGTCTCCCGAAGCGCCGCCACCGCCAAAGCTCCCCCCGCCGCCGGAAAAGCCGCCACCAAAACCGCCTCCTCCGCCAAAACCGCCTCCGCCACCGAAACCGCCTCCGCCACCGAAACCGCCGCCAAAGCCACCGATGAAGGGCCCACCGCCCCCACGCCCACGCCCCCCGACGGAGAACAGAAAGGCCAGGAACAAACCGAGCAGGAAACCTCCAAAGGCAAGCAGACCCAGCAGAAAAAAGGGAACGCTGGCAAAAGAGAGAGAAGCGGCTATGGGCAGGCCGACCGCGCCGGCAAGGCCGCCTAACAATTTGGAAATACCGCCGAGAAACACGGAGGCAACCAAGACAAAAATCAGCAAGGTGAAAATCGGGCTGGTGCCCTGTTTCCCTTCCCTGATAGGGGCCGCTTCCGCCTGGTACTCCCCGCGCACCGTGGCCATGATGGCACCGACACCGGCGGCGATGCCGGCATCGAAATCGCCACGTTTGAAGGCGGGGGAAATCTCGTTACGAATGATGCGTCCCGAGGTCAGGTCGGTGAGTTTTCCTTCCAAACCGCGTCCCACCTCGATGCGTATCTTGCGGTCGTTCTGCACCACCAGCAACAAAGCTCCGTTATCCTTCCCCTTCTGGCCGATCTTCCAGGCCTCGACGACCCGGATGGCGTATTCCTCCAGCACCTGCCCCTCAAGGCTTGGAATGGTCAGCACGACGATCTGGGTGGAGTCGCTGGCCTCGAAGGCCGTCAACTCGGCTTCCAACTGCTGCACCGCCTGGGGTGACAGCATGGCGGCATAGTCGTTGACATGGCCGCGCAGAGCGGGGACCTCTTCCGCGCCGCTGCAAAGCGAGGCCAGGAACAGAAACCCGAGTAGAAAAAGAAGTGTTTGCCTCATATAACCTCTGTGGTGCCGTTAAGACCACCTCTCCCTTGACTTGTCAGCCGTAGCCTTGGCGAAGGCTGATGGAGAGGGATGGGGAGAGGGTGACCAGCTCGCACAAGCTAACCCTCCCCCCCCCTCCCATAAAGGGAGGGGGAGCAAAAGCAGAAACCTTTATTCGAATTATTCCTCGTTCCCAAGCTCCAGCTTGGGAATGCAATCGCTGGCAAAGCTCCAGCTTTGAGTCATCGAAGCGGAGCTTCTTCTAGCATCTACGTTCCCAAGCTGGAGCTTGGGAACGAGATCGATAAAGGGAGGGGGATCAATCAGAACTTCACCTTGGGTGCCACCCTCGCCCCTTCGTCAGCCTTGAACGGCTCTTTGCGAGAGAGGTGCAAAAGGAGCGAATTGGTAAGCGAGTTGGGGAAACTTCGGATCGTGGTGTTGAAATCCTGGACCGCCTGGTTGTAGCGCACCCGCGACACGTTGATCCGGTTCTCGGTCCCCTCCAGCTGGTTTTGCAGATCCATGAAGTTCTGGTTCGCCTTCAGGTCGGGATAACGCTCAACCACTACCATCAGGCGCGACAGCGCCCCGCTCAGCTGCGACTGTGCCTGCTGGAAATTTTGCAGCGCCTGGGGATCGTTGACCGCATCCCGGGAAACCTGCATGGAACCGACCTTGGCCCGCGCCTCGGTGACGGCGGTAAGCGTCTCAGCCTCGTGCTTGGCATACCCCTTGACAACCTCGACAAGATTGGGGATCAGGTCGGCGCGACGCTGATAGGCCGCCTCAACATCCCCCCAGGCTGCAAAGACAGCTTCTTCCTTCGCCTGGATAGTGTTGTAACCGCAACCGGACAGCCCCGCCATTGTCAGTAAAGCCAGCAACAGAAAAGTGAGTTTCTTCATTGTCATCCTCCGTGTCAATCTCATTGCCCACAATCATAATCATTCATCTGGCAAATGCCACCTTTGTCACCAATTAAAAACGGCTACTGTAAAGAACGCGCTGCACGCAATGAGAGTCTGAGCTAGCCACACCCCTCCCCTAGCCCGGTACGAATGAGAGAACCCGCTCGCCTGACTGCTACTGTGCCATTGATCCCGGGATCTAGGGAAAAAATCGTACCCTCTCATTCAGAGTCCGGTAAGCCAGGATGTATAATGCCGCATTCCATGACTGCCGCGGCATTCCCATCGGCTCGCCGGTGCGCCCCTGAAACCATTCGTTAAACTCCCAACCGTTCACCTGGTTTACCAGCGCGAGCCTTTCCAACTCCCTCCAGGCATCCTTCTCTTTGCCGAGCGTTGCCAGCAGCATCACCCAGAAGCCGCCGACAAAGGGCCAGATCCCGCCGTTATGATACTGCCAGGACAGGTTCTGCCGGTGGCGCTGCATGTAAAGGCGCCAAAGCGCGGTCTCCTGCCCGATGGGAAAGCCGACCACGCGTATGGGATGGGGCTCGTTGGCCTTCAAGAGGATGAGGTTCGCGGCGGCTTTGCCGGCGGTCGAGGGATCGCCGATGCCGAGCAGATAAGCGAGGATATTGCCGAAGATATCGATCTCTTCGCCCCAGACGGAAAAATTGACGAAGCTGAGATAAAAAGGATAGGGTTTGCAGCGATTGCGGATGTAGTGCATCAGGAGACGAGCGCGACGGTGTTCGGGGACTACAGTGCCGAAGGGCCAGAATAAAAGATTGGCATAGTCACGGGTCTGCGGGGCGGTCGGCAGGTCATAGAGCTTCTTGGTCCAGTACCAGAGCACGTTGCTGTACAGGACGAATCCGGATCTCGGCATGATGTCGGCCCAGTCGCTAGCCTCATTTTGCTGCAGAAGATACCAGACCTGGTGTTCCTGACATTCGAGCCAGCGCAGCGCCAGCGCCACCTTCGGGGCCAGTGCCTCTGCCAGCCGACCTTCGGGTGCCAAGCGGTCCATGAAACGGATGGCGATCAGCCACCAGAGCGTGGCATCGATACAGCCGGCGTACCAGAAATCGACCTCACCCAGCTCCGGCTTGACGTATTTCGGGATCTGGCCGTTGGGAGCCTGATACTGAGCCAGAGTGAAAATTCCGTCCCGCGCCGTTTGAATCAGGTCCGGCTCGCCCGAGGCCACCATGCCGAGGGCACAGATCGAGGCATCGCGGCCGAAGATGCTGGAATAGTGGCGCCCCGTCGACTTCGCGTTGCGCACGGAGGCGAGCACGCCGCCGGGTGTGCTGTTCTCACGCAAAAGGTCGATCGCCTCGCGATAACACTCTTTCAGTAATTCTCTTTTCACTCTCCGCAAGCCCTCCCCTTGGGGAAAAAGGTTGCCCTACCTGCAGCTAGAGCGGATGTGCCGCTTCCAGAAAAGCGGGATTCTCCAGCATCCTGTTCCAGAGAACCCGCCAGGTTTGCCAATCATGCCCACCCTGTGCCGTCATGACCTGGGCTGAGGGAAGCACGCTTCCGAAGAACCGGTTGGTCACGGCAAAGCTATCGTCATTGCCGAAGCCGAGATAAACGCGACCAGCGCTCTTTTTGCCGGCAGCGTAGGAGGCCAGCTTTTGCCAGATTTCCCGTTCCACCTCATGGCCGCGGAGAGCGCCCGGCTGCCATTTTGCCAGACCGCCGGCACCGGCAATCTCCTCCAGAATAGATCCCTCGCCCAGATAGGGAGCGAGCACACAGATGCCGGTGACCTCTTCGGGATAAGCGGCATCGTACATCATCGCCCCAAGCCCGCCCATGGAGACACCGACCAGCCAGATGTTGTCATAGCCATTTTTCTTGGCCGGGAGGATGATGTCCTCATTGAGCCGGACCGGGAGGGTGCGGTCCCGATAGTAGCCTAGATGTGCTTCTACCCCGACGACATCGACATCGGCGCGCTTGCTGAGCAACTCCTGGACCAGCCCTTCCTCTGCGAAACTGCGCACGGCACTCCCCCTGCCGGGAAGAAATACCACCAGGGTGCGGCGCTGTACCTGCTGAGAGCGCTCGAAAGATATCGATTCGATGGGGACTTTGGTGGCAGGAACACAAGAGACAAGGGAAAGAAATAGCAGCAAGGCAAGCATTAGATAACGGTTCATGGTCTCCCAGGCGAACTTCGGCATTGGCAATAGAAATAGCTGCCAATCAGCTTAACAGCATGCGCAAAAGAAACAACTGTCAAAGACAGTCATAAGGACATGCTGCACTGTCAACAGAACAGCATGAGCAATATCAGCTTCTGAATCCCGCCTGCCGTTATGCACCGGACGATTAGCCGTTGACTACAGTAAGCTTGAAGCTTTCGACGCAGAGTTTGCAAATTTCCTCAATGCTTTTGCGTTCGCTTTCGGTAAAGCCTTTCAGCTCCGGCAATTGGAAGGAGTGATCACAACAACGGCATAGCATACCCAGATCAAGTTTCAGATCCTGATCATCCATGACAGTTTGCTCCTTTGCATTACTGTAAACATTACCTAATGTGCCACAACTAACACATATATCTTAGAGAAGCAATAGTAATTTATAGGAGCAATTTGGCGATTAAGGAGAACTAATAGCCGGATCATCAAGGATATGCATAAGAAGTTAGCTAGATCGGAGCAGCGCCGGCAACGAGCATATGATGGGGACGATGTTGAGGTGCTGGAGGGGAGCGGTTGCTAGCTGCGGAGAGGAATTAGAGAAAGATGCATAAAAAATCGGATCAGTGCTGATCTTCCGCCGGGGAATTTCAAGAGTCCCCTCTCCCTCCGGGAGAGGGTTAGGGTGAGGGCGGCGCCAAGTTGATAACTCTTGCAAACAGCTTCAAAACCCCGAGAAAAGCACGTATGCCGTCCTTGGGATCACATCAGCGCCGGCTCCCTCACCCCGACCCTTGTATGTTACACGGGTAGTGTTTATGTTCTGCTTTCACTGTTTACTGGACATGACAGCACGATGACCCTCTGGGAACCT